>RCUJ01000728.1_pt1 | contig 18755 bp, 16 predicted proteins | sample 2166321 | NCBI WGS metagenome assembly RCUJ01 (sample SAMN09932808, study PRJNA488358) | compost metagenome | feature: garden; material: soil; isolation source: compost soil in an enriched community after 118 h of incubation | place: Germany: Experimental Botanical Garden Goettingen | collected... | reverse complement strand
TGAGGTTGGCCGGTGCAAGCACCCGCGCCATCAGCGTGTCCGGCTCCGCGTTCGTCCACGTCACAGACGCCGTCGATGCTTGCGCCCTGTCAGCCGTCATCCTCGGATACCGTCCGGGACTTGGGGTAACAGTTTTCTCTGGGAGAATATTCTGCGTTTCAACATTCGACGAGACTCTGACGCCTACTGGCGGCATAACCTGTTCGGCCCTTGGTGACGGGGTTATTCGCCACTTACTACGGCTTCGGCTGACTTCTGCACGCTCATCCCGTCGCCTCTCGACGCTCGGTAGCACAATGGCAAACGTGCAGATCTCCCAGGGTAATTCGCGCGACCTTCCTGCTTATGCCTGTCGGATCTACGTCACAGCGTTCTGTGGTAAGTAGGCCGTAGGAGTTTCACCTTCAGCCTCTCGCAGAACCGTACGTGAGCCTCTCAACTCATACGGCTCCCGTTGCCCAGTCGAGACTCATCTCCATAGACATGCCAGTGCACGAACAACGATGGACATGCTTCCTTCATTCGGTTGAGCCAGTCAGCACTGCGGCGCTTGCGCCCCGCCAATGGCTTGTATTTCCGACGGGCCCAGCGTTGCAGCTTCAAATCAAAGTGATTGAAGACCTTGTGCATCACCGTTTTGTAGAAAGCTCCATAGTAATTCCACCATCCACGAAGAATGGCGTTGTACTGCGTTGACAGTTCAAAAAGGCTGGCTGGTGTTTGCCGCTGGATATTCCAGCTGCGAGTTCGTTGACGCATTCGTTTTAACGCCTCATTACTGGCTCCGGGCAGAAAGCTGGAAAACCGGCGTCCATTATTGCCCCATGCCTCCCGTGGCCGAAAGGTGAACCCCAGGAACGTGAACTGCGTCGTTGGGTACGCTGCCTTGCGGTTACTGTCCTTGCAATAAACGATCTTCGACTTTTCCGGATGCATGGTCAGCAGGCACTCTTCCAGACGGGCCTTGATTACCGCCATGACCTCACACGCCTGCTCTTCGCTACGGCAGTGAACCACCGCATCGTCGGCGTAGCGTGCAAATGGACAACCTGGAAAAGTCCGTTGCATCCAGGCATCGAACGCATAGTGCATGAACAGATTCATCAATAAGGGACTGACAATCCCCCCTTGGGGTGTACCGCTTTCACGTGGTACCTGAACGCCGTCAGCAGTCTCAAACGGCGCTTTAAGCCACCGTTCGATATACAACAGAATCCAGACATCCTTCACATGATGCCTCACAGCTTTGAGCAGCAGCTCATGATCGATATGATCAAAAGCCCCCTTGATATCAAACTCCACCACCCAATTCATATTCCAGCAGCGCCTGCGAGTGATCTCGATCGCCTGTTTGGCTGATTTTCCCGGCCGGTATCCATAGGAATCCGAATGAAAAAGACAGTCCAGGCGCGGCTCTATAAGCAGCTTCACGGCGGTCTGAGCCACCCGATCGGCTACTGTCGGAATACCCAGCTTGCGTTTGCCTCCTGATTGCTTCGGAATTTCCACCTGCCGAACCGGTGGCGGAAAATAGGAACCCGATGACATGCGGTTCCAAACCTTGTACAGGTTCCGTTGCAGCTTCTGCTCGAACTGGGCAATAGATTGTTCATCTATCCCAGCGGCTCCTCGATTGGCTTTCACTCGCTGGAAGGCCTCCCAAACTATCAGTTTGGAAATGCTGTACGACTTTGCTGCGCTCATACCGCTCTTCCCCGCCGAAGCCGGTTGACGACATAAGCGAGCTGGGCAACGCCATCCCTTCGCTCCATTCTCATTACAAGAACTTCATCACTACTACGAATGGCTCCGCCCCTCGGCCTTTGCATCGGTATTCTTTCTTGCGGTGATAGCCGCTTGTCATTTCCCTTGGCATCAAAGGCGAGGTTCTCACGTTCCATATCAAAGCCTGTATTGAGCTCATGCCGCCTATACACCGGCTGCCATCTGGACGGTAAACAGGTGTCCTCCAGACTTGCTCCCAAGGCTACTTGCCAGCCTCGGTTCTGACAGCGCTTGAGCCCTTAACGATGCGTCTTCGGACGGTTTGCTTTCGCTCATCTGCTCAATACGTACCTGACGCCTTTATTGACGCCTTTTCCACGGTCGCTCACCACCACGCCTTTTGAACGCAGCAGCACCGGGCGGTTTGAAGCCAGCTCCTGCAAGCGGACTTCGGGAGGCCTACTCCCATCTTCGATACAGCATCGCTGACTTACGCCAGCGTTCGTAACACACGCAAGTATCGGGCTTTGAAGATGCTTGCCTTCTTACCCCGCTGCGCCGCCTCTATCCGCTTCCTGTTCGTCAGGCCAGCATTTTGCCTCGGGCTTCCTTCAGATTCGCAGTCACCCGCGACACCCTTGCCTCTGGCTAACACTTCCCCTTGCCGGGTGTGTAGAGGACTTTCACCTCCAAGTCACCAGCGAGGCCACCACAGCCAAGCTGGTTGCGCTTACGCGCAACGCGCCATGCCTGGCGCACAATGCAAAAAGGCCGGTCAATGACCGGCCCCTTGGTGGCAAGTTAACAGACTAGTTCAACTCGAGCGTCCCACGATTTTTATCAAGGATCCCCTTGCCAATCCCCTTCACTTCGAGCAACTCGTCAATGGATGAAAACGGCCCATTAGCCTCGCGATAAGCAACAATCGCCTTGGCCTTGGCCTCCCCCACACCAGACAACTCCCGCTGCAAGGTCGCCGCATCGGCGGTATTGAGATTGACCTTACCAGACTGTTCCTTCGCAGACACCTGCGCCACCAAAGGAACACTATTGCCTTCCGAGTTAACCACCGGCGCAGCAATAGCCGAGATCGAGAAGCTCGTCAGCAGGGCAAAAACTAGGGAGTAGAAATAGCCAGTACGCATAAATGACGCTCCATGACATCGATTGAGAAAGCAGCTTTTCCAAAGCTGCCTTTCAAACTTAGGTGATGGCTGGAACCTGTCAAAAATGTGTCCGTTACAGCATGTGAAACAATCAGGGTTCGAGACGGCGCTGCTGGTAGATCCAGTCGACGATATCGTCGTCGGGGGTATAGCCGCTTACCGTTTCGCGAAGGAGTTGACGGACGCGTACATAGTCATCCTGATCAACGGCATTAAGCAACTCGGTCAACTTTGCCTTGAGCCCGTCCCAAGGCAAGTGATCCTCATTGGCGCTCATGATCATTGGATGTTGGGTGGCCAATACATTGTCACCAATCAGTAACTCTTCGTAAAGTTTCTCGCCCGGGCGCAAGCCAGTGAACTCGATAGAAATATCACCGTGCTGATTTTTTTCAGAACGCACACTTAAGCCAGATAGATGAATCATCTTTTCAGCTAGCTCTATGATCTTCACCGGCTCACCCATGTCCAGAACGAACACATCGCCGCCCTGCCCCATCGAGCCAGCCTGAATCACCAGTTGTGCCGCCTCAGGAATGGTCATGAAATATCGAGTAATCTTCGGATGGGTAACGGTCAATGGTCCACCCGACTTAATCTGCTTGTGGAACAGCGGAATTACCGAGCCTGAGGATCCCAGCACATTGCCAAACCTGACCATGGTAAAACGGGTTTTATTAACCCGGGATACATTGCCCATATCACCAAAAAGCACCGGCGCAACCTCACGGCTGAGCGCCTGAAGAGTCAGCTCCGCAAGGCGTTTGGTGCTGCCCATCACGTTGGTCGGACGGACTGCCTTATCTGTGGAGATCAAAACAAAGTTGGCAACACCAGCTTGCAGGGCTGCCTGGGCTGTATTTAGCGTGCCAATCACATTATTCAAAACACCTTCGGCAATGTTGTGCTCGACCATCGGCACGTGTTTGTAGGCGGCAGCATGGTATACCGTGTCTACGTGCCAGGTTTTCATCACGTCCAACAGCTTGTCTGGATTGCGGACCGATCCAAGAATTGGTAGTACGCGAACCGACAAGGATTCGCGCGCGACGCGCTGCTCCAGTTCAGACAAAATGCTGTAGAGGTTGAATTCACTATGATCGAGCAGTAAAAGTGTTGTTGGCCGCAAAACCAGGATTTGACGGCAAAGCTCTGAACCGATAGATCCTCCTGCCCCTGTGACGAGAACCGACTGAGCCTTGATGCAATGCTCGAGTAACTCTTCTTGCGCAGGCACGGAGTCCCGACCCAGCAAGTCTGCAATATCGACTTCCTGAATGTCGTCTACCTTGACTCTACCACTCGCCAAATCCATAAACCCTGGCACACTTCGAACATGCAACGGGAAGCCTTCAAGGAATGCTAGGATCTCGCGGCGGCGACCTCTGTTGGACGATGGAATCGCGAGAAGAATCTCTTGAGCTCCAGTGACATCGATCATTCGTTGAATGTGCTTGGGCTCATAGACATGTAGGCCCGATATCACCCGATCAGCGATACCATTGTCATCATCAATAAACGCCACCGGCCGCATTACCCGCCCCATGCGCAATGCAGCGACAAGCTGGTTCCCCGCAGCACCGGCGCCATAAACGGCCACTCTCGGCAGACCATCGTCCCGGCTCGTAAATGGAACATGTTGAACTGCCGTGAACCAGTCCCCCAGGAAATACTGGCGCATTGCCAAACGCAAGCCACCAATCATGATCAGACTCAACCACCAATAATTGAAGATGATGGAACGAGGAACGATATTCTGATGGTTGCTGTACCAATAAACGATTACTCCAAGAATGAGCGATGACAAACTCACTGCCTTGATGATGGCGATCAACGCATCACTGCCGAAATAGCGCATCACAGCACGATACATGCCAAAGCGTATGAACAACGGTATTGCCACAACAGGTGCAATCAGGAACAGCCAAGGATGAGCTATCAATGGATTTACCATCTCATCTATGCCAAGGCGAACGACGAACGCGAGCCACAGGGCAACCCAAACCAAAACGACGTCGGCCGAAACCTGAATCAGTCGCTTCTGGTGGCGTGGCAGCCCCAACAAAAGAGCTCGTAACCTCTCCATAAACCCTTCAAACACCTTGGTCCGCTCCTAAACTGGATATGACTTGATCATTGTACCCATTCGAACACCGACGGCACCGGTTAAATCAGTGCCTAAAGCTCAACTCGCTGACGTAGAGACCGAGCTTTCGGGTTGTCCTGCGTGGAATTTCACAGCGAGAGCGATCAATGGGATGTACGCCACAGCAAGCCCGAGAGCACCATCGATACCCCAATAAGTCACGCAGAAAGCGATGGGCAACAACCACAACAAATTGATCGCACCTACAGCCAAGGTTACCGGTAAATGCTTACCGAACTGTCGAGAGGCAAACTGGTAGGCATGACTGCGATGAGCCTCATAAACTTTGTCGCCTCGGATCAATCGACGTAATAGAGTGAAGGTCGCATCGACGATGAAGACACCTAAAAGAATCAACCATGCCCAGAATAGCTCGGAAGATTCAGAGGCAGCCTGGAGTGACAGCACACCCAGTGCAATGCCCAGGAATCCACTGCCGGCATCTCCCATAAAAATACGCGCAGGGGGAAAGTTCCAGTAAAGAAACCCGAGAACCGCCATGGACAAAATCAGCGGTCCCCATATCAGCGTTGGAGCGCCGCTGATCCAATAAAGCAGACAGGCGCCAAGGCAGACACAAAGTGCTTCTATGCTGGCAATTCCGTCAATCCCATCCATGAAGTTGTAGAGATTAAGGATCCAGACCAGATAAACCGCCCCGAGAAAATGACCAAACCAGTGCAAGTCTATATTCATTCCAAAAATGAATACAGGAGGAAAGCCTCCTGCCCATGCCAATGCCCATATAGCCGCACTAAAATGACCGAGTAACCGCCAGCGGGCTGCTATGTGGCCATGATCATCCATAAAGCCTATTACGGCGACTATCACACCCGCACCGCCTACAGCTATGAGCTGAGACCATTGAACTAATCCTGCATAACCAAGAACAGGAAGCGACACGAGAAAAGCGATTACGATCGCAACTCCACCACCGCGTGGTGTTGGGATAGAGTGCGAACTTCGCGCATTAGGGATGTCGATAATGCTTCTGCTCAGTGCATAACGACGTAATGCTGCAGTCAGTACCAGTGAAAGAACGGCAACAGCTGGGATTAGCCACAAGTAAATCATTGTTATTGATGTTCCCGAAAATGTAATGCCGTGGCCGCCAAAGCCTCATCGACACTAACTGGTGGTGCCCAGTCTAAAAGAGTACGAGTTTTGGTAATATCGACTTGCAGAGACCCACATAGTCGCTGGGACAGTGCTTTTTTCCCCAATAACGCGGCACCGCCCTCAAGCACCCAGCTGGGTATAGGAATAAGTCGAGCTGGTTTGTGAAGTGCTTTCGCCATCCGGTTCAACAAAGCAGTAGTGGATAAATCCTCTCCATCGCTCACTAGAAAGGTCTGATTGGCAGCGGCAGGATGGTCGATACACGTTACAACCAGATCTACCAAGTTATCCAGCGCAACAAGGCTCCGATGATTGTTGATCGCGCCGAAAGGTAAGGGAACTCCCTTGTCCAGCCAGCGCATCATATTCAAAAAGTTTGCTTTGACTCCAGGTCCATAGACCAGGACCGGACGGATAATAACCACCTCCATTGCGGTTTCCGCCGAAAGCTGACGAAGCCCCTGCTCAGCCTCCATTTTTGAAATACCGTATGGGTCTACCGGAGCGGGAACATCATCTCCGGTGTAAGCAGTACCCGCAGTCGTCCCCTCGCCATTGACCTTGATTGAACTGATAAAAATGAACCGTCGCACACCAGAGGTAGCCGCCTGGCGAGCTAGATTCAAAGTACCCTCGACATTCACTTTTCGAAACGCCGCCAACGGATCGGACTCGGCGTCGCTCATGACGTGAACCCGTGCTGCAGAGTGGATTATCACATCGTATTCAGTAAAATTTTCCCACTTGGTTTCGCCATCAAAAGTGCCAATGCGTACCGTCGGAACGTCCCGCACCTGAAGCTGGGATTCGCCCCGGACAACTGCACTAACAGGATAATTCTTTTCGTTGTGTAAACGCTTGAGAATTGCACCACCAACAAATCCTGTCGCCCCAGTCAATAAAATAGAATAATGCATCAATGGCTGGCCTTTCTTAAGGTGGCGTTTCTAAAAAGCTCTTCCAGTCGAGCCAAAAGGAAAGATTTTGAATAATTATTCAAATAATATCGCCGACCGGATTCTCCCATTGCGGTCAACTGACTTGCATCCGCTTTCGCCAGCGACAAAGTAATATCTGCCAAGCCTTTCGCATCACCAGAAGCGCATGTGAGACCAGCTCCTGACTCTCCGATCACTCTTGCGGCCTCTCCGTTGATCATCCCAAGCAGCGGCCTGCCTGACGCAAGATAAGCCTGTACTTTTCCAGGTATCGTCTTCTCGAAAACGTCATTGGTCTTGAGTGACACCAGCAAAGCATCTGCACAAGCAAACAGAGCTGGCATCTCTTCCAGTGGATGCCTTCCTAATAGCAACACGTTACCAAGCCCTCTGGACTGAACTTGTTGAATTAACCAATCGCTCATACGGCCATCGCCAACTATCACCCAGCGCACAGATACCTTGTCAGCCAACTCTTGCGCCGCGTCCAACACAGCAGGAAGGTCTTGAGCCTCTCCGAGATTACCTGCAAACACCACGGTAAAGACCGTATCGTCACGTTCGAGCAATGTAGAGCTCAGATGTTCCGACGCGGAGAAATCATCCTCGGCCCAACTTGGAAAATAGACCAATCGCTGGGGCGCTATATCTTTGGTGCAATATTTTTGAATATTTTCGAAAAAGCCGTGCGATTGCAAAAGTAAATAGTCAGCACGGTTGTAAATCCATGAAACCACTTTACCGACCATCGACAGCAGGGCAGGCTTCTTTAGAACGCCTACCGCTCTGAGTGTTTCAGGCCAGAGATCGAGAACCCATACAAAAACTGGTGTTTTTTTCAGTCGCCCGATCACTAACGCCGGAATGGCGGCCATGATCGGTGAAACAGCATATACGAAGGCTGCGTCGAACTGCTCGCCCCGAAGCTTGTAGGCACCCACAACTGAAGCGCTAGTAAAAAAACTGAGATAATTCAGTACCAAACTAATGCTACTTTTACCTCGCGCAAGCATCGGAACTCTGACAATCCTGGCGTCAAAGTAATCATTGAAACGCTCAGGTGCTGACTGAAATTCATCGAATACCTTGCCTTCCGGGTAATTAGGTAGACCAGTAAGTACAGTAACCGAGTGTCCTTTTTCGGTAAAATCACGGACTAGATCGTTTATACGCATATTTTCCGGCCAAAAATATTGCGTAACCACCAGAACCCTCAATTTTTTCTCAGGCATAATCACAACTCGAATTAGTAACGTTTCCAGACGATTCGATTTACATAATCGGTATAACTGTGAACGATCCGGGCTACTTTTTCGGACACATTAGGCATGCTGTAATCTTCGACCAGGCGCAAAGTACGCTCCATACCGGACGCTTGAGTATCCAGAATCATCAGGCCTTGCAAGACTCGCTCTACCTCGAGCCCTACCATCATTACCGCAGCTTCCTCCATTCCCTCTGGCCGTTCATGGGCTTCACGAATATTCAATGCAGGAAAATTAAGTATCGAAGATTCCTCGCTGATGGTACCGCTGTCAGATAGAACCGCTTTGGATTCCAGTTGCAGTTTATTGTAGTCTTTGAATCCCAAAGGTTTAAGAAGTTTTACGTTTTCGTGAAACACGATTCCCATCGCATCAACACGCTTCTGCGTGCGTGGATGAGTCGAAACTATGACCGGATGAGCGAAGGTTGTCGCTACTGTATTCAGGACGTCGACCAACTTCAGAAGATTTTTGTCAGAGTCGATATTTTCTTCACGATGTGCGCTTACTACAAAAAACTTACCAACCTCAAGGCCCAAACGTGTCAAAACGTCTGAGGATTCGATGCCATCGCGATAATAGTTCAAGACTTCGAACATAGGGCTGCCAGTCTTGATCACCATGTCCGGTGATAGACCTTCTTTGAGCAAGTAGTCTCGCGCAATGGTGCTGTAGGTCAGGTTGATATCCGCGGTGTGATCGACGATTCGACGATTGATTTCCTCAGGCACCCGCATATCAAAACACCGATTACCTGCTTCCATATGGAACGTTGGAATCTTACGACGCTTGGCAGAAATAACAGCCATGCAGCTATTTGTATCCCCCAAAACCAGCAAGGCTTCAGGCTGTACGGAGGCAAGCACTCGGTCCACAGAAATGATTACGTTTCCGATAGTCTCTGCGCCGCTGCTGCCCGCCGCATTGAGAAAATGATCTGGCTTGCGAATTCCGAGATCCTGGAAGAATATTTCATTCAACTCATAATCGTAATTTTGACCTGTGTGGACCAAAACGTGATCGCAGTACTTATCCAACGCGCTAATGACACGCGATAAGCGAATGATTTCAGGACGGGTGCCTACTACGGTAACAATCTTCAACTTTTTCATTGTGATTTTCTTTCCTAATACAATCAAACTTCGGTGCCCACAGGCATAGTGTAGGTGTCCGGAAGTTCACGATCAAAGATCTCGTTTGCCCACAACATGACGACCATCTCACTTTCACCAACATTGGTAATGTCATGACTCCAGCCAGGAACAGTTTCTACGACTTTCGGTTTTTCACCATCGGTAAACAATTCATAAAATTCACCTGATGTTATATGGCGAAACCGGAAGCAGGCCTTACCGGAGATAACCAGAAATTTTTCTGTTTTGGTATGATGATAATGCCCACCCCGAGTAATACCCGGGTGCGCGGTGAAGTAAGAAAACTGCCCCGAATCCTTGGTTTTGAGCATTTCCACGAAAATACCTCGGGCGTCTCCGTGTTTAGGAACCTCGTACGTAAAATTTTCAGGTGGCAAGTAACTAAGATAAGTCGAGTACAAAGCCCGCACGAGCCCAGTCCCCACCCGTTCGGTAACCATCGACTGTCGACTCTCTTTAAAGGCGTACAGTTGCGCCGAGAGTTCTCCTACGGTAATCGAGTAACTTGGCTCGACCTTTACAAACGGATAACCAGATTGCGCACCATCCATCACTGAAATAAAACTGCTTACGACATCATCGATGTAAACCAGGGAGATCTGCGCATCTGCATTATTGATAATGATTGGCAGATCATGTGCGATATTGTGGCAGAAAGTCGCAACGGCCGAATTATAGTTAGGTCGAGCCCATTTTCCGAAGACATTTGGCAGCCTGAACAGATGCACAGCATTACCATGCTTCAAAGTCAGGTTCAGCAGTGCGTCTTCGGCTTCGCGTTTACTATCGCCGTAAGCGTTACCCAATTCAGCTTGTATGGAAGAGGTATAAAGCAAAGGAACGTTACGTCCACTGGCCGCGACCGCTGCGCATAACGCTTGAGTCAAATCAGCATTACCGAATTTGAACTCTTCGACATTCTGAGGACGATTGACACCGGCTAAGTGGAAAATGAAATCCACCTCAGATACGAGTGAATCCAGACTGGCGATATCATCCTCACGACAAAATCTCAGCACCTCGACGTCTTTTCGCTCATGCAGATGAGCTACAAGGTTCTTACCAACGAACCCGTTGGCTCCGGTGATCAATACTTTCATGCTTTATTCCTCGGGTGTCGCGTATTCGCCGCGCTGAATTGCACGCATAAAATCAAGTTTCAGTAGCAAATTCTGCATTCCCTGAACATCCAGACGCTCAGTATTGTGCGAGTTATAATCCACCATGGTGGAAATTTTCTCCTCGCCTTGTTCAACGAATTTGCTATAGTTGAGATCTCTTAGATCCGGCGGCACTCGAAAATAATCGCCCATATCTTCTGCACAAGCCATTTCTTCTCGGCTCAACAACGCCTCGTAAAGTTTCTCGCCGTGACGTGTTCCAATGATCTGAATTGGATGTTCGGGCTGTCCCAACATGGACGTCAAAGCTCGAGCAAGAGTTTCTACTGTGGCAGCAGGTGCCTTCTGCACGAATAGATCACCGTTATTACCGTGCTCGAAAGCATACAGAACCAAATCAACGGCATCCGCCAGAGTCATCATGAAGCGCGTCATGTTCGGATCTGTAATCGAAAGAGGTTGACCTGCTCGAACTTGATCAATGAACAAAGGAATGACTGAGCCGCGTGAAGCCATGACATTACCGTAGCGTGTGCCACAAATAACTGTTTTGGTTTCATCAACATTTCGTGATTTTGCAACCATGACTTTTTCCATCATGGCCTTTGAAATGCCCATGGCATTGATAGGGTACACAGCCTTGTCGGTGCTTAGACAAACTACTCGTTTAACCTGATTCTGTATCGCTGCCTCAAGTACATTCTCGGTACCAAGAACGTTGGTCTTAACAGCCTCCATCGGGTGAAATTCGCAAGAAGGAACCTGCTTGAGCGCTGCGGCATGAAAAATGAAATCCACGCCACGCGTAGCATTCAATATGCTCTGATAATCCCGAACATCGCCAATATAAAATTTTAGCTTGGGACTGGCATACCGCTTGCGCATGTCGTCTTGCTTTTTCTCGTCGCGACTAAAAATACGTATTTCAGTAATGTCAGTATCAAGAAAACGCTTGAGCACAGCGTTACCAAAAGAACCTGTTCCCCCCGATATTAATAGCGTTTTTTTATCGAACACGGCTAACCCTCTTTGTCAAATAATATTAAAAATAGCCAGCGACCAGATAAATCGGGTTTTGATTTTAGCAAAAAAACCCCGATTACTATTGGTCAGGTTATTACCATGGATCCGTCTTAAAGTGACTGCATCCTTCAAATGAGTGACCGAACAACGTCTATTCGCAACAAACGCGATCCATATATCATGGCTAATCACTCTTGAGTAAAAAGGAATCAGGTAGGGCTTTATTTTACCCGATAAAAGCATGGAGCATCCGTAGTAAGGCACACTACGACCGACAAAAATATCAAATATATTTCTGACATGAGAGGAATCCCTGCTTTGATCAAAGCCACAAAAAAACTCTCGAGAGTCAACATCATCGACAAAGGACTCCATAGCCCCAACGACCAGTAAACTATTCGAACGTTCCATTGCAGAAATCATTTTGTCGACTCTACCTTCAGGCCAAACATCATCTTGATCACTCAAAAAAATATAAGTGCCTCTTGCCTCGGCGATCAAATTCTCAAAGTTGCCTACATAGCCAAGGTTTGAAATATTCTTGATAACCTTAATCCTGACATCTTTAAATTCTTCGATGATACGAATGGTGTCATCGACTGAACCATCATCACCAATTAAAACTTCAGAGTCTTCCGGAATTTGCTTTAGTATTGAACCGAGCTGTTCCCTGACGAAATCAGCCCCATTATATGTAGCCATACAAACGCTAACCGAAAACATATAAAATCCTAGTTAACACCTAGTAGAAAACAAAAACCCCGAGTCCCTCAATAGCACTGCAAACAAGACTTTTCTTAGCTAGGCTGAAAACCCCTAGCTTGATCAAGCGCAGTATCTGGTGAAAGTTCAGCAATGATTAAGATTATAGCTATAAAATGCATGAATACAAACACAGGAGCCAACAGCAAAGGATTTCCTGCACCAGGAATCAGGAAGGCCATTAGCCCGAGAACCCAAGCACCCGTTACACGCTTACCATCAAAAAAGAAAAATTTGAAACCAAAGAAAACCGTAGAAGCATAGGACAAAAACAAAGGGATACTTAGAACACCCAGCTTGTTAATCAAATTTATATAGGTCAACTCGAACCCATATCCAGTTTCATCGCGCTGATACCCTGACACCAAAGAACTACCCAAACCCGCGCCACTAAAACTCCACTCAGACACCAAATAGTCAAACTGCTCATTTCTTATAGAGTTACTTCCCTCTCCCGACGAAAAACTAAACAAAATTACATTATACACATCTGTAAACAACAACAGCAGCACACCCACAATCAAAACCAGAAACGTCAGAACTAATAAATTCTTTCCTATCGTCAAAGAGCGCAGCACAGAGGAATAGCCTTCCAAAAAAACGAGTATGAACATAAGTAGGAAAACAAGAATAAATCCTTTCGACATCGCCGGAACAATCAGGGTAAAACCAAATACCGCCAACAAAACCAGAGCTTTGAAGTCACTACCGTATCCCCATACACTCTTTCTATGCACAAACAAGCTCACCAGACTAAGAAATAGAAACGGAACCACGTAAAGAAAGGTAGATGAATACAACGTCCTCAAACCGCCGAGCCCGATTTGATCAGCGTCCCCCCCTCCACCTACAGAAGCAAAAGAACTGTAAACCGCATAGAACCCAAAAACACAACTACATATCGCAGAGTAGAACAAAGCTTTTTTGGAAACCTCGATCCCTACAGAATAATAAAAAATATAAAAAAGCACATACAGTGAAAGCCCAGCGAAATTAGTGAAGACATAGCCAACACTGACTCCATTCAGTAACCCGAGAATAACGCCATAACACCATGAGAAAAAAATAAAAAGAGGCAGTATAAAAACAAAAAATTGCGTCAAGTTTAATTTTCTTGTGCCATACTTAGACAAAGAGAAACCAATCTTTATTGCACCCACCACTACAAAAAGCGCAACCGCCAAGTAAGATACCCGCCCATCAATTATTGAAAGAACAAATATCAAAAACACACTAACAAACATCACGCCTTATACCCCTTCAGAAACCTGACCATAAGAAACGTATAACAAATCGCCGCATAGACAACCCCAAACCCGACAACCACCCAAATCAATCGACTAAAATCACCAGAAAAAAACTTCATACTGACAATAATAAAGGACGCCATACATAATCCATAAGCAATTAGGGAAGCCATATAGAATTTTGCCAAACCAAGAAATACAAACAAGAAATTCAAGGCAGCGTGGAAGTACATTACAAAATAAAAAAATGCAAAGCCGATAACAAGCTCAAAATAAACCAGATATTTATCACCCAAAAAAATACTCAAAAAAAGTTTAGGGATAACAACACCAGAAAATAACAAATAGGACACTAACACCCCTCCAACGAACACCCCCGCTGAAATATTCAGGAATTTCACTGCACCATTACTACCTGACGCAATTAACCTAGGAAAAAAGTAATTATTAAATGCACCATATAGAAGCCCTCCGCCCAAAACCAAAGTCAACATATTCGAATAAAAACCCGCAAACGAAGGATCTGCTCCTACGACAAAATACCTGGGAATATTTACGATAACACTCGAAAGAAATGCAGCTGCACCTAATGTAAATCCATTAAATGATGGTTCACCACCATGGAAGGCAAAAGAAATATACCTCAACGTAAGGAGTGAAAATACCACGCCAACTACTAACAGCACGTCATCCAAGCTCGCACCAGCGTAAAGCATGCCAAACACGATCGTAGCAAACAGCACAAACCTAAAAAGCGTTGATACAAAAATCTTATAACAACTGCCCTTCCTGATCCCCTCACAAAGAATTGGTTCGTATAAAAACTCCGCACACCTATAAAGAAAAAAACAAAAAATAATTTGTGACGAAAACAAAATCGACCCAAACAACCCAAACAGTAAAAAAGGAACTATCAGCAAAAACCTCGTACGTAACGAATCCCTAAAACTTAGTTGACCACTCAATATAGAGACATTGTGCTGCATGGAAAAAAAGAGTTGAACAGGCGCACAAATAGAGAACGACGCTCCCAACAACGCGGCATCGTTAAAACTTCCAAAGTGTGCACTGACCACTACCAAAAATATGGAAGGCGCACTAAAAAAAACGTTAGTCAAAAACACAAAAATAAAATTAATCATATATTATAGCCACGCTAGCGGCTTTAGCATAAATACACTCTGCAATTAGACGCAGCATTGAATTCGACCATTTTGCATACAGATAATGTTCATTTCGAATACCACTCCCAGCTCCATGATAGAAAAAATATTGAGCCTCTAAACACGGCACTACGGGTTAAAAAATCACGAATATTGAATCGAACGCTATGATTTCTAGACACCTGCAACAGGCCGATATTTTTCAAAACACACTACCGCCCAGGATTTACCGCTGCCCCCTGAGAACGCGTCCCCAGTATCGTTTTTTGACCTTGATACCCGAGGTCACTACTCATCTCGCGAACAATCAACCCAAAAAATGCCCCGACGTCCACCGAACTTGCTGACGAATCAGACCCGAGCCGAACATTATCGGCGCGACATATCATAGCCTTGACAAGCCAGATTTTCCTCAGTACGCCCTTCCCTGAGTGGTTTTCACTGGAACAGGTACCAGTGTTTTGTTGATCACAGACTGGAGTGACTTCGACGATATAAATATTCATCCTCCTCCATCACTCCAACTGTCATAGCCTTCGTTGCGCTTTAACCAAGATATACTAGGAAGAGTTAAACCCGACCTTTCCTGATAAGTACGAAATTGCGAACCAGCACGACCATGAAACCCAGCACACCACCTAGGAAAATGCCTAGCAATATGATGAGACCCTTTTTAGGCTTGATCGGGTTGTCGGGCCGTTCAATGGGACCATCCAGGCGGTACACAGAAACAGCGTCAGGGCTTACCTGCAAATCTTTAAAAAAGCTTTGCCTGATTTGCAGTGATCTTAAGCTACCGATGAATGGTTCATCAGACTTGCGCGTTTCCAAGTTTTGAATTTCTGCCTTTAACGCTTTACTACCGCGCATATATGTCAGCTTTCCATCCATCCCGGCAGAGACCTCAGCAGACAGATCACCAGAAATTATGGGCGGATTTTGCAGGCCAATGGCCTCAGCAATCGCTAACGCTTCGCGCAATCGGGTGATGGAATCCTGTCGAATTCGACTTTCGGTCTCTTGTAAGGTGTTGATCTGCTGGCCAAGGTTGCGTGCTCGTACTTCCGCTTCACGGGTAGCGTTGCTAATCATTTCTTTTTTCGCAGCGGCACCCGCCCGAGCTGCAAAATCGCTGATCCAACTGGTTACTTGAGCAGGATCTTCGCCCTGAACGATCACTGAATACCGATCTGGTTGTTCCTTGCTCGGAAGTCCGATGGTCAATGACTTTGAAAACTCGGTATACAGTAAGTCTTGCGAGCCAGTGCGCTCAGTCGCCGGCAACGAGGGCATATAAACTTCGTTGAAGAAGGTACGTCGTAACACCTCACTCTGCAGGTTACGAATGAATACCTCGTACACATCTTTGATTGAGAAAGGTGTTAGCTCTGCCCCGACGGTTCGGCCATAGTTGAAATCCGCGATGCCGTTCAAGGTAGGCGGTTGCAGGTAACCGCGCGCTTCATAAACCGGTTTACTTAAAAAAGCATACGCGCCTGCTGCCACTGCTCCGACTAACACAAAACTGATTATCAAAAGCTTCTGAGCCCATAACGCCGCAACCAATTCAAACAGATCGATCTCATTCGTGCGCTGCGTCGATTCCAGGGTGTTCACCATATCAAATTTAACCTATTTAATTTTCATAGTGGATTAGACGCGAACCTCTATCTCTTCAGCATTCTACCGATACGATTCATCGCAACGAACGCCGAGTGTTCCGTCGGGCTACAAGCCATTAGCAGGGTATGAAATTCACTGATGGGTGCCCATTATTTGCCACACACCTATACAACCAGGCTGAAGACTCAACCCGATAACCTGATGCGAACCAAGCCTTGGGCCTGCCACCGGGATCAACACTGACATAGCTCGCAACGTGTATTGATGACTGGTCGAGAAACAAGGCTGGTTGATCCTCGAACCACCGAATATTGTTTTAATCTGTCTGCATCCCCTTGGAGCGCATATAGCCATGCCCCCCTGAAAAGCGGTGCGATCGAGCGCGCCCGGAAGGTCACACACTCGTTTTATTGAGAAGGAGAGTGCAGCAGCTTCTTCAGGTACCGACCATAGCCAGTCTTCTTCAGAGCTTCAGCTTGAGATCCAAGCTGTTCCGCAGTAATCCAGCCGCTGTTGTAAGCAATCTCTTCCAAACAAGCTACCTTCAACCCCTGACGCTGCTCGATGGTATGCACAAAATGGCTGGCCTCAAGCAGCGAATCATGAGTACCGGTATCCAGCCAAGCAAAACCACGACCGAGCATTTCGACGTTAAGAGTCTGTTGGTCGAGGTAGGCACGATTGACGTCAGTAATTTCCAGCTCGCCCCGTTCGGACGGCTTGATATTTTTTGCTATCTCGACAACCTGGTTGTCGAAAAAATACAATCCAGTCACCGCATAGCTGGATTTCGGATTGAGCGGTTTTTCTTCAATACTGAGGGCACGGCCAGAAGCATCAAACTCAACCACACCGAAGCGCTCCGGATCGGAAACGTGATAACCGAAAACTGTAGCTCCGTGGGATTGAGCACTAGCAGAACGAAGCTTGTCAGAAAAATGCTGACCATAAAAAATGTTATCGCCCAAGATCAAGCAGCAGGGATCCTTGCCGATAAATTCCTCACCGATGATGAACGCTTGTGCAAGACCATCCGGGCTCGCCTGCTCGGCGTATGTGAGCTGGATGCCATACAGGCTGCCATCACCCAACAGCTTGCGGAAAAACGGCAAGTCTTCCGGAGTGGAAATGATCAGAATTTCCCGTATGCCGGCCAGCATCAGCACTGACAGCGGGTAAAAAATCATCGGTTTATCGTAGATCGGCAGCATCTGCTTCGAAACACCGAGAGTTAGCGGGTGCAAACGAGTGCCCGAACCGCCCGCGAGAATGATGCCTTTACGATTTGTAGTGATCATTTGTTCAGAACTTCCCTAAGCATTCGGGTTACACCACTTTGCCAATCCGGCAAGTGCAGAGAAAATTTTTCACGCAGTTTCCGGGTATTCAGTCTTGAATTCAATGGACGGCAGGCAGGTGTTGGATACGCAGTGGTTTCTATAGGAACTACAGCTGTGACGGCGAGCTGTTCAGCGTGGGCCTTGGCGAATTCGATCACGTAACTGGCGTAACCATGCCAGGAGACTTCACCGCTAGCCGCCAAGTGATATAGACCTGATAGCTCAGGGCGCTGGACGGCTTGCTGAATGGCCAAGGCCGTCACATCTGCAATCAGATCAGCACCCGTGGGTGCGCCGACCTGGTCTGCAATGACGTTCAATGTTTCGCGATCCTTGGCCAGACGCAGCATGGTCTTGGCAAAGTTGTTACCACGAGCGCCGTAGACCCAACTGGTGCGAAAAACCAGGTGCTTGCATCCGGAGGAGATAATTGCCTGCTCACCCGCTAGCTTGCTGACACCGTAATGATTCACAGGGGCGACAGCATCTATCTCCTGCCAAGGCGTGAAGCCCTGTCCGCTGAAAACATAGTCGGTGGAGTAATGAACAAGCCATGCATTCGAGGCAGCTGCTTCTTCGGCCATGACCTGTGTTGCCAGACTATTCACTCTGTCAGCCAGCTCGGTCTCGGACTCCGCCTTGTCCACAGCAGTGTAAGCCGCCGCATTGACGATGACATCAGGCTTGACCTTGCGGATGGTCGCACGCAAGGCATCCAGGTCAGAAAGATCTCCCGTTAAACCATCTATCGCATGACGACCCAATGCAACCAGCTCACCCAAAGGCGCGAGGGAACGTTGCAACTCCCAGCCCACCTGACCATTTTTTCCCAATAGAAGAATTTTCATGCCTTGCTCGAGCGATCCGCATAGTTCTGGTCGATCCACTGCTGGTAGCTGCCGTTCTTAACGTGCTCTACCCACTCGGTATTGTCCAGATACCATTCAACCGTCTTGCGGATGC
>RCUJ01000721.1_pt1 | contig 18868 bp, 19 predicted proteins | sample 2166321 | NCBI WGS metagenome assembly RCUJ01 (sample SAMN09932808, study PRJNA488358) | compost metagenome | feature: garden; material: soil; isolation source: compost soil in an enriched community after 118 h of incubation | place: Germany: Experimental Botanical Garden Goettingen | collected... | reverse complement strand
CCGCCATCGCCAAGCGCTACCCGCAGCTGCCGATCCAGATCGGCGGCGGCATCCGTTCGCTGGAAACCATCGAGCACTACGTGCGCGCCGGCGTCAGCTACGTGATCATCGGCACCAAGGCGGTCAAGCAGCCGGAATTCGTCGCCGAGGCCTGCCGCGCGTTCCCGGGCAAGGTGATCGTCGGCCTGGATGCCAAGGACGGCTTCGTCGCCACTGACGGCTGGGCGGAAGTCTCCAGTGTGCAGGCCACCGACCTGGCCAAGCGCTTCGAAGCCGACGGCGTGGCCGCCATCGTCTACACCGACATCAGCAAGGACGGCATGATGCAGGGCTGCAACGTCGAGGCCACCGTGGCCCTGGCCAATGCCAGCCGCATCCCGGTGATCGCCTCCGGCGGCATCCACAACCTCGGCGACATCCAGAAGCTGCTCGACACCCGCAACCCGGGCATCGTCGGCGCCATCACCGGCCGGGCCATCTACGAGGGCACCCTCGACGTGGCCGAGGCGCAGGCGCTGTGCGACGGTTTCAAGGGTTAATGAACAAGCACTGAAGCCCTCGCTAACCGAGCGAGCCGCTTCAGCCACAAGGCGCGCGGCGCACAGCGACGAGACAGACATCAAGTACGGCGAGGAGCGAGCACCGCGCAACGCCGTGGATGTGCGGCGCAGCCGGTTAGAGAGGGTTTCAGCATGGCACTCGCCAAACGCATCATTCCTTGCCTCGACGTGGACAACGGCCGCGTGGTCAAGGGCGTCCAGTTCGAGAACATCCGCGACGCCGGCGATCCGGTGGAGATCGCCCGCCGCTACGACGAGCAGGGCGCCGACGAGATCACCTTTCTCGACATCACCGCCAGCGTCGACGGTCGCGACACCACCCTGCACACCGTCGAGCGCATGGCCAGTCAGGTGTTCATCCCGCTGACCGTCGGCGGTGGCGTGCGCACCGTGCAGGACATCCGCAACCTGCTGAATGCCGGCGCCGACAAGGTGTCGATCAACACCGCGGCGGTGTTCACCCCGGAATTCGTCCGCGAGGCGGCCGAGCGCTTCGGCTCGCAGTGCATCGTGGTCGCCATCGACGCCAAGAAGGTTTCCAAGCCGGGCGAAACCCCGCGCTGGGAAATCTTCACCCACGGCGGGCGCAAGCCCACCGGGCTGGACGCGGTGCTCTGGGCGAAGAAGATGGAGGACTTCGGCGCCGGCGAGATCCTGCTCACCAGCATGGACCAGGACGGCGTGAAGAGTGGCTACGACCTCGGCGTGACCCGCGCCATCAGCGAGGCGGTGGGCATCCCGGTGATCGCCTCCGGCGGCGTCGGCAACCTCGAGCACCTGGCCGCCGGCATCCTCGAGGGCAAGGCCGACGCGGTGCTGGCGGCGAGCATCTTCCACTTCGGCGAGTACACCGTGCCGGAAGCCAAGGCCTACCTGGCCAGCCGCGGCATCGTGGTGCGCTGAGCGCGGCCGGCAGGTCGCGGAAAACCAGAAGCCCGGGCCAGTGCCCGGGCTTCTGCGTTTCTGACCGTGCGGCCTGTAGGAGGCGCGACCTCGCGGCGCTGCGGGGCGCAGGCCCGCCCCCCGCATCCGTGCGCTTACGGCTTGCGGGTGATGTTCAGGCCCTTGAGCAGGTTGAGGGCCTGGCTCAGCTGGTAGTCCTTGTCCTGTGCCGTGACGGTGGCCGGGGTGGTCTTGCCATTGCTCGGCCTGTCCGCGCCGCCGTTGCCGTTGCCGAGGTGGCCGGGCAGGTCGGCTTCCTTGACGCCCTGTGCCTGGCTCTTGTCGCGGGTCACCGTGCCGCGCTCGACGACGATGTCCGGCACGATGCCCTGGGCCTGGATCGAGCGGCCGTTGGGGGTGTAGTACAGCGCCGTGGTCAGCTTCAGCGCGCGGTCGTTGGTCAGCGGCAGCACGGTCTGCACCGAGCCCTTGCCGAAGCTGTCGGTGCCCATCAGCACGCCGCGCTTGTGGTCCTGCAGGGCGCCGGCGACGATCTCGGCCGCCGAGGCGCTGCCGCCGTTGATCAGCACCACCAGCGGCACGCCCTGGCTGGCGTCGGCCGGGTCGGCGGAGAAGCGCAGCTCGGAGTTGGCGATGCGCCCCTTGGTATAGACGATCAGGCCCTTGTTGAGGAAGTGGTCGGAGACTTCCACCGCCGCCTGCAGCACGCCGCCGGGGTTGTTGCGCAGGTCGAGGACCAGCCCGCCGAGCTTGCCGCCGTTGTCCTTCTGCAACTGGCGCAGCGCCTTGGCGACTTCCTCGCCGCTGTTGACCTGGAACTGGGTGATGCGCAGGTAGCCGTAGTTCTTCTCCAGCAGCTCGCTCTTCACGCTGAGCACCTTGATCACTGCGCGTTCGAGCTTGAGGGTGAACGGCTTGCCACCTTCGCGCACCAGGGTCAGCTCGATCTTGCTGCCGGGCTTGCCGCGCAGCTTGTCCACCGCCTCCATCAGGCTCCAGCCCTTGGTCGGCTGGCCGTCGATGCGCAGGATCAGGTCGCCGGCCTCGACGCCGGCGCGCGCTGCCGGGGTGTCATCGATCGGCGAGATGACCTTGAGCAGGCCGTCCTCCTGGCCGAGCTCGATGCCGAGGCCGCCGAATTCGCCGCTGGTGCTTTCCTGCAGCTCCAGGAAGTCCTCCGGCTCGAGGTAGGCCGAGTGCGGGTCGAGGTTGCTGAGCATGCCCTTGATGGCGTTTTCCAGCAGGGTCTTGTCGTCGATCGGCTCGACGTAGGCGGTCTTGATGCGGTCGAGCACTTCGGCGAAGGTGCGCAGTTCGTCCAGCGGCAGGACGGCCTTGCCGGTCGCCGCCGGGGTGTCGGCGCCCTCGGCCGGCTCCGCGGCCTGCACCAGAGGCGCGGCGCCGAGCAGCGCAAGGGACAGGGCCAGGGCGGAGAGACGGAAACGCGACGACATGGGGTAGCTCCTGAGTGGGCGTGCCATCAGCCTTGGGCGCGGCACCAGCGCAGCGGGTCGCTGGGCTGGCCCTGCTGGCGGATGGCGAAGTACAGCGCCGGGGTATCCTGACCTCCGGAGCTGCCAACGGTGGCGATGGCTTCGCCGGCCTTGACCTGGTCGCCGGCGGCTTTCAACAAGGTCTGATTATGGCCGTACAGGCTGAGATAGCCGCCGCCATGATCGACGATCAACAGCATGCCGGCGCCGCGCAGCCAGTCGGCGAACACCACGCGACCGGCGTGTATGGCGCGCACCCGGGTGCCGGCGGCGGCGCCGATCAGCACGCCGTCCCACTTCAGGCGGGCATCGCCGCGCGGGGTGCCGAAGCGGGCCAGCAGGCGGCCGTCCACCGGCCAGGGCAGCTGGCCGCGGGCCTTGGCGAAGGGGCCGTCGACCGCCGGGGCGTTGCTGGAAACCAGTGGGCCGCTGCTGGCCGTGCTGCTCCTGCCGCTGTCGGAGGCGGCGGCCAGGCGGCGCTCGGCCTCCTCGCGGGCGCGCTGCTCGGCCAGTTGGCGCGCCTGCTCGGCTTCGCGGGCCTGGCGGGCGAGGGTTTCCTCGATGGTCTTGAGTACCTTGGCCAGCTGGGCCTGCTCGCGCTGGCGGGACTTGAGCTGGCGATCGCCGTCGCCCAGTTCGCTGTTGAGCTTGGCCAGCGCGCTGCGGCGCTCGTCGCGGACCTTGTCCAGCGCGCTGCGGCGGTCCTGCAGTTCGAGTTGCTGGCCGGCCAGCAGGGCGTGCTGGGTGGCCAGGTCGGCCTCGACGCTGTGCAGCTGGCGCAGGGTGTCGTTGTAGCTGGCCAGTTGCTCGCTGCGCGCGCGGCTGAGGTAGTCGTGGTAGGTCAGGTTGCGGGAGAACTGCTCGGGCCGCTGCTGATTGAGCAGCAGCTTGAGGTATTCCTGGCCGCCGCTCTGGTGGGCGGCGCGGATCTGGATGGCGATCAGCTTCTGCTGCTCAGCGCGCTGGCTCTGGAGTTTTTTTTTCTCCTCGTCGAGGCGCTGGATCTCGCTCTCGCCGTCCTTGAGCTGCTGCTCGAGAGCATCGATCTGCTGCTGCAGGGTGCCCATCTCGCGCTCGGTGCCCTGCAGCTGCTTCTGGATGCCGGACTTCTCCTGCTGCAGGCCGCCGAGCAGTTTCTGCAGCTCGGCGATGTCGCGCTGCGCGGCTTCCAGCTGGCGCTGGGCATCGGCGCGCTCATCGGCGATGGCCGGGGCGAGGCAGCAGGCGAGCAGGGCAAACAGGGCGGCACGCAGCATGGGCAGGGATCCGTTTGGTGAGCGGCTAGTATGCATCCGCAGGGCGGTAAAAAGAACGCCCCCGGGAGCACTGTGTCACTGCAGGAAAATCAACAGCTTCGCCCCGAGGTCGGGCCTCCCACAAGAGCCGCAGCGGCACGAGACTTTGTAGGAGGCGCGCCCTTGCGGCGATGCGGGCCGAGAGGCCCGCCAGGGAACGAAGCGCCGTTCAGCCGAGTTCGATCAGCGGCGTGCCGGTCATCTCCGCCGGGATCGGCAGGTCGAGCAGCCTGAGCATGGTCGGCGCCACGTCGGCCAGCACGCCGCCTTCGCGGATGGCCAGCTGGCGGGGGCCGTAATAGAGGAAGGGCACCGGCTCGCAGGTGTGTGCGGTGTGCGCCTGGCCGGTGCACTCGTCTTCCATCTGCTCGACGTTGCCGTGGTCGGCGGTGATCAGCGCTTCGCCGCCGACCTTGTCCAGTGCTTCGGCGATGCGGCCGATGCAGCTGTCCAGGCACTCCACCGCCTTGACCGCCGCCGCGAACACGCCGGTGTGGCCGACCATGTCGCCGTTGGCGTAGTTGACCACGATCACGTCATAGCGCTGCTGCTCGATGGCCTCGACGATGCGGTCGGTGACTTCCGGAGCGCTCATCTCCGGCTGCAGGTCGTAGGTGGCGACGTTGGGCGAGGGGATGAGGATGCGCTCCTCGCCCGCGAAGGGTTCCTCGCGCCCGCCGGAGAAGAAGAAGGTGACGTGGGCGTACTTTTCGGTCTCGGCGATGCGCAGCTGGGTCTTGCCGTTTTTCGCCAGGTACTCGCCGAGCACGTTGTCCAGCGACGCAGGCGGGAAGGCGCAGGGTGCCGGGATGCTCGCCGCGTACTGGGTGAGCATCACGAAGCCGGCCAATTGCGGCACGCGCTGGCGCGCGAAGCCCTGGAAGTCGGCCTCGACGAAGGCGCGGGTCAGCTCGCGGGCGCGGTCGGCGCGGAAGTTCATGAACACCACGGCGTCGCCGTCTTCTACCCGCACCGACGCGCCGATGGTGGTGGCCTTGACGAACTCGTCGCTCTCACCGCGCTCGTAGGCGGCCTGCAGGCCCTCGACGGCGCTGGCGGCGTTGAATTCGCCCTGGCCGTCGACGATCAGGTTGTAGGCCTGTTCGACGCGGTCCCAGCGGTTGTCGCGGTCCATGGCGAAGTAGCGGCCGGTGAGGCTGGCGATGCGGCCCTTGCCCAGCTTGGCGAAGGTGGCGTCGAGCAGCTCGATGGACGGCTGCGCGCTTTTCGGCGGGGTGTCGCGGCCGTCGAGGAAGGCGTGCAGGTAGATCTTCTCGGCACCGCGCTGGGCGGCCAGTTCGGCCATCGCCGCGATGTGCTCCTGGTGGCTGTGCACGCCGCCTTCGGAGAGCAGGCCGAGGATGTGCACCGCCTTGCCGGCCGCCACCGCCTGGTCCACCGCCGCGCCGATCACCGGATTGGCGAAGAACTCGCCGTCGCGGATCGACTTGGTCACCCGGGTGAAGTCCTGGTACACCACGCGGCCGGCGCCGAGGTTCATGTGGCCGACCTCGGAGTTGCCCATCTGCCCGTCGGGCAGGCCGACATCCATGCCGCTGCCGGAAATCAGTCCGTGCGGACGGGTCGCGCACAGGCGGTCCCACACCGGGGTGTTGGCGTGGTAGATGGCGTTGTAATCCGGGCTGTCGCTGTGACCGAAGCCGTCCAGGATGATCAGAACCAGAGGTTTGGGCGTGGCAGGCATGCGTCCGACTCGTGCAGGTGATGGCAAAAGAGCGCCAGTCTAATGGCTGCGCCCCGGAGCGTCACGGCAGCGTGACTGGCGGCGGGTTCAGTGGTGCCAACTGGCTGTGTATACTGCTGGCCATTTTACCGTGCCGGATGCTTGCGATGGTTGCCCAGCTGATTGAATTTGTCTCTAACCACTATGTACTCAGCACCCTGTTCGTGGTGCTGCTGGCCCTGTTGCTGGCCAACGAGGCGCGCCGCGGCGGGCGCAGCCTGAGCTGCCGCGAGCTGACCGCCAAGCTCAACGCCGGCGAGGCGCTGGTGCTCGACGTGCGTCCGCACAAGGAGTTCACCGGCGGCCACATCACCGGCTCGCTGAACATCCCCTTCGACAAGCTGGACAGCCGCATCGGTGAACTGGACAAGCACAAGGCCAAGACCCTGATCGTGGTCGATGCCATGGGGCAGCATGCCGGCAGCATCTGCGGCAAGCTGAAGAAGGCCGGCTACGACGTCTCCCGCCTGGGCGGCGGCATCGCCAGCTGGCGCGGCGACAACCTGCCGGTCGTGAAGTGACATGCAGCCGGTCATCATCTATTCCAGCGATTTCTGCCCCTACTGCATGCGTGCCAAGCAGCTGCTGAGCCGCAAGGGCGTGGCGTTCACCGAGATCAAGGTCGACGGCCAGCGCGAGCTGCGCGCGGAGATGGCGCGCAAGGCCGGCCGGACCTCGGTGCCGCAGATCTGGATCGGTGACACCCACGTCGGTGGCTGCGACGATCTGCACGCCCTGGAGCGTGCCGGCAAACTGGACGCGCTGCTGCGCGGCTGACCCCATCATTGCAACTAACAAGGAAGCGAACATGACCGAACAAGCCAACGGCGCCGCCGCGCAGAACGACCAGCCGCAATTCGCCCTGCAGCGCATCTATGTGCGCGACCTGTCCTTCGAAGCGCCGAAGAGTCCGGAAGTCTTCCGCCAGGAGTGGAAGCCGGCGATCAGCCTCGACCTCAATACCCGCCAGAAGGATCTGGGTGGCGACTTCCACGAGGTGGTGCTGACCGTCTCGGTGACCGTGAAGAATGGCGAGGACACCGCCTTCATCGCCGAAGTGCAGCAGGCCGGCATCTTCCTGATCAAGGGCCTCGACGCCGCCTCGATGAGCCACACCCTCGGCGCCTTCTGCCCGAACCTGCTGTTCCCCTACGCCCGCGAGACCCTCGACAGCCTGGTGGTACGCGGCTCGTTCCCGGCACTGATGCTCTCGCCGGTGAACTTCGATGCACTCTACGCTCAGGAGCTGGCGCGCCTGCAGGCCGCCGAGGCCCAGGCCTGACGCTCGGCGCCGCGGCTGACGGCTGCGCGCAACAAAAGCCCCGCCATTCGCGGGGTTTTTTGTTGCGCGCAGTACCAATGGCTTATTCAAAAATGTGACGGAGTTGGCTATGTTGATGCGCGTCAGTACGCATTATGCTCTGTCAGTCATGATTCTGGCGCATTGTTGCCGGGGCTTAGGCGACCTCAATCGAGGCGAAAGTCCTGCTGGCGCCAGGCTTCGTAGACGGTCACCGCCACGGCGTTGGACAGGTTGAGGCTGCGGCAGCCCGGACGCATCGGCAGGCGCAGCAGCTGCTCGGCCGGCAGGCTGGCCAGTACCTCGGCTGGCAGGCCGCGGCTCTCGGGGCCGAACAGCAGTACGTCGCCGGGTAGGTATTTCATTTCGGCATAACTGTTCTTGGCTTTGGTGGTGAGCGCCAGTATCCTGCCGCCCGGCAGTTTTTCCAGGCAATCGCTCAAAGATTCGTGACGGATTACCGTCGCATATTCGTGGTAGTCCAGCCCTGCACGGCGCAGGCGTTTGTCGTCGAGTTCGAAGCCCAGCGGCTCGATCAGGTGTAGCTGGCAACCGGTATTGGCGCAAAGCCGGATGATGTTGCCGGTGTTCGGCGGGATTTCTGGTTGAAACAACACAACGTGAAACATGGTGTGTGCCTGTACGAATCGGGACGGCACGCATTCTAGCGGTTTGTGGCCGATTACAGCGGTCTGCCCGCCTGCGCCGAGCAGGCTGCACGGGCAAGGAGAACTCATTTGCTGGCCTGGCTGAAACGATCCAAAACCACTGCCGACCGCCTGCTCGGACTGGCGCCCGTCGCTGGCGGCTGCGTGCTGGTTTGCCTGCAGCGTAGCGCGGGGTCCGTGCGATTGCCGACCTGCGAGTTCATCGCCGCTGCGCCGGGCAGCCAGGGCGAGGTGCTGCGCCAGCGCGTCGAAGCGCTCGGCCTTCAAGGCCTGCCAGTCAACCTGCTGCTGTCTGCCGCCGACTATCAGCTGCTGCTGGTCGAACGTCCCGACGTGCCGCCCGCCGAGTTGCGCGCCGCGATGCGCTGGCGCATTCGCGAGCTGGTCAACGCACCGCTGGACAGCCTAGTGGTGGACGCCTTCGCCCTGCCCGACGATGCCTACCGCGGCCGCACGCCGATGGCCTACTGCGCGGTGCTGTCGCGCGCGCGCATGCAGGCGCTGGCCGACTGGGTGGAGGGTGCCGGGCTGCGTCTGCACAGCATCGACATCGCCGAAATGGCCCTGCGCAACCTCGGCCTGCTGATCGCCGGCGAAAGCCAGAATCTGGCCGTGCTCAAGCTCAACGCCCGCGACGGGCTGATCTGCGTGCAGCACGGCCGCGACCTGTACATGGCGCGGCGCATCGAGCGCGGCCTGGACAACCGCGGCGCGGACAGCGCCCAGCTGGCGCTGGAGATCCAGCGCTCGCTGGACTACTTCGAAAGCCAGCTGGGCAAGGGCCCGGTCGGCCGCCTGTTGCTGCTGCCGGTGCCGGCCGTCGGCGAGCAGCTGCACGCCGAGCTGGGCCTGCCGCTGTCCGTGCGCATCGAACGCCTGGCGCTCGACGAGCTGTTCGCCGGCTCGCCGCTGCTCGAGCTGCCGGCGGACCAGCAGGCACTGTACCTGCCGGCAATCGGCGCGGCCCTGCGCCAGGAGCATGCCGAGGCCGTCGAGCCGCGCCAAGCAGCGCCACGCCGAGCGCAGATGGCCGCGGTACGGCATCTGGAGACCAGCTGATGGGTGCCAGTGTGTCGCTGCAGAACCTCAACCTCTACCAGCCGCCACAGGCGGACAGCGCCGGCCGGCCGGCGCCGCGCCTGCTGGTGCTCGGCCTGCTGGCCCTGTTGCTGGCGATCCTCGCCGATGGCGGCTGGCAGCTCTGGCGCACCCAGCAGGCGCAGGCCGCGCTGACCCAGAGCCGCCAGGCCGCCGAGCAGGCCGAAGCCGAGCTGGCCAGCCTGCGCCAGACCTTCCGCGAGCCGCAGGCCGACCCGCGCCTGCCGCAACAACTGGCCGCGCTGGAGGCCGGCAACCGCCAGCTGCAGCAGCTGGCCGCCCATCTGCAGCTGTTGCTGGCCGAGCGCAGCGCCGGCTTCAGTGCGCCGCTCGATGCCCTGGCCGAGCGCCACCTCGGCGGCGTCTGGCTCAGCGCCATCCGCTTCGAGCAGGGCGGCCGCGACCTGCTGCTCGAGGGCGCCAGCCAGCAGCCCGACCTGCTGCCCGGTTACCTGAACAGCCTGGGCCGCAGCCCGGCCTTCGCCGGACGCCAATTCGCCCGTTTCGACCTTGATCGCGACGAAGGCGGCGTGCTGCGCTTTCGGCTCGCCTCGCAGGCGGCCACCGCCGAGGAGACGCGCCAATGAGCGCCCTGCGGCAATACTGGAACGCCCGCGCGCCGCGCGAACAGTGGCTGGCCGTCAGCGTGGCCCTGCTGGTGCCGGCGCTGGCCTGGCTGGCCTTCGGCCACGAGCCGCTGGCCCTGCGCCTCCAGCAGCTGGAGGGCGAGCAGCGCAGCGCCGAGACGCGCCGCCTGGAGGCCCGCACGGCCTTGGCCGAGCTGCAGGCGCGCGCCGCCATCGACCCCGATCAGGCCCTGCGCCAGGCACTGCGCGCTGCGCAGGCGCTGCGCGACCACCAGCTCGAGGGCCTGGATCGCGAGACCGCCGCGCTGATCGACCCGCAGCGCATGCAGCAGGTGCTGCAGGACCTGCTGCAGCAGCGCCCGGGCCTGCGCCTGCTGGCGCTGGAAAGCTTTTCCGCGCCGCTCGAGCTGCCGACGCCGCCTGCCGCCGCTGGCCAGCCGGCTGCCGCCAACGCCACCGCGGACGGCGCGGCACCCGCGACGCCGGTGCTCTACCGCCACGGCATGCGCCTGACCCTGGAGGGCAGCTACTTCGAGCTGCGCGACTACTTGCAGGGCATCGAGGCGCAGAGCCTGGCCGCCGGCGGTCGCCGGCTGTTCTGGGAGCGACTCGACTACCAGGTCGGCGAAGCCGGCCCGGGCCAGGCGAAGATCACCCTCGAGCTGTACACGCTGAGCCGTGAAGCGGGGTGGGTCGGTGTCTAGATGGCTGCTTGCCCTGTGCTGTACCGCGCCGCTGCTGGCGCTGGCCGCCGTCGATCCGACCCTGCCGCCGGCGACGCTGGCCGCTCCGACCACGGCCGACGCCGCGGCGGGGCCGGCCCCGCTGCTGCAGGCGATCCTGCGCGGCCCGGCCGGTACCCGTGTGGTGATCGGCGGGCACAGCCTGCGCGTCGGCGAACAGCAGGGCGACCTGCGCGTGCTGGCCATCCGTGCGCGCAGCGTGGTGATCGAACGTCAGGGGCAGCGCAGCGAGCTGCACCTGAGCCAACCCATTCTGACTCCATCCACGCGGAGCCCGAGCCGTTGATGCCCATGATGTCATTCCGTCTGTCCCAGCTGGGCCTGCTCGCCGCCTGCTGCCTGCTCGCCGCCTGCCAGACCTTTCCCGATGGCGATCGCCAGCTGCGCGAGCAGACCGACCGCCTGCTCGAGGAAAGCCTGGCGCAGAGCCGGCGCAGCGCCACGCCGCCGCCGGCGGTGCAGGCCGCGCTGCTGCCGCCGCTGCTGGCCGACGGTCCGCTGGTCTCCCGCGGCCCGCGCTTCGATGTCGCGGTGCGCGACATGGACGCCCGCGAGTTCTTCCTCAGCTTGATGGACGGTGCCGGACAGAACCTGGTGGTGCATCCCGAGGTCAGCGGCCAGGTCACCTTCAGCCTGCGCAACGTCACCCTCGACGAGGTGCTGGCCGCGGTGCGCGACAGCTACGGCTACGACTTCAAGCGCACCGCCTACGGCTACCGCATCCTGCCCAACCAGCTGCTGACCCGTACCTACGACCTCAACTACCTCAACCTGCAGCGTCGTGGCGAGACCGATACCCGGGTCAGCTCCGGCCAGGTCACCACTTCCGAGAGCGCCGACAGCGGCAGCAACAGCAGTGGCAGCGATTCCGGCGGCAGCAGCACGTCCTCCACGGTCAACGCCAGCCAGGTGGTGACCACCAGCGAGGTCGACTTCTGGCGCGAGGTGGGCGACGTGATCGGCGCACTGATCGGCGACGATCCCGGCAACAAGGTGGTGGTCAACCCGCAGGCCAGCCTGCTGGTGGTGCGTGCCTCCAGCGGCGACCAGCAAAACGTCGAGGCCTTCCTCGAGCAGGCCGAGCGCAACCTGCAGCGCCAGGTGATCCTCGAGGCGAAGATCCTCGAGGTGCGCCTGAGCGACAGCTTCCAGGCCGGGATCAACTGGACCCAGCTGGGCAGCAAGCTCAGCCTCGACCTGGCGGGCGACCCGCTGAGCGGTGTCTCGGGCATCGGCGGGGTGTTCAGCGCGCTGTACACCAGTGGCGACTTCACCGCCCTGCTGCAGCTGCTGGAAACCCAGGGTCAGGTGCGCGTGCTGTCCAGCCCGCGCATCTCCACGCTGAACAACCAGAAGGCGGTGATCAAGGTCGGCACCGACGAGTTCTTCGTCACCGACGTGTCGTCGACCAACACCACCACCACCACCGGGATTGCCGAGCCGACCCAGGACGTCACCCTGACGCCGTTCTTCTCCGGCATCTCGCTGGACGTGACCCCGCAGATCAACCAGCGCGAGGAGGTCACCCTGCACGTGCGGCCGACCGTCAGCCGCGTGCAGGACCAGAACAAGGAAATCAGCTTCGGCGAGGACCGCGTGCTCAACCTGCCGCTGGCGTTGTCCACCACCCGCCAGTCCGACTCCATCGTGCGTGCGCGCAGCGGCCAGGTGGTGGTGATCGGCGGCCTGCTCGAGGATGTCAGCGACAACACCGATGCCAACGTGCCCTGGCTGTCCAAACTGCCGTTCCTCGGCGGTCTGTTCCAGCAGCAGCGCAAGGACCTGGTGCGCAGCGAGCTGGTGATCCTGCTGCGTCCGCAGGTGATCGGCGCCGACACCTGGATCGACGAGCTGCAGAAGAGCGCGGCCAGTTTCCGCGAGCTGAGGTAGGCGCATGTATCAGGGCTTCTTCGGCCTGCGCGAAAAACCCTTCGCGCTGACCCCCAACACCGCGTTCCTGGTGCGGCTGGCCCCCTATCAGGCCTGCCTCAACCTGCTGCGCGTGGCGCTGGGCGAGGGCGAAGGTTTCATCAAGGTCAGCGGCGAGGTCGGCACCGGCAAGACCCTGCTGTGCCGCGCCCTGCTCAATACCCTCGGCGCGGACGGCGAGGGCTGGCAGGTCGCCTGGCTGCCCAATCCGGGCCTCAGCCCGCGCGGCCTGCGCCAGGCGTTGGCCGTTGAGCTGCACATCGCCGATGCCGACGAGCTGGACGACCACAGCCTGCTGGCGGCGCTCAACCACCGGCTGATCGAACTGGCGGCCGAGGGCAAGCGCACCGTGCTGCTGATCGACGAAGCCCAGGCCCTGCCGGAGAAAACCCTCGAGTCCCTGCGTCTGCTGACCAACCTGGAAACCGAGCACTGCAAGCTGCTGCAGGTGGTGCTGTTCGGCCAGCCGGAACTCGACGAATTGCTCGAGCGCACCGAATTCCGTCAGCTGCGCCAGCGCATCACCTTTTCCTATCGCCTGCGCCCGCTGGATCTGGCCGACACCCGCCGCTACGTCGAGGAGCGTCTGATCCATGCCGGCTACCGTGGCGAGCCGCTGTTCGACGCCCGCGCCCTGCGCCGCCTGGTCGCCGGCAGCGGCGGCATTCCGCGGCTGATCAACATTCTCGCCCACAAGGCGCTGATGGTCGCCTTCGGCGCTGGCAGCCGCCAGGTGCGCGCGGCCCACGTGCAGCGCGCGCTGGAAGATACCGAAGGCGCCCGGCCGTTCCTGCGCCAGGGCTCGGCACGCTTGGGCTGGAGCTTGGCCGGCGCGGGCGTGTTGCTGATGTTGCTTGGCCTGTGGCCGTGGCTGCAGGCCTGGTTGCCGGGAGGTGGAGCGTGAGCCTGGTCAACGACATGCTGCGCGACCTGGAAACACGCCGTGCCCCGCCGGCCGAGCGCGCCCCGCTGGACGGCCTGCTGCCGGCCGACGAAGGCGCCAGCGTTCGCCGCGCCGGGCGCCAGCGTCTGTTGCTGGGCCTGCTGTGGGGCGCTCTGGCCGTGCTGGCCGCGCTGCTGCTGGCACGCATCTGGCTGGCGAACCAGGCGCAGCCGCTGGCGGTCGTGGCGCCGGCCGCCCAAGCGCCAGCACCGGCGGCGTCGACTCCCCCAGCAGTGCCCGCGCCCGCCGAGGCTGCACTGCCTGCCGGCGAGTTGCCGGTCCAGCTGCTCGCCACCCTGCCGCAGCACGGCGATGGCCGCTTCATCCTGCAGCTGCTGCTCGACCGCGCGCCGAGCTACCAGCGCAGCGAGCAGAGCGGGGTGGTCGGCCTGCGCTTGCCGCAGCTGCGCCTGAGCGACGACGGTCCGCGCTCCGGCCGCTTCGAGCAGGGCGGCCGCAGCCTGAGCTGGAGCCTGCAGCCGCTGGGCGACGGCGCCGAGTTGCTGCTGGTCGGCCTCGGCGACGGCCTGCAGGTGCTCGACCGCCTGGAGCCGGCCGGCGAGCGCTGGCAGCTGTGGGTCGAGGTGCCGTTCTCTGCCGCCAGCAGCGACGCGCTCGATCCCGCGCAGCTACCGGTGGCCGGTGACGACGAAGCGGTGGCCGACGACTACCCGCCCGAGCGGGGTGCGGCTGCCGTGCCAGAGGTGCGGGTGGCTACCGAGGACAGGCAGCACGCAGCGGCGCCGGCTTCCCGTGGACAGCCGACCGAGCAGCTTGCCGCCGCGCCGGTCAGCCGCAGCCCGCAGGTCAGCGTCGCCAGCCACCAGCCCGATCCGCTGAGCGAGGCGCGCCAGGCCCTGCTGGCCGGCGACACCGAACGCGCCATCGCCCTGCTCGAAGAACTCAACCTCCGCCAGCCGGACAACCGCGAAGCCCTGCGCTGGCTGGCCCGCGCCTGGCTCAGCGCCGGCCGCCACGAGCGCCTGATCGCCGCGCTGCCGGCGCAGCTGCAGCGCTTCCCGACCGACAGCGAGCTGCGCGTGCTGCTCGCCCGCGCCCTGCTGCAGAGCGGCGACGGCGCGGCGGCAGTGGCCACCCTGGCCGAGCGCATGCCGCCATTGGCCAGCGATCCGGCCTACCACGCGCTGCTCGCCGCCAGCTACCAGCAGACCGCGCAGTGGCGCGAAAGCGCCCAGCTGTACCGCAACCTGGTGCAGCTGCGCCCGACCCACGGCGCCTGGCAGCTGGGCCTGGGCATCGCCCTCGAACAACTCGGCGAGCGTGCCGCCGCCGCGCAGCACTACCGCCAGGCCCTGCAGGGGCAGGGCCTCGACGAAGACAGTCGGCGCTATGCCCGCGAGCGGGTACAGGCCAGCGGAGGAGAATCCTGATGGATGGCGGCGAACGGCCCCGGCGCAAGCTGCGCCTGGGCGATCTGCTGATACAGTCCGGCCTGATCAGCGAGGGCCAGCTGCAACTGGCGCTGGACGAGCAGAAGCGCAGCGGCGCCAAGCTCGGCCGCGCGGTGGTCGACATGGGCTTCGTCAGCGAGCAGAAGCTGCTCGAGGCGCTGTCGCGCCAGCTCGACATTCCCTACGTCGACCTGCGCCAGTTCAAGTTCAACGAGGCGCTGGTGCAGCGCCTGCCCGAGGCGCTGGCGCGGCGCTTCCGCACCATCCTGCTGGTCGAGGAGGGCGACGGCCTGCTGGTCGGCATGAGCGATCCACTCGATCTCTACGCCCTCGACGAGCTGAGCCGCCTGCTGCGCCAGCCGCTCAAGCCGGCGGTGGTGCGCGAGAGCGAGCTGCTCGACAACCTCGACCGCTTCTACCGGCGCACCAACGAGATCGCCGAGCTGGCCGGCCAGCTCGACGAGCGCCTGGAGGAGAGCGACTTCGACTTCAGCGGCCTCAGCCTCGACAACAGCGACGCCCCGGTGGTGCGCCTGTTGCAGATGCTGTTCGAGGACGCCGTGCAGATGAAGGCCTCGGACATCCACATCGAGCCGGACGAGAAGGTCCTGCGCCTGCGCCAGCGCATCGACGGCGTGCTCAACGAGCAACTGATCAAGGAAACCCGCATCGTCTCGGCGCTGGTCATGCGCCTGAAGATCATGGCCGGCCTGGACATCTCCGAGAAGCGCCTGCCGCAGGACGGCCGCTTCAACATCCGGGTCAAGAACCACAACCTCGACGTGCGCGTGTCGACCATGCCGGTGCAGTTCGGCGAGTCGGTGGTGCTGCGCCTGCTCGACCAGAGCGCCGGGGTGTTCAGCCTCGACCGCACCGGCATGCCGGCCGACATGCTGGCGCGCTTTCGCACCCTGCTGCAGCGCCCCCACGGCATCGTGCTGGTCACCGGGCCGACCGGCTCGGGCAAGACCACCAGCCTGTACGCCGGGCTGTCCGAGCTGAACAGCCCGGAGAAGAAGATCATCACCGTCGAGGACCCGGTGGAATACCGCCTGCCGCGGATCAGCCAGGTGCAGGTCAACCCGAAGATCGAGCTGACCTTCGCCCGCGTGCTGCGCGCCGCCCTGCGCCAGGACCCGGACATCGTCCTGGTCGGCGAGATCCGCGACCGCGAGACCGCCGAGATCGCCCTGCGCGCCGCGCTGACCGGCCACCTGGTGCTGTCCACCCTGCACACCAACGACGCGATGACCTCGCCGCTGCGCCTGATCGACATGGGCGCCGAGCCGTTCCTGGTCGCCAACGCCCTCAACGCCGTGCTGGCCCAGCGCCTGGTGCGCCGGGTCTGCGAGCACTGCCGCGAGGAGCACCTGCCCGAGGAGCGCGAGCGCCACTGGCTGGAAGGCATCGGCGGTCAGTCGCTGGCCGGTCGGCGCTTCGTGCGCGGCAGCGGTTGCCACCAGTGCCACAACACCGGCTACCTGGGGCGGATCGGCGTCTACGAGCTGCTCGAGATCGATGCGCCGCTGGCCGCCGCGCTGCGCCGCCACGATGCCCAGGGCTTCATCGACGCCGCCCGTGCCCAGCCGCACTACCGGCCGCTGGCCGCCGGCGCGCTGGATTTCGCCCTGGCCGGGCTGACCAGCGTCGAGGAAGTGCTCAAGGTCAGCGCCAGCCTCAGTGACGAGCGGATCGGCTGATGGCGAGCTTCCGTTTCAGCGGGCGCGATGCCCAGGGCCGCAAGATCAGCGGCAGCCGCCAGGCGGCGAGCGCCGAGGCACTGGCCGGCGAGCTGCTGGCCGAGCGCATCATCCCGCTGAGCATCGACGCTCAGGCTGAGAAGGCTGCGGCTGACCAGGACATCCTGCGCCAGCTGAACAAGCTGCTCGGCCGCGAGCGCGTCGAGCTGGAGGAGCTGATCATCTTCTGCCGGCAGATGTACAGCCTGAGCAAGGCCGGCGTACCGATCATCCGCGCCATCGGCGGCCTCGCCGAGTCGGCGCGCAACCCGTATTTTCGCGAGGTGCTGCAGACCCTGCGCAGCGATCTCGAAGGTGGCACGGCCATGGCCGCGTCGCTGGGCAACCATCCCAGGGTGTTCAACCCGCTGTTCGTCAGCATGATCAGCGTCGGCGAGAACACCGGCCAGCTCGACCAGGCCTTCCGCCAGCTGGCCGGCTACCTGGAGATGGAGCGCGAGACGCGCAAGCGCATCAAGCAGGCCACCCGCTACCCGCTGTTCGTGCTGATCGCCATGAGCGTGGCGCTGGCGGTGATCAACCTGCTGGTGATCCCGGCCTTCTCCAAGGTGTTCGCCCAGTTCCACGCCGAGCTGCCGCTGCCGACGCGGATCCTGATCGGCTTCTCCGAATTCATGCAGCACTGGTGGTGGCTGCTGGGCATCGGCATCGCCGGCGGCATCGTCGCCTTCGTGCGCTGGATCGCCACCGAGCCCGGCGCGCTGGTCTGGGATCGCTACAAGCTGAAGTTGCCGATCGTCGGGCCGATCTTCGAGCGCATCGCCCTGGCCCGCTTCACCCGCACCTTCGCGATGATGTACCGCGCCGGCCTGCCGCTGCTGCAGACCCTGAGCATCAACAGCCACACCGTCGGCAACCGGCATATCGGTACGGCGATCACCGCCATGCGCGAGGGCGTCGAGCGCGGCGAGGCGCTGACCCGCGGCGCCGCCGCCAGTGGGCTGTTCACCCCGCTGGTGCTGCAGATGATGGCGGTCGGCGAGGAAACCGGCGCGCTGGACGACCTGTTCGTCGAGGTCGCCGACTTCTACGAGCAGGAAGTCGACTACGACCTCAAGCGCCTGGCCGACGCCATCGAGCCGATCCTCATCGTCGCCATGGGCGTGATGGTGCTGATCCTCGCGCTGGGGGTGTTCTTGCCGATGTGGGAACTGTCGGCGGCGGCCAAGGGCGTCAAGTGAAGCGGTTGCCGGCGCGCGCCGAGCGGCTGCTGCTGGTCGCGCCGCTGCAGCGCCTCGCCTGGTGGCTGCTGGCTTTGATCTTGGCCAATGTGATCTTTATCTCGTTATGGCATATTGCGGTCGACAGCGAGAGGCAAGCCATGAACACGACGGCGGCGCACCTGGCGCGCAGCCTCAATGCGCTGGCCGCCGAGAATATGGCGCAAGGCCGCCCGCTGGACGCCGGCTGGGCCACGCGCAATCCGTTCGTCCTGCTGCGCGGGCAGCAGGGCAACTACTGCGGCGAACTGGCTGACGGCCAGACGCCGAGCCGGGGCTGCTGGTACTTCCTGCCGCAGCAGGCCCGCGTGCTGTATCGCGCCCGCTTTCGCGGCTGGCGCAGTGGTGGGGAGGAAGGCGTACAGGTCTGGCAGTTGGTGCGCCTTCCGCTGCAAACGATGGAAACCGCAAAGACCGAACGGCTCACCGCCGTGGAGCTGCGGGCGGTGAACAGGACCGACCCGTGACAACGCCCGCAGGGCAAATGGAGATGGAAATGCAACGACAGAAGGGTTTTACCCTGATCGAACTGGTGGTGGTGATCGTGATCCTCGGCGTGCTTGCCGCGGTGGCGCTGCCGCGCTTCATGAATGCGACTGACGATGCGCATACCTCGGCAGTACAGGGCACCGGTGGTGCGCTGGCGGCGGGCGTGGCGCTGGTGAGGTCGCAGTGGGAGTTGAATCGGGTGAAGGGCATCGCCGCTCCGAACCTCAACGTGACCGGGTTTGGCGCGAACGATGTGGATGTGAACGCCAGCGGCTGGCCGATCAGCGCTGTCAGCGATAGCGCGGCTAACCCCAACGCTGCTCGCTGCGTAGAGGTATGGGATGCAGTGCTGCAAGGCTCCGCACCTTCGGTCGATAACGGTGCCAATGTTACTACTGATTATCGTGCTACTGCGGCAGGTGGTATTTGCACCTACACCTATCTGCTGGATGGCCGTGATGCTGCCGGTACCACTCCGCTACGCACTATCGTTTACAACAGCACCACCGGTGCCGTAACTACCAGCGCCGACTGATTTTTCTGCCTTCAACTTAGATAATCATCCGAAAGGACTGCAATTATGAAAAAACAGCAAAGTGGCTTCACCCTGATCGAGCTGATCATGGTTATCGTGGTATTGGGTATTCTGGCGGCGTTTGCGCTGCCGAAGTTTGTCAATCTTGGGGGTGATGCACGCGCTGCTACTCTTCAGGGGGCACTTGCT
>RCUJ01000719.1_pt1 | contig 18903 bp, 19 predicted proteins | sample 2166321 | NCBI WGS metagenome assembly RCUJ01 (sample SAMN09932808, study PRJNA488358) | compost metagenome | feature: garden; material: soil; isolation source: compost soil in an enriched community after 118 h of incubation | place: Germany: Experimental Botanical Garden Goettingen | collected... | reverse complement strand
GCCTTGGCCTTGTCCTCGACAATGCTGGCCCAGGCTTCCACCGGCGCCATGGTCTGCCGCGCATCGCGCCAGAGCTTGAGCAACGGCTTGCGGATTTTCGGGTACTTGAGCCGGTTGGCGCTGTAGATGTACCAGCTGTAACTGGCTCCCCGTGGACAGCCGCGCGGCTCATGGTTGGGCAGGTCGTTGCGGGTGCGCGGGTAATCGGTCTGCTGGGTTTCCCAGGTGATCAGGCCGTTCTTCACGTAGATCTTCCACGAGCACGAACCGGTGCAGTTCACCCCGTGGGTGGAGCGCACGATCTTGTCGTACTGCCAGCGCGAGCGGTAGACATTCTCCCAGTCGCGGGACTCCTTGCGGGTCTCCCCGTGGCCATCGGAGAACTCGCCTTGCTTGCGATTGAAATACCGCAGTTGATCCAGCAAATGACTCATGGTGCTTTCCTCTCAGGCTTGCTGCGGGGTTCTATGCCCCGCCCATGCAAGGTTTGGATTCGGTTCATGTCAGCAGGGCGTCGCGGCACCTTTACGGGCGTACCACCACCAGGTCACCACAATGCAACTCAGGTAGAAGCCGACGAACATGTAGAAGGCCATCTCCGGGCCACCGGTCTGGGCCATCGACGTGCCAAAGGATTTGGGAATGAAGAACGCACCGAAGGCGCCCATGGCCGAGCTGAACCCCAGGACGGCGGCCGACTCCTTGCCGGCATTTTTCAAGGCTTGCTCGCGGATCGCCGGCGCCTTGCCGGCCGCGGCTTTCTCATGCAGGGTGCGGAAGATCACCGGGATCATGCGGAACGTGGAGCCGTTGCCCACGCCCGTGGTGATGAACAGCAGCATGAACATGCCGAGGAACCCGTAGAAGTTGCCGCCCGTGCCGTTCTGCGGCAGGAAATGAAGGACCCCGAACACCATCACGATCATCAGCACGAAGTTCCACAACGTGACCCTGGCACCGCCGAGCCGGTCCGCCAGCCAGCCGCCCAATGGCCGCACCAGGGCACCCACCAGCGGGCCGAGGAAGGCAAATTTCAGGGCGACGACTTCGGGAAAGGCGGTCTTGATCAGCAGCGGAAAGGCCGCGGAAAAACCGATGAACGAACCGAAGGTGGCCAGGTACAACCAGCACATCAGCCAGTTGTGCTTGCGCTTGAAGATCACCGCCTGCTCGCTGAACGAGGCCCTGGCGCTGGACAGGTCATTCATGCAGAACCAGGCCAGCACGGTCACGACAACGATGAAGGGCACCCAGATGAACCCGGCGTTCTGCAACCACAGTTGGCTGCCGTCTTCGAGTGTCTGCGGTTGGCCGCCGAGGAAGCCGAACACGCCGAAGGTGATCACCAGCGGCACACAGAACTGCATGACCGAGACCCCCAGGTTACCCAGGCCGGCGTTCAGGCCCAGGGCCGTGCCTTGCTGGGACTTGGGGTAGAAAAAGCTGATGTTGGACATGCTCGAGGCGAAGTTGCCGCCGCCGAAACCACACAGCAGGGCAATCCATACAAACACGCTGTAGGACGTGCTCGGGTCCTGCACGGCGAAGCCCATCCACAACGCCGGCAACAGCAGCGAAGCGGTGCTCAGGGCAGTCCAGCGGCGGCCGCCGAAGATCGGCACCATGAACGAATAGAACACCCGCAAGGTCGCACCGGACAGCCCCGGCAACGCCGCCAGCCAGAACAGCTGGTCGGTGGTGAAACTGAAGCCGATGGCGTTCAGGCGCACGATCACCGTGCTCCAGACCATCCACACGGCAAACGCCAGCAGCAGCGCAGGGATGGAAATCCACAGGTTGCGCGTCGCCGTCTGTTTACCGCTACGCCCCCAGAACTCGGGGTCTTCCGGGCGCCAGTCATGAATGACCGGCCCCTTGTCAGGCTTTTGCAGAACGGACATGGTTGTCTCCTTGGGCAATGCTGGAAATCCGGGGCGCGGCCGCCAGTGCTGGCTTGCCGAGCAGTGGGCGTTGGCGTATTTCGCTGAGGTACATCCAGGCCAGGGACACCCAGACCACGCCGTACAACAACATGAAGCAGGAGGAGCGCACGCCGGTCAGGTCCACCAGCGCACCGAACAGAATCGGCAGGACAAAGCCGCCCAGGCCACCGGCCAGGCCGACAATGCCGGACACCGCGCCCATGTTTTTCGGGTAGTCGTTGGCGATGTATTTGAAAACCGAGGCCTTGCCGAATGCGAAGGCGATGCCCATGACGAACAGCAGCACGGTGAACAGCGCAGGGTTGAGGCCGATGTGGAAATCCAGCGGGCCGTTGAGGGTTTGCACTTGCAACTGGGTCTGCGGATAAGACAGCAGGAACAGGCAGATCCAGCTCACCCACAGCACCCACCAGGTCACGCTCTGCGCGCCCCAGCGATCCGACATCCAGCCACCGACCGCACGCAGTACCCCGCCCGGCAAGGAAAAGCAGGCGGCCAGCAGCGCGGCGCTTTGCAGGCTGAAACCGTATTCCTTCACGTAGTACTGGGTCATCCACAACGCCAGGGCCACGTAGCCACCGAAGACGATCGAGTAGTACTGGCAATAGCGCCACACCGCCGGGTCTTTCAGCGCGCTCAGTTGCTCACGCAAACTGGCGCCCGAGGCACTGCGATGCTGCTTGTTGTCGGCACTGAGAAACCAGAACAGCAGCGCGGTGATGAACAGAATCGCGCTGAAGACCTTTGGCACCAGTTGCCAGCTGCCGGCGGCAATCAACGCCGGGGCGAGAAACTTGGTCACCGCGGCCCCGGCGTTACCCGCACCGAAGATGCCCATGGCAAAGCCCTGGTTGTCCTGGTCGAACCACTTGGCAACGTAGGCGATGCCGACCGAAAACGAACCCCCGGCCAGGCCGACGAACAGGCCCAGGACCAAAAACTGCCAGTAGGCCGTGGCATGGCTGATCAGGTACAGCGGCAACACGCAGGACAGCATCAGCAGGAAAAACACGCTGCGCCCGCCAAAGCGGTCGGTCAAAAGCCCCAGCGGCAAGCGTGCCAGCGAGCCGGTCAGGACCGGGGTGGCGGCCAGCAGGCCGAACTGGGTTTCGTTGAGCTGGAGCAACTCCTTGATGGGCACACCGAGCACGGCAAACATCATCCACACCATGAAGCACACGGTGAAGGCCAGCGTACTCATGCCCAGCACCAGGCCCTGTCGTACACGCGGTTGGGTCATCTCGCTCTCCAGTCAATTAGCCATGGCGGCAGACTAGAGAGACCAACCCCGCAAAAACTTGATCAGGATCAACGAAGCCCCGGGGCCCTCAGGCCTATGCTTGTGCTGCCTACCTCCAAGGAGGTAGTCCGTAGAAGCCTGTAAACCCTTTGTTTATCAGTATCTTGCCGTTGCGCCTCAAGGCCATTGCTGACATTGAGCGGTCGACAACTCTTTAGAGGTAGTGCGCCAAGGATCGGCGGCAACACCATCGCCCGTCACCCCCTGGAGTTCTGCATGGCCGGTTTTCCTGTGTTTGCCCAAGGCCCGCGCCCATGATCCGCTGGTTGCGCAGCTCCCTGCCCGCGCGCGCCGGGCTGGCGGTGATCCTGATTGCCGTGCTCGCCCTCGCCAGTTCCCTGAGCGCCGGCCTGATCGCCTGGTTCAGCCAGGGCGACGCGGCGGCCATCAACACCGCAGGCTCGGTGCGCATGGAGACCTATCACCTGAGCTGGAAACTGGCCTCGGGGGCCAACGCCGAAGAACTCACCCGGATTGCCCAGAGCCTGCAACAGCGGCTCAACAGCCAGTCACTCAAGGCGGTGCTGGAAGACGGTGCCAATCCCGACCTGCAACGCAGCTACCAACAGATCCAGCAAGACTGGAACGAGGCACTGCATCCGGCCCTGGTCCGTGGCGACGGGGCGACGTTTCAGGCCGGCGCCCTGCCCTTCGTCGAACAGCTGAACCGGTTCGTCAGCCTGTTGCAGCGCCAGAGCGAGCACAAGCAAACCTGGCAGCAGGTGATCCAGGGCGTCGCCCTGTTCACCACCATGATCATCCTGCTGATTGGCCTGTACGAACTGCAGTACAGCGTGGTCACTCCGCTGGAGGAGTTGGTGGAGGCAACCCAGCGCTTTCGCCGGGGCGACTTCAAGGCCCGGGTCAACTATCGCTCCCCGGATGAGCTGGGACAGTTGGCCATGAGCTTCAATGCCATGGCCGAAACCATCGAAGAGTCGCACCGCACCCTGGAGACCCAGGTCCTGCAAAAGACCCTGAACCTGCAACAGGCCAATGCCGCCCTGGAGCTGCTGTATCAAAGCAGCCGCAGCCTGGCGACACGCCTGGCCAATGCCGAGGGCCTGGATGAACTGATCCGGCGCTTCCAGAAGCGCCTGCCCGGGCTGCGCCTGTCGCTGTGCCTGCAAGGCCAGTTGCAGGCCCCTGCCCAGCAACTGCTCGCCCTGCATGGCGCGCGCAACCGCGAGGTCTGCGCCAGCAGCAATTGCGCCTCCTGCCAGAAACACCAGCAGCCCCATCCGATCACCCTCAGCATCAGCAACCAGGGCAGCGAACTGGGCGAGCTCAAGGCCCACTTCATCGATGGACACGCACCACAAGCCTGGGAAACCCAGCTGATCCAGGCCCTGGCCAACCTGATCGGCACCTCGCTCTCGCTCAAGCGGCAACGGGAACAGGATCATCGCCTGTTGTTGCTCGAAGAGCGCACCATCATCGCCCGCGAGCTGCACGACTCGCTGGCCCAGGCGCTGTCGTACATGAAGCTGCAAGTCAGCCGCATGCAAACCCTGATGCGCCGGGGCGAACCGGTCGAGACCCTGGAAACCGTCACCGCCGAACTGCGCGAAGGGCTGAACAATGCCTACCGCCAGTTACGCGAACTGCTGACCACCTTTCGCCTGCAGATTCACGACGCCGGCCTGGTCCAGGAACTCAAGGACACGGCCCAGGAGTTTTCCCGCCGGGGAGAGTTCCAGGTGCACCTGCATGTCGACAGCCTGGCCTTCGAGCTGTCGGCCAGCGAACAGATTCACATCCTGCAGATCACCCGCGAGGCGCTCTCCAATTGCCTGCGCCATGCCCACGCGCACAATGCCTGGCTGCAACTGCGCCAGGACGGCGAGCACGTGCGGCTGTCGATCGAGGACGATGGCCGGGGCTTCAGCGGCAGCTGCGACCAGCGCGAGCACCACGGCCTGAACATCATGAACGAACGTGCCCGCAGCTTGCGTGGCCAGTTGCAGATAGTGTCCCGGGAGCCCCAGGGCACCCTCGTCCAGATGGAATTCCGACCGGAATTTCTCGGACAACCCACAGAAGGTAGCGTCACATGAACCCGTCCCCGCAATACCGAATCCTGCTGGTAGACGACCATCCGATGATGCGTCGCGGCATTCGCCAGATGCTCGAACTTGAAGATGATTTCCAGATCGTCGGCGAAGCCGGCCACGGCGAGGAAGCCCTGGCCATGATCGAGCCCCTGCAACCTGACCTGGTGCTGCTCGACAACAACATGCCGCAAATGAATGGCATCGAAACCCTGCGGCGCTTGCGAGCCATGAACTGCAACGCCAAGGTGCTGCTGTTCACGGTGTCCGATGCCGAGGACGACATTCGCGACGCGTTGCGCCTGGATGCCGATGGCTATCTGCTCAAGGACATGGAGCCCGAGCTGCTGATTCAGTACATCCGCGATGCCTTGAACGGCGCCCTGGTGATCAGCCCGGGCCTGACCCGGGTCATGGCCCAGGCGCTGCGCTCACCTCCGCGCCAGGCCGAGGTCGAGCTGACGGAGCGCGAGCGCCAGGTACTCAAGACCATTGCCAGCGGCTTCAGCAACAAGGTGATCGGCCACAAGCTGGGCATCACCGAAGGCACGGTCAAGGTCCATGTGAAGAACCTGCTGCACAAACTGGGGCTGCGCTCGCGCGTCGAGGCGGCCGTGTGGGCCATGGAGCATCTGCGCAACGCCGGCTGAGGGCCATGCCCCTTTGGAGGTAGGCCGGCAGAGGCATAGGCCATGACGGCCGCGCGTTCTACCATGGCCGGCAGCGGAGGTACGCCATGCTGACCCACCCATCCACCGTTTCAGTCTTGCGTCGTCATCACCTGTTCAAGCAACTGCCGGACAAGGTCTTCGAGGAGGTCTGTGGCCTGGCCACGCTCAAGCGCCTGAGTTGTCACAGCACGCTCATGCACCAAGGGGACCCGGCCAAGCGTTTTTTCCTGCTGGTCAGCGGCCAGGTCAAGCTGTACCGGATCACTGGAGACGGCCAGGAAAACCTGGTTGAGATCGTCCAGCCCGGACAGACTTTTGCCGAGGCCCTGCTGTTCAGCCAGACCCGCTATTACCCGGTGAGCGCCACGGCGCTGAAGGACAGCGTGCTGGTGAGCATCGAGGGCAACCATTACCGCAATGCCCTGGAAGACCAGCCGAAAGTCTGCCTGGCGATCCTGGCGAGCATGAGCATTCACCTGCATCAGCGCCTCAAGGACATCGACACCCTGACCCTGAGCAACGCCAGCCGGCGAGTGATCAATTTTCTGTTGCAGGAGCACGACCCGGACAACGGCCAGGTCGTGTTGCAAGTGTCCAAACGCCTGGTGGCCTCGAAGCTGGGCATCCAGCCGGAGACCTTCTCGCGGATATTGCATCGCCTGGTGGAGAGCGGCCTGATCGCCATGGAGCGGCGCACCATCCATATCCTCGCGCAAGACCTGCTGGCCACCCACCACCTCTGATGCGCGCGGGCGGACTTGACCATCATCAAGGCGCCCGGCGCACAGCCTTGCACACTGGCGGGGTCCATCAGCGGAGAGCCTTCATGCCCCCATCCACCCTGCCTCTGGTTTACGCCTGTTCAGGCTGTTCCAACGTCGCCCAACTGGCCAACACCCTCGCTGTACGCCTGGATCGCCAGGGGCTTGCCGAAATGTCCTGCATCGCCGGAGTCGGCGGGCATGTCAGCGCCCTGGTCAACAAGGCACGTTCCGCACACCGGATCCTGGCGCTGGACGGCTGCCCCCTGCAATGCGTCGAAAACTGCTTGAAACAACATGGCCTGCACGCCGATGTGCACCTGATTCTCAGCCATTACGGGCTGCGCAAGCGCTATGGCGAGGATTGCACGGGGGTGCAGTGTGATGAGTTATTTGAAGAGATCAAAGGGTTGATTGCCCCTGAGGGTCAACAGGGTGAGAAGCCGCTGGCTGAACCTGTGACGAAGTTGGCCTGAGAAGGCGAAAACACCGAACCTGTGGCGAGGGGGCTTGCCCCCTCGCCACAATGCTCCGCGCTCTGCTCAATGCCCCCTCAACCTGCCGCCAACCCCTTCCCCGCCCGCTCCAGGTTGCGCCACAACCAGCCCGGCAAGACCTCCGGATCGAGGCTGTCGATCAGGTTCTTCAGGGTCAGCCCCAGTTCGGTATCCCCCTCGATGACCAGGCGCCGGCGAAAAAACAGGGTGTCCGGATCTTCCTGCCGACTGGCCAGCAGCAGAAACTCGCGCCAGTTGCCGCTGATGGTCACATCGGCCTCGGCCCGCTCGGCGATCTGCAGTCCTGCTCGGGATCGGGTCAGGTACCACGCCAGGCCGAGGTCCGGAATCCGCAGGCACAGCCAGCGCCCGCGCAACAGATCGAACTCGCCCTCGCGCAACGGCTCGGCAAGGCAGCGATTGAGGGCCTGCTGCAACGCCAGACGCTGCACCACAAAAGGCACCCGCCGGACCAGCGGGAGCACGCGATCGGCACCGTGCAACAGCCATTTCTTTCGATTCAACACAGGCCGGCCTCCTCGACGCGCAACATCCCGGCCTGGCCATGCCAATAGCCGTTGCAGCCTTCGACGAACAACGGTGGCGCCTCGCCCAGGCGAACCCGCTGCCAGGCCGCAATCACCTCGGCCATGCCCTGGGCCCGTGGGCTCAAGCGCACGATATCGGCGCCGCTGGCCACCAGCCCCGGATAGTCGGCCAGCAGATTGGTCACCTCGGCCGACATCGTCTGAATACCGTTGAGGGTGAACAGCGCCTGCCCGTCCTGACTGCTGAGCGCCAACCCATCGGGGTAGTTGATGCAACAGAACTGGCAATCATCCTTGGGCCGGTTTTCCGCCCGGGCGGTAAAGCAGCGAGCGGAATAGGCCAGGGGCAAATGCCCATAGGCGAAGACTTCCACTTGCGGTACTTCACGACCCAGCTCACGCACCTGCTCAAGCACCGCACGGATCAAGGCCGCCGAACACTCCACCGGCGGCACCCAGCGGATCATCCCGCTATCTTGCAGTTGCGCCAGGGCGTGACCGTTGTACAGATTGAGCGCCGGGCCACCTACGAACGGCAGCTTGCGTTCGGCCAGCAACTGCACCGCGCCCATGTCATTGGCCTCCACCAGCAACTCGCCGTTGTCGCACAGGCGGCGCAGGCTCGAGAGCTCCGACGCGGCTTCGATCAGGGTCAGGCTGGAGAGCACCAGTTGCGCCTGGCTGCACGCTTGCAATTCGCGCCCCAGGCCCAGCCATTGATCCAGGGACAATGCCCGGCGCTTCGAGCACACGGTTTCCCCCAGGTAAACCACATCCAGGGGCAGGCTCGACATCTCGGCGTAAAAACGCCCCACTTGTTCTTTGTCCCAGTAATACAGGACCGGTCCCAGGCTCAGCTTCATGTTCTGCCCCTCATTGCCATGATCGATGGTAGGCGCCCAGCGTGGTCTGGCTGCCTTCGGACAAACCGGCCAGCACCTGACGCCACTGGTCCTTGACCGTGAAGCTTTTAGGCGCGGCGCGATGGGCATCGAGGGCCGCGCGCCAGACCCGGGTGACTTGCTCGACATACGCTGGGCTGCGCTGGCGGCCTTCGATCTTTACCGCCTCCACCCCGATGGCCGCGAGTTCCGGCAGCAGGTCCAGGGTGTCGAGGCTGGTGGGCTCCTCCAGGGCATGAAAGCGTTTGCCGTCGACCAGGAAGCGCCCCTTGCACAAGGTCGGATAGCCGGCGGCTTCGTCAGGGGTGTAGCGGTCGATCAGCACGTCGTTGAGCCGTGCGCTCAAGCCTTCGGCATCTTCGCTCCAGCGCACCGCCTTGGCCGGCGAACAGACGCCGCACAGGTTCGGCGACTCGCCGGTAATGTAGGACGATAGGTGACAACGCCCTTCGGCCATGATGCACAAACTGCCGAAGCCGAAGACTTCGATGGGCACCGGACTGCTGGCCGCGACCTGGCGCACCTGGGCCAGCGACAACACCCGTGGCAGTACCGCACGCCGAATGTCGTAGCGCTGCGCATAAAACGCCAGCGCGGCGGCATGGGTCGCGGAGCCCTGGACCGACAGGTGCAAGGTCAGTTGCGGGTGACGCTGGCTGGCATACGCCAGGACCCCGGGGTCGGCGGCGATCAGCGCGTCCACGCCATGATCGGCGGCACGGTCCACGGCGCGCTGCCAGCGCTCCCAGCCCTTGGGTTGCGGGTAGGTGTTGACCGCGACATAGAGTTTGCGTTGGTGCTGACGAATGTGGGCGACCGCTGCATCGAACTGCTTGTCGTCCATGTTCAATCCGGCGAAATGCCGGGCATTGGTGTCATCGCGAAAACCGACATAAACGGCGTCGGCGCCTTGGCGCACCGCCGCTTTGAGCGCAGGCAGGTTGCCTGCCGGGCAGACCAGTTGCATGGGGAATCCTCATCAAGGAGTGCGTGCGGACCTGCGCGTCGTGCCGGGTGCGGACAGGCCCGCGGTGTCGAGTGCGCCGCCAGTCTAGCGAGACCGGCAGCAACGGCCTTGACGGCAATCAATTGCCATCAGTGCATCAGCTCGGCGAAGGACAGGAATTGCACGTTGTCGTGCTTGCGCACCTGCTGCTCGCACTCCACGACCGCCAGTCCATCGGCCCAGCAGGCCGCCGACAACATGGCCGAGCTCTGCTGGGGATGCAGCTCCACACGCAATTGCCCGTCGACATCGGGGACCAGTCTTGCCCGCAAGTACTGCCGGCGCCGGTTGGCTTGCAGCCAGTCGAAGCCCGCTGGCAGCGCCACGGGCCGCGGCATCACCTGACTCACGCCCTGGGCCCTGAGCAGGAATGGACGCACCACCACCAGGGCGGTGACCAGCGCTGCCGACGGATTGCCCGGCATGCCGATCCACGGCTTGCCGGCCACTTCGCCAAACGCCAGTGGCTTGCCTGGCTGAATCGCCAGCCGCCAGAAATCCACACTGCCCAACTCATCGATGGCGCGTTTCAGATGGTCCTCTTCGCCGACCGAGACACCGCCCGAGGTCAACAGCAGATCGCACTCCGACGACGCCAGGCTCAAGGCATGCCGGCTGGCCGCCAACTCATCGGCCATGACCCCATAGTCATGCACCTCGACGCCCCAGCCGCGCAACAAGGCCGACAGGCAATACCGATTGCTGTTGTAGATCTGCCCTGGCGCCAGGGACTGGCCCGGCTCGCGCAGCTCGTCGCCACTGCTCAACAGGCAGACTCGCAACGGCCGATAGACCTCGACCTCGGCAATCCCGGCACCGGCCAGCAACCCCAGTTCCTGGGCGCGCAAGCGCTTGCCGGCCATGAGCAACAGATGCCCCTGACGGATCTCCTCGCCTTCCTTGCGCACGTGATCGCCCACCGTTGCCGGGGGCAACCAGACGCGATCGCCCTCGACCCGGCAGCTCTCCTGCGGCACCACGGTGTCTGCCCCCGGCGGCAACGGCGCGCCGGTAAAGATCCGCACCGCCGCTTGCGCCGGCAAGGGCGAGCCTGCCTGCTGCCCCGCGGCGATACGTCCGGCCAATGGCAGGCTGCCCCCCGTGGCGGGCAGGTCGGCGGCCCTGAAGGCAAAACCGTCCATGGCACTGTTGTCCCAGCAAGGCAGGCTCAGCGGCGAATGGATGTCGCTGGCCAGCACCCGGCCCAGGGCCTGATCCAGGGGAATCGTCTGCACCGAGGGCGGCGGCGGTGCCTGGTCGAGCAGATGGCGGACGGCTTCGTCCACGGGCATCAGCTGACCGCTGTCGCAGACCCGGCCGGTCATGAGCGCACCTCGCACGCCTCGAGCACCTGGTGTGGTTGAGGCTTGAGGTGAGGGGCGAAATTGCACGGGCCGGTGCGGCTGTCCAGCTGTTGCAGCAGAATCTGGTTCCAGGCAGTGCGGCAGGCACCCGGCGAGCCGGGTACGCAGCACACCAGCACACCGTTGCTGATCCCGGCCAGGGCGCGGGACTGCAGGCTGGACATGCCGATTTCCGCCAGGGACACCTGGCGGAACAACTCGCCGAAGCCTTCCACATGCTTGTCCAGCAACGGCATCACCGCTTGCGGCGTGTTGTCCCGGGCAGTGAAACCGGTGCCGCCGGTCATCAGCACTACCTGCACCTGGGGGTCGGCGATCCAGTGTGAGACCTTGGCGCGAATCTGATAGATATCGTCCGGCACCAGGTCACGATCGATCAGCACATGCCCGGCCTTTTGCAGCAAATCGGCCAGGGTTTGCCCTGAGGTGTCGGTGGCAAAGGTGCGCGTATCGCTGATGGTCAGCACGGCAATGTTCAACGGTTGAAACGTGCGTTGCGCCAGATGGGCCATATCCAAGCCTTCCCGTAAATGAGGACTGGCCCAAGCCTGAACCGAAACACCGGGCGAACCTATTCCTCCAAGGAGGTACCTCCACGAGGCGACGCCGTTCAGGGAGCCAGGCGGTTGCGTGTCCACACCCCCTGGTGTAGACGGTAGTCCAGCCGGTCATGCAGGCGGTCGGCGCGCCCCTGCCAGAACTCCATGCGTTGCGGCTGCAGGCAGTAACCGCCCCACTGCTCGGGACGCGGCACGGGCTGGCCGTCGAAACGCCGGGTTGTTTGCGCCAGCCACCCATCCAACTGCGCCCGATTGGCCAGCAGATGGCTTTGCGGTGATGCCCAGGCGCCCAACTGACTGGCCCGGGAGCGGGAATCGAAGTACGCATCCGACAGATCCGGGTCGAGGCGCGATACCTGCCCTTCGATCCGCACCTGGCGCTCCAGCGCCGGCCAGAAGAACGTCATGGCGGCATGGGGGTTGGCGGCCAGTTCCTGGCCCTTGGCGCTCTGGTAGTGACCGAAAAAGGTCAGGCCGGCTTCGCTGAAACCCTTGAGCAGCAACACCCGGCAGTGCGGCCGGCCCTCACGGTCGACCGTGGCCAACAGCATGCTGTTGGCCTCGACCGGTGCCTGCTCGGTATCGCGGGCCTGTTGCAGCCACTGGCTGAACAGCTGCCATGGATTGTCCGGCCCGCCCTCCTCCTGCAGGCCATCGAGGGTGTAGTTGCGACGCATCTGAGCCAGGGAAAGGGGCATGACGGTGATCTCCGGTGAGGTTGCGCACAGTCTGCGAGGCCGTGCACAGCAACACCTTGATCACCATCAACAGCGGGCGTTGAATGGGGACGACGCCCACATAGAAAAAAGCAGCGAGGAAGGCATACAGCCAACACAACCTGTTGGCACACTCACTCTGGCGCGGCGCCGGCGACTTCCATCTGTTGCTGCTCCAATAGCAAGGCCTGCGTCACCTCCTCAATGTAATCGAACACCGCCTCGGGAACCCTGTACTGGTATTGCTTACGACGGTTGTTCGAAACCGTGCCGCCTTGCGCGAGGCACATCATCACAAGGTTGGCCAGATCACTACCGCGCACGTCGTAACGCTCATCGACCAGCCTTACGACCCGATCATAGTTTTCCAAAAACACCGTTTCTTCACGAAGCTCGACTTCAAGGGCGCGCTTAGCCATCTCCAGGGTGAAGGTAACGCCCGGGGTGGCATCCCAGAACCGATACACGACCGGGTTCCCAGTGAAGTTGAACGACAGGTTTCCCTCATCGATCCACCGAACGTCCCAGAGCTCTCGGGCCGGTTTGGAGAACGCTTGCAGGGTTTCAAGGTACAACCGCTCCTCACGCTTCATTGCCACGGATACAGGCAGCAACAAGCCATTCTCAAGCGCGCCCGCGCGGCACAAGGTGTGGTGGATCAAGAAGCGGGAAAGCCGGCCATTCCCATCCATGAAAGGGTGGTTCAGGACGAACCCAAAGGAAATGATGCCAGCTGCGACCACCGGGTCAATCCGAGCCGGCGCCTCATGTGCAAACGCCAGCAACTGATCCATCAGCTCGCGGCAGAGATCCGGTGAAGGGGGTACGTAGGTGACGCCGGCCGCACCATGAAAAGAGTTCGCCAGGTGGTTCTGCTCGTGACGGTAGGCCACCGCCATGTCGAATGGGTTCGTTACCGTGGCATTCTGCAGACTCACCAGGTACTCCTCGGAAAGCGGGATGCGCCCATGTGCCTGCTTCAACAACTGGATAAAGCGACGCGACTTATCTTCGGAGGGTGCCTCACGCTCAATTGCGAACGAATCCTTGGTTTCGGAGAGATAGGCCCAACTGATCGCCCGATCCATCATTCCCGAAGGCAGGCTCGCAATGAACTCCCGTGCCCGGCCAAGGATGTCATGCTCCAGTAGCGCGACTATCTGCGGCGTGCGCTCAACCGTGGCACAGTAGGCAAGCGAGCCCAGGCCATTGAACTCCACACGCCACCGTGAGTTCCGATTGCCAGCCATGGTCAGGTATTGCTCGGGGTCGAACAGAGGGATGAAGCGGCCCTTGACCGGAGAATGCTGTGGAACAACCTCACCGGTGAACGCTTCGCGCAGATAACACGCCTTGCGGATGTAGATCCCGTTAGGTGACTGACGCAGTTCCGCCTCAAGCGCCTCGACGGGAACTTGCGGCAGTGCCTGGGCCAGTATCCCGAGGTTGACGCCCTCATGCTTCAAGGCGAATAGTACATGTCCAAGCAAGTCATCTTGCGCGGGGGCAATACTGGGCGGCACCGCCAGGGTTTCACCAATCGGCCCAATCCGCGTCACCGGTTGCACAATCGCCGGTCGGCGCAACGGGAAGGCGCAAAGCCGTAGTACGTGCTGAAGGCAGGCGTAGCCAACTGAATTCATCGGCGCAAAATCCTCACATTCGCTTGGACAGCTCAGTTTTTCTTCACTGCGCAAAGAAAATCTTGATTGCGTACGATTATCACGATTTTTTCTTAACTCGCCAGACCTATCGATAACCCGGTCACAACCTCAGTGTGAGATGCACCAAAACCTGCCCCCCCTCACCCGCCGCTTTTGGAACACCCATTGCCTCATCAGTAACGAAATCGAGGCAACACCCATGATCGTCGCAGTCGACGGGGCGATCTCACCAACGCCCCCTACTGTCCGGGTGCATTGCCAATCACCAGTCACTCGCTGAATCGGCATATGCCGGCTATTATACGGCATATACCGACAACCCCAGGAGAAGGCCATGCTAGCTGAAGTCATGCGTGAACCGGCCTACGGTGCTTATCGCACACGGTTGCACGCCCTGTTGCAAATCCCCACCGACGCCTCCGATCTGGAGATCCACGACATCATCCAGGTCGGGTTTGCCGCCGACCGGCTGATGACGCTCTGCGAGCTGGGTGAAATGACGCCGCTTGAACGGGACCAGATCATTCCCCTGAAAACCCTGAAGACCCGGGTAGCCAAAGACCAGAAGCTGACCGTCGACGAGAGCGATCGCCTGTTCCGTGCCGCCCACATCACGGCAATGGCGGACGCTGTGTTCGGAAACGATGAAAAGGCCAAGCGCTGGCTGTCCAAACCCAAGGACCGGTTCTCGGGTCGAAGCCCTATGGCGATGCTGTCGACTGTACAGGGAACGCGCCAGGTCGAAGAAACACTGATCCAGTTAGCAGAAGGCTATGCGTTTTGATCTTTTGGCGGATCAGTGCGTTTGCCGATCTGACAGGGCGCGGCGGGATCCTCGCCGGTGGGCGCTGGCACACCGCGGGGAGACCGGTTGTCTATCTGGCCGGAACACCGGCCGGAGCACTGCTTGAGATCCTGGTGCACCTTGAAGTGGATCAGGAAGACCTCCCCGATACGCTGCAACTGCTCAAGGTCGAGCTACCGGATGCTGTCAGCGTCGCGCCGACCCCGGTACTCACGCCTGGCTGGGAGTCCGATCTGCGCCACACCAAGGGTCTGGGTGACGCATTCCTCAAGGGATGCCCTGCCCTGCTGTTGCCGGTGCCCAGCGCGATCATGCCGCACGCTGTCAATTATCTGTTCAACCCAATGCACCTCGACTCAGTAGAGGCCGTGATCACTGGCGAGTCATTCAATCTCGACAGTCGACTGATCAAAAAAAACTAACGTTCAACACCCACCCATGGATTTGGAAGGACGCGCCCGCCCGGGCGAATCCACGATCCGGTAGTCAGGAAGAAACCGTCGATATCTCCCCACGCTGGAAGCAAGCGGCCAAGGGAGCGTCCAAACCGCTTACCATTTTGTCGCCTTACATTACGGAGGACGTGGCGCTCAACGTCCTGAAAGGGAAGAAAGGTGCTCGCATTTTCACACTCTTCGAACCAGAGGTATTTGCAGCGGGCGGCTCGTCCCTCGCCAGCATTCGGGCTCTTCTGAAAGATCACCAAGTCTTTCGACTTGACGGGCTGCACGCCAAGGTTGTGACCGACAACGATAGTTTTATCACTCTGGGTAGCCAGAACCTTACAAAAGGTGGCCTATACAACCGGGAACTCAGCGTGCATCTCAAAGACGAGCCAGCACGCCGACAAGCAATGGAGATCATTGAACCTTGGCTAGAGAATCCAAGGCCGATCAAGCTCGAGATGATCAATGACATGGAAGCCGGCATCGAGCGGCTCAAGGGCCTGCTCAAAGAGTTCAACGATCAGTGTGCCAAACATCAGGCGAACGTCGAGGCTAAAGAGAAGGTGCGCGCCAATCGGGAACGTGACGACGTGCTTGCCAAGAGCCGGGCAGAAATCAGCGTCAAGCTCGAACGCGCCTTGCGCGCCGGCGTCAAGAAGACTGCCCAGGTAATGCGCAAAGATGCTTGCTCAGCACCATTCCTTCGGGTTGATAAGGGCGAGAGCCTTCTGGAATGGCGGCGCAATCGCGGTGCTGATGTCCAACTAGAAAAGGGTAAGCGATACCTGTGCTTCCTTGAGTCTTGTGAGTTCGGTTGGGCACGGCTCGCGGGCAAACAGGTCACACGCATCGAGATGAACATCCGATGCGCACCGGGAACCTTCTCGGCGTTTCCGACATTGACCGTCGAGCTTTCGGCATCCCCGGATGATCTGATAGACCAGCCGGCGGGGACCAACCTGGTGGTCAACCTGTACGACGGAAAAACTCCGGTCTGTACCGTTCCGGTTTCGTTCCAACTGGACACTGTTACCGCCTTTACCCCGAAGCGACCAAAGCCCAGCGTCAAACCGGCTCATGCGAGCTCGCCGCCACGCAAACCTGCTGCCAGGTCCCCACTCACGACCCCGGTGATCAAGTGGATTGCAGAAAACCCTCAGGCCTTCGAACAACTGGTCCGGAAACGGGTGACCAAGAGCTTCAACTTTGGCAAAGGGGACAAGCTGGCCGGCGAGAACGCCGCGGATTTCTTCGGTGAAACGGGCAGCCAGTTCGATGTAGGCCTTGCCATCATCGAAGGGAATCGGGTGCTGCACGTCTCGCAGCGTGAAGACTGACGGTTTTTCAATCACTGCGATGGGGAGCAGGATCACTGCACATGTCCACATGCAGTGGCTTATCGGCCCCAGGCACTCAACCGTGCCAATAGAACATGGCCTTGGCCAGGATCACGATCAGCAGCATGTGCCCCAGGATGCTGCGGCGAATCCAGCTGGCCCGGGCCTCTGTCAGCCGTGCGTGGTGCAGCCAGTACGCCAGCAGCAGGTAGTGCCCGACGATGCTCAGGGCGAGCACGATCTTCAGGCTCAACAGGCTGGCAAAACGGCTGTCCAGTGGATGGCTCAGGACGCCGCGATGCTGCCAGGCAAGGCCAAGACCTGCGCCATACAACACCAGCACCACGCCATGCAGCACCTTGCGCGAGCGCACGGCAATGGCCTGGTCCGCCGTTGCCCGGGCATCCGCCGTCAATTGCCGACGCGCCCAGTGCCAGATCCACACCTCGAAAAACAGGGTGCCGATGAAGCCGATGGCCGCCAGCAAATGGGTGACCAGTAAAAAGGGATAGATCATCGTCCGCCTCCTGCGCCGTGCGCTTATCCCGGATGCCCGTCGACCCGGGCCCGCAGCAGCATCGGCCCGTAGCGCCAGGCGTACAGCGCAAACGCCAGGGCCCAGCACAGTCCCGCCAGCCACAACGCCGCCACCGGCAGTACCAGCACCAGCACCACCCGGCTGAAGCAGGCCAGGTTGAGCAGAATAAACGCCAGGGTCATGCCCGACGGCGGTTCCAATGCACGCCCGGTATGTCCCAGGCTGACCCGCGCGATCATCGCCAGAATCAGCCCGGCCATGGCCCCTATCGTCAGGCAATGCACCGCCAGGCTGGGGTTGAGTGCCACACCGAAATGCCACAGCGCCATGCCCAGGCACGCCAGCGCCAACCAGCCATAGGCCAGGTGCAGCGACCACAGCAACGGCACGCGCCACAGCCCGCGGTCATGCCAGCGCACCAGGCGCACCAGGTGCCCGACCGTTAATGCCGCGAACAGCAGGCCGATCCAGAGATTGGCCGACAGCGCCGGCCCGGCGGCATACAGCAACGCCACCAGTGCCGCCCCTGCCAACAACAGACGATCGAGCCAGGCCCAGGGGGCAACGGCCTCGATCCGGCCCAGGCCACGCTGGGTGAAGAACGGAATGACCCGTCCACCGATCAAGCCCATCATCGCCGCCACCAGCCAGATGCCGGTCAGCACGCCCTGGCGCTGCCAGCCTTCATGGCCTTGCGCCAGGCCGTACACCGACAAGCCGTCCGCCGCCGCCAACAGCAGCAACACCACGACAATCGGGTAGTTGCGTTGCTGCCTCACCCGCCACAGGGAGCGCCCCATCAGCCCCGCCACCACCAACGGAAACGCCAGTTCCAGCAGCGCCACCAGCGGCCATGGCAGATTCACCAGCCAGGCCACCCGCGCGGCCAGCCAGAGCAAGGCCAGTGCCGCCAGCGGCTTGCCGCTCAGACCGGGCTGGCCGGTCCAGGTCTGTACCGCGGTCAGCAGGAAGCCGGCGATGATCGCCAGGCCAAAACCGAACAACAGCTCATGCCGATGCCAGGCCAGCCAGCCACCGGCGGGCTGCCAGTCGCCAACGGCCCCCTTCAAAGCGATCAGCCAGAGTGGTATCGCCAGCAACGCCAGGCAAACGCCGGCGAGGAACAACGGCCGAAAAGCCAGGCGTAACACTGGCACGATGGCCATCGCCGTACGGCGGTCAAGTACTTGCATCAAGCCACTCCTTTACCTCGCTGCCGACCTGACACGGGTCCGCTCGCGACGAATTGAATTCCGAGGCAATCATCCGGTAATGACGCGTCACTGCCTTTGTCGCACATCAAGCTTGCCGGATAACAACGGGGGCAAACTGCCCGCCTACTGTCCATCAGGACTTGCAAGGGCCGTGCCCTGTCCCCGTGGTGAGACTGCGGCGCCGGCACACAAGGGTCCCGGCAGTCTCCCTCATGGCGGGGACCCTCAAGAAAATGGTCTAAATGACAAGATGATGGTCATTTAGACTCGTAACGCCATGGTCATTTTGACCTCATGGTTTATAGAAACCCACTAAATGCTAGGGCGGCGTGCCTGGCCCGAGTCTTGCTCAAGCCATGCCACCTTGATCCCCTTTCACTCCGCCGGAGTCGTCATGAATAACGTTATCCAGCCACTGGCGTGGTTTGTCGTCCTCAGCTCAGTCATCGCCCTGGCCAGTGGCATCTCCCTGGGCCTGGTTTGACGGCTTGGCCTGCGAATGCCGACCTTTGTAGGAGCGAGCAAGCTCGCGATGGACGTTAACGATAACGCGTGTTTTCTGATTAAACGCGCTGCTCTT
>RCUJ01000715.1_pt1 | contig 18936 bp, 16 predicted proteins | sample 2166321 | NCBI WGS metagenome assembly RCUJ01 (sample SAMN09932808, study PRJNA488358) | compost metagenome | feature: garden; material: soil; isolation source: compost soil in an enriched community after 118 h of incubation | place: Germany: Experimental Botanical Garden Goettingen | collected... | reverse complement strand
GTATTAAAGCCAATTAAGAAAAAATAAAATGAACAATATTCAATTCATTGCCAAGTCAGTACAGGCGCCTGCAGTTAGTATTCAAAACACAGTAAAATTATTAGAAGAAGATTGTACGATTCCGTTTATTTCGCGTTACCGAAAAGATTCTACCGGAAATCTAGATGAAACTGTAATTGAGCAGATTGCAAAACTTCAAAAAGATTATGATACACTTATTAAACGTAAAGAAGCGGTTTTAAAATCTATTGAAGAGCAAAAAGCACTTACGCCAGATTTGAAGAAAAAAATTGAAGACAGTTTTGATTTGCAAGAAATAGAAGATTTTTACCTTCCGTATAAAAAGAAGAAAAAAACAAAAGCCGATGTCGCGCGCGAATTTGGCCTTGAACCTTTGGCAAAACTGATTATATCTGAAAGTGATGCCGATATTGATTTTATTTCGACACAGTACATTAATGAGAATGTAATTAATGAAGAAGCGGCTATTCAAGGTGCAAGAGATATTGTAGCAGAATGGATTAATGAGAATATTTATGTTCGTAAACAATTAAGAAGATTGTTTCAGCGTAAAGCAACTATCGCAACAAAAGTCGTTAAAAAGAAAGCCGAAGAAGAAGGCGCACAGAAATTCAACCAGTATTTTGATTGGGAAGAGCCTTTAACAAAAGCTCCGGCACACCGTTTATTGGCAATGTTACGCGCAGAAAATGAAGGTTTTATCAAAATGAAAATTGATGTTGATATCGATGATGCATATGATGTTATTGACGAAATTATCATTAAAAAACAAAATAATACAACAGCTCATTTGCAATTAGCAATTGAGGATAGTTACAAACGTTTGTTGAATCCAGCAATTGGAAACGAAACCCTGCAAGAAGCAAAAGCAAAAGCTGATGCTAATTCAATTCAGGTTTTTGCCAACAATTTAGGACAGTTATTATTGGCTCCGCCGTTGGGAGAAAAACGTATTTTGGCAATCGATCCTGGATTTAGAAGCGGTTGTAAAGTAGTTTGTCTGGACGAAAAAGGCGATTTGTTATACAACGAAACGATTTATCCGCACGCGCCTCAAAATGAGGAAACGATGGCGATTAAGAAAATCCGTTCGATGGTAAACGCTTATCAAATTGATGCCATTTCTATCGGAAACGGAACAGCTTCTCGCGAAACCGAATTTTTCATCAAAAAAATCGCGTTCGACAAACCTATTCAGGTTTTTGTGGTTTCGGAGGCAGGAGCTTCAGTATATTCAGCATCAAAAATTGCGAGAGAAGAATTTCCAAATTACGATGTAACGGTTCGTGGTTCGGTTTCTATCGGAAGACGACTTTCAGATCCGTTGGCTGAGTTGGTAAAAATTGATCCGAAAGCGATAGGAGTAGGACAGTATCAGCATGATGTTGACCAAACAAAATTAAAAGAAGAATTGGACAGTACCGTAATTCGTTGTGTAAACTCGGTTGGAATTAACATCAATACAGCAAGTAAACATTTACTAAGTTATGTGAGTGGAATAGGAGAGAAGCTGGCGGAAAACATCGTACAATATCGTTCTGAAAACGGACCTTTTGAAGATAGAAAACAGCTGAAAAAAGTGCCTCGTTTAGGAGATAAAGCTTATCAACAGGGAGCAGCGTTTATCAGAATTACAAATGCTAAAAATCCGCTGGATAATTCGGCGGTGCATCCGGAGGCTTATCCAGTTGTTGAAAAGATGGCGAAGGATTTGAATATTTCTTTAAATGACTTAATTGCAAACAAAGAGAAAACAGCGCTTATTAAAGCTGAAAAGTATGTAACACCTGAAATTGGTTTACTGACGCTGAAAGACATCATTAAAGAGCTTGAAAAGCCAGGATTGGATCCAAGAAAGTCGGCTAAGGTTTTTGAATTTGATGCAAACGTAAAATCGATCAAAGATTTGAAAACTGGAATGATTTTGCCGGGAATCGTCAATAACATTACCAACTTCGGCTGTTTTGTCGACATCGGAATTAAAGAAAGCGGATTAGTGCATATTTCTCAGCTGAAAGCTGGTTTTGTAAGCGATGTTAACGAAGTGGTTAAATTGCACCAGCATGTTGATGTGAAAGTGACTGAGGTTGATGAAGATCGAAAGAGAATTCAGCTTACTATGATTTTGTAAAAATCCCAAATTCCAAAATATTTAGAATTTTAAAAATAAAAAACTCCCAAATTACATTCGTAGTTTGGGAGTTTTTAGTTTATAAATCGAATGATTAAATTTTTATGAACTTTTGTGAAGTTTCTCCATTTTCGGCTTTAATTTTAATTAAATATAAACCTGATGTAAAAGAGCTTACGTCTATGGAAGTACTTACATTTTCTTTTGTATAAATCAATCTTCCTAACAAATCATAAATTTTTACAGAGTAATTAAATTCATTTAATAAATTGATGTTTAATGTGTTTTTTACTGGATTTGGCCATACAGAAAATGATTTGTTTTCTTTGATGAAATCTTCGTTTGATAAGACAACTTCTGTTCCTTTTAAACGAATCAAAAAGGAAGAACGAGAATCATTTTTATATCTGGTAAATTCTCCTCCTACAAGTATCTGCCCATTGGGTTGCTGTACTACAGATTTAAGAGTTCCATTAAATCCAGCATTTCCAATTTGGAAGGAGTTATCTATACTTCCGTCAGAATTAAAACGATTTAGGGCCACTATTATTTTTCCATCTTTTTGTAAAATAGGATTAGAAGGATAAATTGTGCTGCTAAATTTAAAAGAAGAATCCAAACTACCATCTGAGTTTAAACGTATAAAAGCCTTTGTAGTTGCTCCCTGGTATTTAGTAAAATCACCTCCTACAAGTATTTTTCCATCTGATTGAATATTTATAGAAGTTACAGTATTGTCAAATCCACTTCCTAAATTAAAAGTGGTATCTAAACTTCCATCTGTATTTAAACGAATTAAATAGTTTTGAGTTGCACCAATTGCTGTTGTAAAATAACCGCCTGCTATTATTTTTCCATCATTTTGTAAGGCTAAAGCATAAATTATTCCTGTTCCGAATTTTGATCCTACCACAAAAGAATTATCGTTAGATCCATCTGTATTTAATCGAATTAAACCTTTTTGCTGAGGTTGTTGGTAAGGTATGCTAAAATCATTAGCGACTAATATTTTTCCGTCAGATTGTATTTCTATAATACTATTTCGTTGAATCACAGTATTTATATTAAAAGTATAATCCTGATTTCCGTTGCTTTCCAGTCGAATTAAAAAATCTTTTCTGTTTCCATTAAAAGTATTAAAGTCTCCAGCAACTAGTATTTTTTGATCTGCCTGCAGCTTTATAGTGCTAACAGAATAGCTAAAGCCTGTGCCTATATTAAAAGTATCATCTTTACTTCCATCAGAATTAAAACGAATTAATTTGTTTTGTGACACTCCATTGTAGGTAGTAAATTCTCCTCCGGCAATTATTTTTCCATCTTTTTGTAGCGCAATTGCCTTTACAGAGAAATCAAGACCGTTTGTTTTATTAAATGAAATGTCTCTACTTCCATTATTGTTTAGTTGTATTAAACGATTTCCAGTAAGATCTTGATAAGCAGTAAAGCGGCCGCCAATAAGTAACTGTCCATCATTTTGTAGCGCTATAATGTCAACAATATCATTAAAACCAGTTCCAATTTTAAAAGTATTGTCTTTTGTTCCATTGGCATTAAAACGAATTAAACGATTTTGAGACTCAATTTGATTTTTAAATTCAGTAAAAGTTCCACCCACAACAACTTTTCCATCAGGCTGTAAGAGCACACTATGAATTTCACAGAAAGAACCAATTCTATTTTCTGTAATAAAAGATGTATCCTTCGTACCATCAGTATTCAATCGGATAACATATTCACTAAGTTCTTTTTTAAAGTATTTAAAGTCTCCACCAACCACAATTTTTCCATCTGGCTGAAGAGCTAAAGTATATATGGCACCAAAGGATGCAGAAGGATCTTTTTCAAATCCGGAGCCAATATCAAATGAAGTATCTTTCGTTCCATCTGAATTTAATCTGACCAAAAGATTTTGAGAATTACCTGCTAAAGTCCTGAAACCTCCACCCAAAATTATTTTTCCATCAGGTTGAACCAATATCGCTACAACACTTCCATCCTGATTTGTTGTAAACGATGTATCTTTTGTTCCATCAGCATTTAAACGAACTATTCTATTTTGAAAACTTCCCTGAAATTTTGTAAAATAACCTCCTACAAGTATTTTGCCATCAGCTTGTAGCGCAATGACAGAAACAATGTTTTCAAATCCTTCACCGCCAACATTAAAAGTTGAATCTTTACTTCCATCAGTATTCAGACGAATAACCCTGTTCTGTGCAGTACCGTTGTAAGTTGTAAAACTTCCTCCAACTAGTATTTTTCCGTCAGGCTGAAGAGCTATAGAACTAACACTTCTATTAAATCCGGTACCGATATTAAAAGAGATATCCTTACTCCCGTCTTTGTTTAATCGAATTAGATAATTTTCTGGATTTCCAAGATAAGTAGTAAAGTTTCCGCCAACTATTATTTTTCCATCAGGTTGAGTAACAAGACTGCTAACGATCTGATTAAATCCTGGGTAAGGACCAAATGTAGTATCTACATCAGCTGGATTTTGAGCTGATAAAGAAATAAACCGTAAAAAGAAAAGTAAAAAGAGTAGAGTTTTTTTCATAAAAATAAATTTCATCAAATATATCGAAATTTTCTTTCAAGAATATTTTGCGAAATTTATAAGCAAAAAAAATCCCAGACTACATTGTAATCTGGGATTTTAATTTTTTCGAATTTATTATTTTGTTTCTTCTTCTTGTTTTTTAGAAGCAGCAGGTTGATCGTCTTTAGCAGCGTTTTTAAATTCCTTAATTCCACTTCCTAAACCTTTCATTAATTCTGGAATTTTTTTACCTCCAAAAAGTAATATCACAATACCTACGATAACAAGGATTTCTGTAAGACCTAATCTTCCCATGACTAATATATTTAATGCCGAAGCAAATTGTTTTTCTTAATTATTCCGCAAAGGTATATAGAAATATACGAAATAGAAGTATTTTTAGTTTAAAATATTTGTATGAAACCGCGTTAAATATTTTATAAAATCGTAAATTATAGGTCTTCATGAAATTTTTCGAACAAATTTCGTGACGATTAATTACTATATTTGCTAGAATAAAGAAGCATAATGACTAATAAAAATAAAAGGAATTTTAGGAAAAAACTGTTCATTAAAAACCGATTAGTAATTTTAAATGAAGACACTTTTGAAGAGATATTTTCTTTTAGGCTTACTTTAATGAATGTCTTTGTAACGTTTACTTTAGGCGGAATATTTCTAATTTTGGTTACTACTTTCATTATTGCTTTTACACCCCTTCGCGAATTTATTCCTGGATATTCTTCTACAGAATTGAAACGAAACGCTACAAGACTAGCAATTAAATCAGATTCTTTGGAAACGGCTTTAAGACAGAATGAAATTTATATAAAAGGAATTCAGAAAGTTTTAAAGGGCGAACTAGAATATTCAAAATTTAATAAAGATTCTATATTAGCAGAATCTGTTGAAGATGCTTCAGATTTAAATATGAAAGCATCGGATGCTGAAATGAAACTGAGGGAAGATGTGGCCAAGACAGAAAAAGAATTGAAGGTTGAATCTAAAGACAAAAAGAAAAGTGACAAAAAATAATACCATTGAAAATGTCAATTAAGTCAATTGCGGCAAAAATTTTTGCCCGAAAAATATATAAACAAACTCTTAGATGGGCCGAAAAACCTGTTGAAACGCAACAAAAGGTTTTTAAAAGTTTGATAGAAAATGCTCAAAACACCGAGTTTGGAAAGGATCATTATTTTAGTCAGATAAAAACTTTTGAAGATTTTCGTAAACGAGTTCCTTTAAGGGATTATGAAGATTTAAAACCTTATGTTGAAAAAGTTGTAAAAGGCGAAGCTGATATTCTATGGAAAGGAAAACCATTGTATTTTGCTAAAACTTCGGGAACAACTTCGGGAGCAAAATTTATTCCGCTGACCAAAGAATCGATGCCGCATCATATAGAAGCGGCACGAAATGCAATTCTGCATTATATTAACGAGACTGGAAAAGCCGATTTTGTTGACGGAAAAATGATATTTTTGCAAGGAAGCCCAATCTTGACTGAAAAGTACGGAATTAAATTTGGGAGACTTTCTGGAATTGTAGCGCATTTTGTTCCTAAATATCTGCAGAAAAACAGAATGCCATCTTGGGAAACCAATTGCATAGAAGATTGGGAAACTAAAGTTGATGCCATTGTAGACGAAACCATAAAAGAAGATATGTCGGTTATCTCTGGAATTCCATCTTGGGTTCAGATGTATTTTGAGCGTTTACAGCAAAAAAGTGGTGGAAAAAAGATTGGCGAAATATTCAAAAACTTCAATTTGTTTATTTACGGAGGCGTTAACTACGAACCTTACCGAGCGAAGTTTGAGCAGATGATAGGCAAAAAAGTGGATAGCATCGAATTGTTTCCTGCTTCGGAAGGATTTTTTGCATACCAAGATTCGCAGAAAGAAAAAGGAATGCTGTTACTTTTGAATTCAGGAATTTTTTATGAGTTTATAAAAGCAGACGAATTCTTTAACAAAAACCCGAAAGTATACACAATTGGTGAAGTTGAGCTTGGTGTAAATTACGTTTTAATTATTTCTACCAATGCAGGACTTTGGCGTTATAATATTGGAGATACCGTTCAATTTACATCTTTGACACCGTATCGTGTTATAGTTTCTGGACGTATCAAACATTATATCTCAGCTTTTGGAGAACACGTTATTGCCAATGAAGTCGAAAATGCGATGAAAGAAGCTGTAAATTCAACGAATATTGTAATCAACGAATTTACCGTAGCACCGCAAATTACGCCTGCCAGCGGTTTGCCGTATCATGAATGGCTGATTGAATTTGAAAAAGAGCCTGAAAACATGGAAGCTTTTGCTGAAACGATTGACAATTCAATGCGAAAACAAAACATTTATTACGACGATTTAATCACGGGAAATGTTTTAAGAAAAGTAGTGATAACGAAAGTTTCTAAAAACGGATTTCAGGATTACATGAAATCGCAGGGAAAACTGGGCGGACAGAATAAGATTCCGAGATTATCAAACGATAGAAATATTGCGGATAATCTTACAAAATAAAATAATATTTCCAAGATTAAGCAGTTATTTATTCATATGAATTAGGATGGATAAGTAAATGAAAATAAAATGAGTCAAGGAAAGTTTCAAAATAAATACCGTATTTCTTCAATAAGAGCGCAATGGTGGGATTATGGTTGGAATGGAGCGTATTTTATAACAATTTGTACGCAGGATAGAAAACATTATTTTGGAGAAATTAAAAATAATGAAATGATTTTATCAGAAGTTGGCATTATTGCCGATTTGCTGTGGCATCAAATTCCCATACATCATAAAAATGTAGAATTAGGTGATTTTGTGGTGATGCCAAATCATATTCATGGAATTTTGATTATCGATAAACAATTGGATAATGTGAATATTGTAGAGACAGGGTGTGTAGAGACAGGGCATGCCCTGTCTCTACCACCGTTAGAAATATTTCAAAAACCAGGTTCGAATCGTTTTCAAAACATTGGCAAAAACACTATTTCGTCAATTGTTGGATCCTATAAATCTGCGGTTACCAAACATGCAAACAGATTAGGATATCCGCATAAATGGCAAAAATTATTTTATGACAACATCATTAGAAGCAATAATGACTATCAAAGAATTTCTGATTACATTGTTTCAAATCCAGAAAATTGGGCGAAGGATAAATTTAAAACAGAAAATAAAACAAAATGATTTAAAAAAAATGATATTGTAGATACAAGGCTTGCCTTGTATTTCCCTACATTTGAGTTTACAAAATTAAATAGCATGAAAGAAACCAAACATATATCAAGATCTAGAGCGCAGGAATCGTCTGCGGCTATAGAAAAAATGTACATTACAATGCGCCATTTATTCAACCGTGGTTTTTACAAACCAATGGGAGTTTCTGGCGACAGCTTACGCGAATCATTATTAGCATTACGTCCGGAAATCTACGGAAATATCGCCGAGGAAAAAGTAGAATTAAACGGACTTTTGTATGTTATAGAACGTCTCCCGATAGGAATTGAACAATGTCGTTTTATCAATTTAACTTCAGATGAAGGATATTCTAAATCGCATTTTCAGCCGATTGTTCCTCCAAAAAGAAGAAGAAACTGCTATAGAATCGACGAGGAACAAATGAATGTCGAAATCACGCGCGGACGTTCAGACATTTATGATATTCTGACACATTTGACTTTCATTTTCATTGAATCTCATAAAATCAAAAATAGAGTTTTAATAGACGATGGAGGAGAGGTTTCTCGCGACTGGCAGAAACTAGAGCAAGCAGTAACGCAAACCAAAAAACTTTCTCAAATTGAGAAAGAAAAAGCAATTTCGCACGTTGCCAATATTTTGGCAAGAACTTTTGAGGAAGTTTTAGATATTTATGATGCTTTTGGTTCAGAAAATGCTCCAGATCGTTTCTTGCACGTTATTTATTGGTTAGGAAAACTAGCGATAGAAGAGATTGTTGAAAACAACAAACGCACGATCACTTTTAGTCCTGTTTTGCGTGAAAGATTAGGACACCATATCCATGGAGAAATCTGGGCAACAAACATTAAAGAAGTTCTTAAAGCAAACGATTTACTGAAAAGACCAATTCACGTTATCAGTGCGAATATGCATAGTGTGATGAATTCGATTTTTGCAACGCCTTTGCTGAAAACAAAGTATAAAGGAAAAACAGATTTCTATATTTATGAGGAATTAAGCAGTTCAGGATCAAAAGAAATCAGATCTCAAGTTGAAGATTTGGCTTTAAAAAACGGAATGATTTCGCTCCCAGATTGTTCTGGAACTAATATCGATGTTCAAATTTTTGACACCGCTAAAATTGACTGGTCAAAAACAGCTTTTTCGCATGCTAATGTAGGTGAAGATAAACCTGTTATTATCGTAATGGATTACGCTTTTGGAGAACAGGCTTATGAAACTATCGACGAGCTTTTAAAACCATTCAAAAAAGAAACGTTACTTAATGTAAAATCGGTTTCTATTATGGGAAAAGCCGGAATTTTGGAAGGCGGAAAAGGTGATATCATGATTCCAACAGCGCATATAAATGAAGGAACAGCTGATAATTATTTCTTCGAAAATGAATTAACAGGTGCAATGTTCGAAGGAAACGATATTGACATTTATGAAGGCGCGATGGTTACCGTTCTTGGAACTTCATTACAAAACAGAGATTTATTGAAATTCTTCCACGAATCTACTTGGGGTGTAATTGGTCTTGAAATGGAAGGATCTTATTACCAAAAAGCAATTCAATCGGCATCTAAAATTAGAAAAAGCGTGCCGCACGATATTAAAGTTCGTTATGCTTATTATGCTTCAGATAACCCTTTAGAGACAGGAAGTACACTAGCTTCTGGCGGATTGGGAACAACAGGTGTAAAACCAACTTATTTGATTACCATTAAAATTTTAGAGCAGATTTTCAATATAAAATAAATTGTAAATGAGTACAAAAGTACCGCAGAATCAGGAAGATCAGGAGATTGATTTAGTTCAGATTTCAAAAAAAATTAGTAACTTTTTTGAGAGATTGAATCGTTCTATTTTTAGCAGTATTCAATTCTTTTTGAGAAACTGGATTATAGTTTTAATATTGATCGTAACAGGTTTTGCAATTGGCTGGTACTTAGATGCAACAAGAAAAACATACAGTAATCAAATTATTGTAGAGCCAAATTTTGAAAGTGTAGATTATTTGTATTCAAAAATTGACCTACTGCAGTCTAAAGTAATTTCGAATGATACTGTTTTTCTAAAAAATGTTGTTGGTGTTAAAAAGCCAAAATTGATTAAAAGAATTCTAATTAGGCCAATAGTTGAAGCTTATAAGTTTGTAGAAAACAAAGAGCGTAATTTTCAATTATTGGAACTTATGGCTGAAAATGGCGATATCAATAAAATCTTAGTAGATACAATAACCAGCAAAAACTACAGATATCACACGATTTCTTTTACTACAAGTGAAATAGGAAATGATTCAGATTTTGCGGCGCCAATTTTAAAATTTTTAAATAATTCAGAATATTTTAATACTATTCAGAAAATTGAATTAAAAAATTTACAATCAAATATTGTCCAAAACGATTCGATTATCAAGCAGATTAACACTGTTTTAAGCAATTTTTCTAATGTTGCAAAAGGAACTCGAAATGATAAATTGGTTTATTATAACGAGAATACGCAGTTGAACGATCTTATAAAAACCAAACATGCTTTAATTGAAGATCAAGGAAGAAATAGACTTAAATTGATCAGTTACGAAAAAACAATCAAAGAAATCAGCAGTACGATTAATGTAGAAAGTAAAAAATCGATAAATAGCAAGCTGAAGTTCTATCTTCCTTTTTTATTTATTTTGCTTTTTGTACTTCTGAATTCATTTAAGGCATTTTACAAAAAGCAGTTATTACTAGAAGAAAAAGAAAAAAACAAATAATATAATTTTAAAATGAAATTTAAAGTCATTTCGACCTGCGTTTTTATTGCTTTATTATTATCATCTTGTGGGAAGAAGGAAGAAAACATAGCCAGAAAAAAAGATGTTTTTACCGTTACTATTGAAGCTGTTTTTACAAAAAATGATAAACTGCAGATTTTTTACTTACCAGAAGGAGGAGAATGGAAAGATGAAAATTCGGTTTTTCGACCAGTTTATGCATCAAACGACATGCAAAAAATTGTAATTAATTTTCCAGATAAAGTTTTTCCTGAAAATATTCGAGTAGATTTAGGCTATAACACTACTCAGCAGAATGTTACTATCAAAAATATTTCTATAAGACATAATTCGAAAGTAATTGATGGAGATTTTGAAGCATACAAAAAATATTTTTATGGTAACGAATTTGTTACTTGGGATGCAAACTACTTCGGTTACAAACTAAGTCAGGTTAATAATCAATATGACCCTTTTTTGATGGGTAATAACGAATTAATGGACGAACTGCAAAGACTTAAATACTAAATATTTATAAGTAAAAAATAGCTAAAAAAGATGCGACTTAATTTTAAACTTATTTTGAATAACGAAAAAATTAGAGAGTATCTTTTTTTTATTGCATTGCTATTTTTAGTTTATCTGCCAAAGGGAGGTTTCAAAATCGCAGGAATCCCTTTTACTTGGGGATATTTATATTTAGGGCTAATTTTTCTGCTTTTAATTTTAATACTGTTAGAAAAAAAGGCATTTTTAGTTCAGTCCAAACATTTAATCTGTTATTTAGCTACTTTACCATTTGTTGTTTATTTTTCTGTAAATATGATTTTTAGAGGATATTCAGGTTCACTTGGAAATCTTGTAGCTTTCTATGTTAGTTTTGCATTTCTTCCCCTATTCTTTTACCTTTTTTTAAGCCCATTTTTAAAGAAAATGGATTATTACTTCATAGAAGAAAAAATAACTCAGGCAGTATTTTTGGTTTCTTTGTATGGCGTTTTACTTTTTATTTTCAAGCAAGTCACGGGGCATTATATTGAAATTCCGTATGTGACTGTAAATGCAGGAGATTTGGGTACTTTGGAAGGAAAATACAATATGAGAGGCTCGCTTTATAAGCTGATTTCTACCTACAATAATGGAAACATTTTTGGAGTTTGCATTTTAATGCTATTTCCTATTTTTCATCAAAAAAATACTTCTAAGATAAAATTGATGATTGTAATTTTGGCTTTAATACTCACATTATCAAGGACTGTATGGCTTGGATTGCTGTTTTATTTTGTGCTTATTTATAAAGACAGTATTTTCAGACTGATAAGAATTTATGCTTTACTGGGATTAATTCTGGTTGTTATTGGGACATTTTTCATGAATCGTTATTTTCAATACGGTTCATTATCTGGGTTTATTTTAGATTCAAAATTAGGAGGAAGAATCGAGCAGATTAGACAAGTAAGCGGTTTAAGCTTTTTTGGAAGTCAAAGCTTTAAGTTTATTGAGGAAATTGTGTATTTGTCTATCTTTAAACAACTGGGTTTTGTTGGGATATTACTGTTTTGCTTTTCTTTTTTTATGCCGGTTTATATTGCCATTACAACCAAAAACAACAATTATCTCTATTTAGTTGGCTGTATGGTTTATTTGTTTGTTTGCTGTAGCGATGGCTGTATGCTATATATACCAACATTAGTGTTTTTTTACTTCATATCTACTATGATTTTTATTTCCAAGAATAGAACCGAGAAACAAAACATCGCATAAAAAATAGCTGTACATTCCGTATTGCCTTACCAAAATATTTTCGGTTATAAATGATATAGCAAATAAGATGGTTAGTGATAAATACAAGTAATTGTGGCTTTTAAGAGCATATTTTATTTTTACAAACAAGGTAGAAATAAAAGCCAAAAGCATTAAAATTCCACCTTTTAATAAAAAATCAAGATATTGATTGTGCGAATTAATTTTAAATTTTGTTAGTTCCAAACTGTGAAAAGGAACATAACATTCGTTTAATTTTTCTTGAATTAAATTAAAGTCCATACCCAAAAAATTAGAATCGTAAATTAATTGAGAACTACAAGACCAAGCAGCATATCGAGTCGAATTTTTAAACGAATTTTCAAATAAAAATTGAATATCTTCTAGATAACGTTGCGATAATAAAATAACGGAGATAACGGCAAATAAGAACAGAAAAAGTAGTTTTTTTGAAATTGTTTTGTTTTGCTTTTTTAACAGTAGAAATCGAATGCCCAAAATTATTATAAGCCCAACAATAATATTTCTAGAATTGTAAATAATTAATCCTGAAAAAAGAAGGGCAAACATTAAACCAAACAAAACCTTTTTTGGTAAAGAAAACTGTTTAAATCCAGAGGTCAGATCGGCTAGAAATAAAATAGCAATTGCAATCCATAAACAAATATAAGTGCCATGTATTTTATTATAAAATTCTAAATTATAACGTGCTAAATACCAGTCAAAGTGATGATTACGAATATCGTAAATGTAAAAAGCTAAAAAATACAAACACAGTAAACTCAAAGAAATACTGTAAGCAAATTGTATCTTTTTTAAATCTTTTGCAAAAGTTTCGAACCGATATAAATAAATGCTCATGAGCGGAATAACAAATAACAGTAAACTTTCGGCAATAAGTTTGAGACTTTTAGAACTAAAAAATAGGGTGTAATAAAAAGCTAAAATGAAGAAAGAAAGCAGAAAAGGAGCATTTTTTTTAGAAAATTTAAAATCTTCAAACGTACTAAAACTTATTAATAACAAAGCTGTTACAATCATCATAATAGATTGAAAAGCTTCTATAAAATAGATCAGAGAAGAACCTGCAAGCAAATAAAGTATTGGTTGAATAAGCTTTTTTGAAAAATTCATTTTAGACAGTTTTATTCTTGAAAAAATTTAACTCGTCGTTTTTGACAATGGCAAAATTGAGATAAACAGTTATAAATGCTTCAGTTAAAATTAAAGATAAAATTATACCATAAACTTTCATAAAATAGCATAGAACAAAAGAAAGAATGATATTAATAATCAGTCCGTAAAGATGCGCATTAAAATAAATGCTTTTTTTATGGTGTAATAATAATGACATATAAGCTGACTGATTTAAAGCACTAATAAGTGGAATTGGAGCAAGATAAATCAGGTAATAGGAAGAATTTGAGGTAAATTCTGAACTTAAAAAACTAATAATAAGAGTGGGAAAAAAAATCAATAAAAGACCTCCAAAACTGTACATTAAAAAATAAGCCCAAAAAACAGATTTTAAGAAATGGTTGAGCTGTTTAATCTTTGAAATCCCAATTTCGCAAGCTTTAAAATAAACGCCCTGAAATAACACACTGATTGATTGTTTGCAAAGCATAATAATTTTTTCTGCCACATTGTAGATTCCCACAATTGTATTGTCAAAAAAGACACTTAGAATTATCGTGCTAGAATTCATCAGAGCACAAATCGTGAGATTAGTTAAAAACAATTTATGGCCAAAAACAAGCTCATCGTAAATTTCTGAAATAGATGAAAAATGGTACTTAAAATTATTTTTTTTGAATAAATATAAAGTAGAGAGAATGAAAATTAGAATATCAGATATTCCCAGATAGTAAAAAACAAACTGATAATCAGTTTTTTTAACTAGAGTTATAAAAATCAGGGCGATACAACCAATTTTTACAATAGCATTAATGATGAAATAAGGAAAAACTTTATCCAATCCGATAAAGAAACAGAGGTTGTTTTGAGATCTTGAAAATAGAAATACCAGTAATGAAAATGAAAAGATCAAATTGTATTTTATTTCGGAACATAAAATAAAAGCAAGTAATAAAAATACAGATGGCAGAAATACCGCAATCTTGCAATTAATGATTTTGGAAATATATTGATTGATTAAATTGGGCTCGTTTTTTACTTTTTGAATCTCTATTGGCGCAAATGCATACCAGGAATAATCATATAAAACAGAAACTATATTAATGAATGCCATGGATATTGCAATTAAACCGTAAGTATCAATTCCAAATGTTTTGATGTAAAATGGAATTAATAACAATGGAAATAATAAATTAATAAAATTTATTCCAAAGCTCAATGATATGTTTTTAAGCACTATATAGTTTGTTGTTAAATTTTACACAGAAACTTGATTTTTTATTTCTAGCAAATACAAATTAAAATTATATTTTTGATAAAATCAGAAAATGTAAGTTTTTTTAATATAAAAATGACACAAGGGTATAGTATTGCAATTCCCGCTTACGGCAGGCCAAATGAATTTGAAGATTTATTAAAATCTATCTATGAAATGGATATGTCGCCAAACGAAATTATAATTTGCGAAGATTTTTCTAAAGAAAGAAATGCAATACGTGTTATTATAGCAAAGTATCGGCTTATTTTTAATAGAAAAAATGTAATTCTTTCCTATATAGAAAATGAAAAAAACTTAGGCTACGATGCTAATATTCGAAAACTAATTGATTTAGCGCTTTGCAAATGGGTGATATTAATTGGTAATGATGATTTATTTTTGAAAAACGGTTTAAATGAAATTGACAATTTTTGTAAAAGAAATCAATCTATTGCAATGGTTTCAAGACCATTTATTCGGTTTGAAAAAGATATAAATAAGCCACTCGGAATTTCTAGAATTTTGCCAAAGGAAGCTATTATCGGAAAAAATGATTCGGCGAAATTAATTTTCAGAATGTGTGGTTTTGTTGGAGGATTAGTTATTAATAAAGAATGGGCAAAAAAACTAGCTACAGATAAATACGATGGAACGTTATTTTATCAAATTTATCTTGCTGCAAACGCTTTTTGTACTACTGGAATTGGTTATTTAGCAAATCCTTCAGTGGGAGGAAGAGCAGGAAATCCACCATTATTTGGAGATTCCAAAAAAGATGGAAATCTTCATATCCCCGGATCTTATTCAGCCAAAGGAAGAGCCTCCATGTGGAAAGGAGTTTTAGACATCGGAAAAGAGGTTGGTAATAAATATAATATTGAAATTCGTGAAGAATTGCGACAAGAATTAATGGTCAGACAGTCCTTTCATGTTTTTGAAATGAATGTTGGGGTTTCTAGAGAAACTTTAAGAGAACTCAAATCTGAACTAAAAAAAATAGATTTGTTTGATCACTGGATACCAAAAACTTTATACTTTCTAAATATCACTTTTGGAAAAAATGCCTATTACGTGTATTATCTCACGAGAAAAATAATGCAATAAAAATGAAAAAAGCCCTTATTAGCGATTGGTACTATGTAAATGGAGGAGCCGAAAAAGTGATTCATTCTATAAACTCAATTTGGAACGATTTTGACCATTTTGCATTAATTGACTTTTTGAATGATGAAGATCGAAAGTTTATTTTGAATGGTAAAAAAGCTAAAACCAGTTTTATTCAAAAACTACCTACAGTAAAAAAAAATCACCGAAAATTTCTTCAATTATTTCCAATTGCGATAGAACAGTTTGATTTAAGCGATTATGATCTAATAATCAGTTCTTCATCTGCAGTAGCAAAAGGGATAAAAGTGGCGAAAAATCAGCTTCATATTTGTTATTGCCATTCGCCAATGCGTTATGCTTGGGATCTAAGAGAGCAATATTTAAAAGATGCCGGATTAACCAAAGGTTTAAAAGGGATGTATGCAAAATCGGTCTTAGATAAAATCCAGAAATGGGATCTTTCTAATTCAGAAAATGTAGATTATTTTATTGCCAATTCGAAACACATTGCCCAACGAATTAAAAAATCATATAAGAAAGAATCTACAGTAATTTATCCGCCTGTTGATGTTGATTTTTTTAGTTTAGAAGAAATTAAAGAAGACTATTATTTAACAGCTTCGAGACTGGTTCCGTATAAAAAAACACAGCTTATTGTGGAAGCTTTTAATGAATTGCCCCATTTAAAATTAATAGTCGCTGGAGATGGACCAGAATTAGAAAAACTTCAAAAAATAGCCAAAAGCAATATAGAATTTGTTGGTTTTGTTGATAATAAAAAGCTGAGAAGTTTAATGCAGAAAGCAAAAGCATTTGTTTTTGCCGCAGAAGAAGATTTCGGTATAATACCTGTTGAAGCTCAAGCTTGCGGAACTCCTGTAATTGCTTTGTCCAAAGGAGGGGCGATGGAAACTGTAGTTGCTAACGAAACAGGAATTTTCTTCGATGAACAATCTGCTCAGAAAATTAAAGAAGCAGTAATTCTTTTTGGAACTAAAAATTTTGACCCCAAAATAATACGCAAACATTCTATTTCTTTCTCTAAGCAACGATTTGAAAAAGAAATAAAAGAATTTGTAGAAATAAAATACAAGGAACATCAAGAGTCTTTAAAGCAACATAAATACGAAAGATAACTGAAAATAATTTTCAAATCAGTTACATTTGCGATGTTAAATAAATATCATGAAAAGAATACTTATAACTGGAGCGGCAGGATTTTTAGGATCACACTTATGTGACAGATTTATCAAAGAAGGTTACTTTGTAATCGGAATGGATAATCTGATTACAGGAGATCTTAAAAATATTGAACATTTATTCAAACTTGAAAACTTCGAGTTTTATCATCATGATATTACCAAGTTTGTTCATGTTCCGGGTGATTTAGATTATATTTTGCATTTTGCTTCGCCAGCAAGCCCTATTGATTACTTAAAAATCCCGATTCAAACTTTAAAAGTGGGATCTTTAGGAACGCATAATTTATTAGGTTTAGCGCGAGTTAAAAAAGCCAGAATTTTGATTGCTTCGACTTCAGAAGTTTACGGAGATCCATTGGTTCACCCGCAGACTGAAGAATATTACGGAAACGTAAATACAATTGGTCCGCGTGGAGTTTATGATGAAGCAAAACGTTTTCAGGAATCGATTACAATGGCATATCATACTTTTCATGGAGTAGAAACTAGAATTGTTCGTATTTTCAATACATACGGTCCAAGAATGCGACTAAATGACGGACGTGTAATTCCTGCTTTTATTGGACAAGCTTTACGCGGAGAAGATTTAACGATTTTTGGAGACGGAATGCAGACACGTTCTTTCTGTTATGTAGACGATCAGGTCGAAGGTATTTACAGATTATTGCATTCTGATTATGTTTATCCGGTAAACATTGGAAATCCAGACGAAATCACGATTAAAGATTTTGCCGAAGAAATCATAAAATTGACAGGAACCAATCAGAAAGTAGTTTATCATCCTTTGCCAATAAACGATCCGTTGCAACGTCAGCCCGATACAACAAAAGCAAAAGAATTGTTAGGTTGGGAAGCTAAAGTAAGTCGTGCAGAAGGTATGAAAATTACTTACGAATATTTCAAATCACTATCTCCTGAAGAACTTGCCAAAGAAGAACACAAAGACTTTTCGAGCTATATAAAATAATTAAATTCTGAAGGAATAATAAATCTAATGAACGATTTAGTATCTATTTTAACACCAACATACAATACTGAAAAGTTCATTAGAGCAACTATAGAATCAGCTCAAAATCAAACCTATAAAAATTGGGAAATGATTTTGGTTGATGATGCTTCTACAGATAATACAGTTGCTATAATTGAGGAATTTGTTAAAAGAGACAGTCGAATAAAGCTTTTCAAATTGCCAGAAAATCGCGGAAATGGTTTTGCCAGAAATGCTGCTTTAGAAAAAGCCACAGGAAAATATATCGCTTATCTAGACGCTGATGATTTATGGTTTCCTGAGAAATTAGAAAAGCAAATTCAGTTTTTAAAAACGAATAACCTGCATTTTACTTTTAGTTTTTACGATTCTATTGATGAAGAAGGAAATGATTTGAATAGGAGAGTTGAATCACCAAATCCATTAACTTATAAAGAATTATTTTTCTGCAATTATGTAGGCAATTTGACGGCAGTTTATGATGCAGATTATTTCGGAAAAATTATTCTTGAAACTTCACAAAAACGTCAGGATTGGCGAATATGGCTTACGATCGTAAAACAAATTAAAACAGCACAACCAGTTCCAGAATCTTTAGCTTTTTATAGAATTAGAAAAGATTCTGTTTCCTCTTCAAAATTTAAATTGATCAAACATAATTTTGGAGTTTATAGAGAATTCCATAGATATAATTTTGTTTTTTCTGTTTTATTAATGATGAGGTTTTTGTTTACCCAGTTGATAATCAAACCAAATTATATTAAGAAGATTTAAAATTCAACTTGATGTCGCAAATTGCGACTTCAAGTTTCTAAGGTCACAATC
>RCUJ01000713.1_pt1 | contig 18986 bp, 17 predicted proteins | sample 2166321 | NCBI WGS metagenome assembly RCUJ01 (sample SAMN09932808, study PRJNA488358) | compost metagenome | feature: garden; material: soil; isolation source: compost soil in an enriched community after 118 h of incubation | place: Germany: Experimental Botanical Garden Goettingen | collected... | reverse complement strand
CGCTGCCGTTTGTGCGGGGCGAAAAATGGAAAAAGAAGTGGACGTTGTTTGAGCGTAGCGTAAGCGCAGCGAGTTTCGTCCGCTTCCCATTTTTTGCTTTGCACAAACGGGAACCCCGCAGGGGCTGCGGCTTCGCGGTCGCCTTCTTTTGCTTACTTTTCTTGGCGAGACAAGAAAAGTGAGCGGCTGCCGGGCCGCCCCCGGCATACCCGGTCTGATCGAAGAAAAAAAATATTATCAATCTAGAACAGAAAGAAAAAACAACCTCAATACGGGCGCCCATTACCCGCCCGAGCTACCCCCGGTAATACTCTATAGCCCGATGAACAGGTAAAATAGCGCCAGTCCCAAGAAAGAGCCGCCGCCATGACAAACACATCCACTACAAATCGCCCTTCCAGCATAACCATTACCCGTCCTGACGACTGGCATCTGCATTTGCGCGATGGCGCAACGATTGCCTCGGTCTTGCCTGACACTGCGCGCCAGTTTGCCCGCGCCATTGTCATGCCTAACCTGAAGCCGCCAGTCACCACGACTGCGCAGGCACTCGCGTATCGCGACCGCATTCTGGCCGCCTTGCCGGCCGGCATGTCGTTTGAGCCGCTGATGGTGCTGTACCTGACCGACAATACGCCGCCGGAAGAAATCCAGCGTGCGAAGGAGAGCGGTGTCGTGCATGCGGTGAAACTTTATCCGGCCGGTGCGACGACCAATTCGGATGCCGGTGTCAGCGATTTGACCAAATGCTATAAGACGCTGGAAATGATGCAGAAGGTCGGCATGCCTTTCCTGGTGCATGGTGAAGTCACCGACCCTGCGATCGACATCTTTGATCGTGAAGCCGTGTTCATCGATCGCGTGATGAAACCTTTGCGCCGCGATATGCCGGAATTGAAGGTGGTGTTCGAACACATCACGACCAAGGACGCCGCACAGTATGTGGCGGAAGCGGATGGCCATGTCGGTGCGACGATTACCGCACACCATTTGCTGTACAACCGCAATGAATTGTTCAAGGGCGGTATTCGCCCGCATTACTATTGCTTGCCGGTACTGAAGCGTGAGATCCATCGCCAGGCCCTGGTTGCGGCCGCGATTTCCGGTAGCAATAAATTCTTCCTCGGTACCGATTCGGCACCACATGCAAAAGGCTTGAAAGAGCATGCTTGCGGTTGCGCCGGTTGCTATACCGCACTGCATGCGATGGAGCTGTACACGCAAGCCTTTGACCAGGCGGGCGCATTGGACAAGCTGGAGCAGTTCGCCAGCTTCAATGGCGCTGACTTCTACCAGTTGCCACGCAATACCGGCACCATCACTTTGCAACGCGAAGAATGGCAAATCCCGGCAGAGGTACCATTGGGCAATGCGACCCTGGTGCCTTTGAATGGTGGCGAAACCATAGGCTGGAAGTTCGTCTGAATATCAAAGCACCAGATGTCCCGCGTTTGACCTGATGAGTGCCTCCTTCCTGTCCGGCATCGACTGGTCGCGCCCGTGGTTGGACAATGTGCGGACGGTCGGCCAGGAGCTGGCGCAAGCAGATGACTGGCAGCAGGAATTGAACCGGCGCGCGAGCGCGCTGGGTTTGCGCAATCATCGCGGCCTGCCCTTGCGCTTCGTGCCGCAAGCCGAGTTGCCTGCCGATACCGCCTATGAAGCCCATATCAGCCAGACCGGTCATGTCCCGACGCGGGACAATTTGCATGACTTCTTCAATGCCCTGGTCTGGCTCACTTTTCCGCAAATCAAGGTGCAGCTGAATTTGCTGCAGGCACAGGAAATTGAACGCTCTGCTGCCGTGCAGGCAATCGCACCACGCGGCAAGCTGCGCGATGCGGCGACCATCTTTGATGAAAATGCCGTGCTTCTGGTCAGTGCCAACCAAGATTTGATGTCGGCCTTGCGTGAGCATGAGTGGGAAGAGGTCTTCGTGACGCGGCGTGCGGAGTTCGAGCGTGACTGTCGCGTGTATTTATTCGGGCATGCGCTGATGGAAAAACTGGTGCAACCGTATAAGGCGATTACCGGCCATACATGGATAGTTGCGCAAGCATGTCCGCCGGATGAATTACCTTTGGCAGAACAGTGTGCCTGGGTGGACCGGACGGTGGCGCAGCAATTGGCCGGAGGCCTGACCACGGCCGACTTTTCACCTTTGCAGATGCTGGGTGTGCCGGGATGGTGGCCGGATCAGGACAGGAATTTTTATTGCGATACGACGGTATTTCGCGCCAAGCGTAGAAATTAAAAAGGCAGTACAGCGGGATGCTGGACTGCCTTTTTTTATGAAGCCGATTGCGGCTTGTGAGTATTAGTCACCCGCAGTTTTATTGCCTGCAGCCGGATCGAGTGCAGCGGTCTTGTCCTTGTCAACGCGATGCCACCAGCCGCCACCCAGTGCCTGGAAAAGCGCGGCGGTATCACCGAGGCGCATCGCACGGGCTTGCGCCACACTCAAGGCCGCTTGTCGATATCCCTGCTCTGCATTGATCAAGACCACGCGATCAATATAGCCACGTGCATGTTGCTTTTGCGTCAGGCTCAGTGTGGTCTTGGCAGTTTCTGCCAGTTCCGCGCTGGCCTTCAGTGCTTCCGCATCGGCGTGGATCGCGTGCAAGGTATCGGCCACGTTCTGGAACGCGGTGATGACGGTTTCCTTGTACTGCGCTGCCGCCTGCTTGTACGATTCTTCCGCGGCCCGCTGACGATGACGCAGGACGCCGCCATCCAGCAAAGGCATGGAGATGTTCGCGGCCAGCTCAAAGAATTTGCCTGAGTTCCAAAACATCTGGCTGAACTGGCTGGCAGCACCGCCCCAGGTGCCATCAATGGAAAACTGCGGCAGGCGATTTGCCAGCGCGACACCGATTTGTGCGCTGGCAGCATGCAATTGCTCTTCTGCTGCGCGTACATCGGGCCGCTGGTCTATCACTTGGGATGGCAGGCTCAGCGGCAAGTCGTCCGGCAATTGCAACGAAGCGAGGTCGAAGGATTCCGCTAAGTCACTATCCTGCATGCCACCGGCGAGTGCCCGCAACAGATTCCGGGTTTGCTCGAACTGCTTTTGCAAAGGAGGTAATTGCTCTTTCGCTTGCAGCAAGGTGGTTTGTTGCATGCTCAGGTCGAGGCGTGATGCATAACCCACCTTGAACTGACGCTCCACGATTTCCACCGATTTTTCATTCGACGCGATGATGCTCTGGATTATGCTGATCTGTTCGCGCAACAAGGCTTCCTGGATCGCAGCTGCAGTGACATTGGAAGCCAGCGTGATGTAAGCCGCTTCAAGTTGCAGCTGTTGATACTTGGCTTGCGCTTCCAGCGACTCTACCTGGCGGCGGTTGGCACCAAATACATCCGGTGTGTAACCCACCGTCAATTGCGTGGTGTGGAAGTTATAGATCACCGGCGCATTGAATGGCGCTTTGCCGCCTTCCGCCGCCGATGGATTGGCGACGGTACTGATCACCGAGCCATTACCCTGGACGCCCGGCGAGTTGCCGCCAAGGTTGCCGGCAATCTTGGTGCGTGCCGGCGAATAGCCGGCGCTGACACTCGGGAAGAAGAAGCCTTGCTGTGCATAGACGTTTTCCTGTGCCACGCGCAATGCCGCTTGCGCCGACTCTATGGTCGGATTGGCGGCAAAGGCTTTTTCAATCAAGGCATTCAGTTGCGGCGAGCGGAATAATTTCCACCAGTCGGCTTGGATGTCCTGCGTCAGCACGAAGCGTTGCGCATTGCCGCCGCTGACCGGGGCAGTGGTCGTGGCGCCAGGCAAAGGCGTGGGTGAAAACGCCTTGGATGGCGTCAGCTCAGGCCGTTTGTAATCCGGGCCAACGGCACAGCCGGCCAGTAACAGGAGGGCGACGGTACCGGAGTAGATAGTCGTATTTATTTTTTTCATGATTACTCCTGGCTCGCAGTGGCGGTCGGGCCGGGGGGCAATTCATCCTTGCTGTCTTCATTTTCAGAGAAGTTGGCAAACAGACGTATGGCAACTGGCAATACCAGCAGGGTAAACAGCGTACCTGTGATCACACCACCGACGATGACACATGCAAACGGACGTTGGGTTTCGCTGCCGATGCCGCGTGACAGTGCCGCAGGCAACAAGCCCAGCCCGGCCATCAAGGCCGTCATCAGGATAGGGCGCAGGCGCACCACGGCACCCTGGACGATGGCTTCGGCTACCGCTGCTCCTTCACGTACTCGCAGCAATACTTCTTCCACCATAATCACGCCGTTTTGTACCGAGATGCCGGCGACGGCAATGAAGCCGACTGCCGCCGATACCGACAGGTGCAAGCCGGACAGGCCAAGTGCAGCAAGGCCGCCGATCAGGGTGAAGGGCACCATGCCGATCACCAGGCTGGCGAGACGGACCGAGCGGAAAGCCCAGAACAGCAGCGAGAAGATCAGCAGGATGGTCAAGGGAATGATGACCATCAGGCGTTTGGCTGCGCGTTGCGAGTTTTCAAACTGGCCGCCCCAGCTCAGGTCGTAACCCGGCGGCAGTTTGACTTGTTCGGCAACTGCGCGTTGCGCTTCCTCGACGAAGCTGCCCTGGTCGCGGCCCAGCAAGTTCATCTTCACAATCACACTGCGCGAACCGGATTCACGCAAGATACGCGAAGCGCCCTGGCGTACTTCTATCGTCGCCACATCGCTCAGCGAGATGGTGCCGGGACCATTGCCGACCTGGGTGCCAGGCACCGCAAGCTGCAGATTGCCGATCGCATCGATGCTATTGCGATTCTTTTCGCTGATACGCACCACCACGTCAAAGCGTTTGTCTTCCTTGTAGTAGTTGGTCACAGCGACGCCGGACATTGCTTGCGTCACCAGTGTGTTGACGTCATTGATCGAAATGCCATAGCGCGCCAGCTTGGTGCGATCCGGCGTGACGACGACTTCGGTCTGGCCGCCGATACGGGTTGCTTCCACATCGGTGGCGCCTTGTATGCCTTTGACTACGCCGACCACCTGTGCTGCCTTGTCTTCCAGGATGTCCAGGTTGTTGCCGCTGATTTTGGCGACGATCTCACCACGGAAACCGGACAGCGATTCTTCGACGTTATCCTGGATCACTTGAGAGAAGTTGGTCGTGATGCCGGGAATCGCCGCGAGGTTTTCAGACATGCTGGCGACCAGTTCTTCCTTGCTGCCAAAGCGCCATTCCTTGCGTGGCTTGAGGTCCACCAGGCTTTCCAGGTTGTTCGGTCCTTTCGGATCGGAGCCATCATCGGGGCGACCGGTTTGCGTGATGATATGCGCCACTTCCGGGTAGGCCTGCAGTTTGGCACGGACCAGGCGCTCGACATCCTTGGTTACTTCCAGCGATGCAGAAGTCGGCAGTGTGATCGTCAGCCAGATATTTCCTTCATCCAGCTTGGGCATGAATTCACTGCCTAAGCGGGGTGCCAGCAGGAAGGCGATAACCACGGGGATCGCCGAGATCCACAAGGTCTTGCGCGCATTCTTCATCGTGAAGTCGAGCACACGTTGGTAGCGGACCTGCAGCCATTCCAGCCATGGCTTGTGCTTTTCCGCCAGCGTCCGCTTTTGCAGCACGTAGGATAGCAGCGTCGGCAAGAGCGTGAAGGTGAGCAAGACCGCACCGATCAGTGCAAAGGTCAGCGTCAATGCGACCGGCGTAAAGATTTTTCCTTCGACGCGCTGGAAGGTAAAGATAGGTACAAAGGCCAGGATGATGATGGCTTTCGCAAACAGTACAGGATGCGACATATCCTTCATCGTCTTGTACAGGATGTGCAGGCGATGTGAACGCGCATCATGCGGATTGGCATCGTGTACCGACTTCACTGCCAGCCTCACCATCAGTGCTTCGACGATGACGACCGCGCTATCGATGATGATGCCGAAGTCGACCGCGCCCAATGAAATCAGGTTGGCCGATACGCCACGTGCATTCATCAGGATGAAGGCGAACAGCAGCGAGAGCGGGATCACAGTGGCGACGATCAGCGCCGCGACCCAGCTCGACAGGAAGACCACCAGCACCGCGATCACCAGCAAGGCGCCGATGATCAGGTTTTCCGCTACGGTGCTGACGGTATGGCGAACCAGTTCGGTGCGGTCATAGATAGGGATGATCTTGGCACCAGCCGGCAGGCGTGGTTGCAACTGTTCAATCCGCGCTTTCAGTTCCGCATTGATCTTCGATGGGTTGCCGCCTTTGGTCATCGACACGATGCCTTCGACGATGCTATCCCGGTGATCGGCGGCGACGATGCCGAAGCGTGGCCGTTCACCCGAGCGCACGGTGGCAATATCGCCGACCGTAATAGGGCGGCCCTGGCGTGCGGTGATGACGACCTTGCGGATGTCGTCCGTGCTGGCAAACAAACCGGCGGAACGTACCACCAGCGATGCATCGCCCTGGCGCACCAGGCCACCGCCGGCACTGCCGTTGCCGTTGTTGACGGCCTGGCTCAGTTGATCCAGCGTGATCTGGTATTTACGCAGTGCGAGCGGATCGACTTCGATCTGGTATTCCTTGATCGCGCCGCCAAAGCTCACAACATCGGCCACACCGGGCGTCATGCGCAAGACCGGACGTATGGTCCAGTCCTGCAAGGTGCGGATTTCGGTATCGGTCAGGCCGGGTGCTTCAATCGTATAGCGATAGACTTCACCGACCGCGGTGGACAGTGGTGCGAGTTGTGGTTGTACGCCGCTCGGCAGGGTGACGGTAGACAGCTTTTCCGTCACCTGCTGGCGTGCAAAGTAGTTGTCGGTATCCTCGGCAAAAGTGAGGGTCACGATGGACAAGCCGGTCATGGTGACCGAGCGCACATTGGTCAGGCGCGGGATGCCGGCCATTTCGCGTTCGATCGGCAAGGTAACCGAGCGCTCCATATCTTCCGGCGCCTGGCCGGGCAATTGCGAGATGACGCGTACCTGTACGTCCTGTACATCGGGGAAGGCTTCGATCGGCAAATTGGATAATGCGTAGCCGCCGAAACCGATTAAAGCACCTACCAGGACAAATACAAAAATCCGCTGCGTCATCGCGAAGACGATGAGACGATCAATCATGGCTGTCGCTCTCGTTCAATTCTGCGTCCAGCAATAAAGCGCCTTTGGTGACGATGCTTTCACCGCCTTTGAGTCCTTCGCCGACATAGCTGACATTGCTGCCGCGCGTCAGCAATTTGACTTTGCGCTGCTGGAATTCGCCCGGCGCAATTTGCACGAAGATGAAGCTATAGATGCCACGCGTGACGAGGGCGCTATTCGGTACGGCGACACCGGTGCCGCTATCCTGCTGTATCGACGCGCGTACGAACATTTCAGGGAGCAGCTTGCCATCAGGATTGTTGAGGCGTGCGCGGATCGTGATGCGGCGGCTGTTGGGATCGACGGCCTGGCCGAGTTGCACGATCTTGGCGCTGAATTGTTCATTCGGATACGCCTCGCTCTCGACGGCAACCGTGCTGCCGAGTTTGATCTGGCTCAGCATTTTTTCCGGTACGTCTATCATCAGCCACAGCTGCTTCGGATTGGTGACGACGAACAAGGGCGAGGACATGCCCGGGCTGACTTCCAGTGCCGGGGTCGCGGTACGCTCGGTAACGACGCCATTCATCGGGCTCAGGAGGCTGATGCGCTGGCCACGGATGACCATGCCATTCGGATTCAGGTTTTTGAGGCGCAGCTCGGCACGCGCTGTTTCTGCCTGTGCCTGCACATAGTCGGCTTGTGCGTTCTCTACATCCTTGGCGGCAATCGCTTCGCCTTCGCCCAGGTCTTTTGCGCGTTCATAAACGCGACGCTTGTGGTCGAGGTCGGCTTTGGCCTTGTTGATATCGGCATATGCGGTGCCGACGTCAGGGGAATCGATTTCGGCCAGGACCTGGCCGGCCTTGACTGCATCACCCGGCGCTGCCTTGAGGGCGACGATGCGACCGGAAATGCTGACGCCTATACGCGCGGTGACGTCTTCATCGTAGACCAGGTGTGCGCTTAATTGGTCGCCTAGTGGCACTGGCGAGGCCGGGATGTTTTGTGCTTCTATCATCGCCAGCTGCGGCGCGCTATGCGAGTAGCGCAGCGTGTCGGGCGTGTTCTTAATGGCTGATACCGCGGCATGCGCTTCCTGTGCTTCTTGCGACGGTGGCGTTTCCTTGTTGCCACAGGCTGCCAGTAATACAGTTGTCCCCAATGCTGCCGCTATCGTTATTCTTTTGATTCCTTGCATGTTCCTTCATCCTTTGATTCGCGTGTGTACATGGCTTTTTGTTATCTCTGCCGCGGGCAGAAAGACGCAGCCTATGCGATCTCAATCTTACGAGGAGTGCTAGTGAAAGCCGAGGAAGTAGGCATTACCATTCGGTAACGTGTTGGCGGGTGGCTACAAAGCGCTTCCCGCGGCGGGAAAGCTTTAAACGGGGTTGGGTGCCAGTGTCATGCGGACGATGAGTCCGGGGTTTGCAGCTGAAAACTCCAGGTTGCCGCCATGCAGTCGGGCTATCGCCAGTACGCTGGCCAAACCCAGGCCATAGCCGGGGCGGCTGCGATCCAGGCGATAGAAGTGGGTGCCGATACGGGACAATTCCGCCGCCGGGATGCCGCAGCCATTGTCACGCACGATGATCGCCGCACCATGCGAGTCGGTAGTGGTGCGGACTTCCACCACGGCGTTTTCGCCGGCATATTTCAAGGCATTGTCGACCAGATTGGCGATCGCGCTGGCCAGCAGCTCGCGGTCGCCATTGGTAACCGGCTCGGCATCGTAAACAGCTTTCAGCTGTACCGCTTTCTCTTCTGCCACCGGTTCATACAGCTCCAGCACATCGGCCACCACATCGTTGAGTGAAATGGAGCTGAAAGACTGGCGCCGGGTGCCGGATTCCACTTCGGCCAGGTTCAAGAGCTTATTGAACATGACGCTGAGGTCTTCCATTTCATGCAGCGCAAACTGCAGCGCTTCATCGCGGGCCTGTGTGCCCTCGTGTTCGCTCTTGCGCAAACGCAGCAGGATGCGCGTCATTGGTGTACGCAGGTTGTGCGCGATGGTATTCGAAATATGACGTACGCCATCCATCAGCCTTTGTTGCTGATCCAGCATGCTGTTGATATCGCGGCTCAGGCGGGAAAACTCATCCTCTTGTTGGATGAGCGGGATACGCTGGCTGAGGTCGCCGGCTTCGATGTGCGTGACGATCTGGTGGATGCCGCTCAGCCTTTGCCGGAGTTCACGGCGGAACAACAAGGCGCCGCCGATCGACATCAGCAAACCGATCAAACCTGCAATCAGGCTGGCGCGATCGAATAGCCTTTCGATTTCCAGCTGATGATTGATATCGCTGCCGACCACCAGCTTGCTGCCGCCCGGCAGTTGCTGGATGTACATGCGTCCTATCGCTTCCCGTCCGCTCCGCATGACCCGCGTTTCCACCATGCCTTGCTTGTCCTTGGCTTTGTGCGGGATGGACGGGATATTGCCGATGACTTTTTCGCCATAAGGATTGACCAGCAAATAGATCTCGGTATCCGAGTAGACACCGTCGCGCAGGATGTCCTTGATTTGCTGTGCGACCGAGCCCTCACCATTCTCGATGAAGTCGTTCAGCAGGCGTTGCGAATTTGAGGCAATGTGGCGGTCAATCTGGCTTTTCAGCACATTGACAGTTTGCGTATAAAAAACCGCCAGCAGTACCAGCATCGACAGCACCAGCAGCGCGCTGTAATTGAAGGCCATGCGGAAGGCCACCGAGCCCCATAATTTGAAGCCTGGCAGTTTCATGTTGCTGATTTGCCTGCGGTTTTCAGTTGGCCGTTCTCATCTGTCAACTCCGCCTGCGGGTTGGCGGTGAGGATGTAACCGAGGTTGCGCCGGGTATGTATCAGCGGCACGGCAAAGCCTTTGTCGACCTTGTTACGCAGGCGGCTGATATGCGCGTCGATGACATTGGTTTGCGGGTCGAATTGATAATTCCATACCGATTCCAGCAACATGGTGCGGGTCAGCACCTGGCCCTTGTGCGTCATCATATAGACCAGCAGGCGGAATTCCCGTGGCTGCAGGCTGAGTGGGCGGCCGCCTCGTTCCACGCTGCGCGTCAGCAGATTGACCTTCAGGTCTTCCACGCACAGTTCGCGTATGACTTCATTTGGTTGTGTCCAGCGCAGCAGCGCTTCGACTCGCGCCGCCAGTTCCGGGAGGGCGAAGGGCTTGGTCAGGTAATCGTTGCAGCCGGCTTGCAAGCCGCGTACACGCTCGTCAATTGCGGACAGCGCGCTCAGTATTAGCACAGGCGTACGCTTGCCCATTTCGCGCAGGGCGGTGAGGATGGACAGTCCGTCTATCCCTTGCGGCAACATGCGATCCAGGATGATCACATCCCACTCACCGCTGACCGCCAACTCCATCCCGTCTATGCCATCCGCACAGACGGTCGCATCGTAGCCTATCTCTTTCAGCCCTTTGGCGATGTAGAGCGCATTATGCGTATCGTCTTCAATGATCAGGCAGCGGTACATCTGGCCTCCGGGTTTGCTACGGGATTACGATTTATTCACAGACTGGATTCTACGATGGATCAGGCGCGATGTTGCGGATATCCGGATGGCGGGGATTGTTTCAGGAAATGCAGGCAATAAAAAAGGCACCCGAAGGTGCCTTTTTCTTTTCGTACAGTCTAAAACCAAGCAGGCTAGGCCTGCCGGGAATTAGAACTTGTGACGGATACCGACGTTGAATGTCGATGGGTCTTTGCCCAGTGCTGCAGCGGAACCCAGACGTGCGCCGTCGTCGTTCGATGTTTTCGAATAACCGGTGTACAGGTTGGTACGCTTCGACAGATCGTACGAGTACGAAATTGCATACTTCTGTGTATCTGCGTTGTTAGTTGTACGGTTATCGTTAGCTGTGTACGAAGCGAAGATGGTACCTGGACCAACTGGTGCGCTTACGCCGAGCATGTAGTTACGATATTTAACTTCTGTACCGATTGGAGCTTCCAATTTGGTATCAGCATATGCGCCGTGCAGTTTAACTACGCCGAAGTCGTAAGTACCGCCCAAGAATGCCAGTTTGTTTTCGCCAGTTTGTACCAAGCCAGTCGAACGGTCTTGGTTATGGTAAGCAAATTGAACATTCAATGGACCGTTTGCATAGCCAACACCCAGGCCGTAGTTGCTGTTCGCACCGGTATCGCCAGCTGTTTCACCGAAGCCATAAGCTGCGCCGAATTTGAAGCCGCCGAACGAGTTCGATTGGTATTTAGCCGAGTTCGAGATACGGCCATTGTCGCCTGACAGTGTGCCGTTGAAAAATACGGTGCTGATCGCTGCAACTGTACCGCCGTCACCGAACGGATCGATCTGGTCGTATGCGTCTTTGATTACCGAAGTTTGGCGACCCAACAGAACGGTACCAAATGTTGCGCTTTGCAGACCAACGGTTGCGAAACGGTTGAAGCCACCGTTGTTGCTGCCGTTAGTAGCTGCTTGGAATGCTGCGCCGTCATCTGCTTGGATGGTTGCTTCCAATTGGAACAAAGCTTTCAAGCCATTGCCCAGATCTTCAGTACCTTTGAAACCGATACGGCTAGCCGATTGACCGCCGGACTTGATACCGTTGGTACGGCCGTTGCTGTCAGCGCCATTGCTGGTGCTGTCGAATCCCAAGTCAACGATACCGTAGACGGTAACGGACGATTGTGCGTATGCAGCACCTGCAAATGCGCCCATAACGGCCAATGCCAGAAGCGATTTTTTCATTTAAATGTTCCTCAAATGTTGTTTTAAAAATGCATCACTTGACTAGCAAGTGGTACATGAAGTCCTGCGGAGCTGCCTGTCTTGCCCAATCCTTATTGCAAGACGACGATTGATTGAAACAAAATCCGCTGTGAGTGACAACCAAAATATCAAAAGCGCATGGGTGAATCGGCTGAAGTGACGTTTTTTCGCAACAAAGCGGTGCGTTTCAATTCCAAAATGAGGCGGCCGTGATTTGTCATGATGCATACGAATATTGTTTAAAGAATAACGAAGTCATTTTGGGCAGCATGAAATCCCCAAGCGAGATTTGCAGTTTTGCTTCCATGCTTGGCAGTGTACGACCTGCAAATTTTTAAAACATATGGTTGATGCCGATAGACGTACCGGTCTGCCGGGTTTTGGCGCCCGCTGTCGCAGATACAAAGCCGCCCAGGGTAGCGCGGTCGACGCCCAGATAAAGATTGGTGCGCGTCGATAAGGCATAGGTCGCGCCGACGATCAGCAGGTTGCGGCTGGCTTTCTCGACATTGCCGGTAGCCAAAGTGGTTCTATAAAAGCCGGTGGTGACACTGACCGCCGGCGTGAAGTCGTAGCTCGCACCTATCCAGCTATTCTTTGCCTGATTATTAATTCCCTGGACGGCGGTATCCGCTTCTGTATTTATATAGCCGCCGGCAATGCGCAAGCCGTCGGCCTGATAGGCACCACCGAAGGTGATCTGGTTCTGCTGCTGGTATTCCGGGGTGGCCGTGATGGAGACATTCGGTTTTTGCCGGGTGTAGGCGGCGCCGATGACAAACGGGCCAGGGCGGTAGGTGAAGCCCAGTGCCTGTGCGCTGCCATTGCTGTTGGAACCGCTGACCTCGCCGGTGGAAAACTCGGCCAGGATGGTGACATTGTCGAACTTGCCTATATATTGGACATCGTTGCTGAAGCGGGTGCCGCCGATAGTGCCCCACGGATAGCCCGGGGTGTTGCCATCCGCATTGCCGGCCGACGCGCCTGCCAGCGGTACGATTTGCACATAGCGATACTGGAAAGGGTCGTAGGCGAAGATGGTTTTGCAGGAAACCGAAGGCATGCGACCAAAGTCGATCGAGCCGAAAGAGCCTGCCACGCCCACCGATGAGATGCGGTTGAAAAAGCGGCCGGCGTTGTTATCCAGTGCACCGGTGCCGGTATTGAAGCCGGTTTCCAGATGGAAGTGGGCATTCAGGCCGCCGCCCAGATCTTCGGTACCCTTGATGCCGATGCGATTGTTGTAATACTCGCCGTTCGAACCCATCTTCAATGTATCGCCACCATTCTTGGTGGTATTGGTAACATTACGGATGCCCGCATCTATCGTGCCGTAAATATTGATGGTCGATTGGTAGTTGGTGCCGGCAAACGGTTTCTTGGCGACTGGCTCATTATTGCTTTCATCGTTCGCATCCTTGAACGTGCCATAGATCGTCATCGAAGGCTGGGACTGGGCTTGGGCGACGGCGGTATCGGGCAGGGTGCTGCCAAGGGCAAGCGCAAAATACAAGGCATTCATCTAAGGTGTCGTCTGGTCTGGTTATGGGTGTAAGCCCTTGCTCTTCATCGGCAGCGCGTGGCCGAAGTTGAATAAAGGCGGCAGCTTATTTGTTGTGCTGCGCAAGGCTAAGCTACATTGCCGTCAAGACTTTTTGATGTGCGTTAACATTTTGCAAAAGACACATTTGATGTGTAATTGGATGTCGTTCTCATGCAACATTTGTTTTGAATAGGTACACATATGCAGTTTTCTGATCGTTTGATCCGGCATTTCGACAGCGCCTTGCGCGTGATGAGTGGCGTGTCCGTTGCCGGCCGCGCTAACCCTGCGGCAAAAGTCGCGGATGGTGATTTGGATAATGCGCAGCGCCGCCACAGCGCAGGCCTGATGCGGGTCAACCATGTCGGCGAGGTATGCGCGCAAGCCTTGTACCAGGCGCAGGCGCAATTTGCCCGCAGCCCGGCCATCAAACAGCAGCTTTTACTGGCCGGGCGCGAGGAAGAGGATCATCTGGCGTGGACTGCCGAGCGTTTGCGCGAACTGGGTTCGCGTCCCAGCTTGCTGAATCCCTTGTGGTATGCCGGTGCTTTTGCGCTGGGCACGGTGGCTGCGACATTGGGTGATGCGCGCAGCCTGGGCTTTGTGGTGGAAACCGAGCGCCAGGTCGAGGCACACCTGAACCAGCATTTGAGCAGCCTGCCGCCGCAAGACGCGAAATCCCTGGCAATCGTGAAACAAATGAGCATTGATGAGGCGGAGCACGGCGCTGCCGCGCACGCGCTGGGCGCGCAAACGGTGCCGCCTGTGGCGCAAATGGGTATGCAGGCGATGGCAAAAGTCATGACAACGACCGCCTATTATTTATAGTGCCTTAATAATAGTTGCCGTCATGCATTTCGGGCGGGATGCGAAACGGACCGGCATTAGCGATAATGCCGGTCCGTTTCGTTTGTGCCGGGCTAAAACTTAAGCTGCTACGGGTGCCGCGTCGTCCACGATCTCGAAAGAGTGGGTAATTTCTGCGGTTTTTTCCATCATGATGGACGCCGAACAGTATTTATCATGAGACAGCTTGATCGCGCGTTCTACCACGTTTGCCTTCAGGTTGCGGCCTGTAACGGTGAAGTGGAAGTGGACCTTGGTGAATACCTTGGGATCGGTTTCGGCGCGTTCCGATTTGAGCGAAACTTCGCAGCCGCGGACGTCCTGGCCGCTCTTGCGCAGGATGACCACCACGTCATAAGCGGTGCAGCCGCCGGTGCCCAGAAGGACAACTTCCATCGGGCGTGGGGCCAGGTTGCGGCCGCCGCCTTCGGGCGCGCCATCCATTGCGACGACGTGGCCGGAGCCGGTTTCAGCTAAAAAGGTCATGCCGGACAAGCCGGTCCAGCGTACTGTGCATTCCATGGTGTTCTCGTAAAGTTGCAGGTTGATTTTGCGTCATTGTAACTGCTGGCGGCGAAATTGAAGAAGCGTCCATCAGCGTGGAAATTGCCTGGTGGATGCAAAATCAATGACTTTTCGGCATCAAAGCGCCCGGATCGCAACGTTTTGACTGCAATTTCAAGTGAAATAAGCAGTTAAATTTGACGCTAAGTCCTTGAAAAGTCTATAATCTGCGGTTCTTTCGTTTGCTCAGGAAGAGATAACAAGGCCGAGTACGCATGCAGCAGCAAGCACGCGTAACCACCATTTGAGCGATTTAATTATTTAGGAAGTCATCATGAAAACCTTCTCCGCTAAAGGACACGAAGTCCAGCGCGATTGGTTCGTGATTGACGCGACGGACAAAGTCCTCGGACGTGTTGCCAGCGAAGTGGCACTCCGACTGCGCGGCAAACACAAACCGGAATTTACTCCTCACGTCGACACCGGCGATTTCATCGTCGTGATCAACGCAGGCAAACTGCGCGTGACCGGTACCAAAGCAACAGAAAAAACATACTATCGCCACTCGGGTTACCCAGGCGGTATCTATGAAACCAACTTCCTGAAAATGCAACAGCGTTTTCCGGGTCGCGCGCTTGAGAAAGCGGTCAAAGGCATGTTGCCTAAAGGCCCACTCGGCTACGCGATGATCAAGAAGCTCAAAGTGTACGCTGAGGCAACTCATCCGCACGCTGCGCAGCAACCTAAAGCACTTGAACTCTAAGGAATAGACATGATCGGTAACTACAATTACGGAACCGGCCGTCGCAAGAGTGCAGTGGCTCGCGTCTTCATCAAATCCGGCTCCGGCCAGATCGTCGTCAACGGCAAGCCAGCGAATGAATATTTTTCGCGCGAAACCGGTCTGATGGTGATTCGCCAGCCTCTGGAACTGACCAACAATGTTGAAACATTCGACATCATGGTCAACGTCAACGGCGGCGGTGAATCCGGCCAAGCGGGCGCGGTGCGTCATGGCATCACCCGTGCACTGATCGACTACGATGCAACATTGAAATCGGAACTGTCCAAAGCAGGCTTCGTTACTCGTGATGCACGTGAAGTTGAACGTAAAAAGGTCGGTCTGCGCAAAGCACGCCGCGCCAAACAGTTCTCCAAGCGTTAATCTGCGTTTTCAGAGCATCGAAAAGCCGCCTGGTTTACGCCTGGCGGCTTTTTTTATCCCTGTTTGCAGCTGGAAACCAGAATGGGGCGAGCGTAGGCAGCCCATCGCCTGTTAAAATAAAATGAAGTAAATTTTGCTAGGAAGAAACATGATCAAGGTTGGCATCGTCGGCGGCACCGGTTATACAGGCGTTGAATTGTTACGTTTGTTAGCAACGCACCCGGAGGTCAAACTCACCGCAATTACTTCGCGCAAGGAAGATGGTTTGCCAGTGGCTGACATGTTCCCATCGCTGCGCGGGCGCGTGGACCTGGCTTTCTCGGCACCGGAAAAAGCCAGGCTGACCGAATGTGATGTCGTCTTCTTTGCCACGCCGCACGGTGTCGCAATGGCACAAGCGCCGGAGCTGCTGGCAGCCGGCGTGAAAGTGATCGACCTGGCGGCAGACTTCCGTTTGCAGGATATTGCCGCATTCGAGAAGTGGTACAAAATCCCCCATAGCTGCCCTGAATTATTGAAAGAGGCGGCTTACGGCCTGGTTGAACTGAACCGTGACGCGATCCGCAAGGCGCGTATTGTCGGCAACCCGGGCTGCTACCCGACCACCATGCAACTTGGCCTCGCGCCTTTGCTGCAGGCCGGTGTCATCGATGCCTCGCATCTGATTGCCGATTGCAAATCCGGCGTCTCGGGTGCCGGTCGCAAGGCCGAAGTGGCAACGCTGTTTTCCGAGGCCGGCGACAACTTCAAGGCCTACGGTGTGTCCGGTCATCGCCATTCGCCGGAAACCCTCGAGCGTTTGCGCTTGTTGACCAAGGATAAAGTCGGCCTGCTGTTCACGCCGCATCTGGTACCGATGATCCGTGGCATGCATTCGACGCTGTATGCACGCCTGACCAAGGATATCGATAACGCCGCCTTGCAAGCCTTGTTTGAAAAGGCCTACGGCAATGAGCCTTTCATTGATGTGATGCCTTTCGGTTCGCATCCGGAAACCCGCTCGACCCGTGCGTCAAATATGTTGCGCATTGCGCTGCATCGTCCGGATGACGGCGATACAGTGATTGTGCTGGTAGTGCAGGATAACCTGGTCAAAGGCGCTTCCGGCCAGGCGGTGCAATGTATGAATCTCATGTTCGGCCTGGATGAAACGGCCGGCTTGATGCACATCCCGGTTCTGCCGTAATGCTGCGTATCTGATTCATGAGTAAGCCAAAACCGGTTTTCAAATCGCTGCAGCGCAAGCTATGGTTACGCCGCTGGTCGATTTCGGCACCGCGCATGACCATCAAGAATCACCTGCCGTGGCCTTTGCGCGCGGTATTCATCGCTATCGTCGTGGGCTTGGGCGGTGCGATGGCGATGTGGGCGTATGACCTCGGGCGCAGCTTTACCGGTTTCAAGCCGGGTGCGACCACCGCGCAACTGGCCGAAGTGCAGGAACAGCTGAAGCAAACCAGCGCCGAGCGTGATAAATTTGAAACAACTGTAAACGCGGCTGAAAGCCAGCTCAATATCGAGCGTTCGCTGCAGGCACAATTGTCGCGCCAGATCAAAACCCTGGAATCCGAAAATGCCAAGTTGAAAGAGGACCTGGCTTTCTTTGAAAGCCTGCTGCCTACCGATACCGGCGCGCAAGGAATTACGATACGACGCCTGAAGGCGGAAATGGTCGAGCCGACGCAATTGCGTTATCGCTTGTTATTGATGCAAGGCGGCAAGGTAGGCCACGATTTCACGGGTAATTACCAGCTTATTGTGACGCTGGTGCAGGACGGCAAAAGTGCTATGATGACCTTCCCTAAGCCGGACGAAACAGATAAATTCAAGCTTTCGTTCAGGCATTACCAGCGCATCGAAGGCGAACTCGCGATGCCGGCTGGCGCGGTAGTGAAATCAGTCCAGATCAAAGTGCTTGAAAAGGGTGCCCTGCGCGCACAACAGTCTTCAAATTTGTAAAGGAGCGTCATCATGTTTAGCCGTAAAGCAAAAAGTACGATAGATAGCCTGATCGGCGCTTCCACCATCATTAGCGGCAATGTCCATTTCAAGGGCGGCTTGCGTATAGACGGTTGTGTCAAAGGCGACGTGATCGCGCAGGCGGATGAAATCAGCATGTTGGTGATTTCCGAGCATGCACGGGTTGAGGGTGAAGTGCGGGTGGCGCATTTACTTGTCAATGGTGAAATAATCGGCCCGGTATTTTCATCGGAATTGCTTGAATTGCAGCCGAAAGCCCGCATAACTGGTGATGTAAATTACAAAGCGCTGGAAATGCACGGCGGCGCCGTTGTCTCCGGCAAGCTGACCCATGTGGTCGACGAACCGATTTTGAAGTTGGCTGTACCTATACTTGCAGCGAACAATACGTAAAACGCGGCTAGGGTCTATAATGAACTACCGTTTTCCAGCAGGAGCCTGAAATGAATGCAGTTGCCGAAATGCCATCCCCTATCGTTTTCAGCGACAGCGCTGCGATGAAAGTTGCAGAACTGATCGAAGAAGAAGGTAATCCAGACCTGAAACTGCGCGTCTTTGTTCAAGGCGGCGGTTGCTCGGGCTTCCAGTACGGTTTCACCTTTGATGAAATCGTCAACGAAGACGACACCACCATGACCAAGAACGGCGTACAGCTGTTGATCGACTCGATGAGCTATCAGTATCTGGTCGGCGCAGAAATCGATTACAAGGACGACCTGGAGGGCGCGCAATTCGTGATCAAGAATCCGAATGCAACGACGACTTGCGGTTGCGGTTCTTCGTTCTCGGCTTAATAGCGAATAAACGATACAGCTCGATTACGGATGTAAAAAAGCGCTCTTCGGGGCGCTTTTTTTATGCTGGTTTGGTTTTGGTTTGTTGTTGGTGATGCTGTGTTTTCTTCGTGGAGAAGTGCGTTGCCGGGGGCGGCCCGGCAGCCGCTCACTTTCTTTGCTTCGCCAAAGAAAGTAAGCAAAGAAAGGCGACCGCAACAGTCGTCGCCCGCTGCGCGGGTGCCCAAGGCAAGCGATCGCCAGCCGGCGTCGCAAACCAACTCGCTACGCTAAAGCTCCGCTCAGACATGTTTGCGCCGTTGAACCCGTCTGACAATCGCTCGCCTTGGCAACGCCTAATGCGGAGACGTCAAAAGCACAGCCTTGATGCGCAAAGGGA
>RCUJ01000711.1_pt1 | contig 19008 bp, 18 predicted proteins | sample 2166321 | NCBI WGS metagenome assembly RCUJ01 (sample SAMN09932808, study PRJNA488358) | compost metagenome | feature: garden; material: soil; isolation source: compost soil in an enriched community after 118 h of incubation | place: Germany: Experimental Botanical Garden Goettingen | collected... | reverse complement strand
ACTGGAGTAACAAATCTATCACTCGGATTTAAATTTCTATAAAAACAAAAAAAAGGGAATCGATTGATTCCCTTTTTTTATAATTTAACGTAATAACTTTCTTCATTATCACTCATTATCTTCTGTATTCCTTCTTCTGTTTTAACAGCTACATTTACAACATGCAGTATGTTTGACTTTTCATTCAGACTGCAATTCCAAATTGTCCCGTCGGAAAGGATAATCTCTGAAAATACAGATACATTACAGTTACTATCATTATACACTAGATTTTCTGTTTTGAGAAGTTTCTTTACCTTCGTTTTTTTGTCAACTTCGTAAAACAAAATCTCGTTTTCTTTAATTTCAACTAATTCATCAAAAGCAGATTGATTTGTACTTGCGGTAGTTGAAGACCAAACTGGCTGGTTTCCTATTCTTTTCCAAGTTCCTGCCACTTGCTTCAAAATTTCCTTTCTTAAAAGCTCGCGTAAGGTATCTACCTTTTTAAAAGCTTCTTTTCCGATTTCATTTTCAGGTTTAATCTTTGCTGCTAAAGAAAATAAATCAATAGCTTTTACAAATTCGGCCTTTTTGTAGTAAGAAATAGCCAATTCATATTTATTTTTTTGAAATGCAGTCTTTTGATCGTTCTGCCCAAAAAACTGAAGGGTAGTTAACAAAACAATCAGAACAAAAGTATTCTTCATTTTGGATTTTGGGGTAATGTTAGTATTTCGCAAACGTAGTATTTTCTTAAGAAATATCTTTACGGTTTTCCGTAATTTTAAACATTTTTAATTATTTTAAACAAAAAACGCCGCTTTTCAAAATCAAAGCGACGTTTTTAAATACTTTATTGCGGTTAATCCAATTATTTAACAATTAAAACATTATTCTCTGGAGTTACATCCATAAAGATCCCACCATCAAGTTCAATTTTTTCTATTTTTTTTGTGCTTTTCAAAATTATTTTGGCCGTTTTTTGATTTTTCTCCCAAATTGCAGGTGTTTGATGCAATGTTGTTTTGGATTTATCAGTATAAGTGATTACAACATCAAACGGAATCGCAAAACCTCCAATATTTTCTACTGTTATAATTTTCTTATCAGTAGAAATCCCTTTTAAAGCAATATCTAAATAATTGTTTGTAAAGAACCAATTATTAAAAAACCAATTTAAATTCTTACCCGTTGCTGTATTAAATGAATTAAAATAATCCCACGGAATTGGATGTTTTCCGTTCCAAGTATCCATGTAAAAATGAAGCGCTTTTTTAAACAAATCATCTCCTAACATATCTTTTAAAGCCAAATAAGAAAGAGAGGCTTTACCATAAGAATTATTTCCATAACCCGCTCCAGAAACCTGCGTAGACATTGTTATAATAGGCTGATCTTGTTCTGTAGATCGATCGCTTATATAATGTTTTACTCTAAATTCTTTATAAAACTTATCTGCAGCCTCTTTACCATGTTCGGCAATTCCGATTAAATATTCGAAAGTTGTTGCCCAGCCTTCATCCATGAAAGCATAACGCGTTTCATTAATTCCCATATAAAAAGGAAAATAAGTGTGCGCCACTTCGTGGTCTTGTACTAACTGTGCAAAAATAGGATCTCCCATTTCTGAATCGTTGCACATCATTGGGTATTCCATATCGGCAAAACCTTGAAAAGCTGTCATTTTAGAAAATGGATACGGAACTCCCGGCCAACTGTTAGAAAACCAATCTAAAGCATATTGATTGTTTTTTACAGAATTTACAAAATCAGTTCCTTTGACATTATAAGCTGCCTGAACACTTGCACGGCGATTTGTTTTTTTGTCAACTACAACACTACTGGCGTCCCACAAATAATGATCGCTCAAGCCAAAACATACATCTGTAATATTTTTGGCTTCAAATTTCCATACATTCCAATCATATTGTTTGGTTACAATTCCGCTTTTCATTTCTTCTTCGTTAGCGATATGCAGGATTTCGTCTGTTGTATATGATTTTTTCAAACGCGATGCAAATTCAGGCTGTAAAACCTCATCCGGATTTAATAAATCTCCTGTTGCATACACAACATAATTTTTTGGCGCTTTTACCGAAAAAACATAATCGTTGAAATCATTATAAAATTCTTGACGATCTGTATGCGCTAACCTATCCCAGCCATTGTAATCATCATAAACTGAAACACGAGGATAACTGTACGCAACAAAAAATGTTGTTTCGTCAATCTGTCCTTCTCTACCGCTTTCTTTAGACAAAGGATAATTCCACTGAATATTTATAATGGTTTTAGAGTGAGGTGAAATTGGCTTTACCAATTTTACGTTTCCAACCGTCCCCCAATTTCTTGCGTCTTCTTTGTACACTTCATTTTCTATTTTTAATGAAGTAATCGTTAATCCGTCACTTAAAAAATCGTTGTTTACCTCACTTCCCCTTGGAGAAGATGGTTTATGAAGATTATTTACAAAACGGATAACCAAGTTTCTTAGCGTATCCTTGCTATTGTTTTCGTAAATTATGGTTTCAGTTCCGGTAACTATTCTTGTTTTTGGGTCAACTGAAATTTCCATATTATATTTCCCGCGGTTCTGCCAGTAGTTTGCACCAGGTTTTCCGTCTTTAGAACGTGTTCCATTTTCATAAGCTTTTTTTATGTTTCTAGGCATATAAAGCTCTTGTGCAAAATTATTTTGGGCAAAAAGAACGAATGCTATTAATGCAAATTGCAAAAACTTCTTTTTCATAAGCGCTTCTTAGATCTTTAAATTATTTGGTATATAAGACTGCTATAGTAAAGCAATGTTACAAATTTAATTATTAATTGTTAATGTTTAATTGTGAAATGTGAAATGTGAGACGCGGAAAAACTTCATTTTATATTTTACATCAAACTTTTACAAAAAAAGAAAAACCTTTAGAACCTTAGCGTCTTTACAAGAAAAAACCGTCTGTCAACAAAAGTAACAGACGGCATCTACAATTAATATATAACCTTGAGGGCTACAAAATATAATCAGTATTAATAAAATTCGATTCTTTGCTGTTAAGCAATTCCTGCAGAATCTCATTATTATAATCGATATCTTTTGAAGCTACAAACGTACGGATAGAGAATGAACGCAAAGCATCTGGAATACTCAAAGTTCCTACTGCAGAATCTTTTCTTCCTGTAAAAGGGAAAGCATCTGGCCCTCTTTGGCAAGAACTGTTGAGGTTTACTCTACAAACTAAGTTAACTAGAGCATCAATTAGCGGTGCAAGTGTTTTTATGTCTTTACCAAACAAACTCACTTGTTGTCCGTAATTTGATTCTGCCATATCTTTTAAAGGTTCTTTAATATCTTTAAAAGAAAGTGCAGGAACAACTGGTCCAAACTGCTCTTCGTGATACACACGCATTTCTTTGTTTACTGGATACAGAACTGCTGGAAAAATATAATTATCAGTATGTTTTCCACCTTTTTCATTTATCACTTTAGCTCCTTTATGAAGAGCATCATCAATTAAACCTTGAATATATTTTGGTTTATCTGTTTCTGGAAGCGGTGTCAAAGAAACTCCTTTTTCCCACGGATTTCCAAAAACCAAACTGTCTACTTTCTCAGCAAAACGTTTGTTGAATTCTTCTCTGATAGATTCATGAACATATAAAACTTTCAACGCAGTACAACGCTGACCGTTAAAAGACAAACTTCCTGTAATACATTCTTGAATAGCCAAATCTAAATCGGCATCTGGAAGAATAATCGCTGGATTTTTAGCTTCTAAACCTAAAATAAGACGTAATCTATTTTTGTTTGGGTGCTGGTCTTGTAAAGCAATTGCCGATTTACTGTTTCCAATTAATGCTAAAACATCAATTTTTCCAGATTTCATAATCGGAGAAGCTACTTCGCGTCCTCTACCGTAAACGATATTAATTACACCTTTTGGGAAACTGCTTCTGAAAGCTTCCAACAATGGCGAAATACATAACACACCATGTTTGGCAGGTTTGAAAATTACGGTATTTCCCATGATCAAAGCTGGAATCAGCAATGAGAAAGTTTCGTTTAAAGGATAATTGTAAGGTCCAAGACACAAAACAACTCCAAGAGGCCCACGACGAATCATGGCGTTTACTCCCTGAACTTTTTCGAAGTGTGAACTGCGTCCGTTTAATTCTTTGTAACTTGCAATAGTATCGTAAATATATTCTACCGTTCTGTCAAATTCTTTTTGCGAATCTCCTAATGATTTTCCAATTTCCCACATTAAGTATTTTACTACCTCTTCACGGGTTTCTTTCATTTGCTTCACAAATTTTTCCATGCATTTAATACGGTCCACTACTTTCATAGTTGGCCATAAACCTTGCCCCATATTGTATGCACTTGTAGCAGCTTCGACAACTTCTGCTGCTTCTTTTTCTGCCATAAAAGGAATAGACCCTAATAAAGTTGGCGAATATTTTTCTGTTGAAGAAATAGTAGAAAACACAGGTGTGGTTTGCCCTGTCCATTGTTTCAATTCTCCATTTACAAGATAAGTATCTTGATTTATCAGCGCATTAATCTGATATTCTTCTGGTATAAAACTCATAATTTGGTTATTTAATGGTCTGGTAATTCTATTTTCAAAAGAAAAAAGAGGCTTTTTTATTGCCTCTTCTTCTTTTATGGTTGTACTGTTTCACCTTCCCAATCTAGGATTCCTCCAAGCAGATTGTAGGCGTTTTCGATACCCAACTCGTTCATAATCTGGCATGCTTTTGCACTTCTAGCCCCAGAACGACAGTATACATAATAGTTTTTATTTTTATCTAATTCTTCGATTTCATAAATAAATGCCTGCCCTTTATTGATATCAATATTTAGAGCATTCTCAATGTAGCCGTCATTAAATTCGTCTTCAGTTCTTACATCAAGTATAACTGCATTTTCGTCAGCCTCTAACTGAGCAACCCAATCTTCTTGTGATAAATTCATAGTAAAATGTGTTTTTGTAAAATTACGACGTTTCTATATATAAAAAACGTACCAAATGCGATTTCGATTATTATTCTCAGAAAACGTTTTAGAGAAAGTATTATAATCAGTGAATTACAAATTTAGTTACTATTTTTAAAAATTCAGCCTACAAAATCGATAGAAAATAGGATTTTTTCATTTACACAAAATTAATCTTAAATCTAGTTTTCTGATAATTATTCCCATTGCAAACCCGTATCTTTGCAAACAATCATATGTTTTAATTCGATTTTCATAAAAATATTCGCCACGAATTACATCAATTCTCACAAATTAATTGTTTTTAATTAGTATAATTCATGGCAAAAAAATCCACAAAATGCAGCATTCATTAAAAACCATATTTCCTAATTTCTCTAACGAACTTATTGCTACAATAGAAGAAAACGGAAGTCTTCAGGATTTTGAAACCGGAACAATTTTAATGCGTACCGGACAGTATATTAAAAATACCGTTTTGATTATTAAAGGAAAAATCAAAATCTATCGCGAAGGTGAAGATGGCGGAGAATTTTTAATGTATTATTTGCAGCCAGGACAAGCCTGCGCCATTTCAATGATTTGCACCGCAAAAAGTGAAAAAAGCCAGATAATGGCAAAAGTAGTCGAAGATGTTACCGTAATGATGATTCCGTTGCAATTGATGGACAAATGGATGATGGAACACAGATCTTGGTACGAATTTGTAATTGAAACGTATCGAAGCCGTTTTGAAGAAGTTCTCGAAGTTGTTGATAATATCGCTTTCCGTTCTATGGACGAACGTTTAGAATTTTACTTAAAAAGACATTCTGATGCTTGTGGCTGTTCTGAAGTGAATCTTTCACATCAAGAAATTGCTACAGAACTAAATACTTCTAGAGAAGTGGTTTCCAGATTACTCAAAAAAATGGAACAGCGCGGTTTGGTCAAACTCAACCGAAACCAGATTGAGTTATTAAACACAAATTTCACTAATTAACACTAAGTTTTTTTATTGAACCATTAAGATATTAAGAAAATTAAGTTGGAGCGCTTAATTTTTCTTTAGTAACATTAAGAGAAAGAAAGTAAAACTTAATTTTCTTAATGTCTTAATGGTAAAATTTATTTTGATTCTGTGATAAATGTTACTGTAGGTTTCTAATTTTCGAAGCAACTTTGCATTAAAATAAATGCAATGGAATATTTAGGATTTTTTGCCTCAATCATAATCGGAATCTCGCTTGGCTTAATTGGCGGAGGCGGTTCCATCCTGACGATTCCTATTTTAGTTTATTTATTTAAAGTAAATCCCGATCAGGCAACTTCTTATTCCTTATTTATTGTCGGATTAACCGCTTTATTTGGAAGTTACAGCCATTATAAAATGGGAAATCTGAAATTGAAATCGGCCTTATATTTTGCCATTCCTTCGGTTATTTCGATTTTGATCATCCGTGAAGTAATCTTCCCGAAAATTGCATCGACTTTGTTTTCTGTTGCTTCTTATACCGTTTCAAAAGATTTTCTGATTATGATTGTCTTTTCGATCTTAATGATTACTGCTGCTATTTCGATGATTAAAAAGAATCAGCCCGAAATAACAGCAGCAGAAACCAATTATCCGCAACTGAGCTTAATTGGCTTTTTAGTCGGAATCGTAACTGGATTTCTAGGCGCTGGCGGTGGATTCTTAATTATTCCTGCCCTGCTCTTTTTCGCCAAACTACCCATGAAACAAGCTGTTGGAACTTCATTATTAATCATCACCATTAATTCCTCAATAGGTTTTGCAGGTGATTTATATATCGGAACACCTATAAACTATACTTTTTTATTAAGCGTTTCCACAATGGCTTTAATCGGAATGTTTATCGGGAGTCAGCTTTCTAAAAAAATCGATGGCACAAAATTAAAACCACTCTTCGGATGGTTTGTGCTCGTAATGGGATTTTATATTATTGCTAAAGAAGTCTTATTCTAAGAGCAATTTCAAAAGTTTTATTTAGTTTCACTTGTAGAGTAATCTTTGTCAAAGCATTAAACTTTGACAAAGATGAAACTAAAAACCTTCAAATCTCTCCAAATTTATCTTTGTAGCGTTCCAATTCTATTTCGGTTCTAGAAAGCAGTTTTTCTAACAATTGAATTTTATCTTCATATAGTTCTTTTATGACAGAAGTATTATCGGCATTGATTAAAATACTTCCATTATTATTTCCTGTTATTTTGTTGTAATTATTAAAGTATTTATCGTAGTCAAAACTAATAATATCCTCTACGCTAACATCTAAAATTTTTCCTATTTCAACCAGTTTTTCGTAACTCAAAGAAGTTTTTCCTTTTTCAATTTTACTGTAACCCGCCTGAGTTACACCTAATCTTTCTGCCATATATTCTTGAGTATAATTTTTTAACTCTCTAATGTTTTTAATCTTGTTTTTAATTGTTGTGGCCATAATTTTAATCTGATTTGGGGTCATGTATAGCTAAAACAGCCAGCCGTCAATTTGCAACGACTTAACTATACTTATTTCTGGATACTCATAAACTACTTCATATTAAACAAACTATGAATTAGCCTTTTGCTTTTTTTTCTTTTTTATGATCAAAAAACCATATATCAATGCTGCCATTATGAAAAAAGTATCATAATGGAAAATATCAAATACAAACATCTGTGATTTTTTTATTAAGCAGTTCTTTTTACACTTTTTTCAAACTGAAGATCTAAGTAAGAATCGATCTGCTTGCCAACCAACATGCGATCTTTGGCGGCAATTTTAGTCCTTATTTCGTTCTGGTAAATATCTTTAACAAAAACAAAATACACAAACTCTGCCTTATTGCTAAACCTTATTGCTATAATAAACGCATAACATAAAATTGCGGGAATTATATAATACAAGTCCATTAAATTGGAAAATAGCATACAATAATACGTTGTGGCAGTCACAGCGATAAAAGCGGCATTTTCAAGAAAATACTTTTTCTTTTTTTTGAGCAGTCCAAGTTCTTTAATTTCGTTAAATTGATACTGCCAGTTTTTAGATTTGTAACGAAATCTAACCTTGTCGGAAAAAATTGTTAAGGGCATAAATTTAGTAGGTAAAAATAGATTTAAGCTTTTAGTAAAAATCATTTCTAGAAATTCTTTAGGGGAAAAAATTCTTAGAAACACAATATTAAGGATTAACTGCTTTTTTTTCCTACAATACAGCTTATAGAATATAACTATCGGTTGTAATTCAATCTTTTGTAAAAATTACCTTATGGTTTTTACTAGGATATTGTTCAATCAAAAAATCCATTTATTCATAGAGAACAAATAGATTTATATTTTTATTTTTTATTTTACTTATTTAAAAATCATTCTAAAACTTCAAAACGTTTTTCCTTATAGACAAATAGTTTATCCGAAATAATAAAACCCCATCCTTTTTTCATTTCATTTATGACATCATAAAATTTAAACAAATTAACCTGGTTCTTACTTCCTGTAACATAAATTTTATTTGGGTCAGGAATTGCTATTACTAAGTCTCCATGTACTGGCATATATTCACTTTTCCATATATCCAATAAAATCAAACTTGAAGCAAATTTCCCTTTTGAAGTCACCTCATAAAGACCTTCACATTCAGTAATCTTCACATCCCAATTGGCCGTAAGATTTTCTATCGCTTTAACTCTTAAATCTCCTATTGAATAATTTAGCTCGAGAATATCTGCATATCTAATAAAATATATTGAATTCTCTCTGCTTTCTACATAAAAAACAAGCAATTCGTCGCTATAACTATCACATACAATTCTTTCAAAATTTGGTTCAGATTCTGAGAGTGTTTCTACAAATCCTTTATTTCTAATAATGGGAAATATTTCTGAGGATTTTACAAATGGAGTTCTAGGAGGCATATGAGCATCATAAGTCACGCCTAGATAAGAATCCAAAATTTTGTCAAGCAAATTTGGATATTTTATATAATCCTCATAACATTTAAAGTATTTGAAAGTAAATTTTTGATATTTATGTTCCGTCACAACCACTAAACGATCCTGTGAAACAATTTTGATCCCCTCAATTCTTCCTTTTAGCTTTTTTATAATTAGTTCAGCAAATTCATTTTCTGACAACATTTCGTTTGTAAAAGACATATTTTGATTGAGATTTATGATTTCCTTTTAATGACCTATTTACTCCTTAAAATCTGGTTCGAAAACGACGAAATTATTAAAATCATTCAGTAAAAACATGTTTTCTGAAATAATGGGATACCCATCATTCTTTATTTTATTTATAATTTCACGAAGTCTGGAAAGATTTTTTTTATCCTCACTCCCAGTAATAAAAAATGTATCGTGGGCAGGAAGAGCGGCAACAATATATCCGGGAACAGAAAAATTATTTCTCAGAAATAAATTCAAAAGTATAAAACTTGATTCATACACACCTCCAGCAACAATGGAATGAAGTCCATTATCGTCACGAGCTCCTAGATTTGGAAGATTGGCGAGATTATTTGCTGTTTTTTGATGTAGCTCTTCTATCGAAAAGTTTAAATCTATTAAATCGCTTTTTTGAAGAGGATAAAATTTTCCGTCACGTTCTTCTACAAAGAAGACAAACAATTCCTCAGTAAATCGATGATAAATGACATTTGCCATATCTGAATTATCTTCAATATGTTCTTTAAAATACTGCCTATTTTTTATGCGCGGAAGAATTTTTGCAGCATCCACCTTTATGGGTTCCAAGCGAGAAAGAATATCAGATTTTATATTGGCATATATTTCATCAATCGAATCAGGATTTTCTGCATATTTTTCATACTCTTTTTCGTAGTTAAAAGTATGTCTATTGTTCTTATATTCTATAAGCAACAGTGATTTAACACCCGCAATAACTTCTAAACCAGTAATACTTACAGGTAATTTTTCTCTAAGCTTTTCAACAAACTCTTCGAGAGTCAATAATTTCTTTTTCTTTTTAAAAAACATAGACACAAAATATTTGAGTGTTTTATTTCAATCAATTGCCTCCAGCTTTAGCTGGAGGTAAACAAATGTAAACAAAAAAGGCTTTAGCCAAAAACCACAAAGTTTGGCTAAAGCCCTCGGTCAAATTAAAACAAAAAACCTCCAGTTAAAACTGGAGGCAATTGATTCGATAATGAAGAAATTAAAATTCGTGAAATTTATAGTTGCAAAATTCAGAATTCATTCAAATCAAAGTAAAAATTCGTGAATTCGTGGCTATAAAAAAATCAATGTTCCCCATACCCAATATCATCCATTTTCCCACTAAAAACTCGATATTGAATAATAAAATAAATAATCACCAGAAACAAAGCAATAAAAAACCAGCTCAAACCGGCGTTTAATCCGTATTCGTGAGCGGCAGTGTTATAAATCGTTAAAGACGGATTTACTTTATTGGTTGATGGCAAAACATTCGGAAAAATCGAAACCGCTGTAGACGCAAATCCGCCAACTAAAAACAAAGTCGAAAATAGAAATCCGTGACCGTCTTTTTTGAAAGAACGCACTTTGAATAATCCCGCAATTCCAACAAAAGTTAAAAGCGGAAAAAACCAAAGAATCGGATTTTCAATGAAATTATGAAATGGTTTCGGCTCGATAAAGTGCCAAATTCCCAAAGAAATAAAAACTAAAATCAACAGAACAAAGTTCAGTCTAAAGATTACATTTTTCAATTTCGGATTCAGCGCCGAATTTGTTTTGTAAATAATCCAGTTTGCACCGTGAATCGTTAATGCCACCACACTAACAATTCCTAAGAAAAGTGTAAACCAATCGATAATTCCCAATTCATTTGCTTGCGGACTAAAAGTCGGATTCCACAAAGGCAAAAAGAAATAATGCGCTTCTTGTGTAGAAACTCCGTTTTGCACCATTCCCAGATTTACACCGCGAACTATATTTCCCAAAGCAATTCCGAAAAACAGAGCCAAAAGCAAACTCGCAATCCCGAAAGCTTTATCCCAAATACTTTCCCACATATGGTTATGAATCTGTCCTCGCATTTCCAGTCCGATAGCGCGGAAAATCAAAAGCCATAAAATCATAATCAAAGGCAGGTAAAAACCGCTGAAAGATGATGCGTATAAAGTCGGAAAAGCAAAAAACAAAACGCCTCCCGCCGCAATCAGCCAAACTTCATTGGCGTCCCAAAATGGACCAATTGCATTTGTAATCGCTTTTTTATCTTTTTCTGTTTCGGCAAAAAATAAATGAATAATTCCTGCACCAAAATCATAGCCGTCTAAAACCAGATAAACAGCCAGAATTCCCATTAAAACTACGTACCAAAAAAATTCCATACTTATATTTTTTCTGTTGAAAGTTCCACATGATGCGGACCTTTATTGATAATTTTTCCAACTAAAAGTAAAAACAGCATTCCCAGTAAAAGGTATAAACCAATAAAACCAAGCAATGTAAACAAGGTGTTTCCTGATGAAACCGTTGGCGAAGCACCTGCCGCTGTTCGCAGTAAATTGTATACCAGCCATGGCTGTCTTCCTAATTCTGCCGTGTACCAGCCTGTTGTATTGGCAATGTACGGAAATGGCATCATGAACATTAAAGACCATAATATCCATTTGGTTTCAAATAATTTTCCTCTTATTAATTGAAAAAGCGAAAGCACCATTAATCCAATAAACACAGTTCCTAATCCAACCATGATATGATATGCATAATACAAACCAGAAATATTGGTTGGATGCAAATCTTCTTCAAACTGATCTAAACCTTTAATTTCCTGATCCCAGTTTCCATAAGTCAGGAAACTTAAAATATTAGGAACGGCGATTTTATTATCCAGTTTTTTGTCTTTTACATCGGGCTGTCCGATTAAAACAATTTCAGAACCTTTCTTTTCGGTATGAAAAATTCCTTCCATAGCCGCAAAAGTCACTGGCTGGTATTTCACCACATTTTTCGCCAATAAATCTCCTGTTGGAACAGCTACAATTACACTCGAAATCAATCCGAAAATTACTCCTGTCTTCAAGAACAATTTCCCGAAAGAAACATTTTTATTGCTTAAAATATAGAAAGCTCCTATTCCAGCCACAACAAAAGAACTGGTTACCAAAGAAGCTGCTTGATTGTGCAAATATGAAGGCCAAAGCCAAGGATTTAAGAATAAAGCTTGAAAATTATTCAGAACAAATTTTCCGTTTTCGAGAATTTCATAACCAACTGGATTCTGCATCCAAGAATGTGTGGCAATAATTAAGTAACCGCTCGCCCACGAACCAATCATGATTAATAATCCGGTTACAAAATGCCATTTATGTCCGAGAAGTTTTTCTCCAAACAGAAATAATCCGAGAAAAGAAGATTCCAGAAAGAAAGAGAACATTCCTTCCATTGCCAATGTCTGACCGATAATTCCTCCCGTTAATTCGGAGAATTTAGCCCAGTTGGTTCCAAATTGAAACTCCATCGGAATTCCGGTTACAACGCCCATTGCAAAATTGAGGGCGAAGATTTTCATCCAGAAATGGGTGGCGTGATTGTATTGTTCGTCTTTAGTTTTTAAGTATTTCCATTTGAAGTACACAATGATCAAAGAAAGACCCATTGTAAGTTGCGGAAAAAGATAATGAAAAGTAATGGTGAACGCGAATTGCATTCTATCATAAAAGAGCATTTCTTCCATAAGTGGTAATTTGTTTATGAAGTTCCACAAATTTAACCATTAGAACCCGAATTAACGTCCTTTAAAAAAAGTTTATCTCCCCATATTTGTTAAACTTTTCAACAATTTAAAGGTAGAAATGACACTTGTCATTTTTTGAGTTAGGTACAGTTTGTCATTTCGAACGAAGAGAGAAATCTTCGTAAGAAGCTCGACAAAAATTTGACTTTCGTTACGGAGTTACTTGCGAAGATTTCTCTCCCGAAGCCTCGGGATCGAAATGACAAGATTGCGTATAGATTTACATGATCAAAAACATAACGCGTGGTTTCAACCACGGGAAACGTATCGTGATTATACATGAGTTCCTGCGGTTGAAACCGCAGACTATGTTTGATTTTGATTGCGTGGTTATTATTGGTTATTTTTCTAAAATACCTTTTTCAACACTTTCATTAATCAAACCTTCAGCGTAATTCCATATTGATTTAGGACCTTCTTTAATGACACTTTTCTTTTCGTAAACTTTATCATATTTCACGCCAAACTCTTTCCACGTTCCGCCATTATTTGATGTATTCTGCAATAAGGGCTCAAGTCTGTCCATAGATCTTGCAAATTTAGCTTCGTTGGTTTCTCCAGCTTCAAATTCTTCCCAAATAGCAATTAATTCTTCTGCTTGTTTTTTTGGCAGTAAACCAAAAATTCGATTTGCTGCTAATCTTTCTTCATCTGTATTATCATGACTTTTTACGGTATCATAAATAAAAACATCGCCTGCATCAATTTCTACAATGTCATGAATTAAAACCATTTTTACGACTTTCAAAACATCAATCGGTTCATTGGAATGTTCTGCCAAAACAATTGCCATTAAAGCCAAATGCCAGCTATGTTCTGCATCATTTTCGCATCTATCGCTGTTGAATAATTTTGTTTTGCGCTGAATATATTTTACTTTATCAATTTCTTTTATAAAAGCAATTTGATCTAATAAGTGCTGTGTGTTCATTTTCTTTTTTGTTTTGAAATGACATTCGTCATACGCAAAATTAAAGCTTAAAGCGTAATTGCTCAACTTAAAATTAATATATCTCAGACCGCATGACAAAATCCATATTATTTTACACAAAAACCTAATTTCTGTAACATTAGTCACCTATTTTTTTAAAAAACAAAACTACCTTTGTCTTCCATTATTTTTATTACTGAATCATGAAAATAGAACAAATTTACACCGGATGCCTTGCTCAAGGTGCATATTATATCACTTCAAATGGCGAAGCGGCCATTATTGATCCGCTTAGAGAAATTCAGCCTTATCTGGATCGTTTAGAGCGTGATGGAGTAAAGCTGAAATACATTTTTGAAACGCATTTCCACGCTGATTTCGTTTCTGGACACGTTGATTTAAGCAAAGAAACGGGAGCGCCAATCGTTTATGGACCAAATGCTGCCTGCGAATTTGACTGCATTTCCGCAAAAGACGGACAGGAATTTAAAATCGGAAAAATAACTATTAAAGTATTGCACACACCTGGTCACACTATGGAAAGTGCTACTTTTTTACTAATTGATGAAAACGGAAAAGATCACGCCATTTTCTCTGGTGACACTTTATTTATTGGAGATGTTGGTCGCCCTGACTTAGCTCAAAAAGCAGCTGGAATGACACAAGATCAATTGGCTGGAATTTTATTTCATTCGTTAAGAGATAAAATCATGACTTTGGCTGATGACGTTATTGTTTATCCAGCACACGGTGCAGGAAGTGCTTGCGGAAAAAACATGAGCAAAGAAACGGTTTCTACTATTGGGAATCAAAAAGCAACAAATTATGCTTTGCGGGCTAACATGACCGAAGAAGAATTCATCAAAGAAGTAACGGATGGATTATTGCCTCCTCCAGCCTACTTCAGCATGAACGTTGCCATGAATAAAGGTGGCTACGAAAGCTTTGAAACTGTTTTACACAACGGAATGAAAGCTATAAATGTAAAAGATTTTGAAGCTGTAGTTGAAGAAACAGGCGCTTTAATTCTAGACACCAGAAGTGCGGCCGATTTCAGCAAAGGATTTATTCCGCAATCTATCAATATCGGAATCAACGGTGATTTTGCGCCATGGGTTGGAACTTTAATTGCCGATGTAAAACAGCCAATTATATTGGTTACCGCTGCTGGCATGGAAGAAGAAACTGTAACTCGTTTAAGCCGTGTTGGTTTTGATACGATTATAGGACATTTAGAAGGCGGTTTTGAAGCTTGGCAAAATGCAGGTTTCGAAATTGATACTGTTAACAGAATTACTGCTGAACAATTTGCAAATGAGTTTAAATTTGGAGAAGATAAAGTTGTTGACATTCGTAAAGAAACAGAGTACGCAGCAGAACATATTGATGACGCTTATAGCAAACCTTTGGCTTACATCAATGATTGGGTAAAAGACATTAATCCTAATGAGCATTTTTATCTGCATTGTGCAGGAGGTTACAGAAGTATGATTGCCGCTTCTATTCTTCAAGCAAGAGGTTTCAGAAATTTTTCTGAAGTTGAAGGCGGTTTCGGAGCAATTTCTAAAACCAATGTTCCCAAATCAGATTTTGTTTGTCAGAGCAAGGTTTTGAAAGCATAAACATTGAACATAAATTTTTACCATATAAGTGATATAAGTTCATTTTAGTTTGGGGTGATTTTAAGCCCACTTCTTATATTTACTCAACTTTTCTAAGTTATATAAGAAACTTCAACTTATAATTTCTTATATAACTTATATGGTAGAAAAAATACTTAATCTTTAAATTATTTATGAGTTTACTAGAAATTTTGAGAGAACCATGGCCTTGGTATATTGCTGGCCCGCTAATTGGATTAACAGTTCCAATTTTATTAATTATTGGGAATAAATCTTTCGGGATTAGTTCCTCATTGCGTCATATTTGCGCAGCTTGTATTCCTGCAAATATTTCATTTTTTAAATACGACTGGAAAAAAGAAAGCTGGAATTTATTCTTCGTTCTTGGAATATTTTTCGGTGGTTTTATTGCTGCTCATTTTTTATCAAATCCAAATCCTGTAGAAATTGCTCCTGAATTATCGGAGAAATTAGCGACTTACGGAATTACAGATCATAGCGGTTTAGTTCCATCACAATTATTTTCTTGGGAAAGTTTATTAACGCTTCGCGGATTTATTATGATTGTAGTGGGCGGATTCTTGGTAGGCTTTGGAACTCGTTACGCTGGCGGATGCACAAGCGGACACGCGATTATGGGATTATCAAACTTACAATGGCCATCATTGGTAGCTACAATCTGTTTTATGATTGGCGGTTTTATAATGGCACTTTTGATTTTACCTTATATTCTTTCACTTTAAAATTTCAACAATGAGTTTAGAAAATAAAAATATCGACGGCGAAGGAATCAACGCAAGCCAGAAAAAAGAAACAGGATTTGCAAACCTTAAATATCTAATCGTTGGAATCTTTTTCGGAATTGTATTCGTAAAAGCAGAAATTATCAGCTGGTTTCGTATACAGGAAATGTTCAATTTGGAATCGTTTCACATGTATGGTGTAATTGGATGCGCTGTTGCTGTTGGATTAATTTCAGTTCAATTGATAAAAAAATTCAATATCAAAACTCTTGATGGCGAAAAAATTGAAATCCAGCCAAAGACTTTCAATAAAGGTCAAATTTACGGTGGCTTATTATTCGGTTTTGGATGGGCAATTACTGGAGCTTGTCCAGGACCGCTTTTTGCTCAAATTGGTACAGGAGCTACAGTAATTGTAGTCACTCTGGTTAGCGCCATTGCAGGAACTTGGGTTTATGGTTTGATTAAAGATAAACTGCCTCATTAATTCTAATAAAGTAAATCCAAAAATGAATTCTACAGAACAGTTAGTATTAAGAAAAGCAGTTCTTTCTGAAATACCGGCAATTTGGGAAATATTGCAAGATGCCATCGAACAAAGAAGATTAGATGGAAGCACACAGTGGCAGGATGGTTATCCGAACGAACTTTCTATTAAAAACGATATCGAAAATGGTTACGGATATGTACTGACAGAAAATGAATCTATTTTGTGTTATGCTGCCATTATGTTCGACAAAGAATCCGCTTACGAAAACATCGAAGGCAAATGGCTTACTGATGGCGATTATACTGTTGTACATCGTGTAGCGGTTTCAAAACTGGCAAAAGGAAAAGGAATTGCAACAAAGCTATTTGAAAAGATCGAAAGATTATCTGTCGAAAATAATATTTACAGCATAAAAGTGGATACTAACTTTGACAATGTTCCAATGCTTAAAATCTTAGATAAACTAAAATATACCTATTGCGGTGAAGTCTACTTTAGAGGCTCTGCAAGAAAAGCATTTGAAAAACGATTGATATAAATATGCAATCCGTAAAATTGATAACCCGACATTTTAAAAATTTGTCGGGTTATTTTTTAGGTCCAACAAATCCAACTTGAAACCTGAAACTTTTTCTTCATCAATTTTTAATTTCATTTCGTTAAGTTTGCTTTAAACAAAAAGTCCCATACATATATGAACCGCTCCGAGCAATTAACCAAACTACAAAATACTGAAAAATGGGACGTAATTATTATTGGCGGAGGTGCAAGCGGTCTTGGGACGGCTGTTGACGCAGCAAGCCGCGGTTACAAAACTATTTTATTTGAAGCTGTAGATTTTGCAAAAGGAACTTCAAGCCGAAGCACTAAATTGGTTCATGGCGGTGTGCGGTATTTAGCGCAGGGAGATGTGCATTTAGTTCGAGAAGCATTAAAAGAACGAGGTCTATTAGCTCAAAATGCTGCTCATTTAGTCAAAAACCAATCATTTGTAATTCCGAATTATCATTTACTGAGTGGTTATTTTTATACTATCGGATTAAAAATTTACGATTTATTATCAGGCTTTTTAAGTTTAGGAAGTTCTAAATATCTTTCGAAAAAGAAAACTATCGAAATGCTTCCAAACGTTCAGGAAAAAGGTTTGGTCAATGGCGTTATTTATCATGACGGTCAATTTGATGATTCTCGCCTAGCCATCAATCTTGCTCAAACCGCTGTAGAAAACGGAGCTTGTCTTTTAAATTATATAAAGGTTATCAATTTATTAAAAGACGATAAAAATCAAATTATTGGCGTTCAAGTTCAAGATCAGGAAAGCGGAATTAAATATGATATAAAAGGTTCTGCTATAATAAATGCAACAGGAGTTTTTACAAACGCCATCATGAAATTAAATGATAAAGTTTATAAAAAATACATTGTTCCAAGTCAGGGAATTCATTTGGTTCTTGATAAATCTTTTCTTCCAGGTGAAAATGCTTTAATGATTCCGAAAACAAAAGACGGAAGAGTTTTATTCGCTGTTCCGTGGCATAACCGAATTGTAGTTGGAACAACCGATACTTTAATTAAAAAACAAAGTTTAGAACCTATTGCATTAGAAAGCGAAATTCAATTTGTTTTGGAAACCGCTCAACGCTTCTTAACAAAAAAACCAAAAAGAGCCGACGTATTATCTGTTTTTGCAGGATTACGTCCGTTGGCGGCGCCTAAGGAAGAAGGCAAAAGCACCAAAGAAGTTTCTAGAAGCCATAAAATCATAGTTTCTGAAACGGGTCTTATTACCATTACTGGAGGAAAATGGACAACATACAGAAAAATTGCTGAGGACATTATTGATAAAGCCATCAAAACTGGCAAATTACAACCGAAAGAATGCAGCACAGAACATCTTTCTATTCACGGAAACCAACCTACAACTTCTGTCGAGAGAGAAAATCACCTATATATATATGGCACTGATATTCCGAAAATAATCGAACTGCAAGAAAGCGAACCTGAGCTGAAAGAAAAACTGCATCCTAATCACGAATTTACAATGGCAGAAGTTGTTTGGGCAATTCGTTATGAAATGGCACGAACTGTAGACGATATTCTAGCCAGACGAGTTCGTTTATTATTCTTAGATGCCAGAGCTGCAATTGAAGTTTCGGAGAAAACAGCTAGAGTAATTGCGAAAGAATTGAGACATGATGAAGCTTGGATAAACTCAGAAATCGCCAATTTTAGACAAATTGCAAAAGGTTTTCTGCTTTCTGAATTCCGATAAATCGTAAAAATAGCTGATTATGAGAATCTTTTAGCTTAAAGTTACCTTACAAAAAATAAATTGCTAAATATTTCAAAATTAAAAATCGTTTTGATATTAAAAAATTATTAATTAACAACATATCAATACGTTACAACAAAAAATATTTTAATTTTATTCCCTAAAAAACCATACTTTTAGTTCTTGCAGAATACGTATTTACGCATATTAACAAAAAATTAACACAACACTTGTATATAC
>RCUJ01000709.1_pt1 | contig 19060 bp, 17 predicted proteins | sample 2166321 | NCBI WGS metagenome assembly RCUJ01 (sample SAMN09932808, study PRJNA488358) | compost metagenome | feature: garden; material: soil; isolation source: compost soil in an enriched community after 118 h of incubation | place: Germany: Experimental Botanical Garden Goettingen | collected... | reverse complement strand
CCGGCGCGCTGGCCCCCCTCAGCCCGCTGTATGCCGAGACAAGCGCCAAAGTCGTGATGCAGGCGCCGTTGCGCGTGGTCGACCCCATCCTGACGAATGCCTACATCACCCGCAACCACGGCTACATGGTGTTCGACACGCTGTTCGCCTTGGACGCGCAGGGCAAGCCACAACCGGAAATGGTGGAAAGCTGGCAGGAAAGCCCTGACCGCCTGACCGTCACACTGACGCTGCGCCCCAACCTCAAATTCCATGATGGCTCGCCCGTCACCGGCGAAGACGTCGTCGCGTCGCTCAAGCGCTGGGCCGAGCGCGATGTGCTGGGCCTGCGCCTGATGGCCGTCACCCGCAGCCTGGAAAGCCCCGACGCCACCACGGTGGTGTTCCATCTGAAGCAGCCGTTCGGCATGCTGATCGAAGCCCTGGCCAAGCCCGCTTCGCCCGTGCCCTTCATCATGCCCAAGCGCATCGCCTCGGTGCCGGTGTCGCAGGCGATCACCGAGGTGATCGGCTCGGGGCCGTACAAATTCGTCGCGGCGGACTTCCAGCCCGGCGTGAAGGCCACCTACGTGAAGTTCGCCGACTACGTGCCACGCAAGGAACCCGCCAGCGGCTTTGCCGGCGGCAAGGTCGCCATCGTGGACCGGATTGAACTGGTCAACATCTCTGACTCCCAGACCGCCGTGAACGCCTTGCGCGGCGGCGAGATCGATTTCGTCGAGGACGTGCCGCCGGACCTGATGCCGCAGCTCAAGGACGTCAAGGGCATTGCGCTGAAGTCCTACGGCGAAAGCACCAATATCTTCACGATGCGCATGAACTGGCTGCAACCGCCCTTTGACAACATCAAGGTGCGTCGTGCCGTGCTTGCCGCCGTATACCAGGGCGACTACTTGGCGGCGCAGATCGGCGACGAGACGATGTACAAGCTGTGCGGCGCCGTGCTGACCTGCAAATCGCCCTACGCCTCCGAAGACGGCGCGACACAAACTCGGCAGCCCGATCTGGCCCATGCCCGCGCGCTGTTGAAGGAAAGCGGCTACGACGGCAGCAAGGTCGTGATCCTGCATCCGACCGACCTGCCGGTGCTGTCCAGCCTGGCTTCCGTGACCGCGCAGGCGCTTCGGACCATCGGCATGAATGTCGAGATCCAATCCATGGATTGGGCCACCTTGCTGTCTCGCTATTCCAAGAAGGACCCCGTGGCGCAAGGCGGCTGGAGCATATTCCAGACGGGCTTCACCAGCCTGGACCTGATGAACCCGCTGACCAATCCAAACCTGGACGGGCGCGGCGCGGCGGGCTATGTCGGGTGGTCCAAGAGCGAGCAGATGGAAACGCTGCGCGACCAGTTCGCCGAGACCAGCGACCCGGCCCGCAGGCAGGAAATCGCCCTGGCCATCCAGAAGCTCAACTACGACCAGGTGTTCTTCATTCCGCTGGGCACGTATTCCAAGATGAAGGGCTACAACGCCACCAAGCTGGGACGAATGACGGACGCGCAAGTGCCGCTGTTCTGGTAGCCCGCCATGATCGAACTGATACTGAAGCGACTGCTGGCGGCGATTCCGGTGATGCTCATCGTTGCCACGGTCGTGTTCCTGTTGCTGCGAATGGCGCCGGGCGACCCCGCCCGCGTCATTGCCGGCGACATGGCCAGCGAAGAATCCATTGCGCAGATCCGCACGGACATGGGCCTGGACCAATCCCTGGGCACGCAGTACGTGCGCTGGATGGCAGCGCTGGTGCAAGGCGACCTGGGCCACTCGATTCAATCCAGGCAGCCCGTCACCACGCTGATCAAGGCGCGGCTGGGGCCGACGTTCTCATTGGCCGCGTGGGCCATTCTGCTGACCATCGCCACGGCGGTTCCGCTAGGCGTGCTGGCGGCATGGCGGCATCGGGGCCTGGCGGATCGCGGCATCATGGCCGGGGCGGTGCTGGCATTTTCGATGCCGGTTTTCGTGGTGGCGTACCTGTTGATCCTGGTGTTCTCGGTCAAGCTCAACTGGCTGCCGGTGCAGGGGTACTCACCCCTTGCCGACGGACTGGGCCAATACGCGCGGCATCTGCTGCTGCCCACCGTCACGCTGGCGATGGTGTTCGTTGCGCTGATCACGCGCATTACGCGGGCCAGCCTGCTGGACGTGCTGGGCGAAGACTTCGTGCGCACCGCCCGCGCCAAGGGCGTCACCGAGCGCTTCGTGCTGTTTCGCCATGCGCTGCGCAATGCGGCGATTCCTATCGTGACCATCGTGGGCGTTGCGCTGACCACGCTGATCAGCGGCGTGGTGGTGACCGAAACCATCTTCAATATCGCGGGCGTCGGCCGCCTGATCGTCGACTCGGTACTCGCCCGCGACTATCCCGTGGTGCAAGGAACCATTCTGTTCTTCTCGTTCCTCTACGTCTTCGTCAATCTGCTGATCGACATGGCTTACGTCGTCCTCGATCCTCGTATCCGCTACTGAACCGCGGACGATCCGGAGTTATCTGATGCCCACCTCTTCCGCCTCTCTCTTGCCAGCCGCGCCGCCGCCATCGCGCTGGCGGCAGGCCGCAAGCGCCGTGATCCATGATCCCGTCATGCTGGGCTCGCTATTGCTGCTCTTGCTGCTGGTGGCGCTGACCGTCGGCGCGCCACTGCTGGCCTTTCATGACCCGGCCACGCTGACGCCACGCGCCCGCTTGCAGGGGTCTTCCGATCTGTACTGGCTGGGCACGGATTCGCTGGGCCGCGACCTGCTGTCGCGCGTGCTGTACGGCGGACGCTTGTCGATCACGCTGGCCGCGCTGGTCAGCGCCATCGCGATCGTGGCGGGCCTGGCCATCGGCCTGGCCGCCGGCTATGTGCGGCGACTGGACGCGCCCGTCATGCGCTTGATGGACGGCATCATGGCCATCCCCGGCCTGCTGCTGGCCGTGGCACTGGTTGCGCTGGGCGGCGCCAACATCGTCACCATGGTCATCGCCATCTCGATCCCCGAGATTCCGCGCGTGGCGCGGCTGGTGCGCAGCGTGGTGTTGTCGGTGCGCGAGGAGCCCTATGTCGAAGCCTCGCTCGGGTCCGGCACGCCGGCCTTGAAGGTGTTGTGGCGGCACATCCTGCCCAGCACGATCAACCCGCTGGTGGTGCAGGCCACCTTTATCTGCGCCGCCGCCATCCTGACCGAAGCCGTGCTGGGATTTCTGGGGCTGGGCTTTCCTCCGGAAATTCCCAGCCTGGGCAGCATCATCGCCGAGGGCCGTCCGTTCTTTCAGCGCGCACCGTGGATCGTGCTGGCGCCCGGCGTGTTTCTTGCGCTGCTGATCCTGGCCGTCAACATGTTCGGCGACGCCCTGCGCGACCGCCTTGACCCCCGTCTTTCACGTAAAACCAAGGGCTGACGCCATGAACCCCGCCTCCCGGCCGCAAGCCATGCCCGCCAGCAGCGCATCCGCTTCCCCCATCCTGGACGTCCGTCACCTCAAGGTGCGCCTGCCCGGCGGCGGCGATCGCGGCTACGCCGTGGACGATGTGTCCTTCACCGTCCATGCGCGCGAAATCGTGTGCATCGTGGGCGAATCCGGTTCGGGCAAATCCGTCACATCCAGCGCCGTCATGGGTCTGTTGCCCAAGGGCGTGCTTACCCTGGAAAGCGGCCAGATCCTGCTGGCGGGGCGCGACATCACGCACGCCGGGCGGGACGAACTGCAAACGCTGCGCGGCAACCGCATGGCCATGATCTTCCAGGAACCGATGACGGCGTTGAACCCGCTTATGCGCGTCGGCGACCAGATCGCGGAAGTGTTCGAGTTCCATGCCAAGGACCTCAGCCGCGAGACCGTCGACAGCCGCGTGCTGGCGCTGCTGGCCGACGTACGGCTGCCGCATCCCGAACAGCTTCGGCATGCGTATCCGCATCAGTTGTCGGGCGGCCAACGTCAGCGCGTGATGATCGCCATGGCCTTGGTGATGGAACCCGGCCTGATCATCGCCGACGAGCCGACCACGGCGCTTGACGTGACCTCGCAGGCCCAGGTGCTGCGCTTGCTGAATGACTTGCGCGGCCGCCACGACAACGGCGTGCTGTTCATCACGCACGATTTTGATGTGGTCTCGGAGATTGCCGATCGGGTCGTGGTGATGCAGGCGGGGCGCATCGTCGAACAGGGCACGGCCGCCGATGTACTGGAGCGCCCCCAGCACCCGTACACGCAGCGCTTGCTGGCGGCGCGTCCACGCGGCGATTTCCGCGCGCGTGACCTGGCGCCGTCGGACCCGCCGGTGCTGGAGGTTCGTGACCTGACCCTGCGCTTCGAAACGCGATCCCTGTTCAAATCCAAGCGCCGCCGCGTGGATGCGCTGGGCGGCGTGTCGCTGCAACTGGCGCGCGGTGAAACGCTGGGCATCGTGGGCGAATCGGGCTCGGGCAAGACCACGCTGGGCCGCTGCCTGGCGCGCTTCGCCACGCCAACCTCGGGCCAGATTCTTATCGATGGCCAGGCCGTGGGCAAACTGGCCGCGCGCGATGCGCGCAGCTATTGCAAGCGCGTGCAGATGGTGTTCCAGGATCCGTTTCGCTCGTTCAATCCGCGTCGCAAGGTCGGCCGCACGCTGGCCGAAGGCCCGCTGAACTTTGGCGCTGATGCCAGGCAAGTCCACGCCCGCATGCTTGAAATGCTTGAGCTGGTCAGCATGGACGCAAGCGCGCTGGATCGCTTTCCCCACGAGTTTTCGGGCGGCCAACGGCAGCGGCTGTCGATTGCGCGGGCGTTGATGATGGAGCCGGAAATTCTGATTGCCGACGAAGCCGTCTCGGCGCTGGACGTGTCGGTACAGGCACAGATTCTGGACTTGCTTGAATCCATACGGGATCGGCTGGGCGTCAGCATGCTCTTCATTACGCACGATCTGCGCGTCGCGGCGCGGCTGTGCCATCGCATCGCGGTGATGCAACGGGGCAAGGTGGTGGAAATAGGCGCGGCGCGCGACGTGTTCCTGCGTCCGGCCAGCGACTACACGCGCGAGCTGGTCGCGTCCATCCCGGGCCATGCGCCCACGGCACCCGCCTAGGGTTTCACCGCGCGCAACAGCCTGCCCAAGTGTCCGCTGCTGGAAAATCCCAATTCGGCGCTGACTCTCGCCACGGGCTCGCCCAGGTCGAGCCGCTGACGCGCGGCTTGCGCCAGCATCTTGCGGCGCAAGGCAATCGGCGACTGGCCGTAGGCGTCCAGGCAGGCACGCTGCAACGTGCGGGTGGTGGCGCCCAGCGCGTTGGCCGATTCCGCGATGGCGGGCAGTGGTTGACCCTCTTCCAGGCGGGCGCGCAACAGTTCGATCCATTGCCGTGCCAAGGGAAGTGGCTCCGGCAACACGCTGGTTCGAGCCTGATGCCGATGATTGGCGTCAAGCTGGGCAATCAGCGCCTCAACCAGCATGGGCAATGCCGATGCCGACAAGGCCGGTTTCCAAAGTGCATCAAGCATGGCCTGCGCCGCGCCGTCCAACTGCAACACTCCACCGGCTTGGCAGGCGCGCAGCAATTCGGGGGCCAGATAGAGTTCGCCGTGCTGCTGCGCGACGCTTTCGGCGCGCGTGCTGTGCTCGACATGAGACGGCAGCAACAGCGCCTGGCCGCGAATCAGCCGGCAACGGCGGCGCGCCCCTTCTTCGTCCTGCCAGGCGCTATCCAGCGCGCCGGCACGCGGCCACAGCAGCATGGCGCAGTCGTGCTCATGCCAATGAAAGGCGTAGCGCGGCTGGCGGCTGGCGGCCAGGGCGAAGCCTGTCTGGGCAATCAAATCCTGTTTGGACGAAAGCGGGACGGAACGCTTCATGAGGGGCTTGCAGGTCGTAATGAGCGCCAGGCGGATCCCGGCGGCGGCAAGAACGGGCGTTGGGCCAGTATCCTCGCGGCGCGGCTTTGACGCAAGCCCGGCGCCCGCGCCGCGTTCCGGCTGTCGCATGCGGGATCAGCCGGTGTCGCACCGTGGTTCGCGGCGGGCTCGGCAGTTTCCTACGATCTGCTCATCACAATACAAGGGGAATTCCATGAATCGCACCATCTCTTCCGCATGGCTGGCTGCCGCCCTGCTGGTTCTGCCGTCCGCCAGCGCCTGGGCCGAGCCCACCTGGCCGGACAAGCCCATCACCCTGATCGTGCCCTTCCCCGCCGGCGGCGGCACCGATCTGGTGGTGCGCACCTTGCAACCAGCACTGACTCGCGAATTGCAGCAGACCGTCGTCGTCCAGAACGCGGGCGGCGCGGGCGGAACGGTGGGGTCGGGCCAGGCCGCCCGCGCCAAGCCCGATGGCTATACCGCGCTGGCGGTAACCACCAGCACCACCGCGCTCAGCGCCAAGCTGTACAAGAACCTGCCGTACCACCCGGAGAAAGATTTCGACTACGTGGGCTTCATCGGCACGTCGCCCTATGTACTGGTGGCGCAGCCTTCCCTGAAGGCCAGCACCCTGGCCGAGCTGGTCAACGCGCTGAAAGCGCCGCACAAAGGCACGTACGCCTCGGTCGGCGCGGGCACCGTCTCGCATCTGTTGGGCGAGATGTTCAAGAAAGACAAGCACCTGGACCTGACGCACATCCCCTATCGTGGCGCGGCGCCCGCCTATACGGACCTGATCGGCGGACAGGTCGACATCATGTTCGACAACCCCGTTGGCCTGGCGCCGTTCGTGCAAAGCGGCAAGCTGATTGCCGTGGCCACCACCCGCACAACGCCCATCCTGCCGAACGTGCCCACCTTTGCCGCCCAGGGCATGCCCGCGTACACGCAGACGCTCTGGTACGGGCTGGCCTTTCCCAAGGGAACGCCGCCCGCCATTGTGCAAAAAATGAATCTGGCCCTGAACAAGGTGCTGCGCGACCCGGCCATCGCGGCCGACCTCGCGGCCAAGGGCGTCGATGTGCGCCCCGACAGCGCCGACGCCTTGACCCGTACCGTCTCTCAAGACCTCGCCTTCTGGGGCGAGCTCATCACCGCAACCGGAGTCCAGTTTGACTGACCTTCAACCCATCCGCCCTCCCGCCCAGCCTGCCGCTGGCGAAGCGGTTCTGCTGCGCGTATTCGTAGACCCTACACAGTCCATGGATGGCGGGAACCCCGTACCGCTGGTACTGGATGCGCAAGAGATGGCTGCCAGCGATATGCAAGCGCTGGCAGCTCATTACGGCCACGAGTCGTCCTTCGTCGTGCCGACCGTGCGCGAGGACCACTTGTGCCGGCTGCGCTTTTTCGTGCCCGGCCACGAAATGGAAATGTGCGGCCATGCCACGGTGGGCACGCTCTGGGCGCTGCGGCAATGGGGGCTTTGGACCACGCCGCGTACGCGCGTCCAGACCCTGAGCGGCAGCGTGGAAATCGAATGGGATGCCGCGCGCAACCGCGCCTGGGTGTCGCAACCCGCCGTGCAGACGTCGCCGCTGCTTGCCGAGCACTGCCGCCAGATCGCGTCCGTGTTGCGCATCGATCCCGACCTGGCCGGGCTGCACATGATCAATGCCAGCACCAGCCGCGTGAAAACGCTGATAAGGCTGCCTGACGCCGCCGCGCTGGACGCCTTGGCGCCGGACTTCAGCGCCATCCAGGCCCTGTGTGAAACCATCGGGTCGACGGGTCTGTATCCCTACGCCCTGACCGAAGACGGCGCCAGCGCGCGGCAGTTTCCCAAGGCGTCGGGCTACCCCGAGGACGCCGCAACCGGCATCGCGGCAGCCGCCTTGTGGGGCTATCTGAATGAGAGCGGCAGCGTGCCGGCGGGCCAGGTGTACTCGGTGCGCCAGGGCGTCGCCATGGGCTCGCCATCACGCATACAGCTACGCGCGCGGGATGATGCCGCGGGCTGTTGGCTAAGCGGTGACACGCAGTGGATGGCGTAAACGGCTGAGGGGGGGCACCCCCCATCGGCCGTTCACCTTGGTTTTAGGCGCTACCGAACCAGCAGGACGCGATCATACGGACGTGCACGCGGCAAACTGCAAAACGTAGGATGGGTGCAGCGCGCCAGATCCGCAAAAAGAACACCGGCGTGTATCGCGCGTAACCCATCAACCTCCGCCAGACCAAACGTAGACCTCCAAAATCAAAAACAGCCGGCGGACTGGATAGACGCTAGTCCATCATCTACCGGCTGTTTTCCTGCTGTAAGCCCTAGCCTGCGTTCACCACTGCTTGATGGGTTCCGCGCGTTCGGCGTGAATGTTCTTGCCTACACCATGCCGCGCTACACCCATCCTACAAGGCAAACTCGCTGGACGCGGCGTAGGAGGAGGCACCCAGGCATGCAAGTAATTTCGACATGTTCTCTCCTTAGTGTCCCAGCGACTTGGCGTGGGCGACGGCTTTGTCGTGAACCGCAAAGCGGCCAATCATCGTGGCGCTGGCGGCGTTCAGGCCGACGACATCCACGGCCTTGCCTTCGCGGCGCAGCTTGATCACGACCTTGTCCAGCGCGCCCACGGCAGAGATGTCCCAGAAGTGTGCGGCGGATACGTCCAGCACCACGTGGTCGACGAGCTCTTTGAAATCAATGGCTTCGGCAAAGCGTTCGGTGGACGCAAAAAACACTTGGCCCGCGTAGTAGTAGGTGCGGGTGCGTCCGTCTTCCGACAATTCTGAGCTGACCGCGAAGAGCCGCTGTACCTTGCCCGCGAAGAACACGCCGCTCAACAGCACGCCCGCCAGCACGCCCCGGGCCAGATCGTGCGTCCAGACCACCACCACAACCGTCGCCAGCATGACCACCGACGACTGCCAGGGATGCGAACGCAGGTTGCGGATCGAACCCCAACTGAACGTGCCGATGGACACCATGATCATGACCGCGACCAGTGCCGGCATGGGAATCCTGGCCACCAAGGGCCCCAGCACCACAATCAGGAACAGCAGGAAGGAACCCGCGACGAACGTGGAAAGCCGCGTCGAACCGCCCGACTTCACGTTGATGACGGACTGGCCGATCATGGCGCAACCGCCCATGCCCCCGAAGAAACCCGTCACGAAATTCGCGATGCCCTGGCCCTTGCATTCGCGCCGCTTGTTGCTGGGCGTGTCGGTCATGTCGTCCACGATCTGCGCGGTCATCATCGATTCCAGCAGGCCCACCGCCGCCATGGTCAGCGAATACGGAAGAATGATCTGCAAGGTTTCAAACGTGAAGGGCACGTTCGGAATCAGGAACGAAGGCAGGGCCGACGGCAGCTTGCCCATGTCGCCCACCGTGTTGACAGGCAGGCCCCAGTAAATGGAGATGGCCGTCAACACGATAATCGCGATCAAGGGCGACGGCACCGCCCGGGTAAGGCGCGGAAACAGATAAATGATCGCCAACCCGCCCGCCACCATCACGTAGGTGACCCACGTGACGTTGATCAACTGCGGCAACTGGGCAATGAAAATCAGGATGGCCAGCGCATTCACGAACCCGGTGACGACAGACCGCGACACGTATTGCATCAGCAGATCAAGCCGCAGGAATCCGGCGATGACCTGGAAGACGCCCATCAGGATGGTGGCCGCGAACAGGTATTCGACGCCATGCTGCTTGACCAGGGGCCCCACCAGCACCGCAACGGCGGCCGTCGCCGCCGAGATCATGCCCGGCCGGCCACCGACCAGGGAGATGATCACGGCAATGGAGAACGAGGCGTAGAGCCCCAGTCGCGGGTCAACGCCGGCGATGATGGAAAAGCCGATGGCTTCAGGGATAAGCGCAAGGGCAACGACGATGCCCGCAAGAATGTCGTTGCGAGGATTGGACATCCATTCGCGACGAAAAGAAGAAAGAAAAGACATTGATTGGCTAACCTGACGTTAGCAAGCGATGCCTCACACCGAGGAGGGTTTGTTTTGGTCTCGGAGCGAGCCGAAATTCGCTTGGAGTTGTCCGAGGGATAGGCGCCCGGCCGAGCCACCCGGCCAAGCCGAGTCCACTGGTATCGCTGTCTAAGCGATGCGCATCCATTGCAGATGCTGCGGGGGTGGATTTTACACGGCTCGGTGTTGTCCGCCGCGTTTGGGCATTTCCGGCGGCCGGATATTCCAATCATATGCACGCATGCTTGCGTCCGGCGACTGCGTAGCCGGACGCAAACGTGCGCTTCGCTGGCCTCAGAATGTTGGCAATCCCAGGGCAGCCCGGAACCGGTTTTTTACATGCACGCCATCGCGTGGCGGCAGAGCGCGTGGCGGCTCATCGGGCAGAATCAACGCCTGTACGAACGACACACCGCGCCGAGCCCTGACTCGCTCCGCGACTTCGCTGGCCTGGCTGGTTTCGCCAATGCAGAACGCATCCTTGATACCGAATCCCTGCGCCACCGCCACCAGGTTCGTGCCCAGACTGGTGTGGCTGCGCTGCATGCCGGTCTCGCCAAAATGGCCGTTGTCCAGCACCACGATCGTCAGGTTCCGGGGTTGCTTGGCGCCGATGGTGCCCAGCGTGCCCACGCCCATCAGTTGTTCGCCATCACCCGTGATCACAAGGACCGACCGTTCGGGCTGCGCCAACGCCAGGCCCAGCCCCATGCCCGCGGCGCCACCCATGGCTCCCCAAAGGTAGAAGTTGTGGTCCCGGTCGCCTGCCGCAAAAACGTCATAGGAAGGCGATCCCAGGCCCGAAATAACCAACGCGTCAGGCGTGGCGGCAATCAGTTGCGACACGAAGGCGCGGCGCTCGACAGCGCCCGGTGAATTCAAACTGTTCGACATCAGTTCCGCTCCCACTTCTTACGTCCAATCAACGTCTGCGACAGCAGTACGGCAACCTGTTCGCCGGCCAGGAATGCAGAATCGACGGCGGCGCTGACGATCTCTTCAACTTCATCGGGGTCGGAGGCCCTGAGCACCGTGATGCCCATCAGTTCCAGCGCCTGCTGGGTGGTCTTGCCCATGGGGCCTTGCCAGGGGTTGAACTCCGCATACTCGCCCCGCATGGTCACCAACGTCAGAAAGGGAAAGTTGGCGCTGCGCAGCAACGAAAACATGTTTACGCAATTGCCCACGCCGCTGCTTTGCATGAGCAGCGCGGCGCGCTGGCCGCCCAGCCACGCTCCGCTGACCACGGCAACGCCCTCTTCTTCCGTGGTCAGGACAACGTCGTTGATGTCGGGGTCCAGTTGGGCCTGTCTGATGGCATAGGCATGGCCGGCGTCCGGCACATAGGCAATCTGGCGGATGCCGCCGGATTTCAAGGCGTCAAACACGGCTTGCTGCCAAGCGGGCGCCTCGGTGGTGGTCGAAGTCATGGTGATATTCCCAGTGGCTGAGTACTTCGATCCATCTTATATCGCTATAGAATCATCAACTAAATAGAATTTAGTGATGGATTTCATCACTCATCCGCATACCCGGGAGGCCTCGATGGACCTGAAGCAACTGAAGGCATTCGTGACCGTGGCCGAAACCGGCAGCGTGACCAGCGCCGCTCGTCTGTTGAACATCGTGCAACCCGCGGTATCGCGCCAGTTGAAGCTGCTTGAAGACGATATCGGAACCCCGCTCTTCACCCGAGGCCGCCTCGGAATGGAGCTGACGGATGCCGGTAAGACGCTGGAGGATTACGCGCGCCGCGCCCTGAATGAGCTGGACCGGGCACGGGCCGAGATACGGCCGTCCAGTGGAACCGTAGGAGGCATCGTCACCGTGGGCCTGCTGCCCAGCGCCGCCGACATGCTGTCCAGCGCGTTGCTCAGCGCGGTGGCTGCTCACTACCCCGGCATCCGCCTGAGGCTGACCGCAGGCTATGCCGGGCACTTGCAATCCTGGCTGGAGACCGGCGACGTGGACATCGCGCTGCTCTACGACTCAAAGCCAAATCCCGCCTTGAAGCTGCGCCCCTTGCTGGAGGAAAACCTGTGGTTCGTCGGCCCTCCCGGCAGCGGGCTCGACAAGCACCACCCGGTGCGCATGGCCGACATCATCGGCCGACCGTTGGTGCTTCCCAGTGCACCGCACGGCCTGCGTTCGCTCGTGGAGCAGGCGGCGCGCACGCAGGAAACCGAGCTGCACATCGTGGCGGAAACCAACGCAATGAGCGTTCAGAAACGCCTGGTTCTGGACGGCCACGGCTACACCATCCTTCCGTCGATTGCGGTGGCGGATGATGTGGATCGCGGCATCCTGGCGGCGGCTCCGGTCATCGATCCCGTTCTGGTGCGGCGCATCGTGCTGGCCCAGCCCGCCACCCGCGCCGTGGCGAACTCCGTGCATTGCGTCATGAACGAGCTGATCCAATGCGCCCGCGCCGCCGTGCAGCATGATCGCTGGCCGTCGGCACGCTGGCTCGCAAAATAATCATCTTCGCGCGGCGCCATCGCCAGCCGTGATCAATTCCATCACGAAATTCTATTTATTCGCCGTTTTCATAACGGATTAATCTGGGGCATCACGACGGCGCGTTCTGGTCGACATGCCCACGAGATCGCACGGATTGATCGCGGCTCATCCCTACACCTCCCCGAAACGCCTACGAGCAAGAGGGAGGGTTCATCAAGGAGACAACATGCGCTTTCCCATCAAGCGTTGGGCGTGCTGCGCCCTGGCATCTGCGTTCAGCGCGGCCGCTTTGGCCGCCGCGCCTTATCCGGACAAGCCGATACGCCTTGTCGTGCCATGGCCGGCGGGCGGATCGGCGGACACCATCGGCCGCTCGTTGGGAGAGGCGCTGGGCAAGCGCCTGAACGCGACGGTCGTCGTGGAAAACGTGGCGGGAGCCTCCGGCACGATAGCAACCACGCAGTTCGCCCGCGCGGCGCCGGACGGCTACACCTTGCTGCTCGCCACCAGCTCGGCGAATGTCTCGGCGCCGAATCTCTACTCCAAGGTGCATTTCGACCCGATCAAGGACTTCACGCCTATCGGCGAAGTGGCGCTGGTGCCCAGCATCCTCATCGTGTCCGCGGACTCCCCGTTCAAGCGTCCCGCCGACGTGGTGCAGGCGGCGCGCAAGCAGCCGGGCAAGCTTTCCTATGGCTCCGGCGGCACGGGCAATTCCGGGCACCTGTCCGGTGAGCTTTTCCGTTCAATCAACAAGATCGAGGTGAGCCACATTCCCTACAAAGGGAATAACCCCGCCCTGACGGACCTCATGGGTGGCCGCCTCGACTTCATGTTCGACAACGGCGCAATCGGACACATCCAGAGCAATCGGGTGCGTGCGCTGGCCGTGGCCGCCGACTCCCGGCTCAAAGCCCTGCCCGATGTGCCGACGTTTGAAGAGCTAGGCATGCACGGCATGCAGTTGACGACCTGGTTCGGCTTGGCGGCTCCCGCCGGCACCCCCGCCCCCGTGGTGGACAAACTAAGCACGGCGCTCAATGCCGTGATGTCCGATCCCGCCTATTCGCAACGGCTTATCGCAATGGGCGCCGAACTGCGGCAAAGCACGCCAGCCACATTCACGGCGTTCTGGGCGCAGGAACTGGACCGCTACCGCACGCTTATTCAGTCGGCAGGAATCAAGGTCAACTAATACACAGCGGCGCACAACAGCCGACTAGGGAGACAAGCATGAAGGCAACGGTACTGCAGTATCTCGTCGCGGGAGTCGTGGGTCTGGCAGCAACCACGGCACATGCCGCATGGCCGGACGATCGGCCTATCGAGCTCGTGGTGGGCTTTGCACCCGGGGGTGGCACGGACGTGATGGCGCGTCTGGTTGCACAGCACATGGAAAAGCGGCTGGGCGACAAGGCGCGGATCATCGTCATCAACAAGCCGGGCGCAGGCGGGGAAATTGCCGTCCGCTATGTCGCGGCCGCAAAGCCCGACGGCTATACGCTGGGCATGATCAACGCACCGGGTTTCGTGTACTTGCCGCTGCGCAAGGGCGCGAAGTATCGGCCCGAGGATATCCGCCTCATCGCCCGGCTGGTCGACGACCCCTTGCTATTCGTCAAGCGGCGCGGCTCGAACGCGCCGGACAATCTGCGTCAACTTGTTGACGACCTGAAGCGGTCGCCCGAATCGCTGTCTTTCGGACACAGCGGCGACGGCACCACTGGCCACCTGGCGCTGATGGACCTGGAGCGCAGCCAGGCAGTCCAGGGCAACAGCGTTCCCTTCAAGGGCGGTGGCGACATCCGCCTGGGCGTCTTGGGAAATCACATCGACTACGGCCTGATCACGGTCAGCGAGGTGCCCGAACTGAACGACCCGGCCGGTCCCTTCGCGGCAATCGCCATCACGAGTGACAAGCGACACAACGGCACCATACCCACTGCGGAAGAGGCCGGCGTTCCGCTTCGGTATTCATCCGAGCGCGGCATGGGCGGCCCGGCAACGCTGCCGGACGCCATCCGCGATAAGCTCGAGCGCGCGCTGCAGGACACGCTGAAAGATCCTGCCTTCCTGGCCGCGTCCGGGCGCGACGCAGCAGTGCTCGCATTTCAGCCAGGCGAGCAATGGAAGGAAAGCCTGGACCGTCAGACACGCGCGTTCGCGGACGACGGTGCACGCAAATAGGCACCCGCACGCAGCGCTTTGTTTTGTTTTGCTCGGTATCGCGCGGTCGAGGGCTATACGACGATCTTCCTGCTGGCGCAGGAAGCGTCCAAACGCAAAAAAGCCGGCCCGCTTTCGCGATACCGGCTTTCAGCTAAAAGTGTCGGGAAACACTTTCAAGAATTCGACCACAAATCAGTGGTCGGGGCGAGAGGATTCGAACCTCCGACTCCTGCGTCCCGAACGCAGTACTCTACCAGGCTGAGCTACGCCCCGAGTGTGTGAGTTGGACAACTTACCAAACTCGTACTACCAACTTAGCGGCGCTCAGTGCTACCAAGTTTCTACTGCTTTTTCCGCTGCGAATTAAACAGCGACCGCTATTAGAACCTATATTCCGTTTTTTTGAAAATCAGGTTTGCTTCCCTGCCTTTCAACCCAGAACATCTGGTTCGCCGCTCAGCGATCTCTATTCACCGCGAAAGCGCAGAATTCTAGCAGAGAATCCAGAAAAGGCGAAACGGGGTAGATCGACAGTGCGTCGCGAGCCCGATCTGCCTCGGCCACGGCGGCCAGGCGGGCGTGTTCCAGCGCATCGGTCGCTTGAATCGCGGCGGCCACCGCGGCGAAATCCGCGTCGCCCGTCTTGATGGCGTCGCGGATCAACTGTTGCTGTTCCGGCGTGCCCACTTCCATCACGCGGATCAGCGGCAGCGTCGGCTTGCCTTCGCGCAAGTCGTCGCCCACGTTCTTGCCCAAGGCCGCCGCGTCGCCGCTGTAGTCCAGCACGTCGTCAACCAGTTGGAACGCGGTGCCCACATGGCGGCCGTAGGCGGCGGCGGCGGCTTCCTGTTCGGGCGTGGCGCCCGCCAGCACGGCGCCCACCTGGGCGGCGGCTTCAAACAGCTTGGCGGTCTTGTAGCGCACCACTTGCAAGTAGCGTTCCTGCGAGACATCGGGATCGTGCACGTTCAGAAGCTGCAGCACCTCGCCTTCGGCGATCACGGTCGTGGCCTCGGACAGGATGCTCATGATGCGCATCGAGTCGGCCTCGACCATCATCTCGAACGAACGGGAATACAGGTAATCGCCCACCAACACGCTGGCGGCGTTGCCGAATACGGCGTTGGCGGTTTCGCGGCCACGGCGCAGGTCGGACTCGTCCACCACGTCGTCGTGCAGCAGCGTCGCGGTGTGGATGAATTCCACCACGGCGGCCAGCAGTTGATGATGCGTGCCTTCGTAACCCAGGGCGCGCGCCACCATCAGCACCATGGCCGGGCGCATGCGCTTGCCGCCCGCCCCAATGATGTAGTCGCCGATCGTGCGGATCAGGACGACATCGGAATTCAGCCGCTCGCGGATAACCGCATCGACGGCTTTCATATCGTCAGCAATGGGGGCAATAAGCGCGGGGAGATTCAAGACGTATCCGACAAGTGAAACGAGCCGCAGGGGGCTCTTACCGCTGGGCCCACCAGGGATGGCAGGGGATTCGACCAGCGATTATACGGGGTGTGACAGGAGGGGCGGCCCGCTGCCGCCCCTCCTGTAAGCGCAAGCGGCGCCGGCCGCCGCCCTAGCTGACCAGGCCGCGCTTGGCCAGGTTGGCGTACAAGGCACGCACGCCGAACGTCCACGGCGTGATCTCGGTGGACAAGCGCACCTCGTTGACCAACGCACCGATGCGCTCGGAGGCGATCTGCACGCGATCACCCAGCTTGTGCGTGAAGCCCGTGCCCGGACCCTTGCGGTCCTGGCTGGGCGAGAACATCGTGCCCAGAAACAGCATGAAGCCGTCGGGATACTGGTGATGCGCGCCAAACGCCTGGCGCACCAGGTCTTGCGGGTCGCGGCTGATTTCGCGCATGTAGCTCACGCCATCCAATTGGAAGCCGTCGGTGCCTTCGATGCGCAGCGACACGTCGGCCTGGCGCACGCTGTCCAGATCGAAGTCGCCGTCGAACAGGCGGATGAAGGGGCCGATGGCGCAAGAGCCGTTGTTGTCCTTGGCCTTGGTCAGCAGCAAGGCGCTGCGGCCTTCGATGTCGCGCAGGTTGACGTCGTTGCCCAGCGTGGCGCCCACGATCTCGCCACGGCTGTCCACAGCCAGCACGATCTCGGGTTCCGGGTTGTTCCATTGCGATTCGGGCAGCACGCCGATCTGCGCGCCGAATCCCACGGAGGCCATCGGCGGTGTCTTGGAGAAGATTTCGGCGTCGGGCCCGATGCCCACTTCCAGGTATTGCGACCACTGGCCGCGTTCGACCAATTCCGCTTTCAGCTTGGCCGCCTGGTCCGACCCCGGCCGCAAGCGCGACAGATCCGATCCGATCAAGGCCTGCATCCGCACGCGGATCTCGTCGGCACGGCTGGCGTCACCGCCCGCCTCTTCTTCGATCATCCGCTCCAGCAGGCTGATGGCGAAGGTGACGCCAGCGGCCTTGATGGGTTGCAGGTCGCAGGGGGCCAAGAGGCGTACCCCACCCTGGTTTTGCAAGGTGGCGTCCATCAAGGCGCGCACGTCGCCCAACGATTCCCCCTTGGCGCTTTTCGCCAGCGCCACGCGGTCAGGGCGGTCAAGCAGGTCTGAAACGGTGGGGGCCACGGCAGTGATGTCGATGACTTCGCCGTTGCGCACCACCACCACGCTGGGGCCATCGATGGGCGCCGGGCGCCACACCCGGCCAACCAGCAGCGCGCCCGCCAGGTCGGCGGGCAGTGAGTTTTCTTGGTTCATGAGTCTCCACGCTTTATGCCTTGTCGGCGGCATTCGAATAAGGAGTCACGAGTCTAGAAGAAGGCCGTTATGATGTCCAACATAGTGAATAATAGTCCAATATATTGGAAATAAACGTATTGGAAACAAACCCGATGACCACGGAATACGATGTACCCGCCATCCGGCGCACCCACGACATCCTGCGCGTGCTGGCCAGCCGCCGCACTCCCGTCAAGGCGGCCGAATTGGCGCAGTCCTGCCAGCTTGCCAAGAGCACGCTGTACCTGCTGCTGGACTGCCTGGAGCACCGCCGCTGGATCGAACGCAAGGACGGCGGCTACATCATTGGCATTGAATTGATGTCGCTGGGTTTCGCCTACCTGCGCCACGACGGCTTGCAAGCGGCCTTCCACGAGGCGGCCAGCGGGTTCGTTGCCCGCTGCAACGAGGTCGTGCAACTGGCGGCGCTGGACGGGTTCGACGTGGTCTACATTGCCCGCGAAGACGCTCGGCGCCCGGTACGGCTGGTCTCGGAACTGGGCATGCGGCTGCCGGCCCACGCCTGCGCCTTGGGCAAGGCGCTGCTGGCCAGTCTTGACCCGGACGCCTTGGCCGCGTGCGTGCCCGATACGCTGCCGCGCGTGACCGAGCGCACCTTGGCCACGCGCCAGGCGCTGTACGAAGAACTGGACCGGGTACGCCAGACGGGCCTCGGCCAGGACCAGGAAGAAGTGGCCACGGGCCTGGTCTGCTACGCCGCCTATGTGGGCGTGACGCCGCTGGGCAAGCGGGTGGCGGTCAGCACGTCGATTCCCACCGACCGGCTGGACGACACCCACCGGCGCGACGTCATGGAAGGCATCCGCCAGGTGGCTCGCCACGTCGCGCTGCGGGTGCTTCCCCCGGTCTGAAGCGCGCGCGCCACACCTAAGCCCTTAGCCCACAACGGCTTTTTGACTTTTGAAAAGGCCCACGCTAATATTGCGGATTCGGTCAGCAATGCCCGAATTACGTCGGTTGTTCGCGTAAACCCTTTGGGTGTTTGGCAAGTATCAACGCAGTACGGATACCAGCCAAGTGCTCAGGCTCCCTTCCTTCTTGCCAGGTTCTGGCGCCCAGACAGGAATTCAGCCTTTCCAAAGCGGCAATCCCACCCAGCAGGGCGGGCCTTCGCGAATGAACCCATTTACCTATTTAAGGAACACCCCATGTACGCGGTCGTAAAAACCGGTGGCAAGCAGTATCGCGTTGCCGCTGGCGAAAAACTCAAGATAGAACAGATACCGGCAGACATTGGGCAAGAAATCACCCTGGACCAAGTGCTGTCCGTGGGCGAAGGCGACCAACTGAAAGTTGGCACGCCCCTCGTCTCCGGCGCTGTGGTCAAGGCAACGGTTCTTGCGCAAGGCCGCCACGACAAGGTCAAGATCTTCAAGATGCGCCGTCGCAAGCACTATCAGAAGCATCAGGGCCACCGTCAGAACTACACCGAAATCCGCATCGAAGCCATCACGGCTTAAGAAGCGACTCGGTACCACTTAGCAGGAGCTAAACATGGCACAGAAAAAGGGCGGCGGCTCTACGCGAAACGGACGCGACTCAGAATCAAAGCGTCTGGGCGTCAAGACTTTCGGCGGTGAACTGATTCCCGCTGGTTCGATCATCGTGCGTCAGCGCGGTACTCGTTTCCACGCTGGCGTGAACGTCGGCATGGGCAAGGACCACACCCTGTACGCGCTGATCGACGGCAAGGTTCAATTCGGCTTCAAGGGCGCATTGAACAAGCAAACCGTTTCGATCGTCGCTGCCGAGTAATCGGACAAGCACGTCAGTAACGCGGTTCGCCGCGTTCTCGAACGGCAAAAGCCCTGTCGCATGCGGCAGGGCTTTTTTGTTTTA
>RCUJ01000705.1_pt1 | contig 19093 bp, 31 predicted proteins | sample 2166321 | NCBI WGS metagenome assembly RCUJ01 (sample SAMN09932808, study PRJNA488358) | compost metagenome | feature: garden; material: soil; isolation source: compost soil in an enriched community after 118 h of incubation | place: Germany: Experimental Botanical Garden Goettingen | collected... | reverse complement strand
TCAACCCCAATAAGACTGACTACGACAGCCCTGCACTGTTCTTAGGTCAGCGTGGTGGGTTGGGTGACACGATCCATGACCACCATCCCGAGTTGTGGAAGTATTGGCGCGCTCTGCGTTCCCTGGACTGGGACACCAACGAGTTCAACTTCGAACCGTGTAAGCTCGAGTTCCAAACGGTCAAGCCAGGCATTGCTCAGGCCATGATCCAGAACCTGGGCTTCCAGTGGGAATCTGACACCGAAGCCGCTAACGGTATCAGTGCTGTCGCTAACCACTTCGTGACCAACTCTGCACTGAAGACAGTGTGGGAACAGATCACGGCGAACGAGAACCTGCACTGGACCACCTACTCGGAAGTCGTGCGTTACAGCTTCGATGATCCGAACGCCGTTCTGAAAGACGTACTGGGCGTGAAGGAATCCATCCAACGCTTCCAACGTATCGGCGAAGCGATGGGCAAGGCTTACCGCATCGGTCTGGAATACTCCCTGGGTCTGCGTAAAGCGGATGATCCGGAAGTCTACCAGGCAGCGTTCATGTTCACCGTGGCGTTGTTCTTGCTCGAGCGTGTGAACTTCATGGGCTCTTTCGCAGTGACCGGCGCGATTGCACAGACGGGCGACTTCATTCCTATCTGTAATGCCATCCAGCGCATCGCACAAGACGAAGCGGAAGTGCATGTGAACGTTGGCAAGTATGTCATCGGTTACGAGCTCACAACGGCTCGTGGACAGGCCTGCTGGAAAGCGAACCGCCAGTGGATCGACGACATGCTGATGGAAGCCCGCGCTTCCGAGATGCGTTGGATCTCCTTCCAGCGTGATTCCGGTTCGATCGTTCCTGGCGTGGGTTGGGATGAACTGAAGACCTACGTGAACTTCAACTGCGCTGACGCAGCAGACGTTCTGCACCGTCCAGTGGAGTTCAAGGCTCCGACCCAGTGCAACCTGCCGTACATGACCAAGTGGCTGGACGTGTCGAAGACTCAGCACTCCCCTCAGGAATCTGACATCGGTCAGTACCGAGTGAACGTGGTGCGCAGTAACGACGAAGGCGTCAAGCTGCCGTTCAACCTGCATCGCGCATTGCAACCAGCGTAACAAAAAAGAAAGGGCATAGAGGCAGGGGAATGAACCCCTGCCTCTATGCTGCGTACTGTTGCAACTACTTCTTTTGAATCAGGAGAAGGTTCTTCTCTCGAGCGGTTTGGTTATACGCCCTAGCCTTCGCCTTACCCTTGTTACAGACGTCATTCTCAAGGACCTGCCTGACGTATACCTTTGACCACATCGCGTTCCTGACGCCCTCTGGAGCGGCTTGATAAGCTGCTACTTCTGGTGGGGATACGATCACGCAATCCTTCAACCAATCGTCCTCCATCGTGACGTAATGATCTTGGGTTTCGTATACCGTCTCGGTTCTTGTACAACCGAACAACGCAATCGCCAACCAGAGTGTCAGGATGTACTTCATGGGTGCGTTCCTTCAATGCAGTCTTTATACGACGGGCGAAGCTGGCAGAACGATTGCCACGCCAAAGACAGTTCGGAGATATCGTCTTCTTTAGGCTTGAATAGTTCTGGCGTATTCGCGAGAGGTTTGGTGGTGATTGGACGAGTTGCCTTGATTTCAATCGCTGGCAACTCCACAGCATTTGCCCGACGCGTTTTAATGATCTCGTCGAGTTGTTCATCCACCGAGCGGAAGTACTCGGCGGAAGCAGCCACTTCCTTACTTAGGTCCTGGTTGAACTCGATTGTCAGATCGGCCATCTCTAGCTGAGCCGTCAGACGCGCTTCTTGTTGGCGACCATTAACCTCAGCAACCGCCTTTCCTTCGATGTACCCGATAATACCGGGTATGCCCTTATAGAGGGTAAGGGCAATGACGGCGATAGCAATGAGTGCTATTGTCGCGGCTTTGAGAGTTTTTAACATATCAGCGTCCGTTTGGTGGAGTGAGGAACTTCCCGTAGATGCGGCAGAAGATTTCGCTGTACTTTTCACCTTCCTTGGAAATGAACTTGTCCTTCTGCCAGATGTAGCCGTTCTTGTCCATCTCGTCTTTCAACGACTTGGGTGGGAACTCTGGAGCCCCCAAGAGCGACTTCAGGATTTCCGGGTGAGTGTCATCGATCAGCGTCAGCTTGACGTACGCGGAGCTGATCTCGTGCTTGTCCAACTTGATGATGATTGGAGGACGTTTGTCCGGCATGCCACCTTCACACAGGGTGTAGAGGATACCGTCGTACTCCTTCACGATCCGCGTAAACACTTGCAGACCGTACTTGTTGCGGAACTGGCGGGACGACCCGAGAAAGGTCACGTAGCCAGCCCATGGTAGATCAGTACCGTACAGATCATTCATGTCCGGGTGATCGCCTTCGCCGAGCACGGCACGATCGACTCTTGCGATGATCGTGTGGCGGCAGAAGATATTGTCGTCCGCCGATGGGACGTTGTAGTACACGACGTCGGCAGAGTCCTTCTTGCGCAGAACACTCTGAAGACTGGAATTGGTGGTGGAGATCTCGCGTCCTTCCTTGACTTTCTCAAGAGGAACGCTGATGACGTCATACTTCTTTTCGATTTGTTTGATAGCTGCGTTCATGGTGAAACTCCTAGACTACTTATCCATTCGTGGTAGTTAGCGACATAAGAGCCCCGACCCGGAGGTCGGAGCGCAAGTGGTTAGATTTCTCACGATCAAGTCGGAGTCATCTCCACCCGAAAGGTAGGTGCCTATATCTTATCAGTGTTTCCAGGCTCCAGATGCCTGTGCTACTCCCCTCGTCAAGAGACGTGACTAGCCGCGCTGAGGGCATCGTCATGGGGTTAGCTAAAACACTGGCTATAGGCGAACCAGCTGTACCTCTAGACCGACGGGTAGCGGCGAGTGCAAGACGGATCAAGTCCGCAATCGTCCATCGTAGTACGTCGTTCCAGAAGATTCGGGGAAGGAGATGAAAGATCCAAAAGATCATTTCGTCACCTCGCTTTATGTCGATGTTACAAGTTTTGCTATACCATACCACGAAGTATGTTATTTTTTACCAAGGATGCTGGTGGCTGCTTCTGCGATAATGTCATACAGATCGTCGACCACTGGTGGCTTCAGACGCATGAACACTATCCCATTGACGAAATGATAATCCATGACAGAAGACATAGTCGCCAAGCAAACACGTTTAACCAGCAACGACCCTTTAGGAGTTAGTTGGTGGGTTATGTTGTCAACGAGTTCCCAATCGGGATCGTCGATATACATGAACATCTCAGCAGGTTCAGTGGGTTTGGTGGGGTAGGTGTGGGTGCCAATGTGGAACACCCAATGGTCCTGGATTGGAACCTTCATCATCCGGTAGCTGCAATTCGCCTTCTGAGCCCGGTAAGGGACCATAGCGACGCGTTGGAGCATCGCTACGTTCAGTAGGTTACTCACGCCCTTGGTGTACGGCCAGTGCGTCAAGAGAAACAGCTTAGGCGTCATGATGCGCGTGGACTTGGTCAACTCGATGAGGATGGTCTCGCGAGGCTTGATCATCGGAAGCAGCGAGTTGGCTAAGAGTTCATCGGACGTCAACGGGCGGATGAGTTCAGGTTCCTGTTCTTTCGGAGGAGGCAGTGGCTTCTTCCAGATACGGTCCTTAATACGCTCGAACATACCTCACTTTAATCTCCGTATCTCTCCCATCAGCTTCACCTCGATGCCGAGGGACTGACAGATCTTTATTAGGAATTCGACCAGAAGGTGTCGATGGCAGAACTTATCGGCACTGCAATAGCAGGCGATGGCGACTTCTTCCATGTTGCACACTTCCAGCCAACGTGCTTGGTTTGCGCGATAGGATTCACGCATACACCCAGTATAGGACTGAGTGTACTCCGCTTCAGTGATCTCGCCAGCCTTGTAAGCCATGACGAGTTTACGAGGCGGAGCAAAGACGGGGTCGCCACTCTTGAAGGTAGTGTCGAGAAACGGAATCTTTTGACGATCCGCTTCCCTCCACTGTGCGACCTGAATGGTCCAGACCTTCATGACGGGCTAATGAGATCGTAAGTGACGACGTGTGAAGGGCGTTCTTTCCTCAGGTCTTCTCTCGCGTGGAATGAACGCATACTGAAGGTAACCTCACCACTCTTCAGTAAGCGTCTGAGTACGTCACCTTGAGGACCGGCGGGTGTGATCTTACCGATCATCCGCTTGCCATCAGGCGACATCTCAACGTCCAGGATCTTCGCGCAGACGTTTGCATCGTCAACCGAGTTTATCCGCTTGAAGAACGTCTCGGTAGGTTCGCCAGGTATAATACCAGGAGACCCCAACGCCGAATGGATCTGACCGGCCAAGCAACGCTTGCGGAAATCATCGAACACGTCAGCTGGGATGTTCTTGTCGAACATGCCGAGGGTGACGGTCAGGAACCCGTCTTTATCCTTATCCATTGATGATGCGCTCCGAGTCGTATTCTTCCATCAGACGATCGATCTCGTCCAGATAGTTGTTGTGCCACATGTGTTTGGTCTCAACCAAGAGTAGGCGATCATGGAGCTGATCAGTGAGATTCCAGAATGGGAACCCGGCCAACCGCAGGCAGTGGACGTAGACCGAGAACATCATCATGCAATGGTTCCAGAGTTCCCCGATCGGGTTCGTCTGAGCCATGTGATCGATGTCCTCAATGGTCTTGGCCATCTTGCCCATCGTTTCGATCAGGGCATCCTTGGCCTGCTTGGTTTCCCAAGGCATGGTGGCGAAGGAGCCTGGCAGCGGCTTACCGCAGATGTTGGCCATCGACATGCAGATGATCAGACCATCCACCGCATACCGCTTGACCTGCTCACGAGCATCCGCGTTGCGATGCAGGTGACCTTCCAGGTTAACCTTGTCCAGGATCGTGTACAAGGACGCTACGTACTTGCAGTGATGCAACACCAGGTGAGTCAGGCGCTTAGCCTTAGGCAGCACGTAGATGTCCGTGTGGTACTTCTGATCGTGCAATTCCTGACGGTACTGTTGGCGACGTAGACGCTCGTTGAACAGAGTCATGTCGACGGTTGTTCCGTCTTCTTCAACGAGGTTTGGATGAAGTGGTGCGATGCTCATGATAGTCCTTAATTAACGGTTGCCAATATTGTCGCCTTCTTCCTCATCGTCTTCGAAGGGAAGTTCAGGGTAATCATCATCTTTCAATACCGAGGTGTCCGGATCGCGATGGAAGGCGATATGTTCGGCACGATACGAGCGAGGGAGGAACCTCGCATGACGGAAGATGATGTCTTTATCCATGTAGCGTCGGAAACACCAGGTATACAGGTAATGGCACAACCGTTTGATCGAGGCCAGACCTGGTTCGGTGAAATCGACATGACCGCGATTATGCATCGCCGACACAGTCTGCCAGAACTTGCCGAACGACTTATGGTAGTCGTCCCACTGCATCCTGGCTGGGTAGTGATTGATGACCTCCTGGAGGTAGGTGTCACTATGCTGTTCCAGCAAACCTTCCAACAGCGTAACGAATTCTGGGTGTTTGGTGAAGAAGTAGTGTTGGCCGAAGTCTTTACCCATGTCGCCATACCTACCTGGGCTAGTCACCTTCATTAGCTTGGCGTGTTCTTTCCGCCGGCCGGCCATCACCTTAGCCAGTTCCTGCAACCTCATCCGCTCCGCATGCTCTTTACGCATCGTTAGCCGACCTTCGAGTTCGAAGTCTTTGACGATGGACGTCTGAGTGATGGAGGAGAGATAAGGCCAGCCGAACCGACGAGCCAACAAGTCACCTGCTTGAGTGAACGGGATCTTATTCACTTGGAACAGGTGGGTCCGTAGCCGATCGAAGAGACTCTGGAGGACATACGGCTTGCCGTCGAGAACCGACAGCGTTCTTTCCAGGTCTTCACGATCCACTTCAGGCGGAACCCAATCCATCGGATCAGGCATACCTTCCCAGGACTTCGGAGGGGTAACCGGTGGAAGGTAATAACGAACAGGATTCTTCTTGCTACTCATGACGCCACTCCTAAGTAAATGAGGTGTTGTTAGGGTCCCCGAAGGAACCCTAGTCTTACTGGACGACGGTCAGACCTTCGGTGTTGTCGACAATGGCGCCAGTGTTCAGATCGATAGACCAGAACGTGTTGACGCCAGTGCTGGCATTACCTGGTCCGATGTCAACGATGGTCAAGAACACGATGCCGTCGATAACCAGCTGCTCAGGATCGTGCCCGATCACGATAGACTGGTCGTTGGTCAACATGACACCGATCGGAGGGAATTCAGGCTTCCCGTCATGCAGTTCGCCGATACGGGCGATGAGCTTGCTGTTCAGATCGACAGCACATTGCGCATTACGGTCCGACACGTAAGCCAGGATGGTGTCGATGTCTTTGATGTTGATGAGGTCCATGGTACGTCCTTACACGCGAGGAAGAGTGATGCCGGTTTGACCCTGGTACTTGCCACCGCGGTCCTTGTAGCTGACCTCGCATTCCTCATCCCCTTCGAAGAACAGGAACTGAGCAATGCCTTCGCCGACGTAAACCTTCATCGGGGAATTGGTGCTGTTGGCCAGTTCGATCACGATGTTACCTTCGAACTCAGGCTCGAGAGGCGTCACGTTCACTTGCAGACCAGCACGCGCGTAGGTCGACTTACCCAGGCAGATCACGAGGATGTTGCGTGGGAGTTTGAAGTACTCGACCGTACGACCCAGCATGTAGGTGTTCGGCGGAAGGATAACGTAGCGGCCTTTACCCTCATCCAGGATTTCTGGAACGTAGAGGAAGCCCTCATCGAGTTCTTTGGGATCGATGATCTTGCCGGTGTTGTTGCAGAACACCTTGCACTCGTCAGCCAACTGCACGTCGTAGCCGTAGGAGCTTGGACCGAAGCTGATGCGCTTGACGTTGTCAGTGGTCTGACGGACAAGCTCATTGCGGTAAGGGGAGATCATGCCAGCTTCAGCACGGATACGGATTTGATTATCAGAGAGGATCGACATCGGTGGTCCTTAATTGGCGGAGGGTACAATGAACTGGAACTTCGGCAGATGGATATCACCTTCCACATGCCGATGAATTTGGGTCAACCATTCGATACCGTCGTTCGAATCCATGAGTTCAAACGTAGGGCCGAACAGGTGCAGGTGCGCTTCGTGATCTTTACGGACCATGGCGTACTTCAGGCTATCCGCGACGTACAGGATCTCACGACGGATGCCGGTGTGTTTCCAGCATTCCAGACGGAGTGCTCGTTTAGGCTCAACAGCCATTCCCAGGGAATTCACTGGGATATAAAGGAAAGCCAAATCGCCCGGCTTGTCGATCACAGATAAACCACGCGATATATTGACTACGTTAGTCTTGGCGTAGGAACTCATGTTGTTATTTCCCTATGGTGAAGTTGTAGCGAATGCCACTGAATCCTCTGTTCTTGAAGAACACCACATCGCAGGTACTCTTACCTGGATCGATCTCTTCGCCTAAGCGGACTGCGGCTTGGTTGGCCACGCGTGTTTCGTTTTGCAGTACGTACAACTTGTCATGCTCGTCTTCGATGATCAGGCGCAATGGATAGACGTTCCCATCGTGGATGATCATACCCGGAAAGCCCATGGCGTTGATTTCATTCGCCGCGGCATTCAAGGTAATGAACCGGTTGGCGTGCCAGTCGATCAGCTCTTTAGGGTTAGTGCTCGCCAGCACCCCATTGAGGATCTCACCACGAACGTGTGGGGCGACGCGTTTCAGCATCTTCAGTGTCATCTTCTTGCAAGTCGCTTTGTCGTGCAGCTTGTGGATCAAGGAGAGTTGCAAAAGTGTATCGAGAGATTCTAACATCAAAATAGTCCTAGATAGTCTTGGCTGTAACACCAAGACTATAATGTAGCATTGGAGATCAGTTGACTAACTGGCGATAATCTTGTCCAGTGTCGCCCTTACCACCGCAGCTACTTCGGTTGGATGGGGTCTGCCGTCGATCACGAGGAAGCGCTCAGGGTCCAGAACTATCCGCTGACGATAACCTTCGATAGTCATCGCTGCGTTGTCGTAGAACTCCGTCTCCATCCGGTCCAACTTACCGCGAGCCGCAGCACGGATACGGCTGGTTTCCACATCGATGTCGAAATAGAAGGTCCAGTTCGGTTTGAAGTCACCGATACTAGCCTTTTCAATATCAGCGATCTGTTTGGAAGCGATACCCTTGGCCCGTTGGTAAGCGAACGAGGAGTCGGCGAACCGGTCACACAGAACGACGTAGCCTTTGGCCAGATGTGGTTCGATCACGGCGGCGATGTGTTGTTTGCGCGCTGCGTAGAACAGCATCGTTTCTGCCACGATGTCCATTGGCTCATCGTGGTTGGCCAGCAACAACTCACGGATCTTCTCCGCGATATACGTACCGCCAGGCTCACGCGTGACGATGTACTTGATACCTTTTTCCTGGAGGTATTCTTCGACCACGTCACGTTGAGTTGTCTTGCCAGCCCCGTCAATTCCTTCCAGGGAAATCATGATTCCACGTTGCATTTAGTGTCGCCCCAATTTTATGTATTCGCATCTTATAACCACCACCTTTAAACTTTAACACAAGTGGAGTTTTGACATGTATGTAGATCGTACAAAGTCGGCCGCTGACAACATGTTAGCGTTGCTGAACACTACCAACGAAGCCGAACTCACCTACGCGGATTTCACGCTGGGGGATCCTACGGCATTGCCACCCGTCTATCTGCCGAAAGCGGATCCTGAAGACCCTGACGAGCCTCTGATCGTTGACCGTACTGCGGACAACACCAAGATCACGGCTACCGGTATCAACAACTACAGCGAAGCTGTGGAGCTGACCTACCGTCGTCTGGACCTGGACTTCGAAGTTCAGTTCATCCGCTACTACAAAGCGGATTACGCCAACTGGGCAGACTTCGTGACCAAGTTCGCACCAAAGAACGACATCCGTGTCGAAGAGCTGGTCTTCACCCCCGCAGTGATGCCGACTACTCCAGGCGAGCACAACATCGTTGTTACTCCTGTGGCCAAGTCGATGCTCTACTTCGGCACCAAGACCATCCGTATCACCGTTTAAGTAGGTCCAGCCCATGCTCGTCGATACTAGCAAAACAGCGTTTGAAAACCTGCTGGCTCTGGTGAACACGACCAACGGTACCGAGTACACGGAAGATGACGTGTCCTTCGGTCCGCCGGTGGTCTTCAGCGATCCTACCAAGCCTGACTTCAACACCAAGGTGGTCATGACCGGTAAGGGCGACTACACCGGCACCATGGACCTCTTCTACACGCGCCTGGACCTCGAACGCGAAATCATGTACCGCAACTACGAGGGTGGTGTTTACCCTGACGTAGCGACGTTCATGACGTACCTGGAGGAGCGTAACGACGTACGGGGCGATAACGTACGTCTCGAACTCACCACGCTCCCAGACGGCTCTGAAGAGGTCACAACTCGTGTCCTCCCAATGGCCGATTCCTGGCTGTACTTCGGCGAACGTGAAATCGTGTTCCACGTCTCGGCGTAATACAAAAAAAAAGAAATGGCTAGATGCAGGCTCACGCCTGCATCTATGCTGCGAACAGCATAAAGTCAGGGCATCGCCCTGACTCAGCCAACACTTTCAGAAGGTCAAATTTCCGACCAACCTTGGGATCACAGTCAAGACTGCAACCAAGATGAATGTACGGAACAATTGCACTACAAGCCCACGAACGATCACGTCTTTACTCACTAACTAATGGTTGATGTTGCATATCAGTTATTGACGGCAATCGTGGTGCTGATGTGCTCTTCACACATCGCGGACACTTCACTCGCGATAGTGGCGGTGGTAGTGTTTAGACTACCCCGATAGAGATCGTCAGTGATGTTAAACAACAGGGGCACCGTAGCACGATACCCCATGTCGTCCATCTTGTTGTCCGCTCGCAAATATGTCAGCACTTCAGCCTTGGCTACCCCAGCATCGTGTTTCTTCGAAATACCTGCGGCCTCTTTGGCCAGGTTATCGCAATCCTTTTGTTGTACAAGGTATTCACCGGCCACCGCATTGGCGACACTCAAAGAACCCAGAGCCAACAGCAGTACTGTCGCGAGGTGTTTCATGTTACGGTTCCCTTAGAACTTTTGTCCGCTGTGACCTACAGCTTCGACGTTGAGTTTGAAACTGATCAGGCTCAGGATATCCACCCGATCTTCATCAGTGCGGCAGGAGTCAATCTCATGCACCAGGGATTTAATGTTAACCCCACCACGCCGACGATCGGCACCCCAGGCCAAAGTGGCAATCTGGTTGATGTACAGGTTATCAATGATCCATGGCGATGCTTCCGCCAAAAGCTTCAGCTGGTTCAGTGTTGGCTGCACCAGTTGGCACGAGAAGTAACGACCCCCGTCTTTCTCAGCCGCTTGCTTGCGTTTCCGATGGTAGTCGGTATCGCGAGAAGTCAGCAGTGAGACGTAGTTGTCGTTGATCATCGCCGACAGGATCGTGTCATCCACGCCCTCGTCAGAGAAGTCAAACTTCTCCAGGTTGCGTTGCACGTAGTCGTAGACGTTGAAATCAACCAGCGCTTCGACCACGCAGCCGTTGTAGTAGAACGGCATCCCTTTTCTTACATAACCCAGTTTTACTAAACTCATAGCTCTATCCTCATTACTTAGCGTTTCACCACCCTTACAGGGTAAGTGATCTTACCTGTTACCAATGTCAGCATGTTTTCTTCTTATCGCTCACGATCTAAGATACTACAGCGGCAGGATGATTGCTCACTCCACCCTACCGCTATCCCTGTTTTACACGTCCAGCATCAAGCGGTAAGTGTCGAACTTCTCACGTACCCGATGTTGGAACACTTCTTCCACGCGGACATTTCTGGAACGTACTAGACGCGGACGATACTTCTTGTACCGCTTTGACTCTTTGAGTCGATCGTTTATCGCGTCTACTTTCAGCCCATCAATAACGCACTGGGTTACCTCCGTCATTAACAGCCCCATATCGAACGCGGGAAAGTCTGCAATGACGTACACTTCGTAGCCCTCTCCGAACTGCGAAAGTCCCACGGTGTACAGGGAGTTAGGATCGCCTGGTTTCTCCGCCGCTTGTCCCATAATGGAATAGCCATTGGATTCAACAGACGCTGCCACATACCGACGAGCGTGACGCGTTTCACAACGAGCCGCGAAGTCGAGCATGTTTTCCTCTGTACATGCATCATCTTCCACGAGTTTGATGAGCTCCGGGCGATAAGCGTTGTCCTTTGCGGAGGACTCCACTGCCATCGCGAGGTAAGCAATCATCTGCGCCCCTAGGAACTTGTCTGCGGTTGGACAGAGTTCGAAGAGGTTCTTCATGGAAGACAGGGTCGGGTGAAACCGATCCAGTTGGAAGGTACGGCCCTTATCTGCGCGATCTGCGTCTTTAAGGTACTCGCATTCTTCCATCGGAACAGGTTCACCGATGCGGGTGATAGTGTCATCCACCAGACCCATCCTCACTACATTACCTGTATCGGTATTAATAAACATCTCGCCCAATCCCCGCGCAACCAGGTACTGAGCGAAATTGCTCCAACCTTCCTTAATAGCCGACCATCCGAAGACAGTAGCCTCAAAGTAGAGGTTGAATTCTTTCGTTGGTACGAAGTACACCAAGTTGATGCACACGCACTTGCCTGGGATCATGTACCCTAGCTTGACCAGCTTTTTCACATCCCACTCCTAATACAAATCAGTTCACGTCTTTCAGTGCAAGAAAGTGCTTGGCTTGTTCAGTAAAGACCTGCCTCCCAACAGTAGCCTTTATAGCCTGACCGGTGTACGTGTAGAACACCACCTCACGCATGAACACTTCCTGGCGTTCGATCAGCTCTTCAGCTGAGAGAACATTGCCCGAACGAGAGAACTCTTGCCAGAGGCCGTTCAGGTATTTGACGCAGTGCCCAGAGAAGTTCTGCAAGATATCGGCATCGCGCAGCATCTTCTGGAGGCTGGTTTTCGGTTCGTGGACGAATGGGAACTCAGTCACCTTGATCAGGTTCTTGATCGCATCCTTATTGAACTTCAACCAAGCCTTCGTATCAGGATCTTTAATCCAGGAAGCGGCGCTCTCGACAAAGAGGTACGCTTGCTCGATGTTCTCAGAATCAGGACGCATACCGCCAGAGTGGTTCACGTCATGCAGACACGCCGCAGCGAGCAACAGCTTCAGTTGTCCACCATCGAAGACCAACGAATCACTCATGTACAACTTACCGCACCAGCTCACCATGTTCAGCAGATGCTGCTCATTGTGATACGGTAGGCAATCAGAACGGTTGTTCTCCTGGACGTACGACCACAGATGGATCAGACCGAACTGATCCAGCAGGTTGATCGAGTACACGGCTGTGACCTGCTCATCGACGGTCAACTGAGAGGCTGGGAGACGGCGCTTTTGCGCTTGAGGTACTTGATCGTTCATTATTCGGACCCCTTCTGGTGGGAGACTGGATTGGTTTGGTACTTGGCATTGACTGGGACAACGTGGCCACTGCACCACGGGAACCACGCGTAGAATGCCGCCATCACTTCTTCCATGATCACGTCGATGTTCTCTGGGAACTCAAAGCCTTGGCAATGCGAGTGGGTGATAATGAACGGACGCACTTCGCCGAAGAAGTTGATCTCACCATCGATGATAACGTCCCAACGGAAGTCGTCATCGAGCTCGCTGAGGATGCGCAGAGAGGCACCTTTCGGCAATGGGACGAAGACATGACCACGACCATGGATCGCAGCACCATCTTGACGACTACCTTCCGGATCGGCTCGTCGCTGGATCGCAAACATGTTTTGCATGGTCTGCGACAGATACTCGGGCAGACTACTCCAGTAGGTATAGCGACCGGCGTCCGGGCGGATCTGCAAGCCAAAGCAGACATTGACGATCTGCTTGGCAATTGCACGGAAGGCGTTTGGGTTGAGGTGGCGGAAGTCGTCCTTCTTTGGACTCACGTTGTAAAAGATCTTTTCTTTCATCAGGCCGTGAGCCGCTTCAACGAAGTCGTACGACAGCAACGGCAGCTCATGAAGGCTTTCTACCAGAGCGGGCTTCACTGGGACAACGCGCAAGTTGCCGGTTTCGAATTCGGCATCTTTAAGTGCTTGCAATGTCATCGTTCTTTCCTTGTACGTGGGGTTTAGGATTTACCGCGGGTTTGACACTTAACGTAGAACACGACTGTAGCGCCGTGCCTTGGTACAATCTTGGCGACGATGTAATTCTCACCGCGACCAGTTGCCTCAGTATCCGGCATGTCGTCAACATAGGCCGTCATCGAACGGCGACACTCAGCCATGTCAGAGACCGGCATGGAGGTCAGCGACGAGTTCGTACCCTGTGGACTGTTTGCGACAGACGTGACTGTCATGGTTGCGAGGTAGTCCATTACGTGTCCCATCCTGTTTCTTCGCTGAGATCAGCGGATTCTTTTATCCGGCACGCCTGACAGACTTCATATTCTGGACCGTTGCTACCTTCCTCGAAATCACGATGAGGAGTGGTGATGAGGTTAGAACCTTTGCACCAATCACACGTACCGAGCATCGCTTCACGCGCTTCTTCGGAATGGGTGGTGCAGTAAGAGCTCCAATCCACCTTACAGAACCCGACTTTTTCAACGAGTCGAAACTGCGCAGGCTCATTACAGGTCCTGCACACGTCGGTATCTTTATTCGGATCAATCGGAACGAGTTGACCTCGATAATGGGCCATTATGTTACCCTCGATGGCATAACGCCCATTGCTGTATAACAATGGGGCGTTATGTAATTATTTACATCAAACTACTCGGGTGTAGTAGCGGTCAAACCGCGCACGCGAGATAGAAGTGGAGTCGACCGCATCAGGAGAACGCTTGACAAAGACCACATCGGTCTTGACCCGGCACGGATACACGACAGTCTTGCGACCATTGTGGATCGTCTCATAGGCGACGTTCTCGGTGATAGGTTTGTAAACCACTGGCTCAGCAGCCTCGACGTTCTTGTTCATGCTTCTTTCCTTAGTACATCCAGTTAGGACGTTTGGCTTCGCCAGCCACCAGTTTACCGTCGCGAACGCGAACGATATTGTGGAAGTTGGCAGAGGATGGGTAAGTCAGGTACTTGAACTCACCACCGGCGTCAGTACCAGTCCGGACTTCGAACTTGGACATCGGGACGGAGAGGTTGTTGACACGGGAATCGGGATCAGGCCAGGACTGAGTGCCACGGTTGATCCAGTGAGTGCAGACGCCCGCTTCGTGGTACACGGCCACGTTACCATCGGCGTCTTTCAGTTGGCGCATCAGACGCACAGCTTCGACCGAGTAGTCACGATGGGCTTCGTGATACCCAGACCACCAGGTACGCAAGGCAAATGCGCTGTCGCTGTCTTCGTCGAGGATTTCGTTGGCCCGCTTAGGGTCTTTGGCAATCAGCTCGGTCAGTTCCTTGAGCAGCTCCGCTTCGATACGTTGATCGGAGGTGAACTCATCGCCGTTGGCTGCGGTGACGTGCTCCGGAATTTCCTTGTCCAGCTTCGCCAGGAGATAGCCGAGCGAGTAGGCGGCGTTCATGATGCGGATGTTGCGGGAGGTAGGGGTCTTGGCATCATCGTAGAACTGTTGCATGGTCTTATTCCTGTTCAGGGGTGTAGTTGTTGGTGAGGTCCCACAGTTCGGTCAGGCCCAGTAAGGTAGCCTCGACACGAGTGAGTTTCTTGATCGCAGCATCTTTCATTTGTTGCTGCTGTACAGGGAACGGACTTTCTTTCCCGGCAAACACGGCGTCCTGGATCTGGTGTTGTACCCACCAGGCGTTCAGGTCTTTGACCCAATACTTACCGGAGGCGTTGATCAGATCGCGATCTGCTTGAGTGAGACCACCCAGCAACTCGCAGAGCATCGGTTCGATGCGGCGGTCATTCGGATAACCGTTGCTCCATTGGCTTTTGACCAACTCCGGCACTTCACGACCCAGTAGATCGAGCGTGTCCTTGAGGAGGTTTACAGCCTTATTGATGCGCGCCTCAGTTTCGGTTTGCGGCGGTCTTCCATCGTAGCACGGCATAGTCTGCCCTTATTGAACGAAACGCGGTTTGATAAAACCTTGCATGATCAGAAACTCGACCATGGCATCGGTTGTGGGTTTACGACCACGGTGGGTCAGTGACATTTCAACCTCGTTAGGGTTGAATGACTTGAGGACGATGTATTCCTCAGGAAAGTGCAAGTGTGGTGCGTAGATGAAGAAGATGGCATCCGCGTCATCACGTAGAACGATATCACCTGAAGAGTCGATAATAGACATGGGAGAGGTTTCCGTTATCATGCTTGACGCTCTCAAGCAACTGGAAGCGCCACTCCTTAACCCCGTTCTCGAACTTGACAAACGTGTCGCAAGTATCCTCACTCGCTACCACTGTCAACTCGATCCTGGAACAGTGAGGCAGCATCGCCTCGAAGATCTTCGCACCGCCAATGACGTAGATCAAATCGGCCGGCAGCTTCTTCGCGACTTCCAATGCCCGTTGGACACTGTCCACCACCAACACGTCAGCAGGCCACTCGGTATCAGGCGTAGGACCTGACCGGCTGGTGATGACGATATTGTGCCGCCCTGCTAGAGGCTTCCCAATGGACATGTAGGTGTTGTAACCTTGAATCACTACATTGCCCATGGTCATGTCTTTGAACCGCGGCAGATCGCCTTTGAGGCGGCCCCATGGCAGAGCGTTCTTCATCCCGATGCCACCGTGCTCCGTCATTGCCAGAATGGCGACGACCTTCGGATCAGGGACAGCGGTTTGACGACAATGGATCACCGCGAGTTTATGCAGCAGGTCAGGAATGGTCGTCCCATCCTTTACCACCGCAAGGTTCTTGACGTACGTCCGCAGGTGAAGCTTCTTGTGCAAATGCGCCATCAGCATAACCGCATGGGGCTGAGTGGATTCGATATCGGTCCACAACTGCAACGACGGCATGCAATCGGCCAGGTTGTACGCCTTGGTGAACAGGGCGTCTTCTTCTGGTGTCAGTTGCTTGACGTCGATAAGTGTCAGCGCATTCACCAACTTGGCCCAAGCGTCATGATTCAACACGGCGACTGGATGTGGCGGGGGTAAATCAGCGAAGCCTGTGTTTCGATCGAGCAGTAGCATTGATAGCTTCCTCAGCTTGACCCCAGCTTTTACAGCCTGAGGTCGACGTTGACGTTTACCAAGACGGTACCGATGAATTGGATCGAAGATTTCTTTGCAGTGATGCGTACACGCTGTTGATCCATGTAACGGTTGGCACGGAAGATGTCAACTTGGTCCTCAGGGATCTTCAGCATCCGCAGAACGTAACAGAGTTCGCCGTAGGAGTAGTCCCGCAGCACGAACGACTTCACGCCAAACGTATTCACCCAATCTTCGAGCTTATCCCGATCGTAGTAGTACCAGACATCTTTGTTGTACCCTGTGATCTTGGCATTGATCTTGGTGTTCGGTTGATCATTCTTCTTTCTTACCGCCCTCGGATCAGAAAGGCGAATCTCCGAGTAACGATCCACACCCCCAGAATAAGTAAACCGGGGGTGCTTCTCGTAGAGTATATCGATGATCGCGTCTTTGATCGTCTCAATGGCCGGTGTTCTGGTATCGAACATGGTCGTCCTTAGTGATGGTGATCAGTCGGATAATGTATTATCACGATCGGTTTACATCAATGAACGGTGGTCCAGCGGTTCTGGTAGAAGTCCGAGTGCTCCTCGTCATCGTCCCCACTGAGATCGAGTGCGTAATGACCTCGATACTCGTTCCGCCAGATATCCACCCAGAGGAGCGTGATCTCCCGCCCTCTATAGCCTCGCCCTACGAAACCCGGAGTGGTGGTGTGTTCAAGCAGCTTGAGGAAAGCTTCCCGAGATACTTCACGAGCCTTGGAGAAATCGGGATGATGTCCACCCCGCGACAACCAATTGTCGATCACCACCAAACTGCCAGATTCCTTAACGTCAACAACAAACAGCGATGGCCCATGAAACTCTGACCAATAGTCACCTGGTCTTGGGTCATTCAACATTTCCTTGATCGTCTTCCGAGGCATGGCTAGTCCTTTAGGCTACGTATTCAACAAAGTACTCGGCGTGGATGACTTTAGCTTCCGGATGTTCCCGGCGGCGTAAGTACTGCTGCATGCCTACGAAGGCCTCGGTCCGGATACAGAACGGAGTGACGTATGGCGTGACGCATGGCTGCCAGCGATCTCTCTCGAGGCTGTATTCACGAACTTCGTAGACCGATTTAACGATCTGCTCCTCGCCGATAGCCGTCACCACTTCCAGGTGTAGCACGGTAGTGACTTGCTCGTCCTGCTTGATGGGACGGAACGCATAAGACCCCATGCGGTATTCGCCATCGGGCAGGAAGCCGATTGCCTCGTGTTTCGATTCGGTATTAGTATTCTTAATGATGCCGAATGACTTGCGCGTTAGCATGGTGAAACCCCTAATGGAACGGGGGAGAATCCCTCCCCCAAGCAAATCCCTTACACGGCCACGGGAATGTCCAAGAACCCCCTGTGACTGTACCCACTGAAGCTTACTGCATCGAGAGTGAAGTCATCGATCTCTTTGAGATCACGCTCGAACTGAATCCGAACATCGCAGTCAGGCATCGATTCCCGGCTGAGTTGTTCTTTGATCGCATCGATCTGGTTGACGTAGATGTGCGAATCACCACCCACCCAAGTCAACGACGCCGCTTCCATGTTGGTAACGTGAGCCACCACATGGACCAGCAGTGCGTACTGAGCCACGTTGAACGGCGTACCCAGTGGAGTATCCGAAGAACGCATGACCAGCAAACAATGCAGGTGACGAGTTGGAACACGGAAGTGGCTGGTGTTCAACATCGCTGCGGTGTAGTCGCGGAAGTCCACATCGTTGTCGAACTTGTCCATGAATTCCCGTGGACTGAGTAGGACGTGATCGGCTTGATAGCGTGCTGTGAAGTCGTGCCACAGATTACGTTCTGCGAACAGATCGTCGTAGACTTCCTGACCGGTACGATGGCTGGTCATGAATTGGAAGTACAGGTGGCACGGAGGCAGAGCACAACGCCAGGTGAGGCCAGGGTTCCAGGCAGTCACCAGGATACGGCGGTCGTCCGGATTGCTACGCAGCTTGTCGATGCAGTTTTGCAGCTGGTCGATTTCGCGATGAACGACGACTTTGTCGTAGAAGTCCTCATTGGCATCAACGCGCGTAACAACCTGATACCCTTGGGCTTCGTACTCTTTCACCAGACCGCGGTCAATCAACTGCGTGTCTTGCCAGTGGCGCCATTGTGGACCGTAACCACCAGGACCGATGTCAGCATCCAGCAACGGGTACGCAGGCACCTTGAGCTTATTAAGGCAGATCCACAGCTGTTGGACCTGATCGTAGTTGACGTCGGTCTTGACGAATTCAGTGCCGCTCCAGATCGGCAGCGTCATTTCGGTGCCACCGGCTTCACAGTGGAACTCGCTCAGGTTCCAGCGAATCTGCGTCCAACGCTCGGAGTCGTTCTTCGACACACGGGACAAACGCTTCTTCAGGCTGACCGGCTTACCGCCACCTTCCATGACGTGATTCGGAATACCCGATTCGCTGAAGTGATGACCCAGCTCACGAGCGAAGTAGTTCGGCAGACCGTCCCAGCTAGCGCGCGTGCCATCAGGATTGGTGACATACAGGGTAACCGCACCCTCGACACCACTCTTCGCGATGTGCTCTTCAACACGACGCTTAACTTCCTCGCCTTGACCGCGGGCCACTGCCACGTCGATACGGTCTTGGAGACTCAGCTCACGACGCTTCGGTTCGTCGTACACCGCAGTGCCTGGCATGAACCAATCGTCCCAGATCCCGTTCTTACGATCACGCAGGAACTTGATGCTGGAGCTGCCGGAGATGAACCACTCCATCTCTTCGCCCAACTTCTGGTCCTTGAGCTCCTTAGTAGAGGGCCAAGGGTTCTTCTTACCACGCAGATCGAACTTCATCGACATGGCAGGGAGCA
>RCUJ01000704.1_pt1 | contig 19098 bp, 18 predicted proteins | sample 2166321 | NCBI WGS metagenome assembly RCUJ01 (sample SAMN09932808, study PRJNA488358) | compost metagenome | feature: garden; material: soil; isolation source: compost soil in an enriched community after 118 h of incubation | place: Germany: Experimental Botanical Garden Goettingen | collected... | reverse complement strand
GCGCTGCCCCGCCTGTTCGCCCCGTTCTACACCACCCGCGAGCAAGGCATGGGGTTGGGACTGGCCTTGTGCGAAACGCTGGCCGGGTCCATGGACGGCCGCATCGCGGCACGTAATCTCAAGCCCTCGGGCGCTTGTTTCACCGTGAGCCTGCCGCGCTCGGAGCCCTCCGCATGAACACCACCGACGCGCGCACGCCCGACCATTCTCCGCTGGTGTACCTGGTGGATGACGACGACGCCGTGCGCGATGCGCTGGCCCTGCTGCTGCGTAGCGTGGGCCTGCGCAGCCTGGGTTTTGGCGACCCGCAGGCCTTTCTGGCGCAACTGAGCGCCAGCGCCATCGGCTGCGTCGTGCTGGACATCCGCATGCCCGGCATCAGCGGGCTGGACGTGCTTGGCCGCTTGGCCGCGCAGTCCGATCTGCCGGCCGTCATGCTGACGGGCCATGCCAACGTGGACCTGTGCCGGCGCGCCTTCAAGGGCGGCGCCATGGAATTCCTGCAAAAACCCGTGGATGACGACGTGTTCCTGGACGCCGTGCAGGCTGCGGTGCGCACCCACATCGCCAGCCGCGAAAAGCTGGCCGTGACCCAGGCCGCCGCCGACCGGCTGGCGCGCCTGTCCGGACGCGAACACGAGGTGCTGGCGCGCATCGTGCAGGGCATGAGCAACAAGGAAATCGCGCGCGAATTCGACTTGTCGCCGCGTACCGTTGAAACCTACCGCGCCAACGTCTTCGCCAAGCTGGAAGCCGACTCGCTGGCGCAACTGATCCGCCAATACGCCACCCTGCTCGACTAGCCTGACGCCCCGCCCTCCGTAACGCTACGGAGGCGCGCGAGTAGTCGGGCGTATACCGCCCGCCGCGCGTTTTGGCCACACTGACTGCTCCTGATGACACCCACAAAAAGGATGCAGACCATGACGCGCACTACCCTTGCCACCCTCGTTTCCTCGCTGACCGCCACGCTGGCGTTTTCCGCCGCCGCCCACGCCGCCGTGCTGACGGAAACCAACCTGTCGATGGCGGATGCGCAAAAGCTCGCCACCGCCACCGTCGCCGCCTGCCAGGCCAAGGGCTACAACGTCAGCGCATCCGTGGTGGACCGCGCCGGCCTGCTCAAGGCCTTCGCCCGTGCCGACAACGCCGGCCCGCACACCATCGAAGCCAGCCGCGCCAAGGCCTTTACCGCCGTGTCCGCCAAGACGCCCACGCTGACCATGATGGAGAACGCGCAAAAGAATCCGGGCGCGGCCAACCTGACCGACATTCCGGGCTTCCTGCTCTTGGGCGGCGGCGTGCCGGTCAAGGCCGGCGACAAGGTCATCGGCGCCATCGGCGTGGCCGGCGCGCCCGGCGGCCACCTGGACGCCCAGTGCGCCGACACGGTGCTGCAAGACAACGCGGCAATGTTCAAGTAAGGACGCTGCGGGGGCCTGTGGGCATGCCGGTATTGGCGCCCACGTCGGCAACAGGCTAGGCTTACGGCGCCACAGTCTGAATAAACCGGTCCACACCATGCCCCTGCCGCCGCGCCCCGCCCTGCTGGACGAAACGCTACGCATCGTCGCCCGCCGCTATCGCGTGCCGGATACCCCCGAAGCCGCCTTGGACGCGGCCCCTGCCGCACCCCGCCGCCATTGCACCAGCACGCTGGCCGTGGCCATCGATCAGGCGCGGCGGGCGCTGGCCCGTTCAGACACGCCGCCCGCCACGGTCAAGCAGACGTTTATCGACGCCCTGGCGCAGCTGATCGGCGAAGCCATGCGTGAGAACCAGGGCGACCCCGCCATTCAGGCGATGGTCCTGCGCCACCAAGCCGTGCAGGTGCGCGAATACGCCTCGCTGGCCGCGGGCGCCGAGCCGGACCGGCGTGACGTCGTGGCGGCCGTCAACGCCATTGCCCACCCCGCCAAGCTGCAACGCATGCCGCCCGGCCCGCGGCGCGATGCCCTGGCCGCGTTGCAAGCCGCCGCGTCGGCATCGGCGTGGGCGGCGCTATCCCAGGCCATCGAGCGGATCGATGCGCTGCCCGACGCGGCAAGCGATTCCGCCATGGCACGCAGCCTGGCCCGGCTGCACGACGGCGCCGCCCTGGAACGCCTGTGCCGCCTGGACGCCTTGGCCTGCGACCCGCTGGTGCAGCGGTATCAAGCGCTATGGAACCGCAACGGTCCTCGCTCCGGCACGCCGGGCGCCGTCGCGCGAGGGCTAGCCGCGCAACAGCGTGGCGCGGCCGTCGAGGCACAGGCTGCGAAAGCGCTGCAAGCCTTGGCGCACCGCCTCAATACCGAAGCCTCTACAGCGGCCTCTACAGAAGCGTCGCAAGGCACGACACCGGGGGCCGACGCCTACCGCGTGGTGACCTCGATGCACGTGCCGCCCGAACTGCCCGGCTCGGCCGACCGCGCCAAAAGCGAGTGGGACGCCGCCCTGCTGCGCCGCGCCGGCCCGCCAGATGCCGAACCCGCCTGGGACGTTTGCCTGCTGGTCGAGGCCAAGGCGGGGGTGGACGCCGCCAGTACCGACTTCCCGCGCTTGTTGCGCGGCGTGCAACGGCTGGCGCAGGCGGACGCCGGCGTCATCTACCCGTTCCTGTCGCACCAAGGCACCGTGGCGCTGCGCGGCGCTTCCTTAAGCGCCTTGCCCACCCAAGGCCCCGACCTGGCAAGCGCCGTGCTCTATTGCTGCGACGCGCCCGCCGACGAACCCGTCGACGCGCCGCGATTGCTGAACGCCGCTTGCCGCATGCAATTGCTGTCCGCGCCGGCCAGCGTGGCCTACGCCAGCCAATTGGCGCGGCGCGAACCCGCCGACGCGCAAGCGCTGGAAGCCGTTTGGCAAGGATTGTTGACGTCGCCGCAATGGGCCGGCGTGCTGAATCAGTACCCGCTGCTGCATCAGGTGCGCGCGCTGATGGTGCACACAGACGACCTGTTTGCAGCCACGCAACACGCCGGCCTGTAACACTTGGCGGGCGAGTTTTCCCCGTAAAATCCCGCTGTCGGCAACACGTGTCGGCGCCACGCTGATACCGCCGGGATGCACGTCGATCTCTACACCCTTTACCTGCTCGTCATCGGGACGCTGCTCGCCAGCGCCGGGATGCTCTATTGGGAATACCGCACGAATACCCGGCGCGGCAAGGAACTGGGACTGCTGGCCGTGGGCTTCGCCACCATCGCCGCCGGCTGTACCGTGGTGCTGTTGCGCGGCCACCTGCCCGCCGCGCTTGGCCCTGGCCTGAGCAATTTCATCATTCTTGGCGGCTATCTGCTGGTTCTGCACGGCGTCGCGGCCTTCAACGGCAAGCAGTATCGCTGGACCTCGGCGGCGTTGCTGGCCATGACGGTCCTGCTGTGGACAGCCGCGGGCACGCGCTGGCAAGGCATCATGTGGAGCTACGTCAGCGCGGCGCCCATTGCCGCCGTGGCGGCCCTGACCGCTTGGGAAATGTGGCGCTGCACCCCCCTGAAATCGCTGGCGCCCCGGCGCTTCGTCGTCGCCATTACCGGCATCCATGCCTTGTTCTATGCCTTTCGGGCCTTGATCCTGCCCTGGCTGGTCAGCCTGTACGGCCCCGTCGCGCAACTGGCGTCCAGCAACATCACCATGTACGAAGGCGTGTTGTATTCGGTATTGCTGCCCATGGCGTTGCTCAAGCTGGTACGCGAAGAAGCGCACGGCCAGTTGCTGCGCGAATCGCAAACCGACTACCTCACGCGCCTGGGCAATCGCCGCTGGTTTTTCGAGGAAGGCACGCGCCTGTTGCAGGCCAATGCAAACCAAGGGCCGGTGGCCGTGCTGGCGTTTGACCTTGACCACTTCAAATCCATCAATGACCGACACGGGCATCAGGCCGGTGACCTGGTGCTCAAGGCGTTTGCCGACATCGCGCAGAGCGTGGCCGGGCCGGGTGTGCTGTTGGCTCGTATCGGCGGCGAAGAGTTCGCCGCGTTGCTGACGGGCGACGAGGCGCGGCGCGCGCACGTGCTGGGCGAAGCGGTCGCGCAACGCTTTGCCGAAACGCTTTCCGAACACACGGATCGCAGCACCATCCGCGCAACGGTCAGCATCGGGCTGGCGCGGTTTGACCGCAACGCGCCGCCGCTGGCCGACAGCCTGGCGGCCGCCGACCGTGCCTTGTACCGAGCAAAATCGCTGGGCGGAAACCGGTTGGAATTGGCCTGACAGCCACAAGCCGCAGACCTGAAGCGCCGCAGGCCTGGAACGGCTACGCCCCCCCCTCGCGTGTGATGGCGGGGCGTAGCGCGCGCCGTTATCGCGGCGCCGGGATCAGGCGAATGTGCTCGCCGCCGTCGCGCTCCAGTTGCGCAACCAGCCCGAGCTCCCAGTCCAGGTATTCCCGGAATCCCTCGTCGCGCGCCGCCAGGTCGTCAAACAGATAGGGGCTGATGCTCTGGTCATCGTCGTTCGTCAGTACGCCTGATGCGCCGGTATCCAGGTCCAGGCCAGCTTCCCTCCACGCCCGCGTTCCACCCAACAGAACCTGCACCCGCCGAATGCCGCGCCACGCCAGTTCAGCGGCCACAACCCCAGCCAGCACCCCGTCGGAAGACGTCAGCACCACGCTGCGGCCATCGTCGGCCGGCAGGAATTCCGTCAGCCGGTCAGGCGTCGCGAAGCGTGCGTGCGGCACATGCCCGCGCTCATAGGCCGCGCGCGACTCTACGTCGAACACGATGGCCTGGCCCGCGTCCAATGCGGCACGCAGCGCCAGCGGCCGCACGCGGGCGGCTTCCGGGCGATGGCGCAACACGCGGCGTGGCTCGGGCCCGCTTTGCAAGGGCGCGAAGGCTTCGGGCTGAAACAGATAGACCTCCACGGCCCCCAACTGCGCCAGCCAGGCGCCGGTGGTCAGTGCGCGCACGCCATCCCAATCCGCCAACACCACGCGGGCACGCCGGGTCGCCAGATACTCGTCCGTGGCCTGCACCAACTGGCCGCCCGGCGCCCAGCGCCACCCTTCCAAGTGGCCGCCTTCATATTCCTCGCGGGTGCGCACATCAAACTTGTACAGCGTGCGCGTGCCCTGCTCGGCCTCGAACGCCCGCAAGGTCGCCGCGTCCACGTATCCGATACCGGCGCGCTGCGCCACATCACGCGCCTGTTGCCGTGCCGCGTTCAACGCCGCGTCGCCGGGTTCGGGCAATGCCGCCTTGCGCCCGTAGGCCAGTTCGCGGCCAGACAGCAGCCATTGCATGGTTCCGTTGCGCAGCGACGCCACCCGGTTGGGAATACCCGCGTCGATCAGCGTTTGCGCACCCACGATGCTGCGCGTACGGCCCGCGCAATTGACCACCACGAACGTGTTCGGGTCCGGCGCCAGCTCGCGGATGCGATAGACGAGTTCGGCGCCCGGCAGGCTGTGCGAGAACGGCAGCGTGAAATGGTGGAATTCCTCGGGCGTGCGGCTGTCCACCACAACGATGTCGTCGCCCCGCGCTACCCGCTCATGCAGCTCGTCCACGTCGATCCACGGCGTGTGCTTTTCGTGTTCGATGACTTCACCAAACGCCTTGCTGGGCACGTTGGTGCCCGAAAACACCTCAAGACCCGCGCGCGCCCATCCGTCGGTGCCGCCTTCCAGGACCGCCACGTCGGTCCAGCCCAGGCGGGTCAGCTTGGCAGCCGCCTGGTGCGCCAGTGACTCGTCATCGTCCACCAGCACGATGCGCGTGTCGCGGCGCGGCACCAGCCGATCGGCCAACAACTCAAGCCGCCACAACGGCGCCGGCACGGCAGCCAGCAGATGGCGACGGGCATAGCGGCCCGCCTCGCGCACGTCCAGCACGGCAATCTCGTCATCGCCGCGCAGCGCGTCCTGCAAGGCGCTGGCCGACACGCGCGCATGGTAGATGGCGGCCGGCGGCGAAAACGTGCGGTAGGTGCCGCCCGCGGTGCTTTCGAACACCACGCGGCCATGCAGACGGTCCAGCGCCAAACCGTAAAAGTGCAGATGCGCACCCGCTTCGTCGCCCACCAGTTCAATGGTGTGCACATCATCGGGCCCCAGCACGATGGACGCGCCCGGCCCCACATCCACGCGGCGCACGTGCGTCAGCGTGTCGCGCAAGGGGTCGTCGGTCGCCGCGCGGGAATACACCTCGTTGCGTTCGTTGCCGTGAACCCCGGCGATGATCGCCCAGGTGGTGTGATCATGCGGCGGCTGCGCCTTGCCGGGTCCGCCCAGCGATAAATACAGCGCATAGCCGCCGTCGACATCTTCGGCCAAGCGGTAGAGCGAAGCAGGACGCTCCGGCACCAGGGCGAACTCCTCGGCGGGAAACAGGTCGCTGCGCAGGCCCAGCGCCTCCAGCAACGCCGCCACCTGGGTCAGCCCTTGCGGCGTGGCGTGCGCCGCATCGGGCACCCACTTTCGAACCTGGGAGATAAAGGCGCGCACGGCCTCGGCGCGTTCGCTGTGTTTGCTGTGTTGGCTGGGTTTGCTGAGCACCGGCGGGGCCGCTTGGATAGAGAGACTCATGGAATGACCTGGGCTTTTAAGAATAGAAAGACCCAGGCTACGTGGGCGCCTCACGCCGGACAACGTAGAAATGCGTCTATGGATATGCGCGCAGTGGTGGCGATGAGCGCGCCTACTCAGACGATTTCTATCGCCGGCCAGTCAGCCCGCGCCCTTCAACTCCGTTTCCACCACATCCCGCGTCAACGTCGGCACGAACATCTCGATGAAATGAAAGGCATAGCCGCGCAGCCACGCGCCTCGGCGGATGGCCAGGCGGGTCAGGTTTATCTCGAACAGGTGGCGCGCATCAATGGCGCACAGGCGCGTGTCGCGCTCGGGGTCCCAGGCCACGGCGGCCACGATGCCCACGCCCAGTTCAAGCTCCACATAGGTCTTGATGACGTCGGCATCCATGGCGGTCATGACGATGTCCGGCGTGATGCCGGCCCGAGCGAACGCCTCATCGATATGCGCGCGCCCCGTGTAGCCCCTGCCGTAGGTGATGATGGGATACCGCGACAACTGCGACAGGCTGACGCCGTCGTGCATGCCCTCCAGCGGATGCCCGCGCGGCACGATGATGCTGTGGCTCCATCGGTAGCAAGGCAGGTTCACCAGGCCCGGATAGTCCGCCACGGCTTCGGTCGCCACGCCGATGTCGGCCTCGCCCTCCAGCAGCATTTCGGACACCTGCTTGGGCGAGCCTTGGTGCAGATGCAGGACCACGTCCGGATAGCGCTGGCGGAACTCCTTGATGACGGGCGGCAAGGCGTAACGCGCCTGGGAATGCGTGGCCGCGATCGACAGCACACCCTGGCGGCTGTCGGCGTACTCGGCGCCCGCATGCCGGATGTTGTCGGCGCATTGCAGTATCTGTTCCACCAGCGGCAGGATCAGTGCGCCCGGCGGGGTCAGGCCGATCAGGCGCTTGCCGGAGCGCACGAAGATGTCCACGCCCACCTCTTCCTCCAGCTCACGGATCTGGCGGCTGACACCGGGCTGCGACGTATGCAGGCTTTCAGAGACGTCCGTCAGGTTGAAGTCCTGCCGCACGGCTTCGCGCACGGAGCGCAGTTGTTGGAAATTCATCGCGCGCCTTCAGCCCAGAAAGGCCAGTTGGTTGCCGGACGGATCCTTGACGTACATGACGCGCGGCGACGCATCAGGCAAGGAACAGACCGGATAGTGTCCGGCTTGGCGCAGGCGCGTCAGGATCTCGTCATAGGCAAGTGTCTTGATGGCGAGGTAATCAGGCTTGACGGCGCGGTTGACCTCATCCACGGGCGATAGCGACAGCGTCGCCTCACCCAAGGAATAAAGCAGGCGCTGATCATCGGCGCCGGCCACTTCGTCCAGGCCGATGACGCGATGATAGAAGTCTCGTACCGCATCGACCTGTCGCGACAAGAAGGAAAGCTGCACGGTGTCGATCGAAAGAAATAAAGTCATGTCCTGCCACCCACGTGGAACAGGGCAAATTCTAGTGTTGATGTCTCCCAACAAACAAAGAGGTTGTAATTGCTTCTACATAGCCAGAAACCCTAAAGCGCGTGGCTTATTTGCATATGCTTCAAGCGCTGCGGCGCAAGGCATCGCGCGTGGCGGCGAAGGCGTGTTCAAGGTCGCCGATCAGGTCTTGCGGGTGCTCCAGGCCGATATGCAAACGCACCACTGATTGCTGGCCCGGCCCTTGCCGCCAGATGCTGTGTTCCGCCAGGCGTTCAGGCGCGGCCTCTAGCGCCAGGCTTTCGTAGCCGCCCCACGACGCGCCGATCGAAAAGTAGCGCAACGCATCAATGAATCGCGATGCCGCCGTCGGATCCGGATTGCCGAACGCGAAAGACACCAAGCCGCTCGCGCCGCTGAAATCGCGCCGCCACAGCGCATGGCCGGGGTCTTGCTCCAACGCGGGATGGAAAACGCGCGCCACATCCTCGTGCCGCGCCAGGTAACGCGCAACGGCAAGCGCGTTGTCTTGATGGCGCGCCAGGCGCACATCCAGCGTGCGCAGGCCCCGCAGCGTCAGATAGGCGTCGTCCGCGCCCACCGACAAGCCTAGCGCGTCATAGGTCTGGCCGATCTTTTGCGCAAGCGCCGCGCTGTCCACCGTGACCACGCCCATCATCACATCCGAATGGCCCGCCAAGTACTTGGTTGCGGCTTGGATCGAGATGTTCGCGCCCAGCGCCAAGGGTTGGTAGTACAGGCCGCCGCTCCAGGTGTTGTCGGCGGCGACCAGGACACCGTGGCGGCGCGCCGTCGCCGCGAGCGCGGGCAGGTCCAGCACTTCGAACAGCAAGGAACTGGGCGACTCCAGGTACAGCAGGCGCGTATTCGGCCGGATCAGGCGCTCCAGCGCGTCCCGCGCCGGTGAAAAGTATTCGACCTCGATGCCATAGCGCCGCAGCAAGGACTTGTCGACCTTGCGCACGGGCGAATACACGCTATCGGCCACAAGCGCATGGTCGCCCGGCTCTAGCGTGGCCAACAGCACCAGTGTGATCGCCGCCAGGCCCGACGGCGCCAACACGGTCCGATAGCCCCCTTCCAGCGACGTCACGGCGGCCTCCAGCGCCTGGTGCGTGTCCAGGCCATGCCGGCCATAGGTCGCGACACGGTCGCCCGAGGCGCGCAAGGTGTTCAGGGCGGCCTGCGTGGCGGTGTCGGCAAAGCGCACGGTGCTGGTGCGCACCACGGGCACGTTCACCGGCCCGGCGCCGTTTTTGAGTTCGGGCGACCCGGCGTGTACCAGGCGGGTCTGCACATGGGTGTGGTCGAGGCTCATGCGTACACCTCCTGGCCGGCGAACGGCGCCGCAACCGGCTCCGGCGCGGCTGCGCGCGCCGATCGGCGTGCGTGTGATGCGCCGGACGAGCGTTGCAGAAACGCGCGGGTGCGCGGGCTGTGTGGCGCGTCGAAGATGCGCGACGGCGGGCCGGCCTCGACGATGCGGCCGGCCTCGGTGAAGTACACCGTATCGCTCACTTCCTCGGCAAAGCGCATCTCATGCGTGACCAGCATGCAGGTCAGGCCATCCTGGACCAAGTCGCGGATCACGGTCAGCACCTCGCCGACCATCTCGGGATCCAGCGCGGACGTCACCTCGTCGAACAGGATCAGTTCAGGCTGCAAGGCCAGGGCGCGCGCAATCGCCACGCGCTGCTGCTGGCCGCCCGACAGTTCGCCGGGATAGGCGCGTTCCTTGTGTTCCATCCTGACCTTGGCCAACAGCTCGCGGGCGCGCGCCTCGGCCTGCGCGCGCGGCTGCCCGCCCACCTTCACCGGCGAGATCACCAGGTTCTCCAGCACGGTCAGGTGCGGGAACAGGTTGTACTGCTGGAACACGAAGCCCACACGCTTTCTCAGCGCGATGAAGTCGGACTCCGTCTTCAAGCCGTCCACGCGCACGCCGCCCACCTCGATGGCGCCCCGCTGCGGACGCAGCAGTCCGGTGATGCATCGCAGAATGGTCGACTTGCCCGACCCGGATGGGCCGATGATGGATACCGCCTGGCCCTGCCGGACCTCGACGTCGATGCCTTTGAGCACCTCGGTGTCGCCAAACGCCAGATGCACATCGCGCAGGCTGACCAGGGGATTGATTTCATGTGTTGTCATAGCGTCGTTCCAGATACCGCGTCCAACGCGCGATGGGATAGCAATAGGCGAAGAAAAGCGCCAATAGCGTGAAATAGACCAGGATGGTGAAGTCGCTGCTGGCGACGGTGTTGCTGGCCACGGTGGCGGTGTCCACCAGATCGTGCACGCCCACCAGCGAGGCCAACGAGGTGCTCATCGTGATGCTGGCCGTCAGGTTCATCCAGGACGGCAACATCCGCCGAACGCATTGCGGCAGCACGATCATGCGGAATATCTGCGTGCGCCGGAAAGCCAGCGATTGCGCCGCTTCCCACTGGGCGCTGGGTATCGATTGGATTGCGCCGCGGAAGATCTCGGCCACGTTGGCGCTGGCGGGCAGCCCAAGGCCGATCACCACCTTGATCCAATCCGGAAACGGCACGTACCAGCCCGCCACGCTGACTTCGAACGGGAACACGTAGGTCGTGAAATACACCAGCACCAGAATCGGTGCATTGCGGAACAACAGCACATAGGCGCGCGCCACGCGACGCAGCAAGGCCGAGGGCGACAGCGACACCGCGCCCACCACCAGCCCCACCACCGTGCCCAACGCCATGGCCAGCACGCTGATCTGGATGTTCATGCCCAGCCCGCGCAGCAAAGCCGGCGACCAATGCCACAAGGCCAGGACGGCGGCGGGCGTCGTGCCCGTGGCGGCCCACGCCACGCCCAAGGCCACCAAGGCCAGCAGTAGTACGAACCAGGGGTCGCGCAGCAAGGCAGGCAGCACGCCGCCGGAGGGCCGGGCCGGGTTTCCATTCAAGGCAAGCTCATTGGCCATAACCGGGCATCCTCAAACGGTCTTCCAGCCAGCGTCCCGCCACGCTGACCAGCCAGGTCAGCAAGCCGAAGTACAGCAGGATCAACAGCAGCAGTTCCAACACGTTGTCGCGATGCGACCAGATCATGATGGATTCATACGTCACGTCGCCCACCGCGATGGCCGAGGCGATGGCGGTCATCTTCACCAGGTCCACCAGGTTGTTGACCAGCGCGGGCAAGGCAAAGCGCACGGCCAGCGGCAACTGCACCTGCGTCAGGATCTGACGCCGCGAGAACGCCAACGACCGCGCCGCTTCCATCGTCACCGACGGCACGGCCTCGATACCGGCGCGCAAGGCCTCCGCGTGAAACACGCCCTTGTGCAGCGCCACCACGATCACCACCCAGGCAAACGGTGTGATGGGATTGCCGCCACCCAGCTTTTGCGTGATCAGCATGTTCAGCACCAGGAACGCGCAGTACAACTGCACCAGCGTGGGGGTGTTGCGAGTGACTTCCACAAAGGCCTGTAGCGGCCGCGCCAACCACGGGCGGTTGCTGGTCAGCGCGGCCGCGATCAGCACGCCAAACAGCAGGCTGACGGGAATGGTCCACGCGCACAGTTGCAGCGTCACCAGCAAACCATGGCTAAACGCGGACAACTCGGCCGGATCCTGCACAAAGCTGTAGTTCAGGCCCAAGGGTCGAAAGGCATCCACCCAGGCCTGCAATAACGTCGCGGTCATGCGGCGGCCTCCCAGGCAGGCGCCAACGCCAGTGCGGCAACCGCCCTGCCGATGCGGTCGATGGCCTCGTCGACATGCGCGTCGGACGCGGCAAACGACAGTCGCAGATACGGCGACAGGCCATACGCGGCGCCGCGCACCACCGCCACGCCTTCCGACTCCAACAGCCAGTCCACCACGTCGCCGTCATGCGCGATGCGCCGACCATCCGGGCGAACCGCCCCGATCAAGCCCGCCACGCCGATCCAGGCAAAGAACGCGCCGTGCGGTGCATACGCCTGCAAGCCGGGTACGGCACGCAGTCCGTCCACCACGCGCCGCGCGCGCCTTGCATATGCCTTCCTGGCGGTCTCGACGAAGTCGTCCGCCACACCCTGCAACGCCGCCAGCGCCGCCGCCTGCCCCAAAGAACTTGGCCCCGATGAGACCTGGGATTGCACGGCCTCCAGCGCCTGAATCAACGGCTGCGGCCCGATGCCCCAACCGATGCGCCAGCCCGTCATGGCATACGTCTTGGACACGCCATTGACCACCAGCGTGCGTCCCGCAAGCTCGGGCGCCACGCGCAGCAGCGGCGTAGGCGGCTGGTTGAACCAGATCTCTTCGTACATCTCGTCCCACAGCACCAGCACTTGCGGCGCGTCACGCAGCACCGCCGCCAGCGCACGCAGCTCGTCGGCGGAATAGACCGCACCCGAGGGGTTGCCCGGCGAATTCAGGATCAACCATTTGGTGCGCGGCGTGATCGCCTGGCGCAAGCCCGATGCCGTCAGCTTGAAGCCGTCTTCCGCCCGCGTCTGCACCACGATGGGCTGGCCGCCGTTGATGCGCACCGCGTCGGGAAACGTGGGCCAGTACGGCGCGGGCACGATCACTTCGTCGCCTTCATCCAGCGTGGCGTTGAGCGCCAGGTAGATGACCTGCTTGCCGCCATTGGAAATGATGACGTTGGATGCCTCCGCATCCAGGCCGCTGCGCAAGCCGAAGCCTCGCGCCACCGCCTGGCGCAGCGCCGCCGTGCCGGCCGTGGGCGTGTACTTGGTTTGGCCCAGTTCCAGCGCGGCGAGGGCCGCGTCCTTGATGGCGGCGGGCGTGTCGAAGTCAGGCTCGCCGGAGGTCAGCACCACGATGGAACGGCCCTCGGCCGCCAGGCGCGCCGCGCGCGCGCCGGCAGCGGCAATGGGCGACAGCTCGGCGCCACGGGCGCGGCGCGACAGTGCGTCGGGAAACAGGTTCAACGCTGTCATGGCTGGCTCCCCGCTTCGGGCGGTGCGCTGTCGAACTTGCCGGCCTGCGCCTGGGCGGTGACCTGCTTCAGGTAATCGGCCGGCACGCCATGGCGTTCGGCTTCTTTCACCAGCAGGCCCGTCGTCAGCCAGTCGCGGATGACGCCATCGACAAACGCGCGCGTGTCGGCCTCGTTGCGGCGCGTCCAGATCACCGTGGGCGACGGAATCAACTGATCTGGCGTGGCCAACTCGAAGTCGCTCCATTGCGCGCCGTTCGGCCCATGCAACGTTTCATACAGCGCGGGTTGGATATGCACTGACGCATCGCAACTGCCGCCCTTGAGCGCCAGCAAGGACTCGGGAATATTGCGCAAGCCCTTGACCACCGCGCCATACGTATCCTGCAAGGGCTTGGCAAAGTTGCTGCCTTGCGACACGCACGCCACCTTGCCCTTCAGGTCTTCCCACCGCTTGATGCCGCTGCTTTTTGACACCATGGCCGCGCCGCCCACCAGGTTGTAGGGCGTGGGCGCGTAGCTGAGGATCTCGCTGCGCTCCTGGGTCCACTGAATATTGGCGATCAGCAGGTCGACCTTGCCGGCTTGCAGGAACTGCACGCGCGTCGAGGCAGTGACCGGCACGGTCTCAAGGCTGACGCCCAAACGCTTGGCGATGTCCGCGCCCAGCTCGGTTTGAAAGCCACCGACCTTGCCGGTGGTCGGATCCAGCACGCCAAACGGCGGACTGGCGCCGTCCACGCCGACGACGATCCTGCCGCGCTGCTTGATTTTCTCCAGGGTCGCATCCGCATGCGCGACGCCGGTAGCCGACAAGGCCGCCACCACCGCCCAGGCCAGCGCGGTGCCCGTCTTCTTGCTGAATTGCTTCATCTTGTCCATCCGATCCGGGTTGGGGCGCGCTTAGCTGCCCTGCTTGTACTTGGCGTGCAGTTCCTGCAACAGCGGCTGCGCGGGTTCGATGCCCAGGCGCTTCTCGGTGGCGATCAGCCAGCCCGAGCGGTGCCAGTCCTGCACGATCTTGTCGACGGCGGCGATGGTGTCGGTCTCGCCCTTGCGGGTCCAGACCACGGAGTTCGCGGGCAACACGTCGGTGGCGATAGGCGCGTGGTAATCGGCCCATTCCGGGTTGTTGCGCAGCAAGGGGTGGATCAAGGTGGAATCGTGCACGGCCGCCACGCACTGCCCGCCACGCAGCGCCAGCAACGAGTCCGACGCACTCTTGAAGCCCTTGACCACCGCGCCGTAGTCGGACGACAGCGGCTTGGCGTAGCTGCTGCCTTGCGACACGCACACCGTCTTGCCGCGCAGGTCTTCCCACTTGTTGATGCCGCTGCCCTTCAAGGTCGCGGCCGCGCCGCCTACCCGGAAGAACGGCGTCGGCGCATAGCCCAGGATGTCGGCGCGTTCCGGATTCAGTTCCATGGACGCGATCAGCAGGTCCACCTTGCCCGAGATCAGGAACTGCGTGCGCGTCGCGGTTTGCACTTGCACCAGTTCCGCCTTCACGCCCAGGCCCTTGGCCACTTCACGCGCCAGCTCGGGGTTCCAGCCCACCAGTTGCTGCGTGGCGGGGTCCAGCGATCCGAACACGCCGCCATTGGCCAGCACGCCGATGGTCACCGTGCCCCGCTGCCGGATCTTGTCCAGCGTGGCGTCGGCGTGGGCCGCGCCGGCCGCCAAAGCCAGCGCAAGCGTGAATGCCATGCGGGCCGCGCCCGTTGTCTTGCTGATTGCCATGTTGTTGTCTTGTCGATTGAATTGAACGAAGGTCCATGCTGCGGGCGCCACGCCGGCAAGACAAAGAAGACTTTCAGATATCAATATGCGACGGGCGGCGGCGCCCTACTTCAGCTTCACGTCGGCTGATGCGATCACGCGGCGATAGGTCGCGATGTCATCGCGCACCGTCTGGTCCACCGCTTCGGGCGAGGTCGCCGCAATGGTGAAGCCCAGGTTCTCCAGCAACGCCGCCGTCTCGGGCTCGCGCAGCACGGCCACCACGTCATGGTTGATGCGGTCCACGATGGCGCGTGGCGTCGACGCCGGCACCGACAGACCCTGCCAGCTTTCCACCACGTAATCGGGCAAGCCCGCCTCTTGCAGGGTGGGCACGTCGGGTAGCGCCTTGGAGCGGTACGGCGTGGTGACCGCCAGCGCCACCAGCTTGCCGTTGCGCACGTTTTCCGTGGCCGCCGCCAAGGTGATCAACATGGCGTCCACGTGGCCTCCCAGCACATCCAGCATGGCGGGTCCACCGCCGGGATAGGGAATCTGATTGGTTTTGGCGCCGATGCGTTCGTTCAAAAGCTCAACCGCCAGGTGCTGCAAGCTGCCCGTGCCACCCGGCAGCGCCAGCGACACCTCGCCCGGCTTCTGTTTCACCAGCGCCACGAACTCGGCAAAGGTCTTCACGCCCAGCCCTGGGCGCACGACAAGCAATTGCGGGTTCACCACGGCCTTGGTTACCCCTTGCAGGTCCTTGACGGGATCGTAAGGCAGCTTGCCCGGCTGCAACGCGTTCAACGAGAGCGCATCGCCGCCCAGCAGCAAGGTGTAGCCATCGCCCCGCGCATGCGCGACCGCCGCGTTACCGATGCTGCTGCTGGCGCCGGGCTGGTTTTCGACCACCACGCTTTGGTGCCATTTTTCGCTGAGCTTCTGCGCGATGGTGCGCGCCAGCTTGTCGCCGCTGCCGCCTGCCGCCATCGGCACCACAATCTTGACGGGCCGGTTCGGGTAGCGGTTGGCGTCTTCACCCGGCACCGGCGCCGACCCCGCAAAGTTGCTGAACAAGCCCGCGCCCACGATGACGCCGGCCAGCAGGCCCAGGCCCGCGCGCCAGGCTGATTTGCGTTGAATGCTCATGTACCGCCCCTGTGTGATTGGAAAAATCAGGATAGGGGCGGCGTAGGCGCGCAACAAATACCGATACGCAATGTGAAAATAGCCGTGCCGCGCGCGCTGCGCTCACGGATGTCGATGTAGAAAATGACGGGCGGCGTGCGCTACGCCGCGTTCACGCTATTTGGCCAGCACCGATTCAACATCCGCGCCAAACGCGCAATACCCCGGGTAACCCGGACGCGCATCGCAGGCCATCAGGCAGCCGGGCTTGCCGTTCGCGAAGCTCGCGGACACCGACATGCCGAAGCCATAGGTGGGTGTCGTGACGTCGAACGCGCTTTCGCACACGGCCTTCGTGCTGTAGGCAAACGTCATGCCCTCTCGCCGGCCATTGACGGCGAACGACACCTGGAAACTGTTGTAGCTGTTCCATCCTGAGCGAGGCAGCACCACGAAGCGGTAATGCCGGGCATCGCGGCGCTCACCGAATATCTTCAATTTTGCCGACGTGGTGCGGGTGGTGGGCGATGGGTACGGCAGCGCGAGTAAGGCGCGCGGGTCGCCCAACACGCCCAGGTCCATGCCCAGGCCTTTCTGATAGAACGGCACGTCCAGGCTGGGGTAGCCGGAATACTCCACGCGCCGGGGCGGCCCGTTGTAGGTGTTGGTTTCGGGTTCGAAGTCGGGTGCGCGCGCGAATGCAACGTCCAGCGTCAGGACCACGTCCGTCGGCTTGGCGTCTTCGGTGCGCACATGCTCTTCAAAGATCTCGGCACGGCCCGCGCATCCTGCCAGCAGCGCCAGCAAGCCAAGCGTCGTCAGGCGCCGGATGGACGGCATCAATGAATTCGGCATCAATCGATTCAACCTCACCTCACCGCTCCTGCGCCGTGGTCACCGGCAACGTCGCCGACTTCAGGCCATAACCATTGAACTGCCATCCGCTCTTGCCTTCCTGCCACTGAAAATTCTTGTTGATCCATTCCGCCTTCAAGTTGCGGTACAGGCGGCGCTGGTCGATGCGCTGGCCGGCGTCCAGCGCCTTTCTAGCGGCCTGCGAACTTTCATCCCATATGCCGCTGAAAGCCTTCGTTTGCATGGCTTTGGTGAAGGGCACGGTGGCATAGGGGCCATCGTCCAAGCGGCCAAGCCGAATCTCGTTGTCCAGCAATAGCGCGCCGTGCCGGTTGTCGGGCGACACCGATACCAATTGGGGAATGGAATGCAGTTTTTCCTTTTGCCGCTGATGTTCAAACCAAAGCACCTGGCCCGTCGACGTCACCAACGCCCGCGAGCCCGCCGTGAACAGCAGCAGGTCCTTGCGGCCGGGTTGTGCCAGGCCCATGTCGGGGTCGTGCATGTCGACGGTGGGACTCAATACACGCGCAAGCGGCGTCCCGTTTTGCACCGCGATCAATATCGTGCCGACACCCATGAAGTCGTTCGACACCGCCACCAGCATCGGCTGGCCGCCTTGTGTAGGCCCCAGCGCCCGCACGTGGATGAACTCCACGGCATTCAAAGGCCGATACGGCTTGCCGCGAAACAGAATGGTTCGCAGGTGAGAACGCGGATAGCCTTGCAGCGCGAAGTCGCCGCCGATGGGCTCGACGGTCTTCGCGTAGGCATTTTCAGACGCGGCGGGCTGCGCGCAGGCGATGGCGGGTATCGAAACGATCAGTGCCAGCGCAAGGCATAGGCAGGATCGCTTGCTTGGGCTGGAAAAAAGAGTGGCGCTGGACGGATGCGGCAAGACGGTTCGCGATTGGTGCTTCGTGAAAAGCGGTGCCGGCATTCTAGGGCATGTCTGACCTTGTCTGACCTTGTCTGACCTTGTCTGACCTTGCCTGGCCTAGCCGTGCTGCGTGCCATCCCTCGCCGACGGCACGCGCACCACAGCGTCCGCGTTGACTTGCGCCACATCCACCACGCCGAGCAGGCCCATATTGCGCCTGACTTCTTCCACGATCAGGTTGATGGCGTGCGCCACGCCGCGCTGCCCGGCCACCGTCGCCGCATAGTTGAACGGGCGCCCCACGAACACGCAGCGCGCGCCCAGCGCCATGGCCTTGAGCACGTCCGACCCGCGCCGCACGCCGCTGTCCAGCATCACGTCCATGCCACCGGCCGCGTCCACCACTGCCGGCAACGCTTGCAAGGGCGACAAGCTGCCGTCCAATTGCCGCCCGCCGTGGTTCGACACGATGATGCCGTCCATGCCCTGCGCGCGCGCGGTGCGCGCATCGTCGGGATGCAGAATGCCCTTGATCACCATCTGACCCTGCCAGCGACGGCGGATGGCGGCCACGTGCCGCCAGTTCAGATGGCCGCGGTCGGAAAAATCGCGCAGCACATTGGCCGACAGAATCGGCGCGCCGCGCGTGGCGTAGTTGTTCTCGAAGTGCGGCATGCCATGGCGCCACAGCGTGCGCAGGAACGTGCCGAACAGCCAGCGCGGATGCGTCAGCCCTTGCCAGGCCAGGCCCACGCTGGGCCGCAGCGGTGTTGAAAACCCCGCCCGCACGTTGTTCTCGCGGTTGGCGGCAACGGGCGTGTCCACCGTCAGCACCAAGGTCGTCACGCCGGCCGCCGCCACGCGGTCGATCAAGGCCGCGATCTGCGCGTCGTCACCCGGCAGGTAGGCCTGAAACCAGGTACCCGGCGCGGCCTGCATCACGGTTTCCAGGCGGATCAGCGACGACCCGCTCATGATGCAGGGCACGTTCGCCTCAGCGGCCGCGCGGGCCAGCACGACATCGCCGCGATAGCTCGACAGCGCCGAGATTCCCATGGGCGCCACGCCCACCGGCGCGGCGTACTCCCGGCCCAGTACCGTGGTGCGCGTGCTGCGCTGCGATACGTCCACCAGCACCTTGGGCCGAAAGCCGTACTGCGCAAAGGCCTGCCGGTTGCCGCGTTCGGATTGCCCGTCTTCCACCGCGCCGGACACATAGGCGTAGATGGGCTTGGGCAGGCGCCGTTTCGCGGCGGCTTCAAAGTCATGCAGGCTGAGTACCTGGCGCAGGGGGTCAAACATATGTGGCTCCTCGCGATCGGTCCGCGCAGGGGCGGCCGCGCTGTAGTCTTGGGTGATGGCGGACGACTATAGGCGTGCGGGTGCTTGGAATAAAGTGACTTTATCGATATTGCTTATTACACTTTTCTTCGCTCTCGATTCTTCCTGCACCGCCATGACGCTCAAGCAACTTGAAGCCTTTTACTGGGCCGCCACCTGCAAGAACTTCGCCATTGCCGCCAACCGGCTGAATATCTCGGTGTCATCGCTGTCCAAGCGCATCGGCGAACTTGAAGCGTCCATCGGCGCCGACCTGTTCAGCCGCAGCGCACGCAGCGCCACGCTG
>RCUJ01000703.1_pt1 | contig 19101 bp, 22 predicted proteins | sample 2166321 | NCBI WGS metagenome assembly RCUJ01 (sample SAMN09932808, study PRJNA488358) | compost metagenome | feature: garden; material: soil; isolation source: compost soil in an enriched community after 118 h of incubation | place: Germany: Experimental Botanical Garden Goettingen | collected... | reverse complement strand
CAGCCATGTCGGCTCCTTAGATCTTCACAGTGTCGCGGTTATCAAGGGCGTCAGCGATCGATTCGAACGTGACGTTGAGGCGTTCAGCCAGGGCGACCATGTCTTCCCCAGCGTCTTCGGCCAGACGCACCAGCTCTTCGAAGGACGCGCCTTCAGTCAGCATGGTGCGATGACGTTCTACTTCAGCCTTGGTCAGGACGAAGGCCTGCTTCCAGTCGTTGCTGTCGACAACGCTCATCAGACGCGACTGAGCGCGCAGCAGAGGCATGCCGTCCAGTACAACGTCCAGGGCCGCTTGGCGAGCACGCAGGGCCAGGTGGACGTCGTGACGGGTTACTTCGGTGCCTTGGTCGGCATGTTGGCGGGACTGGTCGCCTTGGTGACCATTACCTTTTTCGTTTTCGTTAACTTCGAAAGTCATGGCGGGTTTCTCTTGTGTGGACTGTGGGGTTTGTTGTTGCTGGGCGGGCCGTTGCGGGTGCCCGTGGAATTGACGTTTCATTACACGCTCCCTTGCCGTCAGGCATGGTGATGGTTTACTTCGACCACGCCCAGCGAACTGAGCCGAAGAGGACGCAGCACAAAGGCAGGAGCTTTCACCCCCGCCTTTGCGTCATTGTTGAATAGCTTGGAACTGATCGATCGGCTGGATATCCCAGAACAACCCTTCCCAGGAGAACGGCTTCGCAGGATACTCTTCACCGGTCAGGAAGACCAACAGCTTGATGACGCCAGCCTTGGTAGAGATCTCGTCGTGGAACTCATCCAGGGAGAGTCCAGGGCGATAGTTCTCGTGAACCTGGAGCATCATGTCGTTGAAAGTCTTGCTTTCCATTTCCAGTTCGTAGTGGTGATCTGGAACGTAGGCGAGAATGCGGAGATACTCCAGGCAAGTCTCGGTAGACGACCAACGTTTGGTCGGAGGGTAGGACATCCCGACGACTGTGCGCGGAACTTCAACTTCTTCGTTCATTGAGACCAGTCGCTGGCTCAGTTCGTTATCGCACATGAGATAATCCAGAGTGTGGTGTTCAAGGACGTGAGCGAACGCGCTTCGTTGGGCTACTTGAGTCTGATGCATGGTTACCTCCACGGTAAATCAGCCTAATGATGTGGTTTCTTTCGCGGGGACGCGTTTCTTTAGGTCGTCCAGGCGGTCATCGAGATGGTTGCGGCAAAGGTGGAATGTCTCACCGGGAGTGATGACTCTGACTGATGCGAAAGAGCAGCAGTCTTCACATTCAATGCCTTGGCCAGTACTAATGTTTTCGGTTTTGATCGACATCTTTCTTCTCCTGATCATGGCAGTAATGTACTGTCATAATAAATTTCAATCGATTTTTTGAGGTACTCATGAGCAACGTCTTGCCGTTTGGAAAGGCTGAAGCGCCTTGTGTTAACAGTACCTTTGAGAAACACTGTTCTCACATCATTTTTGACGTGAAGTTTCTGACAAAGGTAAAAGTCTACGAGCAGCAGTTCGTAAACAAGAACGATACCCACATCGCGTTCTTCGGCGGCAACCTCATGGGTGTCCATCCTGTCCGCTTTAAAGATGAGGATCGCAACCGCTGGTTCAACGAAGTCATGGACGCTGATGAGGACTCCCTCGAGGACGATCTCCACGCCCTGCCTGCTATCCTCCCGCACCGTCATGTATCCAGTGACGTGATGAACCTGAGCTGCTTCTGGATGGCGCACGGCTTCCTCACCAGTCCCCACCTGAACGAACAGCAGCGCTATGAAGGTGCACTGGCGTCTATCCTGGTCGTGCAGTACAAGTTCATCACTTCCATCCTCACCGATTGGTTCCGCTACAACGCTGACCCGATTATCGCACAGGCCACCTACGCTGCCCTCAACAAGCGTTTCGGCTTGAAGGTGGCTGGTAGTTGGGGTGCCCTGCTACGCATCCGTGCTGCGGCTGTAGTGGGTAAAGGTGAGCTACACTATAAAGAACTGTTGTCATTTCTTAACGACGACAAGGTTGTATATATGGTGAACGACACTCAAGGTCGTATCAAGGACATCCTGAAGAACATCCGGGACGTCTTCACCATCGTTAAGAACAGTCCTGAGATGCAGATCCGGACCAGCAGCTCCATGATCGAGATGGATGGCGAATTGAAGGTCCGTGATAAGACCCGACTCGTCTCCACCTACATGCGTTACATTCTGGAAGTCCTTCCAGATAAGAACAGCTTCATGGTGCCGGAACTCATCGACGTGATTGCCAAGACCGTCCCTACGATGCCTAAGAGCTCGTTGCAGGCGACTTTGCAATACATGTCGGCTAACTCCTCGCCTCGGGCCGACAAAGAGGTTCAGCAGCTCTGTACGGTCGTACTGCAACACGCCTTCAATTACCTGGCTCGCAATCCTAATGTGATGGAGAACCAGAGTGACATCGGTGGGTTGCTCAAGAAGATGCGTGCTCTCTATCAAGCCAGCCGTACCGCAGATCCGCAAATCATCGAGATGCGCGAACTGGCTGAAGGGATCGCTCGTCGTACCTTGAAGAGCAAGAACGGTGTTCTCATCGCAGCTGTCCGCAACGCAGTACTGCTTTACATCCTCCTCCGCACATTCACTATGAAACACTACCGCCAATAAGGGAATAGCAACATGACTCAACACTACGTAGGTCGTAAGATCGTAATGGCCTGGGAACAGGACAAGGATGGCCAACCAGGCTACCAGGTCAAGTATTCGAACGGTCACATCTCCTGGTCGCCGAAAGATGCGTTCGATGAATCCCACCTGGCGTTGGGTCATGTAGGTCAGTACACCTACGACCAGCAACTGGTTCTGGCTGACATGGTCGAGTTCTCGGCCCGTCTGGAAGCGCTGGAAGGTGTTCCTGGCGATCTGGCTGACATCGAGCGTGGTATCCTGCGCTTGTACATGGACGTCACCCAGAAGAAGGTGGACGCGTTCAGTAACATTGAACACGAGGTTGCTGTCTGATGATGCCGCCTCCATTCGTGGGGTTGCGCAACATTAACCGCGCCAAGATCAAGCCGATGTCTCGTGAAGAGCAACTGAAGCTGATCAAGTCGTTCAAGGACGCACAGGTCGAACTCGAGCGTATCTGCGCTGAGAAAGGCATTCCAGTTCCAGTCATGGTTTGTAAGGCGGTGGCGTAATGCATCAGTACAAGATTCCGTTCAAGCAAGGTAAGGCCAACCTCATTGCCCTGTTGGGTGGTGACAACCCTTGCTTCACCGACAGCATCAAGCATGTCGAGATCATGGGCGTCCTCGATGCAGCTGGCGAAGAGGCCAACAGCTCGTACATCGGCTTCAAGGGCGGTCCGGTCAAACGTGAAGCCAATGGCTACACCGCAGACATTGGTCCGTTCGTTGTCCGGGTTGACTACCAGACCGGCTTGCTGGAAACGTGGGGTCAGGAACACCAAGACCACACGCTGGTGATCGGCGTTGAGCTCGAAAACCTGAACCGTCGTTCAGCGTAATACGCAGCATAGAGGCAGGGGTTTACCGCCCCTGCCTCTATGCCGTTAACGTCGAAGGAACGAGTTGTTCTTGAAACCACCAAACAGCTGGTCGCGATGCTTGGACTTCGCTCGAGCTTGTTTGTCGAACCGGGCCGTGTCGGAGTGTTTATCGATAGACACACCACTGTCTACCACTTCGACCGACTTCAGTTCAGAACGCATGACCTTCAACTTGGTCTCCAGGTACTTACGTTCCATGTGAGACTTGCTGTTGTCGATCTTCTCTTCCATCAACTGGATATCCGTCAGGAGCTTCTCTTCCTTCAGGATCCGTTTGTTCTCCTGTGGCGATTCCACGGCCGCAGTCCGCAAACGACTCAAGATACGGCGAGTATCAATGCCGTAGTGATCCAGGTTACGAGCAGAACGCATGAACCAGTGAGTCATGAGCCATGAGATTACATGGTCATCGTGTCCGCTGGAGGCGTGGTCGATACGTCCACGGCGTTCTACCAGGGTCGAGAGTTCATCGATCAGCGAGGCATCTCGGATCATGGTCGCAGTGCCTTCAGTGGCCACTGGCATGATGTCGATGTACAACGCTTCACGCAATGGGCCCGAAGTAGGGAAACCAAAGTCCGCACGATACGGGAAGAACTTCCGTTCAGTAGGAACACCATGCGAGTACTCACGATAGTCCCGCTTAGCGCTCTCTGAGAGCTCTGCACGGTCGACAACCCGAGAGTAGATGCGACGGCCAGGGTCGACGCCATTGATCGGCAGATCGATCAGCAGGTAGTCCAGGATGGTGATCCAAGTAGACTTGGCTTCAGGGATGACCGTCATCTCCTTGAATTCCTGGATGAACTTACTGAACCACATCGAGAAACGGATCAAGTTGGATTCCGACACCGAGAAGGCCAACAACACCTCACCAGTTTCGATGTCCACCATGATACCCGACATGCTGTCGCGACCTACGGCGTTGGAGGTGTCGAGACCCAGTACCGACTTACGGCGCAGGGCTTCTTCCTTCGGAACGTGGTATCGGATAATGTACGATTCGTTCGACTTGTCAGTAAACGGCTCAGGGTTAAGGCTCTTCCGGATACGGTTGAGGACTTTCTCCTTGATCGGGTTACTGGCAGAACCAAACGTCCACTGCCCCAGGTAGTCTCGACGGATCTTGTCTCGGGACGCTGGTACAGTAGCAATCTTCTCACGCAACCATTCGTCGCTGTAACCCAACTGCAAGTGGTTGAAGGAGATGTCGACGTAGGGCGCTTCCGACTTACTGTTAGCCCGGATAGTGGCCACGGCGTCTTTACGGTCTTTGCAGTCGTAAAGGATCTCACTGAAGAACATCGCGATCGACTTGATCTTCTCGAACACGTACTTACCAGAATCGGTGGACAAGTCACCGGCGGTAGTCGTGTACAAGATGCCGTGCATGGAACCGTTTGCGCGGGCTTCGTCGAAAGAGGCTGTGGTTGCAGCGATCAGGGATGGAATCGAGATCTCTGCGTACGGAAGGAAAGGAACCTCGTCACCCGTTACCAGGGTTGGAGTTGTACCACGACCCACGCCGTTCGCTGCTTCAGGGTCGCCCTGAGGAACGTACGACTTGGTGCGGTTGCCACGGGACAGGGTGGTGAACTCATGCTGGTTGTCCGCGTCCTTAGGATGCAAGTACCACATCCACTTAGGCAGCAGGTCCCGCATCAGCTTGTATTCCTTGATCTCCTCTTTACGCAGGTCGCCCTTGGTAAACAGAATGTGCATGGAATCACGGGCTGCCACGTTGTGGAAGTAGTTCACCACAGCGCGGGTGTTCAGCGACTTACCGGTCTGACGGATTTGCTGGACGTAGGTAATGAAGGAGTTCATTACGCACCAGAACATGGCGATGTTACCGCGGTTAGCCCGCAGTGGGTGAGAACCACCACCAGATTTGGCAGGTACCCGTTGGATCTCCCGGAAGAAGTACCAAGGGTTCTCCTCACATTCCAGCATCATCATCTGGACGATGTGTTCAGGCAGGTTATCAGCGAAGGGGTCCCATTTCTGAAGTTCTGGCTGAATCAAGGCGAGCATCATGTACCAATGCTTAACGCCCATCGCCTTGTATTTGGCTGCCATCTTGACCCAGGACTCGTTGCGAGACGCAGTGTCAACAATGGCGTGGGGATAGCGATCCCAATCCTTCTCGTACAAAATGGCCATAAGTTGGTGTACGGCTGGGAGTTACCCCAGCCGTCTCCTAATCAATAGTTGTGACAAACCACACCACTGACGCCCAGCTGTAGATCGCCGTTGATCATACGCTTGATCCACTTCAGGTAAATGACGCCACCTTCAATCACGTCATTGACGAAGACTGTTTTGGTGGCCCACTGACTGATCGGCAGTTCGAACGTGCGGGTGTTGGTCGTGATGATAACGTGGGTTGGCGCAGGAGCAATCGTTTCGCTCTGGTTGTCGTACAGCGGGTTGATCCCGTAGTACAGCGCATTGAGCCAATCGGATTGCTTGGTGAAGCCGTTCGCCAACTCGATGTAGGACAGACCGCCAGTGTTGGCAGTGACCTTGGCCATCAGGTTGTCGCCGTACCAGTCTGGCTGGTTGTCGGAGAACTTCATACGCCAGTTGGTCTGCTGCATGCCGCCGGAGCGGAGCAAGCTGACCTGGAACTGTTGGACGTGGACGTAGTCGCCGTAAGCTGCGTCGATCAACTTCATCTTGACTGCCACTTTCATGATCTGAATAGTGGTGAAGTCGACGCCGTTGAATGGCGAGCTCTCAGGATGGAGTTCCACAGCGTTACGAGGAACGCGCAGAGCCGTCTGACGGGTAGCGTCGTACAGCCAGTAGTCCAGGATGTAGCCGTTGACGCTGTCCTTCCACGTTGGGTAGGAGTAGAGCTTCAGGCTGTAAGCTGGATCGGACTCGATGCCACGGATCAGGTACGGTTCGGTCACACGGCCGTTGGCAGTCTGACCTTGCGTGTACGAGTATTCCTCGTTCTGCGACAGTTCGTAGGTCAGCGTCAATTCCTGCTCACGACCACCCACCGTTGGAGACCAGTACTTCAGGCCTTCGAGACGGAACTTGCCGTTGGCATCTTCGTCTACCACGTCCATGATGGAAGTGGTGCCGTCGGTGTAGGTAACCTGGGCACGCATGGCCAGGGACGCTACCGTGATGTTGATTGGCATCTCGAGCACGTTCGGCTCGGAACTGGACAGACGGGAGCTGATCAGCTTGATCCCCTGCACGCGCTTCTGCGCCTCGTCCGGAGTACGAGTCAGGTTGGTGTTGTGGATCAGGAGCTTGTTGTAGTCGATCGGCATACCGTGGATGTTGTACGTCACCGCAGTCACGACTTCGCTATCAGCGAGCTTGCGGCTGGTGTAACCCATCTTCGGCACTTTCTCAGCCACGTTGTCCAGCTTGGTCGTCGCGTAGACCTCCAACGGAATGGCGTCGTTGACGTATTCGTTGTTGACGTAGTACGCACTGATGACTTCGCCAGAGGCTGACACGTTCACACCTTTGAAGATGCGAATCTCGTGCGCCTCAGAACCGCGGATGTGGAGTTGGTTATCCACTTGCAGGCGGTGAGGGAACACGCGAGTGTCCAGGTAGCAGCGCCAGGTTTCGCTAGCGTAGCCAGGGCCGGTGCCCAGCAGGATGTCCAGCTGTTCCAGAGACTCCCCGGTATCGAGGGGTTCCCAGACGTTGAGCTCAACCACGTAGGTGGTGTAGTCCGTACGACTGACACGGAACCAACCCATGGAGAAGTCGTAGACCAAGTCGCCTTCGTTGGCGATGTGGACACCCTTCTCGGTTTTGATGATGTCAGCCGAGCTATCGACCAACTTGTATTTGTACAGGTCCTGGAGATTGAACGTCAGGGCCCGGCGGTCTTTGAACACGATAACGGAATCGCCGTTACCAAGCGGAATAGTGATTTCAGCCATTTCCATATCCAAGTGAGGGGGAGGCTTTCACCTCCCCTGCGATTATTGACCCACAGACTCCCAGGTCTGATGCGGATGTGGATGGTCGATCGAATCGTGCTCAAAGCCTTCTTCGACGACAACCAAATCACGACTGATCGATACACGACCATCCAGCATGACTTGAATCACACGGTCCAGCAGGCGGTACTGGTAGATGTTGAGACCGATAGCACCATCTTCCGGGTGAGGGTGGATGATGACGTGTTGCAGGTCCACCTCCTCCTTCAGCGAAGGATCGTACTTGAGCAGCCAATCGTAGCCACGCATCCGCTCACGAAGCCAATCGAGGGTGTATTCCTCTTTGAACTCGTTCATGTTGATCACGCCATCGAGCATGTCGTAAATCAACTTGGTGCAAAGCGGACTGTACACTCTATACCAAGCCGGGATCGGGTTTGGCGTAGCCGGAGGTTGCTGAGGTAGATAGAGGGACAGGTAGTCCTCGATCTCGTTATCCACTGCCCACGATTTGGCACGCCATTCGTAGGTGTCGATATCGGTCAACCCTTTCATCGGGATGATTGGGTTGGTCACCTGGTACGGCGAACCATTCTGGATGCCGACTGGTAGCAGGCCGTTGTTCTCAGCCCAGGTCAGTTCGCTGCGAGAGTACAGCTGACCACCGATCACCACACGAGACACTTGGTCGTCATGCAGGTTGAACCGGAAGTTCTCGCTGAGTGCACGGTGAGCAATGAAGCCCCAGTCACGCGCCGTCTCACGCTTGAAGTCCTTGTCGCAGAAACCACGACCACGAACTGTCACGTACTGAACCTCATCGTCGAGCAAATACTCTTTGTTGACGATGCAGATCTCAGGCCAGGCTACGTAGTAGTCCAGGTTCTCGATCAGGGTACGGCCGTTGAGGAACACGTCGATCTGACCGAACGGGATCTCGACCATGGCTTCCAGGTCAGTCTCGTCATCCGCCACGATCATGTCTTCTTTAGAGATGACACTGAAGGCCAACGCCCTGTCACGGTAGGACAGTTCGAAGTTCTTGATGTACGTCCGTGTGTCGCAACGGATCGCAGCCTTCTTCATGGTCGGGTTGATCTTCCACTTCACCACGCCATCGGCGAGGTCGTAGTAGTCGTTATCACCGGTGACATCGATCCAGTCGTTGCGAGGGATGTTGTTCCAGATGGTGCAGACATAGAAGCGGTAATCGGTATCGGGCTGGAGCACGAAGTCGACAACGTCGTAGATCGTGTAATCCGCCGCACTGGCTTCGCCCGTCAACGCTTCGAAGTAAACCGCGTTCGCGTTGTTAACGAGGTATTCCATTGAGTAATCATGCGGATACCAACCCAACAGCAGACCAGTAGCGTTATACTCAAAGATGGTCCCCTTCTTCACAGCCTGCCACGGCAGTTGCAACCAGCGAGGGTTAGCGGATACCGCCATCTTCTGAGGGAGGTCACCCACCATCCGACTGATCGCATGGTAGCCCAAAGCGTCACGCGCCAACGGACGAGTAATCGCACCGTCCAATGCACCGATGACATTGCAGTAGGCAGATGCTTCAAGAGCAGCCGCTTTCCACACCGACACGTTCGACGCAGGACCAATCATGGCGTTGATGCGTTTGGTGTACGGAAGCTTGAACAGTTCCTGGATGCGCTGAGCGTTGTAGACCAACGGACGACGATACCCACCATGACGCACTACGACTTCCACCCGGATGTCGTGGTAGTTCTGCCAGAACTCTTCAGCCTCAATCATCGAGGCGACGTAGGCGGTACTGATGGCGTAATCCCGGTGGGTTACCATCCGAACACCGTCCACCTGGTTCTGGTGGTAGTACAGGCCGTCATAGACGAACTCTGTGGTGTACCGCAGCAGGAAGATGTCGATATCGTCCACGTAGTCGATCAAGGTACCCAATCCGTTGCGAGCGATCAGGTATTTGTCCTTGAGGTCGAGGGTACTGGCAAACGACTTCAAGTCCTTGAGCTTGTACTCCAACACTTCGCGGATCGACTTGTCCCGGACGTACTCAATAATGTCACCCATCTTGCAGGTCACGTTGTTGATGTCCTTGACACGCTTACCGTTGACATACGCCATGGCCGCGCCAGGGGTGGCAGCCTTAGCCGTACGCCAGAGTTGCTGGTAGGCGTAGAAGCTGTTGTTGTCGACGTAGGTGTAGCCTTCGATCTCGATACCCGCATCAATAGCCGTGGCATCCTTGCTATCGAACCAGGCATTGCTGCGCCAGCGGATATAAGGTTGAGTGATGCCCAGGGTGTCGACGATAGGCATGTCCTTGATCGCCACAACCATGTTCCCATCACGGGTGTACAGGAAGTAGACGTTCTGGGACGGGATGCGTTTACCAGGAGCGGTGTAGATATCGATCAGCAGCGACGTGTTGACAGAATGCGCCCGAGCAGACACCCACTTGTTACGGATCTCATCCATCCCAACCAAGAAGGGAGGGAGGTCACCAACCACGAAGACATGGTAGTAGGTGTTGATCGTTGGAAGGTTGTAGTCACGCCGACCGATACGCACGTTCGCATACGCACCCCAATGCCGTGTTACTCGCGTTGGGGCGACGATGTGCTGGCGGTCCATTCCTGGAGAACACCAGATATTGCGAGTGGCATAGTCGACCAAGTAATCAGTCGAACTGCTCATGGATTACCCCTTGATGAGGTTGTTGACGTTCTTGATGAACTCTTTGTGGTTGTCGCGACTGATCACGCGCTCAACGACTTTGCCCAGACCGGTCTTGGAGTAACCCCGATCGTTCACCGCGCTGTAGACCATGGCAATAAAGGTCGGTGGGTATTCCAACGAGATCGCTACCGCTTCACGGTAAGCCGGACCGTAGGACGCACCCAGAGCGATGTAAAGAAAGCCGACAGTCAGCTGTTCAACCCGCGGGCTGTTCATCACCAACTTGACCCAAGCTACGAAGTCTTGGACGTTGCGAAGAGGAGGAACATCACCCACAGCAGCATGTAGGGTGACAGGATCCATACCCACCAAAGCACGAGCTGCACGGACCATAATACGGTCCTGCTCTAATGGTGTGGTGTGACTATCAACCGCTTCGTGCAACTGCAAGAAGTAAATGGTTGTCAAGGCACGCAACATCGAGGTCTGACCGAAGTCAAGACTCAACCGCAAAGCCAGCGCAGAACTTACCCAACTCGTGAACGCTTTCAGGGCAAAGTCGCCGACGTTCAAGAAGTCGTGGCGAGCCGACACGTCACCTTCCACCCAAAGCTTTGTCAGTTTGGCTGTGAGGATGGTGTGTTGGAATACATCGATCCGGACCGGAGATCCATCGGGACGTAGCAACGACCGACCGTCCAGTACGACGGTATTAGCGAGCGTAGGAATTTCTTTATTGGTGATGGGTTGGTTGAAAGGCTGGAACTCGGTGACGCCTGGCGGTACAAGGGCGATACCTTCCACACCTGCTACCTTCACTAGTTTTTCATCGATCTCGAGTCTGCGGATACCGGATGCGATTTTGTCCAGCACGTAACGCGTGCACGGCGTTGTTTGGTATGGGGTATCGAACATTGTTCGCGGTCTCCATGAAGGTTTGTAAAATATTAAAACAGCTGCTGTAGGAGCTGATTTAAAATAGTATGCGTACGCTGCGACTTTTGGCGTATTCCACCAACGTGGTAGCGACCATACAATTCCTTGATTGTTCTGCGCGGAACTAAACTCCTGGGAGTATAAACATGTCTGTAAGTACTTACAGTTCTTTGCCACGGACGCAATTCCGGGGTATTAAGGACGAATCGGCGGTCAACCTGGTTATGCCAGGCGAAAGCCTCCCGATCCGCGTGCCATTGTTTTTCACCCTGGCTGCCTGGGGCGAAACCGACAAGGCTCGTTACGTGGACGGCGATGGTCAGGAATTGCTTTACGGCAAAGAGTTGACCAACCCGCGTTCCAAATTCTTCACCCACCAGAGCCAGTTCATTCGCTCCCACTTCGCCGCCGGCGGCAAGGCGCTCTTGCAGCGTATCGTGCCAGCTGATGCGAAGCGTGCGACTGCGCGTCTCTCGCTGGACATGGTTGCTGATGAGCTGCCGGTCTTCGAGCGTAACGCTGACGGCACCTTCAAGCTCGACGCACAAGGTGCGAAGATCGTAGTTGTTGGCGAGACCGTTCAAGGTTTCCGTCTGCAATGGAAGATGGTCGAAATCCCGGCTAACGGCTTCGGCGTTGGCGTGGCTGGTGAAGGTGGTCTGGTTTCCGGTGACGACGGTGCTATCTCCGTTCTGTCCCCAGTCCTGGACATCACTGGCCGTCACATCGGCGAGAAAGGTAAGAACCTCGGTTTCCGCCTGTCCGCTCCGACCGTGAACACCGTCGATCCGGCTGATGCCGATCTGAGCGAAAACCTGGGTACGTTCCTGTATCGCATCCAGATGATCGAGCGTTCCAACGCTCAGTCGACTGCTCGCCTGATCAGCAACCTCGACGGCGGCAACTACGTCGACTTCAGCCTGAAGAAAGGTGCCGTGGACCTGTCCACCGACATCGAGTACTACGGCGCGAAGAACATCATCCGTTCGTACGAAACCAGCGACATGTCGCAGTTCACCGGTTTCGGCAACTTCGAAAAGCTGAACATCTACGATGCCAACATCGCGGGTATCCTGGCTCAGCTGAAGGACGCGGAAGAAGCGCACACTGGCGACGAGATCGCCGACGCGCATCTGATCAACATCCTGACCGGTGTGGACGTCCATGGCGTTCCGTACAACACCTTCGTAGTTGAAGGTCCTCAGGCTGGCGGTCTGCTGTTCACCGAAACCTCGAACCACTTCCTGCAAGGCGGTTCCGACGGTACCATCGGCGTGGCCGAGTACAACGCTCTGGTCGATACCGTTCTGTCCAGCATCGACGATGCCTCCTTCCCATACGCTGACATCGCGCGCATGCCGTACGACTCGGTGTGGGATTCGGGCTTCCCGGTTGACACCAAGTTGAAGTTCGCCAACTTCCACGCCATCCGTCCAGACGTGTACATCCACGCCTGCACCCAAGACGTGCTGAAGCCGCTGAACAGCGCTGCTGCTGATTCGTCCATCGGCGTGACCCTGCGTTCGCACTTCCGTGCATCGCAAGAGTCGGCTGAGTTCGGCACCAAGGCCTGCCGCTATGCGGTGGTAATGTCGGCTGGTCGTCTGATCAACGACAACTACGATGGTCTGGTTCCATTCCTGGAATGGCTGCTGATCAAAGGCGCCGAGTACATGTCGGCCGCTGACGGCTCGATGAACTCTGACTTCGCTTTCGGGCGTGGTGAGCAGAACATCGTGACTCGTTACCGCGACCACAACGCCGGCACCAAGCTGGTTGGCGCTCGCAAGAACGATTGGGACAACGGCCTGAACTACGCTGAGTGGTTCGACATGTCTCGCCTGTTCTACGCAGGTATCCAGTCGATCTATGAAACCCACACTTCCGTACTGCACGGTTACCTGAACACTCAGATTGCTTGCAACCTGACGCGTATCGGTCACATCGTGTGGCGTGAAATGTCGGGCGACAGCCAACTGACCGACGAAGAGTTCCTGGACGCCGTGACCGACAAGGTTACCGAGCGCACCACTGGCAAGTACGACGGCCGGGTGACCATCACTCCGAACGCCTACTACAATGCCTTGGACGAAGCGTTGGGCTTCAGCTGGCACCTGGACATCGGCATGGCTGGTGATAACATCCGCACTGTGCAGAACCTCGCGGTGATCGCACAACGTCGTCGTAACGAGGAGTAATGCCCCATGGCACGTTATAACGAGACGTTGACTAACAAGGCCTACGCTGGTACCGCGCAGGCCAAGGTACTGAACCTCGCTGTTCAGGGTCAACAAGGCTATATCACCGATATGGCCTACTACCCTTCGGCTACGGACTACATCCGTAAACCGTTGATCGTGAAGGTTCTTCAGGCACCAGTGGGCTTGACCTACATGCCTAACGCCGCGGCTTACATCGCAGCGTACAAGAACCTGATCGAGAACTGGATGCAGTCCTGGTCCGGTTTCAACCGCACCCTGGCCGTTTCGGTAAACGAAACCCAGATCGGTAACTCGGGTGAGTCCTTCCAGACTCCATCCCGTGTGGCTCGTGCTCGTTCGCAGATCACCTCGACCATCGTCGAGAAAGATCGTCGTCCAGTGATTCGCTTCCTGGAAGACTACACCCGCTACCTGATCATGGATCCGGATGTGGGCCATGCGCTCCTGAGCGGCGTGAGCGACAAGTTCACCGACCAACTCGCCGACATCTACGGCGGTACCATCATCGCGTTCGAACCAGACAAGACTTTCCGCTACGTGGAAAACGCCTTCCTGGTAACCAACTTCTTCCCGTACAACGACATCGGTGAGAACATTGGTAGCCGTCAGCTGCAACAAGACGGTGAGATCGCGACGTACAACCTGTCGTGGACTGGCTTCCAGAAAGTCGGTTACGCTGTGGACAAGTTGGCGCAAGCCTTCATGGACGCACAGCGCGTTACTGGTATCGATCCTTCGTACCAGCCGACCTTCGTATCGGGTGTCGACTCGAACGTGGGCGCGGTGAAAACTGGTTACAGCGAACAAATCAACGCGCTGAAGAGCACGCTGGTTTCGCCGTAACGAGTAAGGCCGGAGCTTGGGGGTGGCTAGGGCTGCCCCCAGGTTTATAGGGAAGTCTCCGAGTAAGCCAACATGACAGCATGCGAGCAGTTACATGCAGCGTTAAGAGATCTGGAAGCAGACCTCAAGAATTATAAGGTGTACGGCAGTGCACTGATCACATTGAGCAAAGATAGTCTATCTCCCGAGCTTCGGGAAGTCTATCGCGCGGTGATGGGTCTCAAATGCCGTATCCCGGTGTACGCCAATGATTTCGACCAGTACAAGATCCAGGAAACTGGACACGCTGTGTTCGTGATCAAATTGACAGGGATGGTCTATATTCAGACTGTTGTCGGGAAGTTGGTTTTACCGTACGGTGCAGGGGTTGCCATTCAAGGCAAATTCTGATAAGGATGCAAAAAAAAGAACACATGCATACAGCCAGGGGATTTCTCCCCTGGCTGTATGCTCTATGCTGATCGTTTCAACAAAGCCAATAACAGTGGCGATGGTTCTGCTTGATTGGGGATCTGTTTAGGGATCCGTTTCCAACCACGAGGCTTACGGTAATCCGTACTGTGTTCTGCTTCAGGTGGTTCGTCGTCATCGATAATCCGCATATCGAATTCGAGGGCACGACCAAAAGCACGCAACAGGCTAATCGACCGACCACCTGGATCCATGCCGACAAGCGATATAGGCTTCTGCCTGGTGAGATTAAAGATATTCAACCCAGACTTACCGATACTGTTGATCTCCTCCTTATCGGCATGACCGCCTGGACCAACCCTTCTGCCGTACAGCTGCGCCGTCCAGTCTATCGCCAAGTCGGACCGAGGAGGCACGCGGATAGGTTCGATCCCACGGGTGGCACGATCGAGGTCCAATAGGTCTCTCAAACGCCCAGCTTCAGTAGCCTTACCCATTTGACGTGGCTGGACACCCATGTAGGTCGGGATGTCGAGTGGGGTCTCGTAGTGATCGAACAGAACCTTCTCGAGTTGGAACCAGATCTTGAGTTCCTTGTTACTTGCAATCTGTAGCGCAAAGAACGTGGGCATCTGGCGATGAGGGAACGGAATAGGCTGGTCTTCTGCCAGCTTATCGATTCGCAGATGGCCGTACTGCTTGCGCATATCCTTGCAATGTATTTCCATTAGGGCGAGTAGTCCGCCATCAAGCTCTTTCTGACTCATCTTTGAACGCTCCTTCAAAACCAAAGACAGCGACAGTCCGATCATCTTCGTCGAGTTCGAGGTAATCCTCTTCGTCGAAGCTGTGGTTGTCGCCTAGGGTTACCACGTAAGTCCTGGCATTGAGATCCAGGGTAATGATTAGATCACATCCCTGCATCGTGAATGGGGTGTAGTCGTCTTCGATGGTGAAACTAACGACGCCGTTAATGAGGTCGAGTGTGAACGGACGCAGTTGGTGCGTGTTCTCCGCTGCCAGTCTGCCGGGTTTCTTTACCCCGTAGTAGTGGCCGTAGCGATAGGTGTTCAGGTTGGTGAAGTCTGGCGTGAACCCATCCAGTTCTTCCGGCCATGGCTGAGGACCTTCGGTTGGGCGAGCAGGGATACGGAGGAAGCGGAGTTCAAGTGCGGTCACGGGACATTCCTACTACAAAAGAAAAAATCACGCCAGGGGATGCGGCCCCCAGCGTGTAGGTCAAATGACGCTTACTCGACGGTTACCTGGTTCAGGAGCCCGTGAACCACCGAGTCGGTGTCGACCAAAGAAGTGATGAAGTTTGCACTGACGCCGTCCGCGAATTGGATCAGGTCCATCAGTTTCATGCTGCTGCTGAACACGCAGTACTTGCCGTCGACCACACGGACAGTGGCGACTTCGCCGGAGGCGGCTTTGACGACCAGGGTATCGGCGCTGCCACTGCCTTCCAGAGAGGCGTAGGTGTAGACGCCAGCTTCGGTACGTGGTAGACGGTCGGCAGTGATTTGTGCGACGTCGGTGATGCCTGCGCGCTGCGAGTAGAAGTCACGCATATCCAGGCGGTTCTTTTCGTTATCAACGAGGGTCTTGTAGAAGGCAGCCTTGGAGACATTGGATTCAATGCTCTTGACTTCTGCCTGAGACAGTTGCTCACGGATGATGGCGCCGTCTGGCGTGCTGAAGGTCTGAACGAATTCGATCATACCGGCAAAGAATTCAGTGGCGTCGATCGAAACGCGAGTACCCCAACCCAGGACCTTCTTGATCACGTCACCGACGTAACCTTGTTTCTGGGCCATGTAGGTGGTGGTGCCTTCGGCGATGTCGATGATGCGGGTGATGCGGAAGCTTGCGTTGGACGCATTGACGGTCAGATGTTCGACGCAGTCACGATCACGGCGGGTTTCGACGTCGTGACTGCTGACGTAATGAACCAGGGTGTACGGGAAGACACCAGTCTTACCGCAGGTGCAACCTTCAATGGTGCGATCTGCCAGGCTAACCAGGGTGGTCCAGAGGGAATGTGCAGCGAGAGGATTGCTAGCAGTGATCTGCATTTGAAGTCTAACCTTATTCAATTGAGGGCATAAAGCCTGGGGCTGAAACCCCAGGCCTGTGTTGCGCTGAACGATTACTTGCCGCCGAACACTTTCTCGGCTTCTTCGCCCAGGTAGCTAACTACGGATTTGTAGTTGCTGGTGCGACGGCCAACGCCGATGATGACGTCGGACTTGGCCACGCCGAACTTGTTCCATTCAGCACCGGCAGCGGTACCGGACTTGTGGCGGCTGTAGCTGGTGTCGATGGCGCTGTGACCGATCTTGGTGCGCAGGGTGGTGCGATCCAGATCCTTGTCAGCAGCCATGGCCGCTTGCGACTTGTTACCGAAAGCCAGGGTCTGTGCCGATGCGACGTCGATCAGGAAGCCTTGGCTGTCCTTCAGTTGGTCCAGGCTCAGCGACGGCGGCAGGTACTTGGCCACGATGTCTTCGAAGCCAGGCATGTCGCCGGTTTTGGTGGCGCTGTCGATGGTGGTGATGGCTTCCAGTTCTTGGGCCAGAGTCTTGATGTTGTCCGGCAGTTCTTTAGTCGACATGAGTCATTTTCCTTGCAGGTTGTGATTGGGTACGGAATAGTGGTTGTTCACTTCATACCCAGGTTTGGTAATATTTTACAGATGAAGTATCTAGCCCCACTGTGCAAGTCGATAATGTAGGGCTAAAAATCCTTTGCCTGAAGATTTACCACCGCATCAAGGCAAAAGAAAAGTGGAGCAAGGGGAGCCGAAGCTCCCCAGGTCCTTATGCAGCCTTCTTGTTCGTGAAGCCTTTGAACAGTTTGTAGCTGCCGTAGACAGCTGCGGCTGCGGCAACAGTAGCGACGGCAGCAGCAGCCACCGGGTGAACCTTGGCGATGTTAGCGCCAGTCTGTGCGTACTTGGCGACAGCAGCAGTTGCTACGCCCAGCTTACCCACTTCACCAGCAACTTGAGCAGCGTCAGCTACCACGGAACCAGCTTCTACTGCTGCGCCAACGATTTCGATTGCGGACATGGTGATTCTCCAGAATTCTTAATTAGGTCTTGCGAATGAGGTTTGGGTATTGCGATTTACCAGTGCAACTTACTTCTTGCTGAACTTGGCTTTGATCTTGCCAGTCACGTTGTGCTTCTGGTTCATCTCGTAGATGATGTCAACAGCGATGCACACAACAGCGACTTTGATGATGGCGTTTACTACGTTCATGATGCTGTCCTCCTCGGACTAAGGGTTTGGGTGTTGCGAATTGATTAACCGCGTTTCCAGCTGAAGTTCGAACCACCTTCGCCAGCGAAGCCAGCGGTGCCGAACACTTTCTCGAGCTCATCAGCGAACTCACCGAGAGCTTTCTTCATGATACGTTCGGCGCGCTTACGCTGATAGTACTTGTAGCCAGCAATGGCTACTGCACCAACGGCTACGGTTACAGCTACAGTTTGGACAGTGCTCATTGCGGTATTCCTTGATCAGTGTGATTGTTCATGTCTACTATGTATGACTCAAATATTTTACAATAGACTTTTATACACCTATATAGAGTGTGGGGCTCTATAAGGCCTCTATGCCGCACGTTCTCAATAAAGACGGGCGTTTCCTTACCTTTGTAGATTGCGTGCCTTATACGGGATCCTAGGGCTATGCGGTGGTAAGGCAAAAAGAAACGGCATAAGGCCCGGCACGGGGCCGGGCTTACACTGTTAGCGTCCGGTGCGTAGCCTTTCCAACTCTACCTCGTTCCAACCTTCTGGAAGTGTATAGATGATTGCTTGTTCCGACTCGAGGCCAAACTTGACTCGACACTCACGACGCATGAGTACATCCGCACCCATCGGTTCCTGATCATCGCGGATCTCACCGAGACTCCAAGTGGCGGCGTACGAGAAGTCCTTGAGTTGCAGCAGGACGTACTTGTTGTGCAGAGCGATGTGGGGAGATAACCACATCACCTCTCTATGCCAAACACCTTGCAGACAATGCGGGATTGCTCGATCGGTGAACAGCACGCCACGTTCCCACATCTCTGGGATATCACGAGGTGTCTTGACTTCCTGGATGCGCCCATCTGCTTCAGCGGTAGCGATCGCCTTCGCCACGACGTGGTTGGCCATCCAGATCTTGGCAGTGGTGGTGGTCATTGAGAGCATCTCTGCCTGCTCATAGACCGGACCACCGGCATCGACTATTTCGAACTTCTGTGTCACGTCGGGCTCTTCGATATAGTCTTGACGGTACAGCATTTCAAAACACATACATCCCACTCCTAGAAAAAAGAAAGACACAGCAGGGGCCACCACCCCTGCTGTGCTTATGTCGCTTAGTTCTTCAGGGTCAGATCGAGGATCTGTTCCATCAGCTCGTTGGCTTTGCTTGCATCAGCATCTGCCATGGTCACGATCTTCATCACACCCGGACCGGTGATGGTGATAGTACCGTTGCTGAACAGGCGGATTTCATTCTGCCCCTCTTTCAAGGTAGCCACCAGCGGCTTGGCGTTATCGGGACTGAAGTTGAACTCATTGCCGATC
>RCUJ01000699.1_pt1 | contig 19145 bp, 15 predicted proteins | sample 2166321 | NCBI WGS metagenome assembly RCUJ01 (sample SAMN09932808, study PRJNA488358) | compost metagenome | feature: garden; material: soil; isolation source: compost soil in an enriched community after 118 h of incubation | place: Germany: Experimental Botanical Garden Goettingen | collected... | reverse complement strand
TACCACGGGAACTCCATGCCAGTATCGTGCAAGTGGTGAGACGTCGGCACCCTCTCATTCTGCTTTACGACCCCTCACCTGCGCGGCCTCTCAGGTCTATGTGCTTGAAACAGTTGTAAGTTCAAGGCAAGCCGGTACAATGGCCCCGCTCGCTGCAAGGCGGGTAGCGTTATGGTGGCCCTGCCGGTCCCCCCGCAACGATCAGCCGTGAACCCGGTCAGGCCTGGAAGGGAGCAGCCGCAGCGGTGACATTGTGTGCCGGGGTGTGGCTGGTGGGGTCGCCTCCATCTTCAAACCCGCTCGGGTTGTCTGTTAATCCTTATCCGTTTTATCTGCTTGCCTTTAACGAGGCGCGTCCGTTTGCCTGCTTGAATGGCGTGAGAGCTGCAAAGGCTACCGCCCATGCAGTAGCGGGCTTTTGTAGCGCGGGCCGCCATCCTGCGGTGGCATCTCCGTGTCTCGGGACGAGATACGTGGCATGGGGAGAGTCGCTACGGTTCTCCGCCCTGGGCAATCAAAAAATGCCGCTCACCGGGTTTGAGTGAACGGCATTGCGGCTGTGCTGGAGGGCTTTTGCTGTTTAAGTCGCTTCAGTCGACTTGGTAGCTGAGTACGCTGTTCTGTTCTTTCAGTGCTTTGCGCATTTCTGCGGGAATGTTGCCGGAGCGAACGGCCAGTTCCAGGCGAATTTCTTCGAGGCTTTGCGCAAAGGCTTGCGGATCATCACGCTGGGCGGCGCTGAGGACCCGGCTGTAAGCGGTGGCGTCGGCGGCGTCGAGCAGGGAGAGGACAATGCCTCCATCCGGGCGACGCGGGCCGAAAGTGACGCGCAAAGGAGCAAACAACTCTTCGACGAACTGGCGATTAATGCTATCCATGACCGTACTCCATCCTGAGGTTGGTTGTTTGTGACCTCGGTGGGGTGGCGAAGTTCGGTCAGGCCGTCAGCGACTGACGTGCGCGTTCGATTACCTGTGGCAAGGATTCGCTGCTGTACTGCTCGGGGTACAGGCGCTGGGTATGCTGGGCAATACCGGCCTGATTGACGATAGTGAAGCTGAAGTTGCCCTTGCGGCTTGCAAGGATGCGGCAATCGAATGGCGCAAAAGCGTTGGATAGGGTGCGAATGGCATCCTGAATTTGGTGTTGAGTGTTCATTTTTTGGGTGTTTCCTAAAACTGCGGGCGCGTCATTGCGCTAAATAAAGCTCCAAGCTTTCGACTTTCTGGGTCGAAGGAATGAATCTGATCGGAGCGGACTGCACGCATAAGTTCGGTTTTGCGAGTGCTTATGCGGGTCGGTACTTCGGAGGCAGGCTGAGTCAGTGCTTGCGCAAGACGGCCTGATCAGTCAGCAGGTTGGGTCTGGTAAGGAACTGTGCGGCATCGCTTGATAGGGCGGTGCGTTCGTTACCTGGAATCCATCGAGGGGGCCGGAAGGCCTGATTGACTTACAGCGTGGTACTAACGGGCCGGATGGTAACTGTTTGATTAAACTTTAGCCAGCTGAATCTGCGAAGGGCACGGATTAATACCCGGGAGGAGCCAACTGGCTGTATCCCTGCATTCTGGCGATCCGCGAGCAGTCGCCAACGATCGCCAGCAAGCTGGTGCTTTGCACTGCACGGGCTGAGTCGATGCAATGATTATTGTCAGGCAGCGCCGAGCCGAGCATCGGATGCAATTTAGCCCATGCTCCGTTACGATTAGCCCACTTTTGCTTTCATCTCGCGACGGTTTTAGATGAGTTATCAGGTTCTTGCACGTAAGTGGCGTCCGCGCTCGTTCCGCGAAATGGTCGGCCAGGCCCATGTGCTCAAGGCGCTGATCAATGCCCTCGACAGTCAGCGCCTGCATCACGCGTACCTGTTTACCGGTACCCGTGGGGTCGGCAAGACCACAATTGCGCGAATCATCGCCAAGTGCCTGAACTGCGAAAGCGGGATCAGTTCGACGCCGTGCGGGGTTTGCTCTATCTGCAAGGAGATCGACGAGGGGCGCTTCGTCGATCTGATCGAGGTCGATGCTGCCAGTCGCACCAAGGTCGAAGATACTCGCGAACTGTTGGATAACGTGCAGTACTCGCCGAGCCGTGGGCGTTTCAAGGTCTACCTGATCGACGAAGTGCACATGCTGTCTTCGCACTCGTTCAACGCCTTGCTCAAGACCCTGGAAGAGCCGCCGCCGCACGTCAAATTCCTGCTGGCAACCACCGATCCGCAGAAGCTGCCGATGACTATCTTGTCGCGCTGCCTGCAGTTCTCCCTGAAGAACATGCCGCCGGAGCGGGTGGTCGAGCATTTGACCCATGTGCTGGGGGCGGAAAATATTCCGTTTGAAGAGGATGCGCTCTGGTTGCTCGGCCGTGCGGCCGATGGCTCGATGCGCGATGCAATGAGCCTGACCGATCAGGCGATTGCTTTCGGTGAAGGCAAGGTGCTGGCAGCCGATGTGCGCGCGATGCTCGGCACCCTCGATCACGGCCAGGTGTACGGCGTGCTGCATGCTTTGCTCGAGGGCGATGCGCGTGGCCTGATCGAAGCTGTGCGTCATCTGGCAGAGCAGGGGCCTGACTGGAATGGTGTGCTGGCGGAGATTCTCAATGTCCTGCACCGTGTGGCCATCGCCCAGGCGCTGCCGGATGCGGTCGACAACGGCCAGGGCGACCGTGATCGGGTGCTGGCGCTGGCCGAGGTGTTGCCTGCCGAAGATGTGCAGTTTTATTACCAGATGGGCTTGATCGGCCGGCGCGATCTGTCATTGGCGCCGGATCCACGTAGCGGCTTTGAAATGGTGCTGTTGCGCATGCTGGCGTTTCGGCCCGCCGATAGCGGCGATGGGCCGAGGGTGGCGCTAAAGCCGCTAGGGATTAGCCAGGCCACAGCTGATCCCCGTCCCAACCCGGTGGCTGGCACGGCTGTGACTGTGTCGGCTGTGACTGCTGCCGTGGTCGAGGCTAAATCCGAGCCTGAGCCTGTGGTTGCTGCGCCAGCGGCCGTCGCGCCGGTGCTGCTCGAATTGCCATCGAGGGTCGAGCCGGAAGCTGTAGTTGAGGCACCTGCTGCGTTGCCGGTGGCGCCAGTCGCTGACGTCCCCCGGGTCTTGGTGCAGCCGGCACCGGTAGCCGCGGTCACCAATCTGCCCTGGGAAGAACAGGCGCATCCGCTCGAGGCCAGCGCCCCGCAGGCTGAGCCGCTGCCTGTGCAAGCGCCGGCAGCAGCGCAGCCGCTCGGCAGTGCGCCGCAGGTCGATGCGGACGTCGACAGCGACGACGAGCCGCCGCCAGGCGATTACGATTATGTGGAGATGGATGCGCAGACGCTCGACTACGATTTTGATGCGGTTCAGGCTGCCGAGCCGGACCCGCTGCCAGCTGCCAAGCCGGCGACCGGCCTGGCTGCCGAGTGGCTCGAGCTGTTTCCCAAGCTTGGCCTGTCCGGCATGACCGGCAGCATCGGCGCCAACTGCACGCTGATGGCGGTCGAGGGCGACAACTGGTTGCTGCATCTCGATCCTGGACACAGTGCGCTGTTCAACGCGAACCAGCAGCGTCGTCTGAATGATGCCCTGAATCAGTACCATGGGCGCGAGCTGAACCTGCAGATCGAGTTGTGCATGCCCGAGCAGGAAACCCCGGCGCAGGCAGCGGCACGCAAGCGTGCCAATCGTCAGCGCGAAGCCGAGGAGTCGATTCACGGCGACCCGTTGGTGCAGCAAATGATTGAGCAGTTCGCCGCGGTTATCCGCGCGGACAGCATCGAACCAGTAGATACTCAAGTTAACCCCTGATTACCGAGGACTAGCACCATGATGAAAGGTGGCATGGCCGGCCTGATGAAGCAGGCCCAGCAGATGCAAGAGAAAATGCAGAAGATGCAGGAAGAGTTGGCGAACGCCGAGGTGACCGGTCAATCCGGTGCCGGCCTGGTCAGCGTGGTGATGACCGGTCGGCATGACGTCAAGCGTGTGAGCCTGGACGACAGCCTGATGCAGGAAGACAAGGAAATCCTCGAGGATCTGATTGCGGCGGCGGTGAACGATGCGGTGCGCAAGGTCGAGCAGAACAGCCAGGACAAAATGTCCGGTATGACCGCGGGTATGCAATTGCCCCCCGGCTTCAAAATGCCGTTCTAATCCGGGGCGTCCAGCCAGCGCACATGACTGCGTTGCAAGCAGGCACGGGCATCCTCATTTACAGCCAGTAAACTCCGGTGCCCGCGCCTGCTTGCGCCTTGTCCTGCACACCGTCTGACCACCCCTGGCAGCGGCGTTGATCCCCAGGTCAAAAGCTTGCATAACACTCCTGTAGCCAACGAGTACTCCCATGAGCTTCAGCCCGCTGATCCGCCAATTGATCGATTCTTTGCGCATTCTGCCGGGGGTGGGGCAGAAGACTGCCCAGCGCATGGCGTTGCAGATGCTCGAGCGTGATCGTGGTGGGGCGTTGCGCCTGGCTCAGGCGCTGACTCGGGCGATGGAGGGGGTGGGGCATTGCAAGCAGTGCCGTAGCCTGAGCGAGGACGAGGTCTGTCAGCTGTGTCTCGACCCGCGCCGCGACGACAGCTTGCTGTGTGTGGTGGAGGGGCCGATGGATGTCTACGCAGTGGAACAGACCGGCTTTCGCGGGCGCTACTTCGTGCTCAAGGGCCATCTATCCCCGCTCGACGGCCTGGGGCCCGAGGCCATAGGCATTCCTGATCTGTTGGCGCGCATCGAGGCGGGAAATTTCAGCGAGGTGATCCTCGCCACCAACCCCACGGTGGAAGGCGAAGCAACGGCCCATTACATTGCCCAGTTGCTGGCTAACAAGGGCCTGATCGCCTCGCGTATTGCCCACGGCATGCCGCTCGGTGGCGAGCTGGAGCTGGTCGATGGCGGAACCCTGGCGCATTCGATTGCCGGGCGGCGACCGATTCAGCTGTAGGGCAACCACTTCCCTTGTGAGAGCGGCTTTGGCCCGTGGCCCGGGTGCAATCCGGGGCGGTTTGCAGGCGCTGGATTTTCCCGGATTTTATCCGGGCTGCGACTGCTTTCGTAGGAGGGGCCATGGCCCCGCAGAAAGAACGTCGCGCTGCTTCTGTGGGAGAGGCTTTAGCCGCGACAGGTTTCCAGCCTGGAGCTGTCTCGGCTGAAGCGGAGCGCCGCCCGGCCCCTCCCGCAAAGCCGGCCCGGCTGCAATTTTGTCCGCAGGTATGGCTGAACCGTCATCTTGATAACCAAGCAAGCGCTCGGTAAGTTCAGGGGCTTGTTCGGGAAACTCGCTCAGGAGCCATGCCATGTCCGCTTTCCAGGAATACTTCGACGACTCCCAGCAGCTGGTGCGCGATTCTGTGCGGCGTTTCGTTGAGCGGGAAATCCTGCCGCACATAGACGAATGGGAAGAGGCCGAGGAATTCCCCCGCGAGCTGTACCTCAAGGCCGGTGCCGCCGGGATTCTTGGTATCGGTTACCCGGAGCGGTTTGGTGGCAGTCACGAGGGCGACATCTTCGCCAAGGTCGCAGCCAGCGAAGAGTTGATGCGCTCTGGTTCCGGAGGCCTGGTCGCTGGCCTTGGTTCGCTGGATATCGCTCTACCCCCGGTGGTCAAGTGGGCCGCGCCGGCGTTGCGCGAGCGCATAGTGCCTCAGGTGCTTGCGGGGGAGAGGATCATGGCTTTGGCGGTGACCGAGCCCTCAGGTGGCTCCGATGTGGCCAATATGAAGACCCGCGCGGTGCGTGACGGTGATTTCTATCGAGTAACCGGTAGCAAGACCTTTATCACCAGTGGCATCCGTGCCGACTACTACACGGTGGCGGTGCGGACCGGTGGCGACGGTTTCGCTGGCATCAGTCTGTTGCTGGTGGAGAAGGGTACGTCCGGTTTCACCGTCGGTCGCAAGTTGAAGAAGATGGGCTGGTGGGCATCGGATACCGCCGAGCTGTTCTTCGACGACTGCAGGGTGCCGGTGTCGAACCTGATCGGTGCCGAGAACATGGGCTTTACCGGCATCATGGCCAACTTCCAGAGCGAGCGATTGTCCCTGGCGATTATGGCCAATATGACGGGGCAGCTGGCTTTCGAGGAGGCGATGAAGTGGGCGCAGCAGCGTGAGGCGTTCGGCAAGCCTATCGGCAAGTTTCAGGTGCTCAAGCACCGCCTGGCAGAGATGGCTACCCAGTTGGAGGTCTCCCGCGAGTTCACCTACCGCCAGGCGGCGAAGATGGCGGCGGGCAAGAGCGTGATAAAGGAGATCTCCATGGCGAAGAACTTGGCCACCGACATGGCCGATCGTCTGACCTACGATGCGCTGCAGATCATGGGGGGAATGGGGTATATGCGAGAAAGTCTGGTGGAGCGCCTGTACCGCGATAATCGGATTCTGTCGATTGGCGGCGGCTCGCGCGAGATCATGAACGAGATCATCAGCAAGCAGATGGGCTTGTAGGGCGGATGCGGCTCTTCACGGGCGCCGGGCCGTCCTGAGCGTCTTTTTGCGCGGGGGCATCAAAGTAAGCACAAAAAAACAAGCCCCGCTTGTGCGGGGCTCGTCTTGAACAGGACAGGAAGCTTAAGCTACCTGTACCTCTTCAGCTTGCATACCTTTCTGGCCACGGGCGGCCACGTAGGTAACGGTTTGGCCTTCTTTCAGGCTCTTGAAACCGTCGCTCTGGATCGCTTTGAAGTGAACGAACAGATCATCGCCGCCGTTAGTCGGGGTAATGAAGCCGAAGCCCTTTTCATCGTTAAACCATTTGACGGTGCCAGTTTCGCGGTTAGCCATGATGTATCTCTTATGAATCGATGCGGATTGCAGTACTAGAAATACCCCAGCAGGGTGATGAACGCAATGATTTTTCGGTATTGAGTGGCTTTAACGGGAAATTAACTCTGTCCGATTGGACTGTTGCATGTGGATTTTTCAGGCGCCTTCTAGTGTTTTTTGCTGCTGGTTATTGGTTTTTGCCTGTATATCGGCGAAGTTGCAGGGCGCGTGGCCAGTCGGGCCGTCTCGGATGTGGTGGAATCATAAACGGCGCTATTCCGAACGCCGACGCACCTCTTGGCAGCCCTGTCCGATGATGCCGGGCGCAGTTTCTTGAGCTGTGCCCGCAGTTCATCCTGGTCTTTCGGTTCAGGCAGGGTTGGATCTCGGTCAGCGGGCTTTTGCTGCTGTAACGGCACGCACTTGACCGACAAACCTTGCTGATTTTCTGGCGGACGCCCGATGGATCGGTCGCTGACTGTGCAGCGACCTCATGAGCTGGTCGAGGTTAGTCGACCAGGGTCAAGGTGACGTCGATGTTGCCGCGGGTGGCGTTTGAGTAGGGGCAAACGATGTGCGCGCGCTCGATCAGTGTCTGTGCTTGCTCGCGATCCATGCCTGGCAGGCTGATGCGCAGCTCGACTTCGATGCCGAAACCGTTGGGGATGGCGCCGATTCCGACCACGCCTTCGATCGAGGCATCGCTGGGAATCGCCAGCTTGTCGCGACCGGCGACGTACTTCATCGCGCCGATGAAGCAGGCCGAATAACCGGCGGCGAACAGTTGCTCGGGGTTGGTGCCCTGGCCGCCGGCACCGCCGAGCTCCTTCGGAGTGGTCAGGGCGACGTCGAGCACGCCGTCGGAGGAGATGGCACGACCGTCGCGGCCGCCGGTGGCTTCTGCGTAGGCGCGGTAGGCAATGGTTTCAATCGACATGCTGGTAATCCTCTGAAGCTGTTGGGTTTGGTTGATGCGGTTGTTGCATTCGGCTCGCCGAGAACGGCAATTTCTTGTATTGTCACGCTAATAGTTTGCGCGCTAATTAATATGATGAGCAGAACTGTAGCGAGCAACAATATTGCGCGCAATATATTTATTTGAATATTTTGTGATAAGAACAAATAATTTTGGAATAAGTGGCGGCTTTGGTTGTGAGATCAGGGCAGGGGCGGGCGGCGTTTCGCTTCAGCCTAGAAGAGTTTGCGGTTGAGTGACTGGGTGGCATCCCCTGTTTTACGGGCGCTGGGGGCGGCAACGCGCGCGAAATGTGGAACGATCAGCCTGGCAGCCCTGCGGGCTGCATTCGCCGCGGGGTCGGAACGCCGCCCGGCTCCTCCAGGGGTGAGGGCGTGCCGCAGGTCTGCTGGCGATCTCATGGATGGGGAGGGGGCGGGGCCGTGTTCAGACTGCCTGTCGCAGGTTGTTGCGCAGGGCTACCAGTTCTTCTTTGAGTGTCGCCAGTCGTTCAAGCGATTGTTGGCTGGCCTCGAGGATGCACGCGGGGATGGTTCTGGCCTGTTCGCGCAGGGCGCGGCCTGTATCGGTGAGGAACAGTTCGACCACGCGCTCGTCGGTGCTGCTGCGAATACGCTTGAGCAGGCCTTCGGCTTCCAGGCGTTTGAGTAACGGGGTGAGGGAGCCGGGGTCGGTGAGCAGGCGTGCACTGATCTCGCCGACGGTAATGCCGTCGCCTTGCCAGAGCACCATCATGGCCAGGTACTGAGGGTAGGTCAGGCCCAGTTCCTGCAGCAACGGTTTGTACACCTTGGTCATCAGCAACGAGGTTGAATACAGGGCGAAGCACAGTTGATTGTCGAGCAGCAGCTCGGTGCAGGTGTCTTGCGTGGCCATCAGGTTCTCCGGCGGCAAGGAAGGAATGACGATAATTTATCGCGCTAACTAACGTTATGCCAACTGAATGGGCGGTGAAAAAAACGCCCTCCAGCTGTGAGAACGGGTGAAAAAGCTCTCGCCTACTGCGACCGCCCGCTGCTGGCCGTAGGGCGGCTTGGCGGCGATCCGTTCGCAGCGCTACCGGAGCCGCCAGGATAGGTGCCATGGCGATAAGCCTGTCGCGAGTGACAGGGGTCGCCAAAGCGCCCGCTGCGGCGTTGCGCCCGTCGACAGCAGTCGGCATGCCGCTGCCAGCATTGCGTTGTGGCATGCGTCGCCAAGCAGGGGCGTCGTCAAGCGATGCGCGAGTGCGACAGCCGATTGGCCCTTCACTTCTGCTCGGTGGCGTCGCTGCCGGAGGTTGTCTCTTCTTTGTGCGTGGCCAGGTTGAAGTGCTGGAACGCCTGGGCGACGGTGGCCCGCAGTTGGGCATCGTCCCAGGGTTTGGTGAGGAATTTGTAGATGGCGCCCTGGTTGATCGCCTCGGTCACCGATGTCAGGTCGGTGTAACCGGACAGTACGATGCGGATGGTGTCCGGGTAGAGATCCTTGACCCGGCTGAAGAACGCGGTGCCGTTCATTTCCGGCATGCGCTGATCGGAGAGAATGACCTGTACCTCGTGCTTGGCCAGCAGGGCGAAGGCGTCTTGTGCCCGGTTGGCAGTGAGGACGTGATAGCCGTCGCGCCGCAGCACCCGGGTGAGGGCGCGGAGAATATTCTCTTCGTCATCGAGCAATAACAGCGTCTGCGTGCTGCTATTGGCAGTATTGCCTGGTGCTGGCAAGGCAAGCTTGGCGCGCTGTTGCAGCAGGTAATGTTGCAGCGTTGCCAGCGGTATGGGCTTGGCGAAGTAGTAGCCCTGGAATTCATCGCAGTGGCTTTTCTTCAGGAAGGCTACCTGCGATTCGGTTTCCACCCCTTCGGCGATCACCTTGAGTTTCAGGTGATGGGCCATGGAAATGATGCCTTGGGTGATCGCCGAATCGTGCCGGTCGCTGATCACGTCCTGGATGAAGGAGCGGTCGATCTTGACCTTGTCGATGGGCAGGCGCTTGAGGTAGTTGAGGCTGGAGAAGCCGGTGCCGAAATCGTCGATGGCGATGCGCACGCCCAGGTCTTTCAGGGCGTGCAGGGTGAAGATGGCTCGCTCGGCATTTGCCAGCAACACGGTTTCGGTGATTTCCAGTTCCAGCAGTTCGGCCGGCAGCTGGGCCTCGGTGAGGCTGCTGCGCACGAACTCGACGAAGTTGGCGCGCTGGAACTGCACCGGCGAAATATTCACGGCCATCACTGCATCGTTGAAGCCTTGATCGAGCAGCAGGCGGGCATCGCGACAGGCGGTTTTGAGTACCCACTCGCTGAGCGGGATGATCTGTCCGGTGTCCTCGGCGATGGGCACGAATTGCGCCGGCGAAATGAAACCCTGCTCGGCGTGTTGCCAGCGCAACAGCGCCTCGTAACCGATCACCCGGCCCGTGCGGCTGTCGATCTGCGGCTGGTAGTAGAGTTCGAAGGCTTCGGTGTCGATGGCTTTTTGCAGTTCGTTGCGCAGGGTCACCCGCTCGCTGACCTTCAGATTGAGGTCCTCGGTGTACCACTGATAGTTGTTGCGGCCTTGTTGCTTGGCTTTGTACATGGCCAGATCGGCCTGCTGGATCAGTTGCATCGGCTGTTCGATGCTGCCGTCGCTGAGGGTGATGCCGATACTCGCGGTGATGTGCAGGTCGACGCCGCCGATCGTGTAGGGCCGCGCGATGCTCTCCATGATCCGCTCCGTGACCAGCAGCACATCCTCTTCGCGGGCCAGGTCCGGCAGGATGACGATGAACTCGTCGCCGCCAAGACGCGCCACTGTGTCGCCCGGGCGGACCTGCTGGTTCATGCGCCGCGCCACTTCGACCAGGATCAGGTCGCCGGCACTGTGACCCATGCTGTCGTTGATCGGTTTGAAACCGTCCAGGTCGATGAACATGACTGCCAGGCTGCGCTTGTAGCGGCGGCTGATCTGGCAGCCCTGGCTCAGGCGATCCTCCAGCAACGAGCGGTTGGGCAGGCCGGTGAGCACGTCGTGGCTGGCGTTGTAGGCCAGTTCGGATTCGAAGCGCTTCTGCTCGGAAATATCGTTCTGCACGCCGATGAAGTGGGTGATCTCACCCTCCTCGTTGGGCACCGGGGCGATATACAGGTCGTTCCAGAACGGCGTGCCGTCCTTGCGGAAGTTGCGCAACACCACGTGGGAGTCGCGCTGTTCTGCCAGGCTCCGGCGAATTTCGGCGATTCCTGCCTGTTCGTGCTCGTTACCCTGGAGAAAGCGGCAATTGCGCCCGATGACTTCTGCTGCACTGTAGCCGGTGATGCGTTCGAAGGCCGGGTTGACGTAGATGATCGGCTGGTCAGCGGCCAGCGCATCGCAGATCAGGGCACCGTTGTAACTGGCTTCCAGGCTGCGCTTGAGCAGGCGTAGCTGTTTGTCCGCCTCCTTGTGGGCGGTGATGTCGCGGAAGGCGACCACCCAGCCTTGCGGGCCATCGTCATCGACCAGGGGAGCGCTGTCGTAGGCGATATAGCGCTCGCCCTGAGGTGTCAGCGATAGCCTGACTTCGCCGTGGTAGCTGATGGTGCGTTCGTTATGTTCGCGGTCGTTGAGCGCGAGCGGCAGGTAGCTTGCCAGTGCCTGGCCGAGCAGCACCTCTGCCGGTTGGCCGAGCAGTTCGGCGGCGGTCGGGTTGACGAAGCTCAGTTGGCCCTGGCGATCCACTGCAAGCAGGCCCTCGGCGATGCTGTTGGTGATCGCCGAAGTGAACTCCAGCTGGGTTTTCAGGCGCCGTTCGCCGGCGATCACCGCTTGCATCAGGCGGTTGTTCTCCAGTACCGCGACGGCCATCTGGGCAAACTGCTGGGCAATCGCCAGGTCGTCCGAGTCGAATTCACCGTCGTATTTGTCCGATAACTGCAGCAGGCCGAAATGGGCCCCGCGGTGGTCGCGCAGGGGCACGGCAAGCAGGCCGCGCATGGGCGGGTGGCGATGGTCGGCACTGTCCATGTCGGGCCGGCAGGGGTGCTTCTCCAGTTCTTCCTGGGTCAGCAGAAGCGCTTGATTGGTCTCGCCAGTCAGGGCGCGGATGGCGCTGTCGCCGGACGGGGTGGGGGCGTCATGCCAGGCGGCGTACTTATCGGAGAGTGAGACGGCGTCGATCGACTGTGCCCAGTTGCCGCCGCGGTTCAGGCTCATGGCCGACTGGTGTGCGCCGAGCAACAGGCGCAGGCGTTCGCTCATGTAGTCCAGCAGCGCTTGGGTACCCATGATGCTGTTGATGTTGACGGCGGTTTCACTCAGGCCGCGCAGCAGTTCGGCCTGGTGTTCGGAGTGCTGCAATGCCTCGCGCAGGGCGCGGGTCATACTATTGCGCTCGCCGATGTCCTTGGCGATGGCGAACACCCCGACGATCTGTTCGTCGATGATGATCGGCAGGTTGGTGATGTCCACTTCCAGCAGTTGGCCGTCGCTGTTGCGGCAGCGAACTTCGTGGCTTTGGCTGTCGCCGCTGCTGGCGGAATCGATGTAGTCCTGGATCAGTGTCAGGTCTTCCTTGTGTACCAGCATCGACATGTGGTGTCCGAGCAGTTGCGCTTCGCTGTAGCCGGATAGCTGGCAGCCTGCCTGGTTCATGCTTTCGAAGTTGCCGTTCAGGTCGAACGAGAACACCGGGTTGGGGTTGAAGGTGAACAGCGAGCGGTAGCGCTGTTCGCTGGCCTGCAGGCGCAGGCGGTCGTGCTGGCGTTCGATGGCGATGGCGGCCAGTTGGCCGACGGTGGCCAATAGTTGCAGGTGGTCGTCGTCCGGGCTGCTGGGTTGCTGGCTGTAGATGGCGAAGGTGCCGAGTACATCGCCATGGTGGGAGATCAGCGGGATCGACCAGCAGGCCCGCAGGCCATGCTGTAAGGCCAGTTCACGGTACTCGTGCCAGAGCGGGTCGCTGTCGATGTCTTCGACGATGACCAATTGGCGGCGATACACGGCCGTGCCACAGGAGCCGACATTGGGGCCGATGGCGAGACCATGCACTGCCTGGTTGAAGCTGTCTGGCAGGCTCGGCGTAGCGCCGTGGATCAGGTGTTTCTGCTGTTTATCGACCAGCAGCACCGAACACAGGGTACCGGGCGCCTGAGATTCGGCCAGCAGGCAGATGGTTTTGAGAATCTCCGCGAGCGGTTGGTCGGTGGAAATCATGCTGAGGATGTCGCGCTGATCCTCGGCGTAGGCTTCGTTGTATACCAGGCGGGTGACGTTGTGGGCGACGGCAAACAGGGTGCGGTCGCTCTGCGACCAGCCTGCGGACCAGAGCAGGTGCACTGTGCTGCCATCCTTGCGCCGGTAGCTGTTGCGAAAGCCGTGGTGGAATTCGCCCGCCATGATGGCTGCAACCGTGTCCCGGGTGCGTTCGCGGTCTTCGTCTGCGATGAACTGCAGGTAGGGCTGGCCAATCAGCTCTTCTGGCGCATAGCCAAGTACTGCGCTGGCGGACGGGCTGAGTTGGGTGAAGCGGCCCTGCTCGTCGATGGAGCAGAGTACGTCCATGGAGTGGTCCATGATCCGTTGGTTGAGGGCCTGTAGTTCGGCCTGGCGGCGTAGGCTCTGCTCAAGTTCTGAATGGCCCCTTTGCAGGCGCAGGGAGTGCTCGATGGCCAGATGGGCCAGGCGCTGGCTGATCATGATGGCGAGGCTGAAGGCCAAGCCGAACAGCATCACTATGCTGGGCAAATGGTTGGGGGTCAGGTAGGTCGTGCTGGCGCCTTGATAGCTGATCAGGCGCCAGTTGTTGGCATTCGGTCCGAGCATCTTGCTGGTCCCGGCCTCGCCGGGCAGGTGGCTGTTTTTGTCGAACAGCAAGTGCTCGCCCTGGTAGACCCGTGCGCCGTTGCTGTTCAGGTCACTACCCAGGCCTTCCTCCAGGGTGCGGGCCAGATCCAGGCTGGTGACCAGTGTCCAGTCAGGGTTGTTCGGCAAGCTCAGGCGGATCGCCATCAGCCCCTGTGGCCGGTCGGCGAGGTTATACGCCTCGCTCATGTGCGGTTTGCCATCGGAGAGGCTGTGCTCTAGCCAGGTGCGCGGGCTGGCTTGGTCGAGCAGGGTGGTCAGTTGTGCGGTTGCGGCGTGGCTGCGGCCAAGCAGCCGTTGTGGGCGCAGTTGCTCATCGAGCAGGGCGATCACCTCGATATCGGCAAAATCGCGCAAGTAACTGCGGCTCTCTTGTTGCCATTGGGCGTGAGTGGGCAGCTGCCCATTCACCGCCCAATGCTCGGCCGTGCGCTGGATCAGCGAGAGGCGGTTATTGAGGGTGCCGATGATCGAGTTCTGTTGTGTGGCTAGCAGCAGTTCGCTTTGCCGGGTATCCGACGCGATGTTCTGCAGGCTCAGCTGGTACCAGACGCCGCACGTAATGAGGGCGCCGAATGCGCCGGTCAGGATGCTGTTGCGGTCGAGCAGCTGGTTACGCTGCGCTGGCAGTCGATTGAGGCACAGCAGCGCAAGACCCATGGACAGGCCGAACAGATTGGCTGGGCGGCTGATGCTGGCATTGTATCCCAGGCGCCAGTCGGCGAGTTCTGGAAGCCAGTAAGACAGCAGCGACAGACCGGTCAGCACCAGTGTCGCAACGCCCAGCGTACGGCTCAGGCGTTTGCCGCTGTCGCCCCACTGGCTGCTGAGCAGGCCAATGGCGAGCAGGCAGAACAGCAGGGCCAGCGGATTGCGCATGCGCTGATAACCGCTGAGCAGCGATTGGCCAGCCTCAGGGCCGCCGCTCAGCAGGTTGTGTGTCAGGCTGTAGAGCGCCAATCCGAGCAGCAGGCTGAGTGACAATTTGATCAGGCGGGGCTGTCGCTGCGTGCAACCCAGGAGCCCGAGGCCGAGCAACAGGCCTGCCAGGGCGCTGTCCGGCAGGAGCACGACCCGGGCGGTGCCGGGCTGCCACCAGAACAGGTAATCCAGCAGGCTGATGCCGCTCAGGACCAGAATGGTGAAGGCCAGGATATGCAGAAATGCCTGGTAAATCACGTGGCGGGTCTCGATGTCCATCCTCGCGTCCTTATCGATCTGCGCCGGGCGGCGCGGATGATCATCAGTTGGCTGGTGCGTCGTCCAACTCATCGATCAGCACTGAGCCATCGCTGTCGCGGTGTACCCGGGTAAGGCCCGGATGTTCGACCTCCAGGCGCAGCAATTCCTGCTGCTGGCGCTCGAGGGCGCTTTGTTGCTGGCGCACCTGCATCAGCAGGCGCTGGTTTTCGTCGCGCAGGAGAAACAGGTCGATGGCTCCGCGCAAGGCGGCTTCGATCTCGAAGTCTTCCCAGGGCTTGGAGATGAAGCGGTAGACCTCGGCCTGGTTGATCGCCAGCATCATCGCTTGGCGGTCGCAATGGCCGGTCAGCAGTATGCGCATGGCATTGGGCTGACGCTGCTTGGCGAATTGCAGGTAGGTGACGCCGTCCAGGTGCGGCATCTTGAAGTCGGAAACAATCACCGCGTACTCATGCTCGGTCAGTGCGTCCAGGGCTTCCTGCACGTCGCTGAAGGCGTGCACTTCCCAGTCGTGAGGGCGCAGTACCCGCTGCAGTGCCTTGAGGATCTGCGGTTCGTCGTCCAGCAGTTGGATTTTGATCATGGCGTCGTCTCCGTGACGAGTGTGGCGTCCTCGGCGGTGCGGACAAACAGGGTGTAGTGGCCACTTTCACTGGCTTCGAAGGCGATCAATTTGTCGATCAGCAGAGCGGTCAGCGGCTTGCCCTCATTGAGCAGCAGCATGCCATTGTCGGCATGCAGGTTACGGGCGAGCACCATGCCCGGCTCCAGGCGGCGGGTATCCAGGGCGAGAATGCTCGGGTCGGCGAGGGTGATGTCCGGCGCCAGTTCGGTGCAGAGGCTGATGAATTGCTCGCACAACTGCGGATCGTAGAGGCGCCCACTGTATTTGTTGATCAGCAGCAGGGCTTCGTCGCGGTTCAGCCTGCGCTCGAGAATGCTGCCGCGCTGCAATTCGATGAAGTCCACCGCCAGTTTCAGCAGGCGAGAACCGAAGGGCGTGGCTTCGCCCTTGAGGTGATCGGGGAAGCCGCTGCCGTCCCAGCGCTCCTGGTGATGACGGATGATTCGGGCCGCATCCTGCAGCGGCTCCAGGGTCATCAGCAGGCTCTCGCCCTGAACCGGGTACTGCCGGTAGCGCTCGCGCTCCTGCTTGTAGAGCAGATCGGAAGGGCGGCCGAGCAGTTGATCGTCCCAGGTCAGCTTGCCGATGTTGTAGAGCGCGGCGGCCATGGTCAGGTCGCGGCTGGGGGCGACGTCGAGGCCGTGCAATTCGGCATAGGCACGAACCAGGGCAATGACCTGGGTGTTGGTCTGCTTGTCCTTGGGGATGCGTTGGTTGACCAGGCTGGAGAACACCTCGGTGGCCGTGACATAGCTGCGCTTGAGCTCTTCGTAAGCCAGGTCGAGCATGTCGGCGGTCTGCTCCAGCTCCGCGGTGCGCGCCATGACCCGCTGTTCCAGGGTTTCGTTGAGCTCCTGCAGGCGCTGGTTCTGTTCCAGGGTCAGCGCTTCCAGGCGTATACGCTCGCGCTCCGAGTGTTGGTAGGCCAGGGCCTGGCGTATGGTCAGGCGCAACTCGTCGTCGTCCCAGGGCTTGCTGATGTAGCGGTAGATCTGCCCCTGGTTGATGGCGCGAATGGTGGTGCCGATGTCGGCGTAGCCGGTGAGCAGGATGCGCATGGTCTCGGGCCAGTGCTTCTGCACTTCGGCCAGCAGGGTCGCGCCGTCCATGCCCGGCATGCGGGCGTCGGAAATCACCAGGTCGACCGGCTGGCTGCGCAGTATTTCCAGGGCCTGCTCGCCGCCGCTGGCGATCTGCACGCTATAGGGTTCGCCCCTGAGCACTCGGCGCAGGCTGCTGAGGATGTTTTCTTCGTCATCCACCAGCAGCACGCTGGCGATGGTAGCGGTGCTCGATTCATTCATTGTGGCCGGCGTCCTCCTGGGGCTGTTGGGCTGGCTGGAGGGTCGGCAGCCAGACGCGAAAGCGTGTGCCTTGGCCGGGTGTGCTGAAGACCTCGATGCGGCCACTGTGCTTGCGCACGATGTTGTACGACAGCGACAAGCCGAGACCTGTGCCTTTGCCCACCGGCTTGGTGGTGAAGAACGGCTCGTAGATACGGTTGAGCAAGTGTGGCGCGATGCCTTGGCCGGTATCCTCCACTTCCAGCCAGACCCAGTCGTTTTCGTGCCCGCTGCGCAGGGTGATGCGGCCGAACTGTTCGATGGCGTGGGCGGCGTTGACCAGCAGGTTCATCATCACCTGGTTGATTTGCGAGGGCATGCACTCCACCGCAGGCAGCTGGCCGTATTCCTTGATCACTTCGGCCTTGTACTTGAGCTCGTTATTGACCACGTTGAGGGTGGTGTCGAGGCCGCGATGCAGGTCGGCGAGGCGGAATTCATCCTCTTCAAAATGGGAAAAATCCTTGAGCGCGGCGATGATCTTCTTGACCCGCTCGATGCCATCCTCGGATTCACCGATCAGTGCCTCGACATCGTTGCGGATGTAGTCGTACTCCAGGCTGCGCTTGAGCTGGCGCAACTCGTCGAGGCTGGCTGCGCCATCCACCGCGTCGATGATGCGCAGCAGGTCATGGACGTAGCCGGCGAGGGTCTGCAGGTTGGAGAACACATAACCGATCGGGTTGTTGATCTCATGCGCCACGCCAGCGGCGAGCTGGCCGATGGCGGCGAGTTTTTCCGACTGCATGAGCTGGGCATTGGCTTTTTCCAGCTTGGTGATCAGCAGTTCCTGCTCGACCTGCTTGCTGCTCAAGGTATGCAGGGCCGCATCCAGCTGTTTGTTGTCGCGGGCGAGTTTGCTGCTGTCGTACAGCAGCAAGCCCAATAGCGGCTGGTCAGCGCTGCTCTTGAAAGGAAACAGCAGGGTACTTTGCAGCCTCAACGGGGCCGGCTCCCCGGACCTGTCGAATGGCAGTCGAATCAGGTAGGGGGTCTCGTGCCACTCGGTGTAGACGTGTTCGCCATGGTCGCGGGCCAAGGCCAGCATCTTGCTCAGGCAGGGGGTGTCGGCTTCAGGAAAGGTGAGGGTTAGCGGCTGTTGCCGTGCCTGCTCGAGCATCTTGCCGCTACACTGGCTAACGAAGTCGTTCCAGTACTGAATGCGCAGCTCGGAATCGAGGACGATCACGCCGATTTCGATGTGCTCAACAAGGGCAGAGGCCAATTCACGTTGGCGGCTATCCATGGCGACCTCCGCTTGGCGATCAGGTGCGGGTTGTTTGCGCTACCTGGGCCTTGTCTTGAAATCAGGATTGTTAGCTTTATTTTGACGTCGAAATTATGGCTACGCAGCACCTTCGCTGCCACACTTATTTTCAATAACCCCGCCACTCAGGTTAGCCCATGGCGCAGTCAGCAACGGATGATTCGCTCATCCAGTATCACTTCGAGTTTGCCGATGGCCGTAGCTGGCAGCATAAGGTCGATTTGGCGGCGCTGCCCGGCGCGCCAGACACCGCTCCTCCAGGCTGGGCGCGCCTCGGCTTCCAGCAATGCGCGCATTGTCCGCTGCGTGGCGCGGATACACCCTACTGCCCCTTCGCCGTAGCCTTGGTGAAGCCGGTCGAGGTGTTGGCGCAGATGCCGTCCTATGAGGAGGTGGCTGTACGTGTGCTATGGCGGGGGCGGGATATTCGTCAGCGGACCTCGTTGCAGCGTGCTTTCGGTTCGCTGCTTGGCGTGCTTGGGGCGGCCTCGGGTTGTCCGCACACACGGCAACTCAAGGCCATGGCCTGGTTTCACCTGCCGTTCAGTGGCACCGACGAAACCCTGTACCGGGTGTTCGGCACCTACTTGCTCGGGCAATACCTGCGCCAGCAGCGTGGCCTGAGTGCGGACTGGTCGCTGAGCGACTTGCGTGAGGTGTACCGCAACTTGCGCCTGGTCAATCTGGGTATGACTGCACGCCTGCGCGCCGCGGCTGGTGAAGATTCGGGACCCAACGGCATGATCCTGCTCGACTTGCTGGCGGCCGACACCCTGTATTTCCTGGATCAGTACGAGGGCGAACTGGATCGCTTCTTCGAGGCGTTTTTCGAGTAGCTCCGGGGATGGGGGAAGAGGGAGCAGGGAGCGATTAAAAGCGAGGAGCGTAGATGCCGTCCTGTTACGCATCGCCTGGCGGCTAAACCATCCGCGGGCTGATGATGTGGGCGCGATCAAACTCTCCAGGCCCGCAGGAGATCCCCGTCGTTGTCGCGCGGTATAAGGGAAGCAATCGTGTCTGTCGGCTTGTGGGTACCTGTAGGAGATCCCCCGTCGTCCAGACGCCGCGCTGTCGCGCAGCAAACTGGGGGCAATTGCGTCTATCGGCTTGTAGGTACCTGTAGGAGCGGGCCATGCCCGCGATGCGTTTCGCGGGCATGGCCCGCTCCTACAGGTCTTTGTGCATATTAAA
>RCUJ01000697.1_pt1 | contig 19173 bp, 22 predicted proteins | sample 2166321 | NCBI WGS metagenome assembly RCUJ01 (sample SAMN09932808, study PRJNA488358) | compost metagenome | feature: garden; material: soil; isolation source: compost soil in an enriched community after 118 h of incubation | place: Germany: Experimental Botanical Garden Goettingen | collected... | reverse complement strand
CCAAAAAACAATTAATAACTTAAACACTAAACCATGAATTTTAAAGATTTATTTAATAAAAGAACAAATTGTTGTTTTGCAGTTGTTTTCTTATTGTGCTTATTCATGAGCAACCAAGTAAGTGCGCAAAATGTAACACTGGAGGGTACGGTAAATGATGCCACGGGAATGAGCCTTCCAGGGGTTAACGTACAAGAAAAGGGTACAAAAAATGGTACCTCTACAGATTTTGACGGTAAGTATAAATTAAAACTTAGCAACTCTAAGGCAGTTGTAACTTTTTCTTTTATAGGTTTTAAAACAAAAGAAGTTTCTGTTGCCGGAAAAACTAAAATTGATGTTGCATTAGTTGAAGATTCTAACAACCTGAATGAGGTTGTTGTAGTTGGATACTCTAGTGTAAAAAAATCAGATTTGACGGGAGCTGTTTCTGTTGTTTCAGGAAATGACTTAAGAAAGAATCCTGTTGCTAATTTGGCAGAAGCTCTTACGGGACGTGTTGCCGGGGTTCAGGTTACTTCTTCTGAGGGTTCACCGGATTCTGAGATTAAAATTAGAATTCGTGGAGGAGGTTCATTAACGCAAGACAGTGCACCGCTTATTTTAGTGGATGGATTTCCTGTAAACAGTATGAATGATGTTCCTGCTGCAGATGTAGAATCTCAAACTATATTAAAAGATGCTTCTTCGACTGCAATCTATGGTTCAAGAGGAGCAAATGGAGTTATTCTTATTACAACTAAAAGAGGTAAAGACGGAGCGATATCAGTGAACTATAATATGTTCTATGGTATGAAAACTTTAGCCAAACAAATTGATGTTCTTCCTACGGAAGATTTCGTTAAATGGCAATATGAGTATGCTTTACTAGATGCACCAACTCCTGGAGATGTTACTTCTTACACAAAATATTTTGGCAATTGGCAGGATAGAGATTTGTATAATGGTGTAAAAGGTGATAATTGGCAAAAGCAAATTTATGGTCGTACTGGAGAAGTACAAAGCCGTGATTTAGGAATACGTGGTGGTTCTGATAAAATCAATTTTAATTTTAACTATGCACATTATGATGAAAAAGCGATCATGGTGGGTTCAGATTTTGACAGAAACAACTTGTCTTTGGCTTTAAATAGCAAAGCAAGCGATAAAATTGATCTTTCTTTTACAATGCGTTATGCTGATACAGAAATTAATGGCGGTGGACTTAACGAACAAAGAGAAGTTTCCTCTGCAGATGCACGTTTGCGTCATGCTGTTGGATATTCTCCAATTCCATTACCAGGTTTAACAACAGATAATACTGATGAAGCAGTTTCTAGTTATTTAGTAAATCCTTTTGTTGCTAATGCAGATGCAGATCGCCAGCAGTTTAGAAAAGTATTTAATATGCTGGGAAGTTTCTCCTGGAAAATAATTGAGAATCTTCAGTTTAAATCAGATTTTGGATTAGATAATTTTTACTATCAGGATTATCGTTTCTACGGTCGTAGTACTTATTATGTAAATAACGTACCAACTTCAGAGAATCAGGGTATGCCAGCGCTTACTATCGGAGATCGTAGAGATAACAGATTTAGAAATGCGAATACACTTAGCTATGATTTTAAAAAATTATTGCCTGAAGAGCATAATCTTAAATTTCTTGTTGGAGAAGAGATGATTGACACTAAATCAACTCAAAATCTGACTACTATTCATGGTTTTCCAAAATTCTTTGATTTCGAACAGGCACAAAAGCTTACTACTCAGGGTAAACCAAACTCTGTAGATAACTACTATCTTCCGGATGATAAATTACTATCTTTCTTTGGTAGTGCGAATTATGATTACAAAGGACGTTATTTACTTACTGCTACTTATCGTGCAGATGGTTCTAGCAGATTTCTTGAAGATAATCGTTGGGGCTTTTTTCCGGCAGCAGCTGTTGCATGGAAATTATCTGAAGAAAGTTTCCTGAAAAATACATCCTGGATCAATTTACTTAAACTTAGATTAAGTTATGGAGAAGCTGGAAATAATAATATTCCGGTAGGACAAACTGTTCAAAGTTTTGAATCTACAACTACAACATGGATTCATGGTGTCGAAAACTTCTGGGCTCCGTCTAAAACATTGGCTAATCCTGACTTGAAATGGGAGACTACAGTAACTCAAAACTTAGGTCTTGATTACGATTTATTCAAAGGTCGTTTAACAGGATCGTTAGAGGTTTACAAAAATGTAACCAAAGATCTTTTAATCCTTTTTCCTGTAGCTGGAACTGGTTATGATAACCAGTACAGAAATATGGGGGAAACTCAAAATACAGGTTTCGAGGCTACTGCAAATGTTGTAGCAATTGATAAACCAAAATACGGATTAAACTTTTCGTTTAATATTGGTGTAAACAAAAACAGAATTAACTCTCTTGGAGTAATGAGTAACTTTGGAATGAATACAAACTGGGCATCTACTCAAATCGGAAACGATTATGCTGTAAATGTTGGTTCTCCAATTGGTTTAATGTACGGTTACCAAAGTGATGGACGTTATGAAGTATCGGACTTCGATTATAACGGAACAGCTTATACTTTGAAATCTGGCGTTGCAAATGCTTCAACTGTTGTTGGAACTGTTCAGCCAGGTTACATGAAATTGAAAGATATTAATGGGGATGGTGTTGTGAATAATAGTGATCTTACCATTATTGGAGATGCAAATCCAAAAGCTACCGGAGGTTTTGCAATTAATGCTAATGCTTACGGATTTGATTTCTCAGCAGCATTTAACTATAGCATTGGAAATGATATTTATAATGCAAACAAAATTGAGTTTACTACATCAAACCAAAATGGGCAATACAGAAATTTAAGTTCAGAAATGGCTGATGGAAAAAGATGGACAAACCTTGATGCTGAATCCGGTACTTTAGTAACAGACCCAACCGCTTTGGCAGCATTGAATGCTAATACTACAATGTGGTCTCCGTTTATGAGTCGTTTTGTTTTCAGTGACTGGGCTGTAGAAGATGGTTCATTCTTAAGACTTAATACACTTACTTTAGGTTATACTGCGCCAAATTCATTTACTAGTGCAATACATGCTACTAAAGTGAGATGTTATCTGACTGCAACAAATGTTTTTGTTCTTACAAATTATTCAGGTCCGGATCCAGAGGTTTCTACAAGAAGAAATACTCCACTTACGCCAGGTGTTGATTATTCAGCATACCCACGTAGCAGACAATTGGTTTTTGGTTTAAACCTAAGTTTTTAATTTAATAATTATCACGATGAAACATAAAATAATAATAGCAGGTTTAATTATAACAAGTCTTTTTACTTCTTGTCAGGAAGATTTTTTAGAGGCTCCTGCACAATCAACATTAGACGAATCAATAATTTTTTCTACAGCAGGATTGGCCGAAGGTGCGGTTGATGGAATAAAAGTGCCTTTTGCTGAAACTAACTCTTACCGAGGTCGTTTTCTTCCTTTTTACGGATTGAATACAGATATTGAATGGTATAATAGTTCGCAAACAGCTGGTGATGCTGCTGATTTATGTGTGTACGATGCAAAAGCGATCAATTCGCAAATGAATACTACAAACAATGCCTGGGCAATGATGTATTCCGGAATCGAACGTGCTAATATTTGTATCCGTGGTTTACGCCAATATGGTGATCCCAGACCAGGGACAGATCTTGGATACCTACTAGGAGAAGCTTTGACATTAAGAGCAATTTATTATGCAGATTTAATCAAAGCATGGGGAGATGTTCCTGCCCGTTTTGAGCCAATTAATTCAGCAACAATTTATTTACCTAAATCAAGTCGCGATGTTGTTTACAAACAAATTATTCAGGATTTAGGAGAAGCTTCGACTTTAGTGCCTTGGCCAAATGAAACTGCTGCTACAAATTCTGTAGAAAGAATTAATAAGGCGTTTGTAAAAGGATTCCGTGCTCGTTTAGCTTTGGCTGCAAGTGGTTTTCAACAATATCCTGACGGAATCAGAAGAAGTACAGATCCTGCACTTTCGGTTGCAGCTATGTATAGATTAGCTTTAGACGAATCTCGTTCTGTAATTGCTAGTGGAAAAGCTCGTTTAGAGCCATCATTCGAAACATTTTGGAAAAAATACAATCAGGAAGTTACAACAGCAGGAGGAGAATCTCTTTGGGAACTTCCTTTCGCAGATGGTAGAGGTAGAATGTTATTTAGTTTTGCTGTTCGTCACACAACCAATGATCAGTTTCATGCTAATGGAGCGAATCGTGGAGGTACTGCGGGACCACTTCCTTTCGTTTTTTATGATTACGATCAACAAGATACCCGTAGAGATGTAACTTGTGTTCCGTATAAGTATGGAACAGCTGTTAATAACATTGCTAAGCAAGAATTAGGGGCATTGAATACCTGGTACTTCGGAAAATACCGTTACGAATGGATGACTCGTTTTGTTACTTCAACAAATGACGATGGTGTCAATAAAATTTATATGCGTTATGCAGAGGTTCTTCTTATTGCTGCTGAAGCAGCTAATGAATTAGAAGGCCCGGGTGCCGCAGCTCCTTACTTAAAAGAAATCCGCAGAAGAGCGTTCCCTTCAGCGGCTCAGGCTGTAAAAGTTGATGCTTATGTAAATGCCTTAACGAGTAAAGAAACAATGTTTAATGCTCTTATTGAAGAAAATAAATTTGAGTTTACTGGAGAAATGGAGCGTAAACAAGCACTTATTCGTTGGAATATGCTTAAAGCAAAATTAGATCAGGCAAAACAAAAAATGACAGATCTTGCAGCTCATTCAGGGCAGTATGCTGATGTACCTGCCACTTTATACTATAAATTTAAGTCTGATAATGTATCTCTTGATATTTATGGATTGAACAGAGGTGAAACCACAAACCCAGGCCCTGATTATACTTCTTTTGAATGGACCTGGACTGGAGCGGCTGCAACTACTAAGATAAATTCATTGTACAAACCGGGAGTTAATCCTGATAACAGACAATTCTGGCCAATATGGCAAGTGTTTATTGATGGAAGTAATGGGCAATTAGTTAATGATTACAATTATTAAATCTTAGAAAAATATAATCAATTATAAGATATTATGATGAAAACAAAATATATAGTAAAAGGATTAATAGCCACATTACTAGTTGCGTTTGCAGTTTCAAGCTGCGAAAGTTATACTGAGGAGCTATTAGACGGTATTGGAAATACAAGAGAGTTTTCTCCAATTGGACTTACTGCAAAAGTGAAAACCCAAACTTTCGTTGAACTTAACTGGACAGTTAATCCAGAGGCGGATCACTACACCGTAGAATTTAGTGCCGATGATCCCGAATTTAAAACGATCTATAAAACAGTGCAGGTTAAAGGTTCTCAATTGCCAGTAACAGTACAGCTTGAAGGGGAAACGAATTATTCGATCAGGGTTAAGGCCATCACACCTGGATTAGCAGATTCAAAATGGTCAGTGACAACTGCGACAACATTATCTGAACAACTTTTCTTAGCTGTGCAACCGGCAGACATAGATGCAAAACAAGTTACTTTAAGATGGGTTCCTAATAGCAGCGTTACACAAATTTCTGTAATGCCGGGAAGTATTACGCATACTATTACTCCAGCAGAAAAAACAGCTGGCGTAGCTGTGGTAACAGGACTTACAGGAGAAACAGATTACACTGCTACCTTGTTAAATGGAACTAAGAAAAGAGGTGTAGTTACTTTTAAAACAGGAATTGATATTGGAACAGGAATTTTAGTGAAACCTGAAGATAATTTATTTCAAAAAATTACTGACGCACCATCAGGATCTGTTTTAGTATTAATGCCAGGAGATTATACTACTCAAACCGGACTAATAGTTATAAATAAAACAATAACTCTGAGAGGTCTGAAAACAGACAATAAATCGAAACTAAAAGTTAATTTCACTTTGAATAATAATCCAAATAATACTGCTGAGGTGGTTAGTTTTTCTTTAATTGATCTAGATTTAAGCGGAACAGGTTTAACCGGAGGTGCAATAGCAATTACTACAGCGGCTACAACACCTATTGGAGATATTTTAATAAGTAACTGTTATATTCATGATTTTCCTTCTCAATTAATGTACGGAAATGCCTTTGCTAAGGTAAAATCGTTCTCTATTGATAATAGCACTATTAAAAATGTAAATACTGCAGGAGGAGCTGACTTTATCGATTTTAGAACTACTTATGTTGCAAGTGTTTCTTTGACAAAAAGTACTTTTGATACTTGTGCATCACGTGACTTTATACGTTTAGATGCGGCTGCGACATTATCTAATACAGGTTTAACCAGCAATGTGCTAATTGATGCATGTACTATATATAGTCCTTCATTGCCTTTGGCTAGTAGAATTTTGTATGTTCGTTTTCTTTCAAATGCATCAACAGTACGCAATACATTGTTTGCGGTTGGTTCGGCAGTTTATACTAATTCAACTGCAACTGCTGCTCCGGTGTTTTTAAATAATAATAATTTTAACTCACCTAATTTGCAGCTAACAGGAAGTAACAATAGACCTGATGCTTCTGCAACAGTATTAGACCCGCAATTTGTAAGTGCAGCTACCGGTAACTTCAAAGTTCAAAATCAAACGATAATTGATAAAAAAATTGGAGATCCAAAGTGGATACAATAAGAGAATTATATATTTAGATTTAGTTGAAAAAGGGATGCAATTTTGCATCCCTTTTTTGTCTATATAAGTAAAAAAAAACCGCTCTAATCTGCGTTTATCCACGGTCCATATAAAAGTCTTATTCAATATCCAAATCAAATTTTTCCAACAATCCCGCCAATGCAGCATGTGAAACTTTTGCCCTTTTGATTTTGTTTTCAGAAGGATCAAATGCGTAATTTCTCGAAGAACGAAAATCAGTTTTTTCGAGGATACATTCCGCGAAAGTGGCATTCGACAAATCACAATTTTTAAAAATGGCGAAAGACAAATCAGTATTTGAGAAATCGACATCTTTTAGAGAACAATCTATGAAGTTGGTTTTCTTCAGTTTTTTATAAATGAAAGTAGAATAATCTAAAAGGCAATCCTGAAACTGCATGGAAAACAAAAAACTATTGCTGGAACTGAAGTCTAATCCCATTAATTTGCAGCCAATAAATTTGATGTTTTTAAGTCCGGTATTTTTAAGAATGGCCAATGAAAGATTACAGTTTTTAAAAATGCAGTCTAAGAAATCAACAGAACTAAAATCACTTTTAGAGAAATTGCAGTTGATGAATTCACAATTTACAAATTCGTTATCCGATAATCTTTGATCTGAATAATCAATAGTGTCAAAAGTTTTGTTTTGATGCAAGGTAGTTTCCATAATGATAAGCTGAGGTTGAGAGAAAGCATGTGATTTTATTCCAATTCGATACAATCAAAAATATCGTTTTGGAGGACTACTTCAGAAACTTCGGTTTCACTATCGATTCGTAAAATGTTATCACAATCTTCAAGATCGAAATTCCATAAAGCATGAGGTAGTAATTCAGAAAGTAACGCAGTGGCGAATTCTAATTTTGATTTTGAATCGACATTTGTTTTAAAAACATAAATCATAATTTGCTTTTTTCAATGTGCAAATTTCAATAAAAACAAAAGAATTAAATAGGATATCGTAATCAATAATTAGGACTTATCAATCATTTTTCGGTATTGAACCGGAGTTAAACCTTCATGTTTTTTAAAGAACCTACTAAAGTAAGAATGATCTTCATGACCAACTTGCATAGCTATTTCGCTTACTGATAATGTGGTTTGAAACAGTAAATATTTAGCTTCTAATAAAATAGTTTCTTCAATCCATTTGGTCGCTGATTTTCCTGTTGAAGATTTTACTGATTTGTTTAGGTGATTCGGTGTAACATTAAGCAACGAGGCGTAAAATTTAACCTGATGCTGGGTTTTGATATTGGCATATATAAGTTCTTTAAATTTATTAGAAAGAACTGTCGCAGCTGAACCAATTTTAAGAGTTTTTAGGGCGTTTTTATTCATTTCGCAAAACAATGCCATCAAATAAGACTGTACAATATTTAAATTAGCGATATCATTCTCCAGATATTCTGTTTGTAAACGATTCAATAGATTAAGGATGAAAACAGTATCTTTTTCCGGTATAGTAATTTTGGGAGTTCCGGATATTTTCAAGAAATCGAAGTCATTAAGCGTTTCACGACTGCCATATTTTCCAATTAAAATATCAGGATGAAACTGGCAAATAAAACCGCAATGATTATTGTTAATGTGTTCTATTGAAAAAATCTGGCCCGCCGGAACGATAATAAATTCGTTTGGATAAGTTTGATATTCTTCATAACCAATTTTCATGATGTGTGTGCCAGATGTAATAAAAAGCAACGTAAAGCAATTGTGTTTTGAAGGAGGAACCGTATAACGAAGCTGCATCATTTCTTCAACTTTCAGGCAAAAAAAATGATCTGAATTTGATTTAAAAAGCAAGTGCATAGGGTTTTCTTCGCCAAGAAACCGCTCTCGAAATCCTTTTGGTCCGTAAGTTTTTATTTTTTCATCTGTTTTTGCTTTCATGTTGCTTTTCTAATTGTCAGAATCAGATTCAAATTTGAAAAAATCAAATAATCCCAATAGGATCAGCCATATGGCAAACAGATAAGTCAGTACTTTTTTATAATCAAATTTATTGTAGGTTTCAGGATTAATCCACGTGCTTTCTGGTTCTGAAAATTTATAATAAACAATGAAAAGACCCAAACCCAATGTGGTGAGCCCGGCAACATACTTGAGAAACATTTTGGGTTTCGATTTTGTGATTTCGCCAAAAAAAATAATCGACATTACGATTAAAAACACAAGTGAAAGTAAATCTGTACCGATAAAACTCTTGTATTCCGTGCATATTCTCCAAATATCTACAAGGCCAACTACAATTAAAAGAATTCTGGAAGTGACCCAAAATGGATAAGAGCGAGCGTAAAGTTGTTTCATTTAATTTAAGTTGTGGGTTGGTTAATTTAATTGGTTTATTTTTTATCAGTAATACAATCTAAAATCAAGCAATTGACAAAGTGCATAATGTTTTTGGTATAATTCTTCAACCACTTCCGTAAGATCATCATTGTCCTGATACAAACTAAAAAAAGCTTTATCGATAGTACTGCTGCTAGCTATTTTATTATAAGTCGATCCGTAACCTGAGATTGCCCGTGCGCCAGTTATGTCCAGAAAATATTGTGCTTCGTCTTCCCTTAAATCTAATATTTTTTTGTTGGCAAAATGAATGATTTTGCCTTTCATTTTTCCTTCAAAAAGTTCAGCTATTTCTTCAAGACTATAGTAATAATCATGAAGGCAAATGTTGTTAGGTTCGCCGGGCATTACTAAATAGATGATTTCATAATCCTTAAAATTGTGATCTTCATAAAGCAAAACATTTAAGCTTTCTTCTAAGCCTTCAATAGTATCACAGGTTTTATAAATACTCGCAATACCTTGATCAATGGCAATTTCTTCTAAGTTTTTAACCACTTGAGTCTCCAAATAAGTATCTACATCAGGAACGCCTTCCAGACAGAAAATAAATTTATCATGCTCCATAATAGTACACTTTCAGTTTCAGGATGAGTGGTGAAAAGACTCTCTTTGTTTTCGTTTTGACAAATGTATTTTTTTATGTGGAAAAACTATTACACCTTATGAATTTTAACGTGTTTTTTGCAATCCTGTTTGTATTTTGCATATTCACTGCAATCTGACAAAAATGAGAATAGAAGTTTAGGCAATGCTTTAAATAGATACAATTTAGAACAACAAATTCCAGCCCTTTTTTCCACCAAACAACTAATTTTGAAGTAATGAATTTTTATTTCCAAATTCAAATAAAAACAAATCAAAATGGTGAACGAGAGAATGATGGAGAAGCTGGGCATATTAGCCGATGCAGCAAAATACGATGTTTCGTGTTCGTCCGCATTAAGTAAAAGGGAGAATAAAAACAAAGGATTAGGCAATGCCAAAGGTTATGGTATTTGTCATGCTTTTACCGAAGACGGACGCTGTGTATCGTTATTGAAAATCCTGCTTACCAACCATTGTATTTTTGATTGTGCCTATTGTGTCAGCCGAAAAAGTAATGATGTGAAACGTGCCGCTTTTACGGTGCAGGAAGTAGTAGATCTAACTATAGGTTTTTACCGAAGAAATTATATTGAAGGATTGTTTTTGAGTTCGGGTATTTTTGATAATGCCGATTATACCATGGAACGTTTGGTGAGAATCGCCAGGAAATTACGATTGGAGCATAATTTTAATGGCTACATTCATCTGAAAGCGATTCCGGGAGCCAGCGATGAATTGCTGAAAGAGGCAGGATTATATGCAGACCGCTTAAGTGTAAATGTCGAAATGCCAACAGAGCAAAGTCTGAAATTACTGGCACCCGATAAAAATCACCGTGATGTGATTAAGCCGATGGTATATCTTAAAAATGAAATTGTCGGTTATAAAGAAGAAAAAAAACTGAATTATAAAGCACCACTTTTTGCTCCGGCTGGACAAAGCACACAAATGGTTATTGGGGCAACAAAAGAAAGTGATCTTGAGATTTTGGGCATGGCCGATTATTTTTATCAACAAATGAATATGAAACGCGTCTATTATTCGGGTTATGTGCCCATCAGTCATGATAATCGGCTTCCTGCTATTGGCACGCCGGTTCCTATAATTCGCGAAAACCGTTTATATCAGGCGGATTGGCTCATTCGCTATTACGGATTTAATGTAAATGAGATAGTCGGATTTAACCAACCCAATCTCGATCTTGACATTGACCCTAAATTGGGATGGGCTTTACGTAACCTCAACCAATTTCCCGTTGACATCAATATTGCCGATTTGGAATTGATAAAGCGTATCCCCGGAATTGGATATTTAAGTGCAAAAAAAATTGTGGCTGCCAGACAATTTAAAAAACTTTTTCCAGAGGATTTGAGAAAGATGGGAATTGCCTATTCGCGTGCCAAATATTTTCTCGCTTTCGCTACACCGTTTCATATGCAGAAGGATTTGACTTCTATCCAAATCAAGGATCAGATTTTAAATCTCCAAAAAAGTAAATACAAAAATGATTTCTCTAATCAGCTTGCTTTATTTTAATCGAAATGACACAAGTAATTTATGATGGTACTTACGAAGGATGGCTCACTGCTGTATTTGAGATTTATGAATTTAAATTTCAGGATATTGTTTTTGCCAAAAATGAAGCATCTGCAGTTTTACTCTTTGCAGAAAATCATTTTGTCGTAACAGATGTGTCAAGGGCAAATCGGGTTTTGAAAGGTTTAAAGCAACGTCTTTCACCAGAAGGATTTGAAGGGATTTATAAAGCATTTTTATCGGATGTCAATCAGATTGAAGAGATTATGTTTCGGTTTACTCAATATGTATTCTCCAGTTTTGTAAATGTCGAAGAAGATTTTGGAAACAGTGATGTTTGGGAACTGAGAAAAGCAACCCGATTGACCAGAAAAGAAGCGCACCGCATGGAAGCCTTTGTGCGTTTTAAACTCACCAAAGACCAATTGTATTATGCTATTATTGAGCCTGATTGTGATGTTTTGCCTTTGATAGAAAGTCATTTTAAAAAACGATATGCAGATCAGCGATGGTTAATTTATGACCTAAAACGGAAGTATGGAATTTATTATAACCTTGAAAATGTTTCTACAATAGAACTGCAGTTTAATTCTAAGTCAAATTCAGCTAATCATTTAACTGAAATATGTGATGAGCATGAAGAATTTTTTCAGAATTTGTGGAGATGTTATTTTAGCAGTGTAAATATTGAATCCAGAAAAAACATGAAACTTCATATTCAACATATGCCAAAAAGATACTGGAAACATATGATAGAAAAGATTCCAGATATTAAATAAATAAATAAAAAGACAATAAAAAAGAGGCCTTTTAAAGCCTCTTAATTTTAATGTTTTCCGTTTCCTTTGCCATTTCCATTTCCATGACCATGGTTTCCATTGTCTTTTCCTTCTTTATTATTTCCCTTCCCCGGTTTTTGTCCAATTGTTTTTTGAGGTTTTCCTTTATAACCTTTTCCGTATTTTACTTTATGCGTTTTAAAATTGTCATAAGGAGCGTTTCCTCTGTAATCTGTTAACACTACTTTATATTCATTGTAAAGATCATAATTTCTATAAACAGATGGCAATGTTCTGGCTCTTAACCATTTTCCGTTACTGATATAAATATAATTTGATGTGCTTACATCATAATAAGTTTCAAGATCCGGCAAATAATAATAACGTACATCATTATATCCAACCGGCCCCCACGCTGGAGGTGTTCCAATGTTAACATTAACATTCACCTGAGCGTTTGAAAAATTAATTGCCAAAAGCGACAATCCTATAAATAAATATTTTAATGATTTCATGATTTCAATTTTTTAAATTATTATTAATAAAGAGAGTTAAACAAAAAGCATACCTAAAAGCATAATTATTATTTTTACATCTCTAAGGTGTTGATTATTAATTTGATATGATTGTGGTTTTTGAATAAAATTATGTTGAACATCTGGCTTTCTTAATTCCAGATTCCATTCATTTCGGTCAGAACGATTGGTTTGCCCTCAGTAACCACAATTGTATGTTCGTGTTGTGCCATAAAACCACCTTTGTTACCAACCATTGTCCAGCCGTCATTAAGTTCTACTGCCTGAGATGAAGCTGTTGAGATGAATGTTTCAATAGCTACAACTGAGTTCTTCTTAAAACGTCTTTGGTCAAAACGATTTTTATAATTTAGTAATTCATCTGGCTGTTCATGCAGACTTCTGCCAATACCATGGCCACCTAAATTTTTTATTACTTTGTAACCTCTTTTTTTTGCTTCTGTTTCTATAAGATATCCTATCTCAGAAATTTTTACCCCGCCTTTTATATTGTTTATCGCTTGTCTTAAAATATCTTTTGAAGCATCGATCAGTTTTTGATGTCCGTTTTTATCTTCTCCAATAACAAATGAACCTCCGTTGTCTGACCAAAAGCCATCTAATTCTGCAGAAACATCAATATTAATTAAATCGCCTTCCTTAAGTATTCTCTTATCTGATGGAATACCATGGCAGAATTCATTATTAACACTAATACAAGTCCATCCCGGAAAACCATAAGTTAAATAGGGTGCTGATTTTGCACCTAAATCATTAAGGATCTTTCCTCCATATTCGTCCAGCTCCTTTGTTGTCATTCCAGGTTTGGCAAAATTTCTCATTTCTTTTAAGGCATAAGCAACTGTTTCGCTGGCTTTTTTCATTCCGATTAATTCTGACTCTTGTTTTATTGACATGTTTTTATTTTTTTAATTAATTATTTTCAACCAGTTCAATATCCATTGTTTTTATTAATCCATCTTCAAATGTGTAGACATGTTTTACAAGTCCGTCAAACATTAAATTGCCTTGCAAATCTTTTACATTTTGATGAACTTTAACTTCTAAGCTTCCGTTCTCTCTTTCATTGAAACCCACAGGTTCTACTTTTGGATTTATTTCTGTCCATTGTTTGGTCCAATAATGTTTTATTTCATCATGTCCGGAAATGTAACCACCTTCCCAGGCTTTTGACCATTGCACATCTGATTGCATTGTTGATAGTGCATCATCGATATTTCTTTCGTTGAAAGCGTTATAAGCTTTTTTAATGATGTTTTCGAACTGATTTGCCATGTTTGAATTTTGTTATTGCTAATATAAAGCTAATTTATTTACGAGAATGAATTGTTAATTGTTCGGTAATTACTGAATATCTCTATGAAAATAACTCTGGCTACGAAATGAACTTAAAATAATTCCAATTGATTATTTGGATTTGCTGGTTTGTTTTTAGGAGGTTTTACATCTCCAAAAATAGTTTTTCCTCCATATTTATACGATTCATCTCTTTCTCTTTGTACTAATGCGTCAAAGTTAGCATTAGGAGTAAAGCTTTCTTCTGCTTTTCTGGAGATTTCAGATAATTTTTGAATAGCTGTTATCTTATCACTATTACCAATTTTAGCAAGATTAATGGCTCTCTGCAAAGTATCAATGGTTTCATCGTAGATTTTGACAGGAACAGGAAATGGATGCCCGTCTTTTCCACCATGAGCAAATGAAAAACGTGCAGGATCTTCAAATCGGGTAGGAGTGCCGTAAATTATTTCGCTAACCAATGCTAAAGATTGTAAAGCTCTTGGTCCCATTCCTTTTAAAAGCAAAAGTTCTTCAAAATCTTCCGGCTTATTTTCATGGGTTGTCCATAGCATTGCGCCAAGTCTTTTCATATTCACATCTTCCATTCTGACATCATGATGTGCAGGCATAGAAAGATACTGCATCTCTTTCATGATTTTTGTTGGAGATTCTTTCGATAATTCTAAAATACCTTCTCTTGATTTTGTGGCCGCTTCAGCAGTGAGATTTAAAATACTTCCCTGATTTTCGCCATAAATAAAAGTATGAGGTTCATTTATAAAAGACTTTAAATCTTGTGAATGCCAATGGTATCTTCTTGCCGTTTTAGAGTTGGGATTCATTCCTTGTTGAATAACGGCCCATTGCCCTTTATTATCAACAATAAAATTATGTTGGTATAATTGAAATCCGTCCTGAATAGCTGTATTGTCAACTTTGGCAGTAAGTCTGCTGCAATTTGCCAGATTATTTCCGTCGAGACCTGTTTTTTCACCCACAAATAAAAGTTCCTGTGGTGTTGTCATGGAATGTTTTCCTTTGCCACCGCAGATATAGATTCCGAGTTCTTTGGAATGAGGATTAACAGATTTCTTTAAAGCGCCAAGTACAGAAGTTGTAATTCCGGAGGAATGCCAATCCATTCCCATGACAGCACCAAAACTTTGAAACCAAAAAGGATTACTTAGTTTGCTAATTACTTCAGAAGTAGAAAACTCCATAGCAATCGTTTCTACAATTGCAAAACCAAGTTTAGACATGCGTTCGGCAAGCCACAATGGAACATGTCCATAATGTAATGGAAGATCTGCTGTACCGGAACGCTTCATTTAGTGGAATTTGTATTTATACAAAAATAGATAAAATACTCCTTAAATGCTGGTAAGATAGAAAAGTTGTTCCAGATTAGGACATTACTATTGCTCTCGTTCTAAATTGTCGACAGCAGAGATTTGATCTAATATATTGGTTTGATTTGGCGAAATGTAGTTTTTTACTTCGCTGGGAGTTTCTTTCTTAAAAAGAATGTCTAATGCATTATATAGCTTTAATAAAACATCTCTGTCTTCTTTTTCAATCTCCAGGGCGGTATTAAAATTAAAGACATAATTATTCGAATTGCGTACTTCTACTTTTATCGTTTTTGATGTGATTTTAAATTTGACTATATCCATATTGTTTGCGCATTAATTAGTTTACAAAAATGGCACTTTAACGGCAATTAGCATTGCTATTTTTTATGTTTTTTTAATGTGTAGAGAAAATTAATTAATAAGCATATAGCAATAGTCTTCTTTTTTATGCCTAATGTGGCAGACTCTACTTGTGATATAAAAAAGATTCTATTAGATAAGGAACAATTGAGACCTGAAACTAAAGTCTGTAATGTATTCGTTTTGAGTTTTATTTCTTAATCTAGGTTAATCGACAAAAAGCGATAGCTGTGGTAAATTTGTAAAAGAAAATTAAAACAACTTAACAATAAAATACCATGGAAAATAAAATCTTAGGCTTACACCATATTACTGCAATTGCAGGTGACGCTAAACGTAATTTCAATTTTTACTCAAAAATATTAGGATTAAGATTCATTAAAAAAACAGTGAATTTTGACGACCCTGGAACGTATCACTTTTACTTTGGAGACGAAACAGGAAGCGCAGGAACTATCTTAACCTTTTTTCCTTGGGGAGAAGGAATTCAGCAAGGACGAAAAGGATCTGGAATGGCAACTGAAATTGGTTATTCTGTTCCAAAAGGAAGTCTTGATTTCTGGCAGAAACGTTTTGAACAATATAATGTAATCTACAATAAACCTGCTGAAAAATTCGGAGAAAAATACCTTACTTTCCTTGATCCGGACGGTTTGAAATTAGAATTAATCGAATCTAAAACAGGAGACGACAGAAAAGGCTGGGAGACCGATGAAGTAAAAGCTGAGGTGGCAACTAAAGGCTTTCATAATATTACTTTGACTTTAAACGATATAAAACCAACTGTGGCAATCTTAACAGAGATATTTGGTTACAAATTGATTGATCAGGATGTAAACCGTTACCGTTATGCAACTGATGCAGTAGAAAATGCAGCAATTGTTGACTTGGTAGAACTGGCAGATGAAAAACGCGGTCATGTTGCTAATGGATCTGTTCACCATGTTGCTTTCCGTGTCCAGAATGATGAAATTTTAATGCACTTTCGTGAAAAAATAGAAGCTTACGGATTGTCAATTACACCACAAATAGACAGACAATATTTTCATTCGCTATACTTTAGGGAACCAGGTGGCGTTTTGTTTGAAATTGCAACCGATAACCCTGGATTTACAATTGATGAAAGTTTAGAAGAATTAGGTAAAAACTTAAAACTTCCTGCACAGTACGAATCTCAAAGATCAAGTATTGAAAATCATTTAGTTAAAATTAATTAATTTAAAATTTAGTAAATTAGATTCTTAAGTAAAAAGATATGGAAACAATAAAACTGGAATTAGACGAGAAAAAACACGGAGCTTTTAATCTTTATGTTGATGATAAAAAGCTGGGTGAAATGACGGTAAGTATTAAACCTGATTTACTGACTGTCTACCACACAGGTGTTGAACCTGAAGGAGAGGGAAAAGGATATGCTAAAAAACTTTTAGAAGAAATGACATCTTATGTACGTGCTAATAATTTGATGGTTTTGCCACTTTGTCCTTATGTACATGCACAATTCAAAAAACATCCGGATGAGTATCAGGATATCTGGAAAAAATAATTTTAAACATACTATTATGAATGTAGAAACTACAACAGACGGTGTGCCATTAAATGATGCTAAAAAGGCTTTGATCATGATTCACGGACGTGGTGCAGGCGCTCATGATATTCTTTCGATTTCAAAACATCTGAATGTCGATGATTTTGCATTGGTTGCCCCTCAGGCAGAAAACAGAACCTGGTATCCTTATTCTTTTTTAGCGCCTATTAATGAAAATGAGCCTTCATTTTCAAAATCATTAGAGGCTATTCATCAGGTTGTTATTGCAATTCAGCAAAACGGAATTGAAAAAGAGAATATCTATTTTCTTGGATTTTCTCAGGGTGCTTGTCTGGCCTTAGAATTTACAGCCAGAAATGCAGCTAAATATGGAGGTATAGTTGCTTTTACGGGCGGACTTATTGGCGATAAAGTTTATGAAAATCATTACTCAGGAAACTTTGAAAACACGCCAATTTTCATTGGTACAAGTGATCCTGATTTTCATGTTCCGGTAGAAAGAGTAAATGAAACAGAAGTCCTTCTTAAAAAGATGGGAGCAAATGTTACTAAAAAAATCTATGAAAATATGGGACATACCATAAGTCAGGACGAAGTAGATTTGGTTAATGAGCTTATTTTTATGAAGTAATAATATGTAAGTTGTAATTAAATCTAAATAACAAACCCTTAAATATTTGATGTTTAAGGGTTTTTTATTTTGTAGCGAGGACGGGAGTTGAACCCGTGTCCTCAGGGTTGTAATAACGGTCTAGAGATGAGTTGGTCTTCATTTATTTAAAAATATATATAACAAATTTGTTATATAACAAATTTGTTATATATTTGTAGTGTAATAATCAAAAACAACCAACGTTCTTTTACATTTTGTCTAACTTAATACCTACATTAAAATGGCTACAGTCAGCGAGTTATTAAAAATACTCAAAAAAGACGGTTGGTATCTACATAGGAACGGTGCAAACCATGATCTATATAGACACGCAACCAAGCCGAATCAAATTCCTGTACCTAGACATGGGAGTAAAGAAATGGCAAATGGTACCTTAAACAGTATCTTAAAAGCAGCAGGACTTAAATAGTCTTGTTGCTTTTCCTAAAACAAAAATATTATTAAATTGTATTATGAAACAGTTACCCAATCGCACAACCACAGTCATAATTGAAAAAACATCCACTGGTTTTTCAGGTTATGTAAAAGAAATTGATGGATTATCTACAGTCGGGAGTAGTATATCTGAATTAAAAGAAAATATTAACGAGGTCCTTCAATATCATGTAGAATATCTACAAGAACAAGGAGAAAACGTTACAATAGGAGATTTTGAAATGTCCTATGAAATTGATTTAGAGCAAGTGTTTGATTATTTTAATGTAATCAATAAATCTGCTTTTGCAGAACATTACGCAGATATGAATCAAAGTTTGTTCCGACAATACACCAAGGGATTAGCTCCTTTATCGGGAGATAAAATGCAGCAAATATCCAAAGGATTACACAAATTAGCAGATGAGTTAAGCGATTTAACGTTGGTATAATAAAAAGTTTGACAAGACAAGAAAGTACAAAATTAGCCAAAAGAGCATGAAAAGTTAAGGCAATATTTTTATTGTTTTTTTTATTACAAAAATAAACCCCTCGAGATGAGGGGTTTATTATTTTATGGTTTTCCGTAAATTAAGCAAATTTATTTTTGAAGTGTTTTAAGTTTTTCAAACTGACAATCTTTTTCTCAAATTCATAATTTTGTTTGAGCATTTTTGTTAATTTAAAGTTACTCATTCTTAGTGTTTTTAAAATTATTTAAAAAAATATTAAATCTAAAATCTCTAGCTGTAGTTTTTACTGTGTATAGTATTAATACGTTTTATGGCTTATGTTAAAGGCTCACAATATTTTTTATTCACTACTTTGTCTCTCAAAATTGCTTTATTGCTGAAATTCCTTGTGATATTTCTAACAATATCACTGTAATTATCATTTAATTCATCTTTTTTATGATAGAAAGGTTTTATAGATGCACAATGTTTATGCTCAAATAATGTGCTTAATAATGTTCTATCTGAGTTGCCACAAGAATGACCAAAAATATATATTTGATAATCTCCTATATTTAGAAACTCTAAAAGTTTCTTGTAATTATCTGTTTCTAAG
>RCUJ01000692.1_pt1 | contig 19317 bp, 20 predicted proteins | sample 2166321 | NCBI WGS metagenome assembly RCUJ01 (sample SAMN09932808, study PRJNA488358) | compost metagenome | feature: garden; material: soil; isolation source: compost soil in an enriched community after 118 h of incubation | place: Germany: Experimental Botanical Garden Goettingen | collected... | reverse complement strand
CATCCGGGTAGTAGGCCCAGTCGATCGGCCACATGCGGCGGAACAGGTCGGCCATTTGCTCGGGGGCGTCATACAGGAATTCCGGTATGACTTCCACGCCGCGGATGGCCTGGACAATGGCCGCGACCACCAGCAGGTACAGCGCAAAGCGCAGCAGCCGCTGCCCCATGCTGTAGCGCTGCCACACGCGCGGCGTGCCCGCCGGGTTCAGGGTAGAGGCGTGGGCGTTCATTCTTCCACCTCCGCCTTGCGGGCCACCGGCGGCTTGCCGGAACCGATGCCGCGCGCGCCGGCAAAGCGGCCGTGCAGGATGCGGTCAAAGCCCAGGTTGTCCAGGAACACGGCGCGCACGAAGCCCGCGATGATTTCGCCCAGCATGATGATGGCGATCAGGGTCAGCAAGATGGCGCTGACGAAGTCGTAGTCAAAGCGTTGGAACGCCGAGAACAGCGTGCCGCCCACCCCGCCCGCGCCCACGATCCCCACCATGGTGGAGTTACGCAGGTTGGAGTCGAACTGGTAGGTGGCAAAGCCGATGAAGCGCGCGAACACCTGCGGCAGCACGCCGAAGATGATCACGTTGGCGAACGACGCGCCGCTTGCGCGCACCGCTTCCACCTGCTTCAACGAGATTTCTTCGATGGCTTCGGTGAACAGCTTGCCGATGAAGCCGATGGACGCCACCGTCAATGCCAGAATGCCCGCCAGCGCGCCAAAGCCCACGGCCTTGACGAACAGGATGGCGACGATGACCGGGTGCAGTGCGCGGCACAAGGCCACCAGCGAACGGGCGGGCCACGACACCCAGGCGGGCATCATGTTGCGCGCGCCCAGAAGCCCTACGGGCAGCGCAAACAAAATACCCAGCACCGAGGCCAGCACGGCGATTTCCAGGCTTTCGGCGATGCCCTTCCACAGGGTGTCGGGCTTTTCGAAATTGGGCGGAAACATGCGCGCCAGAAACGTCGAGGCGTGTCCCATGCCGCTTTCAAAGCGCGCCCAACTGAAATCCAGTTGCGCGGCCGCGTAGACGGTGTAGATCAGCAGCAACACCAGGCCCGCCTTGGCGCGCCCGGACATGGCAAAGGGGCGGTTGCCCCGCAGATGTGTCATTCCAGCCAAGACTCGCCTCCGTAGATGGTCTTGAGCATGGCGGCATCCAGGCCCTGGCCGTCGCCGTCATACACCACGTGGCCGCCGGACATGCCGACGATGCGCGTGGCGTAGCGGCGCGCCAGTTCCACGTCGTGGATGTTGACGATGACGGGAATGCCGGTGGCGCTGCCCTGATCGGACAGCAGCTCCATGATTTCAACCGAGGTCTTGGGGTCCAGCGACGAGGTGGGCTCGTCGGCCAGCAGCAGTTGGGGGCGCTGCATCAGGGCGCGGGCGATGCCCACGCGCTGGCGCTGGCCGCCCGAGAGCGCATCCGCGCGCTGGTCCGCAAAGCCCGCCAGCCCGACGGTATCCAGCAGCTTGTAGGCGTGCTCGATATCTTCGGGCTCAAAGCGGCGCATCCAGGCCTTGAGCGCCGAGGTGTACCCCAGCCGGCCAGTCAGCAGGTTTTCCATCACGGTCAGGCGTTCAACCAGGTTGTATTCCTGGAACACCATGCCGATGCGCCGACGCGCGCGGCGCAGCGACGCGCCACGCACGCGGGCCAGGTCCACGCTGCCTTCCTGGGACTGCAGCACGATCTCGCCCTTGGTGGGTTCGATCAGCCGGTTGACGCAACGCAGAAGCGTGCTTTTGCCGGTGCCGGAAGGGCCGATGATGGCGGTCAGGCCTTGGCCGGCGATTTCAAGGTTGATGCCATTGAGAACCGGCCGGCCGGCCCGGTATTCCTTGACCAGGCCGGAAATGCGTAGCGACGTCGTCATGCTGGATTACTTCTTGCTCTTTGCGGATTCGCGGTCGTAAGCGGCGCGGTTGAAGCTTTCGCCGCCCGATTCAGCCACTTGGCGGACGATGGCCCAGTCCTTCTGGTAGGTCACCGGATAGAAACGGTCGGCGCCGTCGAAGGCCTTCGACATTTCGGCCGGGAAGCGGTAGTCGTAGAAGCACTTCAACATCTGGTCGCGGAACTTGGGTTCCAGGTCATGCGCGTAGGCGAACGACGAGGTCGGGAATTTTTCGCTGGTGTAGATCACGCGGAAATCCGCTTCCTTGACCTGGCCGCGTTCGACCATGCGCTTGAACACGTCGGACGCCACGGCGGCGGCGTCATAGTCGCCGGAGTTCACGCCCATGACCGACTGGTCGTGCTTGCCCGAGAAGATCACCTTGTAGTCCTTGTCCGGCGTCAGGCCTTCCTTGGGGAACAGGGCCACGGGCGCCATGTGGCCCGAGTTCGACGACGGCGCGGTGTGCGCGAGCTTCTTGCCCTTCAGGTCGGACAGCTTCTGGTACGGGCTGTCTTTCTTGACGATGACGATCAGGTTGTAGCCCTGGAAGCCGTCGGCATAGCCTTTCACGGCAAAGGGCACGGCGCCGGCGATGTTCACGGCGAACGCGGTGGGGCCGGTGGAAAAGCCGCCCACGTGCAGGCGGCCCGAGCGCATGGCTTCGATTTCAGCGGCGTTGCTTTGCACTTGGTAGAACACCACGCGCTTACCCGTGCATTGGGACAGGTGCTTGGTGAACGGCTTGAAAATGTCTTCGTAGACCGCCGGGTCTTCCACAGGCGTGTACGTGAACACCAGTGTGGACGGGGTCTTTTGCTTCGAAGCGTCAGTGGGGGTGTCCGCCACCAGATCCTTGTTGGCGTCGCAGTACATCTGGTCCAGATCGCCGCGGTTGGAGCAGGTGTCGGCGGCATTGGCGGCCGAGCCGCCAACGGCGAATGCGGCCAGGGCGGCCGCTTGCAATAGACGCATCGCGTGCATGGTTTGTCTCCTCGTGGGAATGAATTTGAATATTTCCTGAATTCAAACACACAAAGGGGACAGGCACACCTGGGAAAGTCCCTGCCTTTTTTTTCGGGATTTGTTCGAATTGTTCGTTTTATGTTCGTTTATTTTCGAACCGTCGAACCCCGGACCGCTAGCCCCGATACCCCAGCTTGCGCGAAATCTCCTGCGCGCAAGCCAGCAGCGGCCGGGCGATGGCGCCGTCCCAAGACACGTCGAACAAGCCGGTGGGACCCAGGCTGGTCAGCGCCAGCGCGATGCTGCCCGTGTTGTCGAACACCGGCACCGACAGCGCGTCCACGCCCGGCAACGGGTTGCCCAGCGCGCGCGCCATGCCGTGCACGCGGATGTCGGCCAACTGCGCTTCGATATTGGCGCGCGAGGCCTTGCGTGGCGGCGGCACGCTGGCGATGACGGCGGTGTCCCCCTCTTCGCGGGCGATGTAGTGTTCGCTGACCTTGGGCGGCAGCCACGCCGCGAAGACCAGCCCGGTGGCGGTGTGCAGCATGGACATCACCGTGCCCTTGCGCATGTTCACGTGTACCGGATAGCTGGCTTCGGTCATGTGGATCATGGTGGGGCCGTGCGAGCCCAGCACGGCGATGCCCAGGGTATGGCCGATGTCGGATTGCAGCTTGGCGATCTCGGGCATGGCGATGCGTACCGGGTCCAGCCTTTGCAAGCTGACCAGCCCCATCTGCAAGGCGAAGGGGCCCAGTTCGTACTGGCCCGTGATGGCGTCCTGCTGCACCAGGCCCACGCGGATGAAGCTGACCAGGTAGGGGTGCGCCTTGGCGGACGTCATGCCGGCGCCCGCCGCCAGGTCGCGCAGCGTCAGGGGCTTGCCGGCGTCGACCAGCGCGGCCAGCAGCGGCACGCCCACTTCAATGGATTGGATGCTGCGGCGGCCGTCGTTGGCGGAGGCTGCGGGGGTCTTGGAGGTGGCCACGGTGTGTCTGACCTTACGCCGATTGGGCTGGGGTGGGCTGCAACGGCTGCGATTCTTGGCGCGCCGCCAGCAGCCGATTGGCCATTTCAACAAAGCCCGCGCCGCCGTGAAAGGCCGCCACGAAAGCGGGGCGGTCCGTCAAGCGGTGCAATTGCGCCTGGATGTTCGCCACGCCGACCGAAATCGGAAAGTACGCGAACATCGGCTCGTCGTTGGGCGAATCGCCGATGAAGAGCGTGCTGTCCAGCGCATCAGCCACGTCCTGGCCGAATTCGCGCTGGAACATCGTGCGGGTCATGGTCAGCTTGTCGTAGTCGCCAAACCAGCCGTTGACGTGGATGGAGCTGACTTTTGCCTGCGCGCCGGCCTCGTGGAAGATCTGCACGATCTTCGTGACCGCCTCGTCCGGCAGGGCGGGCACGTCTTCGCAGAAGTCGATGGCCAGGTCGGCCACGCGGTAGTCTTGGTCGCTGGCGACCGCGCACCCCGGCACCTCGGCCAGCACGCGGTCGCGGATGGCGTCCAGGCGCTTGCGGCTGGCTTGGCGCGAGGCGGCGTCCGTCCAGTAATGGGTCGTCATGCGGCGGGCCTGGCGGTCATAGGCGTAGTAGAACGCGCCGTTTTCCCCCACCACGGCGCGCACCGGCCACATGCGGGCGATATGGTCGCACCAGCCGGCCGGGCGGCCGGTAATGGGCACGACCTGGATACCGGCCGCCTCCAGGCGCTCCAGCGCGGCGTAGGCGTCGGCCGGCAGGCGGCCTTCGGTGGTCAGCGTGTCGTCGATGTCGGTCAGGACGACGCGAACCGCCGCCGCCACGGTCAAAGGCATGGCCGCAAGGGCTTGCATGAGGTTTTTCCTTCGAGTTTTAAGGGGGATCTCCGGGCGAAAGTTTAACCGTATGCCCCCCGCCGGGCGCCCATCTGGCGGGCCGATAGGGGATCTGGGCCGAGGGGCGGTAAAATCCGGGCTTTCCCGCCTGGTTTGCGTGCCCGCCATGTCCGTCCAGTTGTCCTCTTTGCCCGGCTCCGAGCCGGAATCCTTCGGTATCGCTTCGGTAGCCGAGATCATCGCCGAGCTGCGCGCCGGCCGTATCGTCATCCTGGTTGACGAAGAAGACCGTGAAAACGAGGGCGACCTTGTCATGGCCGCCGAATTCGTCACGCCCGAAGCCATCAACTTCATGGTGACCCACGGCCGCGGCCTGGTGTGCCTGACCTTGACCGAAGAACGCTGCCGCCAGTTGGAGCTGCCCATGATGGCGGCCCGCAACGGCACGCGCTACGGCACCAACTTCACGCAGTCGATCGAAGCCGCCGAAGGCGTCGAGACCGGTATTTCGGCCGCCGACCGCGCCCGCACCATCCAGGTGGCGGTGGCGCGCGACGCCAAGCCGGCCGACCTCGTCCAGCCCGGCCACATCTTCCCGGTGCGCGCGGTGCCCGGCGGCGTGCTGGTGCGCGCCGGCCACACCGAAGCCGGTTGCGACCTGACCGCCATGGCAGGCCTGACGCCCGCCGCCGTCATCTGCGAAATCCTGAAGCCCGATGGCACCATGGCCCGCTTGCCGGACCTGGTGGAATTCGCCCGCCAGCACAACCTGAAGATCGGCACCATTGCCGACCTGATCCAGTACCGCAGCGAACACGAATCCATCGTCAAGCGCGTGGGCAAGCGGCCCATGCAGACGGCCTGGGGCACCTTCGAGGCCGTGGCCTACGAAGACGCCGCCACCGGCTCCGCCCACTTGGCGCTGGTGCATGGTAACGTTTCCCCCGACGTTGAAACGCTGGTGCGCGTGCATGAACCGGCTTCCGTGCTGGACGTGCTGGACACCGGCGCCAGCCCGCATAGCTGGGGCGTGGCGAAGGCCCTGGAGGCCATTGCCGCCGCGCCCGCCGGCGTGCTGGTGCTGATGAATTGCCAGTCTTCCACCGAACACCTGTTTGGCCAGATTGCCGGCTGGAGCGACCCGAAGGCCCAGGCCGACGCCGCCGCCAGCACCGACCGTTTCGGCTTGCGTACTTATGGCATCGGCGCCCAGATTCTGCGCGACCTGAATGTGGGTCAGATGAGGCTCCTGGCCCGGCCGCGCAAGATGCCCAGCATGGCGGGCTTTTCCCTGACCATTACGGGTTACGATTGCGACCCGCAGAATACTCCCGCAACACATTGAAGGCCGACACATGAACCCTTACATCCTTACCCCCGACCTGAACGGCGAAGGGCTGCACATCGGCATCGTACGCGCCCGCTTCAACGAAGAAATCGGTCAGGCCGAACTCGAAGCGTGCCTGAAGGAACTGGCCGAACTGGGCGTGGACGAACGCGACGTGATGGTCACCACCGTCCCGGGCGCCCTGGAACTGGGCGTGGCCCTGTCCCACATGGCCGAAACGTTTGAATTCGACGCACTGATCGCGCTTGGCGCCGTCATTCGTGGCGAGACCTATCACTTTGAAGTGGTCAGCAATGAAACGGCCACTGCAATCACCCGTATCTCCCTGGAAACCGGCATCCCCGTCGCAAACGGCGTGTTGACCGTCGACACCGACGAGCAGGCGCAAGCCCGCGCCGCCGGCAAGGGCCGCGATTGCGCCCAGGTGGCCGTTGAAATGGCCAACCTGGTGGCGGCGCTGGAACCCGAGGAAGAAGACGAAGACGAAGAAGACGACGAGGACGAAGATTTTGACGACGAAGAAGACGACGACAAGCGCTGATAGCGCGGCGCAAGCCCGCGCCAACGCGCGCAGCGCACGCCGCCGTGCACGCGAATTCGCGCTGCAGGGCGTTTATGCGTGGCTGTTGCGCGGGGGCGAGGGCACGCAGGACGCCGGCGAGATCGACGCCCATCTGCGCGACACCGAGGATTTTTCCGAGGCCGACGCGCAATGGTTCAAGACCTTGCTGCATGGTGTCCTGCGCGAAGCGCCCGCGCTGCGCGAGCGTTTCACGCCTTACGTCGACCGCCCGCTGGCCGAGTTGTCGCCCGTTGAGCATGGCATCCTGCTGATTGGCAGCTTCGAACTGATTCATCATGTTGAAGTGCCGTACAAGGTTGCCATCAACGAAGCCGTTGAGCTGGCCAAGTCGTTTGGCGGCACCGACGGCTTCAAGTTCGTCAACGGCGTGCTCGACAAGCTGGCCGCCGATGTGCGTGCGAACGAGGTCCAGGCCGCGGCGCAGCAGCGACGCTGAATCCGGGCTGTTGGTCCGGGCCAACGGCCCGGGCCAACGGTCTGTGTAGGGGTCAGGCGCATGCCGCCCTGCGCGCACTTATCCGGTGCGCCAGGCGTGGTCTGCGCCTGACCCCTTCGTGTATCTGGTATTTGTTTTCCTCGCCGGCCCGCGTGCCGGCCTCTCGGAGTTGCCGTGGCGTCCGAATTTGAATTGATCGCGCGCTATTTCACCCGGGCCGCGCCCGCCGGCTTGCTGGGCGTGGGCGACGACTGCGCGCTGTTTCCCGTGCCCGCTGGCGAGCAGGTCGCCACCAGTACCGACCTGCTGCTGGAAGGCCGCCATTTCTTTCCCGACGTAGACCCCCGCGCCTTGGGCCACAAGTCGCTGGCCGTGAACCTGTCCGACCTGGCCGCCATGGGCGCGCGCCCCATCGGCTGCGTGCTGGGCCTGGCCCTGCCGCGCCTTGACGAACCCTGGCTGGCCGCCTTCGCCGAAGGCTTCCACGCGCTGGCGGCGGCCCATGGCTGCCCGCTGATCGGCGGCGACACCACGCGCAGCGCGCATGACCTGGCGATCAGCGTCACGGTCTTTGGCGCCGTGCCCGCCGGCCAGGCGCTGCGGCGCGACGCGGCACAGGCGGGCGACGACATCTGGGTATCCGGCGAGCTGGGCGCGGCCGATGTCGCCTACCGCCTGCTGGACGGCCAGTACCCCGCCAACGACGCCTTGCTGGCCGCCACGCGCGCCGCGCTGGAATGGCCGCAGCCGCAGGTGGCGCTGGGCATGGCGCTGCGCGGTATCGCGCATGCCGCCGTTGATTTGTCCGACGGCCTGCTGCAAGACCTGGGCCACATCCTGACCGCCAGCCGGTTGGGCGCCCGCCTGGAAGTCGACCGCATGCCGGTGGCCGCCGCCGTGGCGGCGCTGGACGACGCGCCCCGCCGCCGCGCGGTACTGGGCGGTGGCGACGTCTATCAACTGTGTTTCACCGCCCCTGCCGCACAACGCGAGGCCGTCCAGGCCGCCGCCCGCGCGGCCTGCGTTCAGGTCACCCGCGTGGGCCAGACGCTGGCGCAATCGGGGCTGCAAGTGCTGGACGGGCAGGGCCGGCCGCTGGCCGACTTGCCGGGCGGCTTCGATCATTTCCCCTCTGCCTGAGCGGCCGGTTCCCGTTTCGCCACTTTCCAATTCCCAATTCCCATTCCCCCATCGGCCCAGGATCCATGTCCTCTTCCTCCAAGCCATCCCCCTCCATGCGCGAACGCTCGCGTGCCGAATATCCCACGCTTTCCTGGGTGTGCCGCGACCCCGGCCGCCTGATCGCCTTCGGCCTGGGCAGCGGGTTGATCCGACCGGCATCGGGCACCTGGGGCACGCTGCTTGCTTGGGGTATCTGGGTGGCCGCCGCACCCGCCGCGTCGGACTTGGCGATCGGCGTCTTCCTGGCGCTGGCCTTTGTGTACGGCTGCTGGGCCTGCCATCGCGTGGGGCGTGAACTTGGACAGTCCGACCATGTCGGAATGGTCTGGGACGAGATGGTGGCGTTCTGGCTGGTGCTTTGGCTGACGCCGGCCGGCTGGTTGTCGCAACTGCTGGCGTTCGGGTTGTTTCGCACGTTCGACATCGTCAAGCCGCCGCCCATCAAGTTCTTCGACGCCCACGTCAAGGGCGGCTTTGGCGTCATGTGGGACGATATCGTGGCTGCCGGCTATGCCTTGCTGGTCATGGTCTTGGTTGCACGCACAGGAGTCTTGGGATGAACGAACTGCAAGGAAACACCCGTTCGAATCTGTCGGCGGCGCAGTTGTCGGAAGCCACGCTGGTCGGCCTGGCCGAACGGCTGGGCGATGCAATGCGGCGTCATGGTTGGATGCTGGGCACGGCGGAATCGTGCACGGGGGGCTTGCTGGCTGGGGCGATGACGTCCGTGGCGGGTTCCAGCGACTGGTTCGAACGCGGGTTCGTCACCTACAGCAATGACGCCAAAGTGACTGAACTGGATGTCTCGCCCGACACCCTGCATCACTTCGGCGCGGTCAGCGAACCCGTGGCGCTTGAGATGGCCAACGGCGTGTTGCTGGTGTCGCCCGCCGCGCAGGTGGCGGTGTCCACGACCGGCATCGCCGGCCCCGGCGGCGCCACGCCGGGCAAGCCGGTCGGCATGGTGTGCTTTGGGTTTGCGATGCGGGTGGGCGACGGCATCACCAGCCGGGCCGCCACCCACGTGTTTCCCGGCGACCGGACGCAGGTGCGTCTCGCGGCCGTGGAATTTGCGTTGCGCGGACTGCTGGAATTCGTGGGTACGCCCGAATAAAGCAACGCGGGGCGCTGATCGGAATCAGCGCCCCGCGCATATTGGGTTCAACGCGGTGCGTTGATCAGGACATCAACGCACCGCGTTGATGGCATCCCGCAGGCCCATGGCGGCCTGGCCGGCGGCTTCGCGCCAGTCGTCGCCTCCGCTGGCATAGATGATGGCGCGCGACGAGTTGATCATCATGCCGCTGCGCGCGGCGTTGGCGCCCGCGTTCACGGTGGCGGTAATGTCGCCGCCTTGCGCGCCGATGCCCGGCACCAGCAGGGGCAGGGCGTCGCCAATGCGTTGGCGCACTGCCGCCAGCTCGTTCGGGAACGTGGCGCCCACCACCAGGCCGCACTGGCCGTTGGCGTTCCACTTGTCGGCCACCAGCCCTGCCACGTGCAGGTACAGCGGTTCGCCGTTATCCATCTTCAAAAATTGCAGGTCCGAACCGCCGGGGTTGGACGTGCGGCACAGCACGATCACGCCACGGTCACGCCACGCCAGGTAGGGCTCGACTGAATCCAGACCCATGTAGGGGCTGACCGTCAGCGCGTGCGCCTGGTAGCGTTCGTACGCTTCGCGCGCGTAGTTCTCGGCGGTGGAGCCGATGTCGCCGCGCTTGGCGTCCAGCACGATGGGCAGGTCCGGATGGTTGTCGCGGATGTGCTGGCACAGCGCTTCAAGCTGGTCTTCGGCGCGGTGGGCGGCGAAGTACGCGATCTGCGGCTTGAAACTGCACGCGTAGGGCGCGGTGGCGTCCACGATGTCGCGGCAGAACTGGAAGATGGCGTCGGACTTATCCTGCAATTCGCGGGGAAAGCGCTGCGGGTCGGGGTCGAGTCCGACTTGCAGAAGCGAGTTGCTGGTGGTCCAGGCGTGTTCGAGTTTTTGCAGGAAATTCATGGGGAGTTCAGTGCAGTTTGACCCGGGGGCGCGTGCGCCGCATCAGCAGGCGGGCCAGGGCAAGGGAGGCGGTGCGCGAGATGCCCAGCACCGCTTTGTGGTGCATCAGGTGCAGGCTCATGTACATCAAGCGCGCCAGTGTACCGCTTACGAACAGTCCCCGTCCGGCCAGCTTGCCCATCAGGCTGCCCACCCCGGCGTCCTGGCCCAGCGACACCAGCGAGCCATGGTCCTGGTAGACGTAGGGCGCGGTGGGTTCGGCGGTGCGGCGCAGGCGTGCCGTGAGCTTCTTGGCCAGATAGTCGGCCTGCTGGTGGGCGGCCTGGGCGCGCGCGGGCACGGTGCGCCCGTCGCGCCAGGGCACCGCGCAGCAATCGCCCAAGGCCAGGATGTGCGGATCTGGGGTTTCCAGGCGTTCGTTGACTTCCAACTGGCCCAGCTTGTTCAGCGGCAAGTCCAGGTCGGCCAGCAGGGCGGGGCCCTTGATGCCGGCGGCCCACATGCACAACTGGGCGGGGAATTCCCGGCCGTCGGCGGTCTTGACGCTATCGCCCGTGACTTCCGACACGCGGCATGACGTTTCCACGCCGATGCCCAGCTCGGTCAGCCGGTTGGTGGCGGCTTCGGAAATTTTTTCAGGCAGCGCCGACAGGATGCGCGGCGCGCCTTCCACCAGCGTGATGGCCAGGTCGCGTTCGGCGCGGAAGTTCGGCAAGCCGTAGGCGCTGACCACGTGGCTGGCTTCGGTCAGCTCCACGGCCAGTTCCACGCCGGTGGCGCCGCCGCCCACAATCACCAGGTCCAGCCGGGCCGACGGGTTGCGCACCTTGGCCAAGTCCACCAGCGCCATGGCTTTCAGCATGGTCAGGCGGAATTGTTCGGCGTTTTCGGTGGTGTCCAGCGTGACGGCGTGTTCGGCCGCGCCGGGCGTGTTGAAAAAGTTGGATGTGCTGCCCAGGGCCAGCACCAGCGTGTCGTAGCCGAATTCACGGCGCGGCAGCACTTCCTGATTCTGCGCATCGTTGACGGCGTCCACCACGATCTGGCGGCGTTCGCGGTCCACGCTCAGCAGCCTGCCTTGCGCGAACGAAAAGCCGTTCATGTGGGCCAGCATCAGGTAGGACAAGCCTTCCTGGTGGATGTCCAGCGTGCCGGCGGCCGCTTCGTGCAGCGACGGCTTCCAGATGTGGAAGGGCCGGCTGTCGACCAGCGTGATGTGCTGGCGGCCGTGGATGCGGCCCAGTTTGGCGGCCAGTTCCAGGCCGCCCGCGCCACCGCCAACGATGACGATGCGTTCAGAGCGTGCTGACGTCGAATTAGGCATCATGGCTCCCAGTATAAATACGGCCGCATCCCCCGTGGGATGCCGGCCGTGTCAATGCATGACGAATCGGCTGATGGCTACGCCCACCCAGACCACCCCGGCGAAGATCAGCAGCAGCATCACGGCCGCGCTGCCCAGGTCCTTGGCGCGTCCCAAGAGCGGGTGGCGCTCCACCGACAGGGCGTCGGCCAGTGCTTCGATGGCGGAATTCAGCAGCTCGGCCGCCAGCACCATCACCACCGTGCCCACCAGGAAAAACACCTCGACCGTGGTGCGTCCCAGGAAGAACGCCGCCGGAATCATCAGCACGGCCAGCGCCAGTTCCTGGCGGAACGCGGCTTCATATTTGACGGCCGCTTTCAGGCCTTGCCACGAATAGCGCAGCGCATTCAGGATGCGGCGCAAGCCGCCGGAGCTTTTGAAGGGCGAGTGTTGCGGGTCGTGGGTCATGAGCGCGTAGGAAGGCGGAAGGTGGCCGCTTTTTAACAGAGTTCGGTTGCCCGCATGGCGTGATGTTGGGCTATGGGCAAACCCTAATTGTGACGCATCGCGGGCAGGCGCAGGATTCTGGTCAATTGGTAAGGCCACTTTACCTTTCTGATATTGCAACGCCCGGGCACCCCAGTCCCACCGCAACCCCCACCGCCACCATGCCGATCCAGACCATCGAGCCGCGCCGCTTGTACCGCCAGATCGCCGACCAGCTGCGTTTGCTGATCGAGGCCGGCGAATTCCCCGTGGGCGCGCGCTTGCCGCCGGAACGCGACCTGGCGCTGAAGCTGGGCGTGTCGCGCCCGTCGGTGCGGGAAGCGTTGATTGCGCTGGAAGTGGAAGGCTGGGTGGAAGTGCGCATGGGGTCGGGCGTATACGTGCAAAGCCTGTCGGGCGCGCCGCGCGCCAGCCTGATGGCGGAAAGCCCCTTGGAAACCATCCGCGCGCGCTGGACGATCGAAGGCGAACTTGCCGCGCAGGCGGCTCGCAACCCGGCGCCCGCGCTGGTCGATGGGCTGCTGGAAGCGGTGGGCGCCATGGAAGACGAAGCCCGCGCGGCCAGCGTGCCCATACGCGGCGACCGGCTGTTCCATTTGCGTGTGGCCGAAATGGCCAGCAACGCCGTGCTGGTGCGCGTGGTGGGCGAACTGTTCGACGAACGCCACAACCCCTTGTCCGTGAAGTTGGGCGACTACTTCGAAAACCCCGATAGCTGGGCCGCCGCCATCACCGAGCACCGCCGCGTCATCAGCGCCATCGCCGCGGGCGACGAGGACGCCGCGCGCGCCGCCATGCATCACCATCTTTCCTGCTCGTTCGACCGCTTGACCGCCAGTTGGCCGGGCGCGGCCGAAACGATGCGCATCGATAGCAAAGAGCCGGCGGCGTTCTGACGCCACCGGGGATCCGTAGTCGCAGTACGAAGGTGCAACCTGTATGTGAAATCCCGATGTGAAACATAAAGCGGGCCGGCTCATAACAACATTCGCCGCGCCCGCTACCTCAAAGAGAGGAGACAACATGAATAAAGGCAACGCTATCAAAGTGCTGTTTGCCGCCGTCGCGCTGGCCGTCAGTGGCAGCGCGCTGGCGCAAACCAAGTTGAAATGGGCGCATGTGTACGAGACTTCCGAACCCTTCCATACCTCGTCGGTGTGGGCGGCGCAGGAAATCGAAAAACGCACCAACGGCCGCTATCACATCGATGTCTATCCCGCCTCTCAGTTGGGCAAGGAAAACGACATCAACCAGGGGCTGACCCTGGGCACGGTGGACATGATCATTTCCGGGTCCAGCTTCGCCGCCAAGAGCTTTCCGCGCATCGGCGTCACCTACTACCCCTACACCTTCCGCAGCCCCGAGCACCTGATCGCCTACACCAAGAGCGACATCTACAAAGAGCTGACGCAAGGCTACGACCAGAAAAGCGGCAACCACATCGTCGCCACCACGTACTACGGCACGCGCCAGACCACGTCCAACCGCGCCTTCACCAAGTGCGCCGAAATGAAGGGCTTGAAGATCCGGGTGCCGGACGTGGCCGCCTACCTGGCCATGCCGCGTGCCTGTGGCGCCAACACCGCGCCGATTGCGTTTGCCGAGGTCTACCTGGCCTTGCAGAACGGCACGGTGGAAGCGCAAGAGAACCCGCTGACCACCATCGAAGCCAAGAAGTTCTACGAGGTGCAGAAGAACATCATCCTGACGGGCCACATCGTCGACCACCTGAACACGGTCATCTCGGGCAAGCTCTGGAAGAGCCTGTCCGATGCCGACAAGAAGGTCTTCGCCGAGGTCGCGCAGCAGGCGGCGGAAAAGGCCTCGGCCGAAGTCGCCGCGAGCGAAAAGAAAATGGTGGATGTGTTCAAGAAGCGCGGGCTGAACGTGGCCGAAGTCAATGTTGAAGACTTCCGCACGACCGTGTTGGAGAAGGTGCCGTTCGAGCAGTACGGCTACCAGAAGTCGGATTGGGAAAAGATCCAGGCGGTGAAGTAGCCGCGTGTGTTCGCTGCACTGGGTAGCGGCACACCGTAGCTGTCCGTTGTCGCCACCCACGGAACCGGCGGGCCCTTGCGGCCCGCCGACCCACCGACATCCGATCAGGGGAACGTCATGCACTCCAACGCGAAAGCGGCGCCGATGGCGGCCGTGAGCCATGGGCCGGGTCCGGTGTCGGCGCCCAGCCACGCCAGCCCGTCTTCCAGTTCATCATCCGGCCCGCACCAGACCAGCGTCGACGACATCGTCCACAGCTTCGAAGAGGCCGACCAGCACACGGTTGACCTGTCCGGCTATCAACCTGAAGACTGGATTTGCCTGGGCATATTCTGGGCGATGTCCTTGCTGGTCTTCTTGCAGTTTTTCTCCCGCTACGTGCTGAACGACTCCTTTGCCTGGACCGAGGAACTGGCGGTGTATTGCCTGATCGGCGTGGTGTTCCTGGGCGCCGCCATGTGCGTGCGGACCTGCCGCCATATTCAGGTGGACTTCCTGTACCGCTACCTGCCCAAGCCGGTGGGCCGCGTGCTGGCCACCGTGATCGATATCTTGCGCACCGCCTTCTTTGGCTACGCGGTGTGGCTCACGTACCGCTACATCGTGCTGGTGGGCGACGAGCCCATGACCACGCTGTTCTGGAACAAGTCCTACGTGTACTGGGTGGCCCTGGCGGGCTTTGCCATGATGTTCCTGCGGTCGCTGCAAGTGTCGGCGCGCAACTGGCGGCAGGGCTATTCCATCCTGGAAAACCCCGCGGCCTACGACGCGCTGGATTGATCGTGTTCACCGCGCCGCAATTCCTGATGACCCCGCATTGCCTATCCGGGAGCAAGACATGGGCATTTTGATTGGAACGTTTCTGCTGTTGATGATCCTGGGCCTGCCGGTGGCGGTGTCCATGGTGGGCGCGTCGCTGCTGTTCATTCTGGTTTCCGGCAGCGTGCCCGACGTGGTGGTGGCGCAGCGCATGATCGCGGGCATTGAATCGTTTCCGCTCCTGGCGGTGCCGTTCTTCATCCTGGCGGGCAACCTGATGAACATCGCCGGCATCACCGGCCGCATCTACAACTTCGCGGTGGCGCTGGTGGGCTGGATGCGCGGCGGCCTGGGGCAGGTGAACATCATCGGCTCGGTGGTGTTCGCCGGCATGTCGGGCACCGCGATTGCCGACGCGGCGGGCCTGGGCACCATTGAAATCAAGGCCATGAAAGACCATGGCTACGAGACCGAGTTCGCGGTGGGCGTCACCGCCGCGTCGGCCACTTTGGGCCCCATCATTCCGCCGTCCTTGCCCTTCGTCATCTACGGCATGATGGCCAACGTGTCGATCGGCTCGCTGTTCCTGGCGGGCCTGATTCCGGGCGCGGTGCTGACCCTGTTGATGATGCTGACGGTGGCCTATTACGCGCGCCGCAACAACTGGGGCGGCGACGTCGCGTTCAACTGGAAGCGCCTGGGCGGTGCGGGGCTTGAAGTGCTGATCGTGCTGGCGTTTCCGCTGTCGATCTGGTTGATGACGCTGGCGGGGGTGTCGCCCAACCTGGCCACCGGCATCGCGTTCGCGGCGCTGCTGTTGATCGACTGGCGCTTCAATTTTTCGGCCGTCATGGCCTTGATGGCGCCGGTGATCTTGATTGGCGGCATGACGCTGGGCTGGTTCACCCCCACCGAGGCCGCCGTGGCCGCCGTGATCTGGGCGCTGTTCCTGGGCCTGGTGCGCTACCGCTCGATGACGCTCAGGACCTTGGCCAAGGCGTCGTTCGACACCATCGAGACCACGGCATCCGTGCTGTTCATCGTGACGGCGGCATCCGTCTTTGCCTGGCTGCTGACCACGACGCAGGCCGCGCAGGCGTTGACCGATGCCATCCTGAGCGTGACGCAGAACAAGTGGGTGTTCCTGCTGATGGCCAACGTGCTGATCCTGATCGTGGGTTGCTTCATCGACACCATTGCCGCCATCACGATCCTGGTTCCCATCCTGCTGCCCATCGTGCTGAAGCTGGGCATCGACCCCATCCACTTTGGCCTGATCATGGTCTTGAACCTGATGATCGGCCTGCTGCATCCACCCATGGGCATGGTGCTGTTCGTGTTGGCGAGGGTGTCGCGGCTGTCGGTCGAGCGCACCACGATGGCCATCCTGCCGTGGCTGGTGCCGCTGTTCGTGGCGCTGATCGCCATTACCTACATCCCGCAGATCACGTTGTGGCTGCCCACCGCCATGGGCATGGCCGGCAAATAAGGAGCAAGCACTCATGTCGCAAAGACTGCAAGGCAAGACCGCCATCGTGACCGCCGCCGGCCAGGGCATCGGCCGCGCGGTGGCCGAGGCGTTCGCGCGCGAAGGCGCGGACGTGCTGGCCGTGGACATCAATGCAGACGCGCTGCTGACGCTGTCCGGCTGCCGCACGCAAGTGCTGGACGTGACCGACGGGCGCGCCATCGCCGCGCTGGTGGAGGGCGCGGGGCCGGTCAACGTGCTGTTCAACGGCGCGGGCTTCGTCCACGCCGGCACCATCCTGGACTGCGACGAAGACGCCTGGGACTTTTCCTTCAACCTGAACGTGCGGTCCATGTACCGGCTGATCCGTGCCTGCCTGCCCGGCATGCTGGCGCGCGGCACGGGGTCCATCGTCAACATGGCGTCGGTGGCGGGCAGCATCAAGGGCGCGCCCAACCGCTGCGCCTATGGCGCGACGAAAGCCGCCGTGATCGGGCTGACCAAGTCGGTGGCGGCGGACTTCGTGGCGCAAGGCATCCGCTGCAACGCCATCTGTCCGGGCACCGTGGAATCGCCGTCATTGCGTCAACGCATCGAAGCGCAGGCGGCGGCCAGCGGGCAGACGATAGCCGCTGTTGAAGCGGCGTTCACCGCCCGCCAACCCATGGGCCGCATTGGCCGCACCGATGAAATCGCCGCGCTGGCGGTGTATCTTGCCAGCGATGAATCCGCCTTCACCACCGGCACCGCCCAGGTGATCGACGGCGGCTGGACCAACTGATTGCTTTCCTCTTTTCGCAACAAGGAACCGTTATGAAACTGATGCGCTATGGCGCCAAGGGCGCCGAGAAACCTGGCCTGATCGACGCCGAGGGCAAGGTGCGCGACCTGTCTTCCGTGCTGCCCGACATCACCGCGCAAACGCTAGTCGCCGCGCGTCTGGCTGAACTGCGCGCGCTGGATGCGTCCACGCTGCCGCTGGTGGCGAACCCTGGGCGCGTGGCGCCGCCGTGGAGCGGCATGGGCAAGTTCATCTGCATCGGCCTGAACTACGCCGACCATGCCGCCGAATCGGGCCTGCCCGTGCCGGCCGAACCCGTTATCTTCATGAAGCCGACGTCAGCGGTGGTGGGGCCCAATGACCCCGTCGTGCTGCCGCAGGATTCCATCAAGACCGATTGGGAAGTGGAGCTGGGCGTGGTCATCGGCGAGAAGGCGCGCTACGTCAGCGAGGCCGACGCCATGAAGCACGTGGCCGGCTATTGCGTGGTGAACGACGTGTCCGAACGCGAATACCAGATTGAACGCGGCGGCACGTGGGACAAGGGCAAGGGCTGCGACACCTTCGGCCCCATCGGCCCGTGGCTGGCCACCGCCGACGAAATTCCCAATCCGCAAGACCTGGAGATGTGGCTGGAAGTGAACGGCAAGCGCTACCAGAACGGCAGCACGCGCACCATGGTGTTCGGCGTGGCGCAGTTGGTGGCGTACGTCAGCCGCTTCATGACGCTGTACCCCGGCGACCTCATCAGCACCGGCACACCGCCCGGCGTGGGCATGGGGCAAAAGCCCGCGCCCATTTACCTGAAGGCGGGCGACGAGATCAAGCTGGGCATCGCGGGCCTGGGCGAACAGCGCCAGCGCGTGCATGCCTGGGACCCCGCGTTGATCGACGGCTGATCGCGCCCGCGCCTCGTCCGCACCTCGCCCGTACCCCTTATTTTCCGGAGTCCTCATGTCCCAGAACGAAATGGCGTTCATCCGCATTCACCCGGCGGACAACGTGGTGATCGCCCGGCGCCAACTGGTCAGCGGCACGCGGCTGGAAGGCGAAGGCGTGACGGTGCAGGGGCTGGTGCCGCCCGGCCACAAGGTGGCCGTGCGCGCCATCGCCGCGGGCGAGCCGGTGCGCCGCTACAACCAGATCATCGGCGTGGCGCGGCAAGCCATCGCGGCCGGGCAGCATGTGCACACGCACAACCTGGAGTTTTCGGAATTCGAGCGCGACTACGCGGTGGGGCAGGGCGCGCACCCCACTGACTATGTGGCGCAACCCGCCACCTTCGATGGCATCTTGCGCGCCGATGGCCGCATCGCCACGCGCAATTACATCGGCATCCTGACCAGCGTGAACTGTTCGGCCACGGTGGCGCGCGCCATCGCCGACCATTTCCGCCGCGACATCCATCCCGACGCGCTGGCCGCCTGTCCGAACGTGGACGGCGTGGTGGCGCTGACGCACGGCGCGGGCTGCGCCACCGGCAGCGAGGGCGAGCCGCTGAAAGTGCTGCGCCGCACGCTGGGCGGCTATGCGCGCCACGCCAACTTCGGCGGGCTGATGGTGGTGGGGCTGGGCTGCGAAACCAACCAGATCGGCGGCTTGATGGAACAAGAAGGCCTGCGTGAAAGCGGCCTCTTGCACACCTTCAACATCCAGGACACGGGCGGCACGCGCAAGACCGTGGCGCGCGGCATTGAACTGGTCGAGCGCATGCTGGATCAGGTCAACCAGGTGCGGCGCCAGCCGGTGCCGGCCAGCCATCTGACGGTGGGCCTGCAATGCGGCGGTTCCGACGGCTATTCGGGCATCAGCGCCAACCCGGCGCTGGGCGCGGCGGTGGACCTGCTGGTGCGCCACGGCGGCACCGCGATCCTGTCGGAAACGCCCGAGATCTATGGCGGTGAACACTTGCTGACGCGCCGCGCCCAAACACCCGCCGTGGCTGAAAAATTGCTGGCGCGCGTGCGCTGGTGGGAAGACTACTGCGCTCGCAATGACGCCGAAATGGACAACAACCCCTCGGCCGGCAACAAGGCGGGCGGGCTGACCACCATTCTTGAAAAGTCGCTGGGCGCCATCGCCAAGAGCGGCACCACCAACCTGACCGACGTGTTCGAGTACGCCGAGCCCGTGCGCACGCGCGGGCTGGTGTTCATGGACACGCCGGGCTACGACCCCGTGTCCGCCACGGGCCAGGTTGCGGGCGGCGCCAACCTGATCTGTTTCACCACCGGACGCGGTTCGGCCTATGGCT
>RCUJ01000690.1_pt1 | contig 19339 bp, 14 predicted proteins | sample 2166321 | NCBI WGS metagenome assembly RCUJ01 (sample SAMN09932808, study PRJNA488358) | compost metagenome | feature: garden; material: soil; isolation source: compost soil in an enriched community after 118 h of incubation | place: Germany: Experimental Botanical Garden Goettingen | collected... | reverse complement strand
TGTGTTCGTTGTGCATATGATGGCTGTGCATGTGCGTGCCAATTTCAAAATGCTTTAGGAGTTTTCCGCTTGTTCGGGTATCTTCCGCCAAAATCAAATCGACTTCTTTTAAAACCCGAATGGCTCTAAAAGTCATGTCTTCAAGATTGCCAATTGGCGTTGGAACGATGTATAATTTTGACATAATTAATTTTAAATATTTAAACACGAATTGCACAGATTAGCACAAATGATTAAAGTGCTAAAATTTCACAAAGAAAAAATTCGTGTCAATTCGTGAAATTCGTGTTTTATGAAAATTTCTTTTCGATAATTCCCATAAAACGTTCTGCATAATCGTCTTTTCCTTCCCAGTTATTGTAATCTGGCTTTACCATGTCTTCGATAAAATCCTTTGCTTCGCTATAAGAATCAAAAGTCATTAATTGGTTTAAAACACGACTATAATCTTCAGTGCTGTTTCCGAAAAGATTTTTAGTGAAGGCAATTCTGTCATTCAAATCAATATGAAAACCTCTTGCCAGTTTTTCGTTTAAGCTTACCGATTTTGGTTGTGCCGGAGTTTCAAGAATCGCAGTTTCTATTTTTTTCGCTTCCTTTTTTTCTTCTTTAAAATCGCTAATAGAAGGAGTTTTTACTGGCGAAACAGCTTCAAAACTATCTACTTTTACGAATTGTGCATCGGCATAATTTATTCCAAAATCTTCAAACAAAATTGTTGGCTGTGCAGAAGTCGCAGCTTTTGGTTCTTCTTTAGTTTCCTCTTCTATTGCTTCAGTTTCTAATTCGAAGGCAGGTTTGAAATCCGGAATTGGCTTTAATTCATTTACAGTTGTAAACGAAAGTTCTTCTGCAGGTTTTTTAGTTTCTTCTATTTCAATTTCTGGTTCAATTACTTTTTCAGAAACTGGTTCTATAGTTTCTTCAATAATTGGTGCTTCAATTTCAGCAGCAATTGGCTCGACTTTTTCTTCGATTACTGTTTCTTCAACTTCAGCGATTATTTCAACAGCTTCAACAACTTCTGCTGGTTTTTCTTCTGCAATTTCAGGTTCGTAAGATTCTTCAAGCGCTATAACTTTTTCTTCAACTGGAGCTTCAAGTTCAATTATAGCAGGAGTTGTATCTTCTTCTTTTTCAAAAATCGTTTCCAATTCAGCTACAATATCATTTTGACCGATTGTTGGTTTTGCAGCATCGAAATTTTCTTCGACAAACTTTAATACCGCTAATTTCTCATATAATTTCTGAGTTTCAAGATACAATTGATTGATATCGGATTTATTTTTAAGTTTTAAAATTCGATGAGCAATGCTAATTAAATCAGCTTCCAATTTTTTTTTCATAACTGTTGAAAATTATAGTGAATAAGGTATTTTAGTGTATTTAATGTCTGAATGTCTCTATTCTCAAGGAAATTCAAAAGATAATTTTTTATTTCTGTTAATACGCTTTCGCGAATCTAAGGTTTGGTAAAAATTTTCTACTTTTGAAAAAATGTAAAACAGTACATTTTTACATCAATTTATTGCCAGTACAAAGTAATAAAAACTATTCATTTTTAAAGGTAGAAAAATACAAAATGTTTCTCGAAAATACAGTAAATCACAAAGAACAATTTGGTTGGATTGAAGTTATTTGTGGATCAATGTTTTCGGGTAAAACCGAAGAGCTGATCCGAAGACTAAAACGCGCCCAATTTGCCAAACAAAGAGTCGAAATCTTTAAACCTGCTATTGATACCCGTTATCATGACGAAATGGTCGTGTCTCATGATGCCAACGAAATTCGTTCTACACCTGTTCCTGCAGCAGCTAACATATTGATTTTAGCTCAAGGCTGTGATGTAATCGGTATTGATGAAGCTCAGTTTTTTGATGACGAAATTATCACGGTTTGCAACGATTTGGCAAATCAGGGAATCCGCGTAATTGTTGCGGGATTAGATATGGATTTCAAAGGAAATCCGTTTGGACCAATGCCAGGACTTATGGCAACTGCAGAATATGTAACGAAAGTTCATGCTGTGTGCACCAGAACGGGTAATTTAGCAAATTATAGTTTTAGAAAAACCGATAACGATAAATTGGTCATGCTGGGTGAGACAGAAGAATACGAACCGCTTAGCCGTGCAGCGTATTTTAATGCAATGAAGAAAAACGAGGAAAAATAGATTTTATTTTTATTTCAATTTTAAAAGCAATGCAAGAAAGACAAAAGAAAAGAAAACAGAATATTTTATTATTAGTTATTGTTGGAGTTGCTTTAGCTGTTGCTGCGTATTTTCAGTTTTTTCTATCAGAACAAGCTGATGAGGTTAGTGCTGAAATAACAGAATTGGTTGAAAAATATAATAAAAGCTGTCCGTTAAATATTCAGGAAGGTATTCGTTTAGACAGCGTAAACTTGCCTAAAGAAAGAACAGTTCAGTATAATTTAACTTTGATGAATGTTGTTAATGAAACTGCAGAAATCAATGTGATTCAGGAAGAAATAAAGAAAAGCCTTTTAAGTACGGCAAAAGCAAACCCAGGACTTCAGGTTTTTAGAGAAAATGATTATACTCTGGTTTATAGCTACAGCGATAAAAAGAAAGTTTTTTTGTTTGAAGTAAAGATTTTACCAGACGAGTATAAGTAATTCTAAGAAAAAAGATATATAAAACCCGACAGATTTCCAAAACCTGTCGGGTTTATTGTTTTAGGGTGATAGATATATTTTTCAAGATGTTATTCATTCCGTAGGAATGTCTGGTTGGTAGAATTTTTTAATTGGTTTGCAGATATACGTTCCGTAGGAACGTTTGATTGTGGTTCAAGATATTCAATCATTAGAACAGGTGTCCCTACAGGACACAACCTAAATACCGCCAATATTTTTTTTTCTACCGACGAGATATTCCTACGGAATATTATTTAATTCTAACTAATTGATAAAAATAAAACCCGACAGGTTTTTAAAACCTGTCGGGTGTGCTATTTAAATGAACTTATATTCCTTATATGGTAAAAAAGAAAATATTAAATCTTTTTTCTCATTCTCGCCACTGGAATATCCAATTGTTCGCGATATTTTGCAATTGTTCTTCTCGCAATCGGATATCCTTTTTCTTTTAAGATCTCTGCCAATTGATCGTCTGGAAGTGGTTTTCTTTTATCTTCTTCTTCAATTGTATTTTGAAGAATCTTTTTAATTTCTAAAGTCGAAACATCCTCTCCTTGATCGTTTTTCATAGCCTCGGAGAAAAACTCTTTAATAAGTTTAGTTCCGTATGGAGTTTCAACATATTTGCTGTTGGCAACACGCGAAATCGTCGAAATATCTAAACCAACCATATCAGCAATATCTTTTAAGATCATTGGTTTTAGCTTAGTTTCATCGCCGTCTAAGAAATATTCTTCCTGATAATGCATAATTGCATTCATCGTCACAAAAAGAGTTTCCTGACGTTGTCTGATGGCATCAATAAACCATTTAGCAGAATCCAGTTTTTGCTTGATAAACTGTACAGCATCTTTCTGTGCGGTCGATTTATCACGAGATTCTTTGTACGTCTGCATCATTTCCTGATAATCCTTAGAAACGTGCAGAGAAGGAGCATTTCTTCCGTTTAAAGTCAGTTCCAGTTCGCCGTCAACAATTCTGATGGCAAAGTCGGGAACAATATTTTCTGTAACTTTATTGTTGCCAGCAAAAGAGCCACCCGGTTTTGGGTTTAATCTTTCAATTTCGTGAATCGCTTTTTTAAGCTGTTCGTTAGAAATGCTGTATTTCTGAAGTAGTTTGTCGTAATGTTTCTTCGTAAAAGCATCAAACTGATTCTCGATAATGTCAATTGCTAAATCAACATATTCAGTTGGCGTTTTATGTTTTAACTGAAGCAATAAACATTCCTGTAAATCACGCGCGCCAACTCCAGAAGGTTCAAGCTCATGAATTACGGTCAACATTTTTTCGACCATAGCCTCATCAGTATAAATTCCCTGAGTAAAAGCCATATCGTCTACGATGTCTGGAATACTTCTGCGGATATACCCCATATCATCGATACTTCCAACAAGGAATTCAGCGATTTCGCGTTCTTCATCGTTTAAAATAAAAGTATTCAACTGATTAATTAAATCCTGATGAAAACTAATCGGAGCCGCAAATGGCGTTTCGCGCTCTTCATCGTCACTGTAATTATTTACCTGAGTTTTGTAATCAGGCGTGTCGTCGTCGCTTAGATATTCGTCAATGTTAATGTCGTCAGCTTCAATTCTGTCTGATTCTGCATCATCATAATCGTCGTAATCTTCATTAGCATATTCATCAGCTTCGTAATCGTCTTCTTTTCCAGCTTCAAGAGCCGGATTTTCGTTCATTTCTTCTAATAAACGCTGTTCAAAAGCTTGCGTAGGCAATTGAATTAACTTCATCAGCTGAATTTGCTGTGGAGATAATTTTTGGGATAATTTTAAATTTAAAAATTGCTTTAGCATAGTTTGGGTTAAGAGTTAAGGGTTAGAGGTTAGGAGTTGTAATCTCATAACTTATAACCAGTAACATTTATATTTCTTTTAAATGATATGAGTTAAGGTTTTACGCTTAACTCATAACAAATAACTCATAACTTTTATTAAAATTCAGCGCTTCCAGGAGTTCTTGGGAAAGGAATTACGTCTCTAATGTTTGTCATTCCTGTTACAAACAATACTAAACGCTCAAATCCTAAACCGAAACCTGCGTGAGTTGCCGATCCAAATCTTCTGGTGTCTAAATACCAATATAATTCTTCTTTGTCAATTCCAAGTTTTTCCATTTTCTCAACCAGAACATCGTAACGCTCTTCTCTTTCAGAACCACCAACGATTTCTCCAATTCCAGGGAAAAGGATATCCATCGCACGAACTGTTTCTCTTCCTGGTTCTGTGTTATCGTTCAAACGCATGTAAAACGCTTTGATGTTTGCCGGGTAATCGTATAAAATTACCGGACATTTGAAGTGCTTCTCCACTAAATAACGTTCGTGTTCTGATTGTAAATCAGCTCCCCATTCTTCAATGATGTAGCTGAATTTTTTCTTTTTATTTGGAGTTGAATCTCTTAAAATGTCAATTGCTTCCGTATAAGAAACACGTTTGAAGTTGTTCTCTAAAACGAAATTCAATTTCTCAAGTAAAGGCATTTCGCTTCTTTCTGCCTGAGGTTTTGATTTTTCTTCTTCTAAAAGTCTTCCTTCTAAGAATTTCAAATCATCTTTACAGTTGTCTAAAGCATATTTGATTACATATTGAATAAAATCTTCTGCCAAATCCATGTTGTCATCCAAATCATTGAAAGCCACTTCCGGTTCAATCATCCAGAATTCAGCCAAGTGACGGGAAGTATTTGAGTTTTCTGCTCTAAACGTTGGTCCAAAAGTATAAATCTGACCCAAAGCCATTGCGAAAGTTTCTCCTTCTAATTGTCCAGAAACGGTTAAGTTGGTATGTTTTCCGAAGAAATCTTTTTTGAAATCAATGTTTCCTTCTTCATTTTTTGGAAGATTATCCAAAGGCAATGAAGTTACTTGGAACATTTCTCCTGCACCTTCAGCATCAGCTCCAGTGATAATTGGCGTGTTTACGTAAACAAAACCTTTTTGCTGGAAATAACTGTGAACAGCATAAGACAATACCGAACGCACACGCATAATCGCACCAAAAGCATTTGTACGTACACGCAAGTGAGCGTTTTCACGTAAAAATTCTAAAGAGTGTTTTTTAGGCTGCATTGGGAATTTCTCTGCATCAGAATCTCCAAGAATTTCAAGTTTGTTCACCTGAATTTCATATTTCTGACCCGCACCTTTACTTTCAACCAAAGTTCCAATTACAGAAACCGCAGCTCCAGTTGTGATTCTTTTTAAAGTCTCTTCTGGTGTATTTTCAAAATCAACAACACATTGAATATTATTAATGGTAGAACCGTCATTTAAAGCGATGAACTGATTATTTCTAAAAGTTCTCACCCATCCTTTTGCATTCACTTCCTGTAACGTCGTCGTACTGTTTAATAAGTCTCTAACTTTTGTGTGTTTCATTTTTATATATAATTGATATTAAATAATATTCATTTTGAACAACTGCAAATATAATCGATAATAATTAATTTTTGAAGCTGTTTCCCGCTCTTCGCTATATCTTTCTATTTTTAAAGGAAAAATAGAAAGGATGCCGCTTCGATCGGGGCTAGGGCATTTGGTTTCAAAAGAAGTTTTTGAAACAAATTTATCATTATCCAGGAACGAGAAATCGAACTAATAATTCTACAATTAAGAAAACACCAATTGGTCTTTTATTTCCTTAGGAATTTGATCTTTCTCTTCTATTTTTTCGTAAATGCTTAATGCCTTCTTTTTCATTTTGTCATCTTTCTTTTCTTCAGAGACTTTTAAAAGTGATAGAGAATAATAAACTTTAAAGTTGAAATCTTTTTTGTAAGAAGAATAAACCTTGTCTAAGTTTTCCAGAGCTTCATTGTGTTTATTGTTCATTGAAAGTAAAATTCCTTGTAAATAAATCACATCATCCTTTAATTTTGGATTTATGATTTTGTACTTTTCAACCGCAATATTTACATTTTCTAATCCTTTTTCATAATCTCCTAAAATAGGCGAAGTAAGTGCGAATCCGTAATAACCCTCAGGACTTTCTGGAAATAACTTGATTATTTCAGTATATTTTTTTCTCGCAATTTTAATAGTTTTTTCATTGCCATATCTTAAACATTCCGCCGCTAAGTTGGTTTTAAATTCAATCGATTTTTTAAATACACTATCTGCTGCAATATAAAGGGGCAGAGCTTTTGGGTCATTTAACAGTCTTAAAGTGTAACCTGTAAAAAATAATGCATCACAAAATGTCGTATCTTTTTTATAAGCACTAAAGAAACAAGACATGGTTTTTTCAAGATATTTTTTATTTAAAGAACTATTTAGATATAGCGTTTCTATTCCTACATTAAATAATTTTAAAGCCTCAGGATTCTCAGATTTGCAGTATAAATTTTTACCTTCAAAATAGCTTTGAGAGAATGTTGAGTTTATACACAGTATAAGAATTGCTAAGATTATCTTTTTCATGCTTTTAAATGACTTTCGTTCATGTATTTTATTGAAATCCTTATTTCTCCAAATTCTCCAATTCCTCTTTCTTAGTTTTCTTCTTCTCGAAAGTTAAAACGAGTGAAGGCAATACAACCAAGTTAGCAAACATGGCAAAAACCAAAGTACAAGAAATTAATCCTCCTAAGGCAATTGTTCCGCTGAAACTTGATAATGTAAAAGTTGCAAAACCTAAAATCAAAACTACAGAAGTATAGAACGTGCTCACTCCAGTTTCTCTTAAAGCGCTGAAAACAGATTTCTTCACTTTTCCTTTGTTTTGCATCAGATCATGTTTGTATTTCGCCATAAACTGAATCGCATTATCCACTGAGATTCCGAAAGCGATACTGAATACCAGAATCGTCGAAGGTTTCAACGGAATTCCAAAATACCCCATTAATCCAGAAGTAATGCAAAGCGGTAAAATATTTGTAATCAAAGAAGCCGCTACCATTTTGAACGAACGGAATAAATACAACATCAAAATTGCAATAGTCAAAATTGCAAACAATAATGATTCGATTAAGTTATGCGCCAAATAAGTTGTTCCTTTCTGGAAAACCAAAGCTTTTCCTGTAATCGTAACTTCATAACGGTCTTTCGGGAAAATCTCGTCAATTTTTTTGCGTAATTTTCCTTCCACTTTTGCCATTTCATCTGTTCCAATATCTTTCATGAAAGTGGTGATTCGGGCATATTGTCCAGTCGAATCCACATACGCTTTCATTAAATTTTCTTTACTGTTTTTGGTTGCATTTTTAGCATAACCCAAAATAAAAGTCTGTTCCTGTGAAGTTGGCAATTGGTAATATTCAGGGTTTCCGTTGTAGAAAGCCTGTTTTGCATATTTAACCAAGTTTACAACCGAAACAGGTTTTGCCAATTCAGGAATTTCAGAAATGGTATTCTGCAATTCATCCATTTTACGAATGGTTGACGGCTTCATAACACCTTTTTTCTTTTTGGTGTCAATCATAATTTCAAGAGGCATTACACCGTTGAATTCTTTTTCGTAAAATAAAATATCTTTAAAGAAAGAAGCTGTTTTGGGCATTTCACCAATTAAACTTCCAGACACTTTCATTTGTCTAACTCCATTTAAACTCACTACAAAAAGTACCGCATAAATAATATAAACGATTGTCTTTTTGCCTTTTACTACAGTTGCAACAGTATTTAAGAGTGTTGAAATGTAAGTTTTGTCCAAATGATATAAGTGCTTTTCTTTTGGCAATGGCATAAAACTGTAAATAATTGGCACGATAAAAAGTGTCAAAGTATAAACAGAAAGTACGTTGATAGAAGTTACTAATCCGAACTCAAAAAGCAGTTCGTTTCCAGTAATCATCAAAGTTGCAAAACCAATTGCTGCCGTTAAATTGGTCATTAAAGTCGAAGAACCAATTTTAGAAATTACGCGCTGTAAAGCTTTTGCCTGATTGTTGTGCAGTTTAATTTCCTGCTGATATTTATTAATCAGGAAAATACAGTTGGTAATTCCGATTACGATAATCAGCGGCGGAATAATTGCTGTTAAAATCGTGATTTTATAACCAAATAATCCAAGTGTTCCAAACGACCAAGTTACACCAACAATTAAAATGCAAATCGATATAAACGTAGCTCTGAATGAACGGAAAAAGAAAAAGAAAATCAATGAAACAGTCAATAAAGATGCTCCAATGAAAAGTCCGATTTCGCCTTTCATATTATCCGCATTGATCGTACGGATATACGGCATTCCTGAAACTTTAAGATCGATTCCAGTTTCTTTTTCGAATTTATCGATTTTCGGAACTAAATCTTTTAAGATAAACACCTTTCTTTCGGCTGTATTTACCAGCGCTTTGTTCATGTAAATCGCTGAGCGAACACTTCCGCTTTCTTTGTTAAACAACAATCCTTCATAGAAAGGAAGATTGTGAAACAAATCGTACTGAACACTTTTTAGATAATTAGCGTCAAGTGCTTTGCTTTCGTCAATAAATGGCGCAAGAACAAATTTTTGATTTACGGTATCTTTTTCAAGCTTCTTTAAATCATTCAAAGAAATTACCAAATCAACTTCTTTGGCTTTTTTCAAACCGTTCATTAATTCGGTCCAAGCGGCATAATTTTTTGGTGTAAAGAATTTAGGGTCTTTAAAACCAATAACAATTAAGTTTCCTTCTTCGCCAAATTTGTCTAAGAATTTTTGATAATCTTTATTCGCAATATGATCTTTCGGAAGCAAGTTGGCTTCAGTATAAGTCATAGAAAGATTCTTCCATTGATAACCAAAGAAAAGAGTTAAAGCAGAAAGTATAACCAGAATCGTAATTCGGTTTTTAAGTATAATTCGGGCAAGTTTTTCCCAAAATCCAACTTGGACAGCGTTTTTCATAAAATCTTTAAAAATGGATGCAAATGTAGTGAAAAGTGCTCGAAATCATAAATATTCGAATCTATTTTACTTTATGTTAACACAAATATAGATGATGTTTAAAATAGGATAATTTACTTGCTTTTTGCCAATTAGTCGCTAGCTTTTGCCATATTTGCAATTAATTTTACGATAAAAAAGAACTGATATTGTAATTTTTGACTAAAACTAGATAAGCAACAATGCAACAAAATAATACGACAACTTTCATTTTTCTAGCTATTCTTTTGCTTTTAATTGTCATCATTTGTTTTATGGTGTATCAATTAATGCAAACCAAAAAAGCGAAAGACTATGCCGAAAAAAGTTTTTATGCTTTAGAATCTAAAGTAAACGATTTGCAGCTGGAAAATCTAGAATCAAAACTGAATCCTCATTTGTTTAAGAATATTCTAAATTCGATTCAGTCGCATGCTTATCAGACTTATTTTGCTTTGGATAAACTAGCCAATGTTCTGGATTATATTTTGTACGAAAGCAAAAAGAAATTCGTAACGGCTAAAGAAGAAATTGATTTTGCATTGAATTTAATCGAAATCAACAAAATTAAAATCAGTCCGCTTTTTGAGTTGAAAGTCAAAACAAATATCAACGAAGAAGATAAATTGTACGATCAGCCTTTGCTGGCACCTTTAATTTCGATTGATTTAATTGAAAATGCATTCAAACATGCCGATCTTCAAAGTGCAGATGCTTTTATTTCGGTAGTTTTTGAATTTAAAAACAATGCTTTTTTTATGACGGTTTCAAATAAAATCTCGGATAAAAAAGTGCTGAAAAAAGAACGAAGCGGTTTTGGACACACCACGCTTGAGCACCGACTTCGCATTATTTATAAGAATAATTTCAAACTCGATAGGTTTATAGAAAACGATGTTTATATTGCCCACCTAAAAATTGATTTACTTGAATACAAAACTGAAATGCTTGCTTCTGGACGATGAACTTCCAGGATTGACCTACCTAAAAATGCTTTGCGAACAAATTCCTGAATTGGAAATCGTAAAAACATGTAATGATCCAGAGAAATTGCTGTCTAATTTTTCGAACCTTGATTTTGATCTGCTCATTTCGGATATTGAAATGCCTGGAATTGACGGATTGCATTTGGCTGAAAAATTGCAGGACAAATTGGTGATTTTTTGCACGGCGTATAAAGAATATGCTGCAGAAGCATTTAATATCGATGCTGTAGATTATATTACAAAACCTGTAAAATTAGAGCGTTTGCAAAAAGCAGTCACAAAAGCTTTGGAGCGTTTTGAAAAATCAAATTCAGATAAAAAATTCATTCAACTGAATACCGATAAAGGAAAAACTTTACTGTATTTTAATAAAATTCAGTATATAAAAACCGCCGCGAGCGATAGCCGAGACAAAACAGCTCTGCTTACTGATGGAAGTTTTTTGAATTTGAAAAATGTAAAATTCGATACCCTTTTAAACGAATTGCCAGATGCTGATTTCTGTCGAGTTAATAAAAAAGAAATCGTGGCGGTAAAAGCAATTAAGTTTTTTAATCATAACGAAATTGTCCTTCATCACTTAGAAGAAAACAATAAAAACACCACGCTAATCTTAAGCGAAACCTATCGAGCTGACTTTTTGAAAAAAGTTAAACTCTAAACTTATTACAATTTTTTTCAGACTTGTTACATACTATTGAAATTAACAAGTGAATTACTTTTTCACTAAATTCACAGTGCGGATATTTGCGTTAATTAAATCTAAAGAACGAGTTTATGAATAACATAAAGAACTCTCTATTTTATGTAACAGTTATTGGCGGTTTTACAGCGCTTATATATTGGGTAATTTCAAAAGGCGCTGCATTAGAAGTGGGTCGCAATATTGTAAAGAAGAGTGTTGAAAGTAATCATTGGAGAGATTTTCTTCATTCGATGGTCGAAAATTTACAGCACCCTTTGGCTATTTTATTAGCGCAGATCGTTACCATCATTTTAGTTGCCCGTTTATTTGGATGGTTTTTTAGAAAAATAGGACAGCCTTCGGTAATTGGTGAAATGATTGCAGGAATTGTGTTAGGGCCGTCTTTGGTCGGAATGTATTTTCCAGAGTTTTCGGCAACTTTATTTCCAAAAGAATCTTTAGGTAATCTACAGTTTTTAAGCCAAATCGGTTTAATCCTTTTTATGTTTGTTATTGGAATGGAGCTGGATTTAAAAGTGCTGAAAAATAAAGCGCATGATGCGGTTGTAATCAGTCACGCCAGTATTGTAATTCCTTTTGCTTTAGGATTATCGTTGGCTTATTATATCTATGAAATATATGCTCCAATGGGAGTTGAATTTTCTTCTTTCGGTCTCTTTATGGGAATTGCGATGAGTATTACTGCATTTCCTGTCTTGGCTAGAATCGTTCAGGAGCGCGGCATGCAAAAAACCAAACTCGGAACTATTGCCATTACTTGTGCGGCTGCAGACGATATTACGGCTTGGTGTATTTTGGCAGTTGTTATTGCAATTGTAAAAGCAGGTTCGCTTTCTAGTTCTCTTTACGTAATTGCAATGGCGATTTTGTACGTGATTATCATGCTGAAGATCGTTCGCCCATTCTTAAAAAGAGTAGGAGATTTAAATGCGACACGCGAAAGTTTAAATAAACCAGTTGTTGCCATTTTCTTTATTACACTTTTAATTTCAGCATATGCATCTGAGTTAATTGGAATTCATGCTTTGTTTGGAGCTTTTCTTGCTGGAGCAATTATGCCTGAAAACAATAAATTTAGAAATATCTTTATCGAAAAAGTTGAAGACGTTTCTATCATTGTTCTTTTGCCATTATTTTTTGTGTTCACAGGTTTGCGTACCCAAATCGGATTGTTGAATGATCCTGAATTATGGAAAATAACGGGTCTAATTATTTTGGTTGCCGTAGTTGGTAAATTTTTCGGAAGTGCTCTAGCTGCCAAATTTATGGGGCAAAACTGGAAAGACAGTTTGTCTATTGGAGCCTTAATGAATACGCGCGGTTTAATGGAATTGGTAGTGCTGAATATTGGTTACGATCTTGGAGTATTGTCTACAGAGATTTTTACGATGATGGTGATTATGGCGTTGGTAACTACTTTTATGACAGGACCAGCTTTAGATTTTATCGGATTTATTTTTAAAGATAAAGAGACCGCTGTACCAGAAGAAATTGGAACCAAAAGCAAGTATAAGATTCTGCTTTCATTTGCAACTCCCGAAAAAGGGAAAAAATTGCTTCAAATAGCAAATAGTTTTGTTAAAAAACAAGGAGATAATTCTATTGTAACAGCAATGCATTTGTCTTTAAGCACCGAAGTGCATTCTTTTGATATAAAAGAGCATGAACGTAAAATGCTGATTCCTGTAATTGAAGAGTCGCAACGTCTGAATCAGAATGTGGTGAGTTTGTTTAAAGTTACTAATGATATTGATTCGGATATTATTGATACGGCAAATCAAGGAGAGTACGATTTACTGCTGGTTGGTTTAGGACAATCTATTTTTGAGGGAACATTGCTTGGAAAAATTCTTGGTTTTACAACCAGAATTGTAAATCCAGATCGTTTGATTGATAAGTTTACAGGGAAAGAAGGCTTGTTTGAAAACAACCCATTTGATGAAAGAACGCGACACATTATTGCTAAAGCTAAAATGCCAGTTGGAATTTTTATCGAAAAAAACTTTGAAGAAGTCAACCAAGTTTTTATACCTGTTTTTACTAAAGAAGATGCTTTTTTAATTGATTATGCTAAAAAACTAATCAACAACAATGGTTCTCAAATTACAGTTTTAGATGCCGGCGGAGAAGTGAAAAACACAAGAGAAATTCAGGAAACAATTCGTTCTATCGAGCAGATTGCACCAAATCATATCATGATTATGAATGATAGAACACTAAAGAAAGAATTTTTAGAAAGCCAGGATTTAATGATTATCAGTTTAGACAGCTGGAAAAAATTAATAGAATCTCAAAGTATCTGGCTGAATAATTCGCCATCGGTTTTGATTCTTAAACCATAAATAGTTTTAAAATTCCAATTTAAAAATCCCAAATTCCAATTGACTATTGGAGTTTGGGATTTTTTTGTGTATGTCATTTCGACCGAAGGGAGATATCACACTAGTAGCTCGATAAAGATTGGCGGTTTTCTTTGCGGAATTTCTAGTGTGATATCTCCCTTCGGTCGAAATTGACAAAACTTATTGAAGTTTTCTGTTTTTTGTAGCACGCAGAACTTTGTCAAAGTTTTTATGTTCAAAGAATGTAAATTGGAATTTCAGAAAGATTTGGAATTTAACTTTTTATAGCCCCAAATCAAGAACATAAGAAATCTTAACTGCAATATTATCCTCAAACCTCGTTAACTGATTTGGGCCGTATCTGTAGAATCCGCCTAAACCAAAACCTTTAAAAATTCTGTTCAATTCTAATCCAGATTCAAAATAGCCTTTATCCAAAGTTTTGTAAGCTGGGCCAACGTGCTGTTCCGGATTTTCCATGCTTCCCCAAGCCATTCTGGTAACTAAAACCAATGATGGACGAACTTTCTTCATGATTTTAATTCGGTCAAAGCCATGTTTAATTTGAAACATCAGATATTGGCTCGAGAAAAATTCGTTAAAAAACATCGTTTCAAAAGAATTTCTTCCAGCAAAAGTAATACGCTGAAAGATAGTTTCTTTTGTTAAGTTATTCGGAGCAGTGTTGTACAAATGGGTAATAGGAACATCGCCCATTGCATAACCTGCCTGCAAAAGCAAACTTGTTTTCTGGCGGTTTAAGTATTGTTTTTCGTATTCTGCCTTAAAATCTATTTTGCTAAAAGTAAAATCATTTTCAAAAACATTAGGCAAAGACTGAGTATACTGAAAAGTAAATCTCGGAAACTTTTTATCACTTTCAGTTCTTCCTGTTGGAGTTTGCATATAATTGCTGAAAGGCGCCCAGACAATAGAAAGCATTGCCGTGGTCATAATATAATTAGAATACAGTTTTCCGTTTAGATTAAAAAGATAATCAAATTTTGGCTCAATATAATTTCGCGAAAGCTCGAAAACAGCTTCGGTTTTCGGAATAAATTTGGTTTGAATATTGGCACGCCATCCTATATATTCATAAAATGTACTAATGTTGATCGGGCGAGGATCGTAAATTTTAAAAACACGTTTGTCAACGCTGAAAACGGTACTCGCTATCTCTCGAACATCATCGGTATAATAACCGTTGAACCAAGTGTTGGTATGTTTGTCTAATAAAACGCCTCCGCCAACGCTGTATTTAAAAACACCATCTTTTGTTCCGTAAGCGCCATAGCCTTCAACACGGAAATATTTAGACAAACGGTCATTTGTAATACCGCCTACACCAAGACGAAAACCTTCGTAATTGTTGTAGCTTATGATTTTTTTCAAATCCAAATCGATTGGGCCAATCGGGTAGAAGCCATTAATGATTTTTCGGCCAATTCCTAAGCGTTTTTCAATTCGATTTCGGATAGAAAGACTATCTAAAAGTAAATAGGTTTTTTGGCTTTTTAAATCAAGATTTTCTTTTCGGTAGGCTTCCCAGAAACTTTCAGGTTTTTTGGCTGCGTCATCGTTAATTTCGATGTAAAGAGAAGGATTTTTTATTGGAGTTCCAGTATTAACACGAATATCAAAACTGTTGCTTTCTGAAAGGAGATAAGTAAAATCAGAAGCCACTTTTTTTCGTGTTTCAAAATTGTCTTCAACATCTCCGTCAAACTGAATAGTACCGCCTAAAATCCGAATATCGTCGTCATTTTTTCCTTTTACAATTTTAAAAGTGGTATTGCTCTGAAACCAGATTTTTTCTTTTGGAATATATTCAAACTCATGAATTCCGCTGATGTCCAAAACACCTTTAATTCGCATTACTGCTTTTGCGACAGCATAATTTTCTTTATCGATATACACAACCCCCTCCAGTCCAGAAGTTCTATGTTTTGATTTGTTTTTGAAATAAATCATGTACGTGTCGCGACCTCGTATACTAACGGTGTCTAACAGTTTGTAATTGTAGCTTGAAGGAGCATTTTTCGAAATCGGATTTTCATATTTGGTTTCGAATAATTCATAATTAGAATCATAAATCGAAATAGATTGAAGGTTGAAAGCCAGAACTTCATAAATAGGCTGTTTGAAACCAGCGATTTTTGTTCCTAAAACAGTTTCTTTCAGTTTGTTGTTTCCGAACTGATATTGAGAAACTTTCTCAGTTTGAAACAAATGCTGTTTGCTTACAATCTCTTTAAACTTATAATCGGAAGAATCGATGTTAATGATTTTTTTATTTAAATCTTTATACGCCGCTGAAGTGTCTATACGACCATCAATCGAATCGGGATTGGCAGTTACAATAAGTTTGTTGTAGGTTTTGTATTCAAAATTATTGAGCTTTTTCTGCGGATCATTTATCGATTTATTAGCAATAACTTTTTTGATTATGGTTAAAGCTGGATTTTCATTAGAAACAACAACTTCTTTTAAGTCATCTGTCTGCTGTAAAAGTGCTGCCGAATAAAATGTTTTGTTGTTAATTAAGGCAATAGTTTTGGTCTGGAAACCTATGTATGAAACTGTAAGTGATGTAGCGGAGCTGCTAATTTTAAAAATAAATTTTCCGTCAACATCTGTAATCGTGTTATTGTTTTCTGAAGTGGTAATGGTGGCAAACGGAAGAGGTTTGTTGTTTGAATCAGTTACGATTCCGTTTATTTGAATTTGCGCCTGAAGAGTAAGCGTAAAAAACAAAGTCAAAAAACAAAATAGCTTCATACAGAATGATATAGTTTCAAAAACGAAAAGTGTTTACTTTTCGTATGCAAAAATAGCAATAAAAAAATCCGTCTAGTACAATAAACCAGACGGATTTTTATTTTATAACCAAATCTTACTTATACTTTCATGATTTCGGCTTCTTTTGCAGCCAATAACTCATCAATTTTTTTGATGTAAGCGTTTGTTAAGTTCTGAACTTCTTCCTCTGCAGACTTACAGATATCTTCTGAAGTTCCTTCTTTTTCTAATTTTTTGATATCAGTATTAGCATCTTTACGAGAGTTACGAATACCAATTTTAGCATCTTCAGCTTCAGATTTTGCTTGTTTCGCTAAATCGCGACGACGCTCTTCTGTCAATGGTGGTACACTAATGATAACCATATCTCCATTGTTCATTGGGTTGAAACCAATGTTTGCAATTAAGATTGCTTTTTCAATTGCTTGCAGCATATTTTTTTCAAATGGCTGTAATGTAATTGTTCTAGCATCTGGAACACTAATTTTAGATACTTGAGAAAGCGGAGTTGCAGATCCGTAATAATCTACAAATACACCTCCAAGCATAGCTGGAGAAGCTTTTCCTGCACGAATATTAAGAAATTCTTTCTCTAAGTGTGCAATAGTACCATTCATTGATTCCTCAGTACTTTCTAAAATAAAGTCTATTTCTTCAGTCATTTTGTTTAGATTTTTTGTCCCGAAGCTTCGGGATAGAAGATTAGATTTTTAGACTATAAAAATAATTTCTTCTAATTTACTAACTAATATTATTTTGTTTTTTGATCGACTTAAGGTTGTGAAGAATTTAGAAAATCTAAAATTCTAACCATCTAAGCAGTCTAAATATTTACTACAGTTCCGATGTTTTCGCCTTCGCAGATTTTCAATAGGTTTCCGATTTTATTCATATCAAAAACAACGATTGGCAGTTTGTTTTCTTGGCTTAATGTAAATGCAGTAGTGTCCATTACATTTAATCCTTTTTTGATTACATCGTCAAATGAGATAAAATCAAATTTTACTGCAGAAGCATTTTTCTCTGGATCAGAATCGTAAACACCATCAACACGAGTACCTTTTAGGATAACATCGGCATTGATTTCAATACCTCTTAAAACGGCAGCGGTATCAGTTGTAAAATATGGGTTTCCAGTTCCAGCACCAAAAATTACGATTCTTCCTTTTTCAAGGTGGCGATCCGCTCTTCTTTTGATATATGGTTCTGCAATAGATTCCATTTTCAAAGCCGTCTGCAAACGCGTTTTCATTCCTTTATCTTCAAGAGCGCCTTGCAAAGCCATTCCGTTAATAACAGTTGCAAGCATTCCCATATAATCTCCTTGCACTCTGTCCATTCCTGAGCTTGCTCCGGCAACGCCTCTAAAAATATTTCCTCCTCCAATAACAATAGCAATTTCTACTCCTTTATCGTGAATTTGCTTAATTTCATCTGCATATTCGCCTAATCTTTTCGGGTCAATTCCGTATTGTAAATCACCCATTAAGGCCTCGCCGCTAAGTTTAAGAAGAATTCTTTTATATTTCATGTGTGTGTTGCGTTAATTTGTGCAAATATAGACATATTCTGATTTTTAAAAATAATGTTTGCAAAAAATTAATTTTTGGTTGAATTTTAGATTTAAAACGGCTTTACAATTGTTTAATTTGAAATGTGACAAATGTCATTTTCTACGTCTTCCTAAATTTCGTATTTTTATTGTATTCTAAAAATAAAAAAATATGAAAAGCATCGTGGCCAAAGCATTATTCAATAGTCATCCCTATGTTGAATACAGAAAGATAGTGACCGATTTATTGTCTGAAGGAAAATCTACAGGGAACGAACAATCTGAAAGTCTTACCAATTATTCTAAATTGAATGAAGCCAGAATGAACAGGCTTGAAAAAACGATAACAGTTTCTGATGCTATCGCTGACAAACTTCAAAATTTAGACAATCATTATATTTGGCTGGTACTTTCTGAAGGCTGGTGCGGAGATGCAGCACAAATTCTTCCAATTTTAAATAAAATGGCTTTGTCTTCAAACAAAAAAATTGATTTGAGAATTGCATTTCGCGATGAAAATGACGATTTGATGAGCCATTATTTGACCAATGGAGGAAGAGCAATTCCAAAAGTAATTGTAATTTGCAAAGAAGCCGGAATTGTGCGTGCCGATTGGGGACCAAGACCAAAAGGGGCAACCGAATTAATGGAAAAACATAAAAGAGAAGTTGGTGCTATCGACGAAAAAATAAAAACCGATTTGCAGTTATGGTATCTGGCCGATAAAGGAATCTCGGTTCAGGAAGAATTAGTCGAAATTATGGAAAATATTAAATACAATCGACTTTAATCGGATTAATGTGTTGATAAACAGGTTATTTGTTAATAAAATTATCTTAAAGTCTTTTTGACTTCGATAGATTTTTGTAACTTAGTAAAAATAATCCCATATCTATTATAGCTTTCAGATTTACTCTTTTTATTGGTGTTTTATTTAATATTTAATAATTAAAAAGTACACTATTATGAAAAAGTTATTCGAAAGATTTTATGATTTCTTTTCTACATTTTTATTTGGAGGGAAGAATGTGCCTCACTATTAATTTGAGATGAGTATGGAACAACATTACTTGTTTTAGGAGCTAGGCACATTACTTTCAAATATGTAATGTGCTTTTTTGTTTTTAGTTATTAAAGCTTTCTTCAAACAAAGTAACATCAATCGCATTTTTTACATCGTAATCACCAATTTTAGTTCGGCGTAAAACGGTTAAATGCGAACCTGAATTCATTGCTTTTCCAAAATCGTAAGCTAGAGAACGAATGTAAGTTCCTTTAGAACAAACTACTCTAAAATCGATTTCTGGTAATGCAATTCTTGTGATTTCAAATTCGTGAATAGTAGTTTTTCTGCTTTCAATTTCGATAGATTCTCCAGCGCGGGCGTGTTCGTATAAACGAACTCCGTCTTTTTTAATAGCAGA
>RCUJ01000689.1_pt1 | contig 19344 bp, 20 predicted proteins | sample 2166321 | NCBI WGS metagenome assembly RCUJ01 (sample SAMN09932808, study PRJNA488358) | compost metagenome | feature: garden; material: soil; isolation source: compost soil in an enriched community after 118 h of incubation | place: Germany: Experimental Botanical Garden Goettingen | collected... | reverse complement strand
GAGCGCATCTATGTGAAGAATACGAAGCTCAATGATTCGATCGTATTTAGTGGTTCGTTTGCGTATCGGAATCTATATCCAATATTCAAGCCCCATGGTATTGGTGTATACGCACCACTCGGTGCATCTGGCTATGAGTTTACGCGACTTGCCCAAGGTAGTATCCAGGCGGTTACAAAGCTGCGCTGCGGTTCAATGATGCATGACAATGTCCCGGGCGTGCTGCTCGTACAGGAGGCGGGTGGTGAGATAGTGTCGTTTGAAGATGGCGATTACTCTCCCTCGACACTTAGTTTTGTCGCTGCCTCACCAAATGTGACGGAAGTGATTACGTCTCAGTATGAGGAAATTACCCGTCTCATATCCCAAACATAGGAGTAGACGGATAATGCAATTCTTTCATTGATTTTAGTGCGCAAAAAGCCTATGCTTAAATCATTAAGAAAGGTATATCACTCAATGAAAAAAACATATATAAAACAGGGTACTTTAGCGGTGGTTGCGGTTATGTCGCTGCTAGCGATTGCACCACTCACGGTTAATGCTGAGACGAATGTAGAACAGGAGTCTGCGGTTGAACATGAGCATCGTGAGGCTACTCAAAAAGAAGCCGAAGCGCGTCGCGAAGCCGCTAAAAGAGAAGCCGAAGACCGTCGTGAGGCGGCGAAGACTAAAGCCGAGGCAGCTCATGAAGAAAAAAAGGCGCGTTTGAGCGATACAAAACTGCGAGTTTGCCAAAAGCATCAAGCCTCGATTACAAATACGATGGCACGAATTTCTTCCCGAGGCGAGAAGCAGCTTGATCTCTTTAGTCGCATTGCCGAGCGTACACAGACGTTTTACGCAAAAAAAGGTGCAGTACTTTCTAACTATGATGCGCTCGTCGCTGATGTTGCTGCTAAGAAGGAAACGGCACGTGCTGCAATTGCAATGATCGCTGAACATAGCGGCAGCTTCGAATGTAGCAGTGACGATCCAAAAGGCTCGGTGACAAGTTTCAGGGATCATCAGAAGCAGGCTATTGAAGCCCTTAAGGAATATAAAACTTCAGTAAAGAATTTGATTGTTGGCGTGAAATCGATACAGGGTGTTACGTCATCGGAAGGTGAACGGCAATAATGAAAACACATAATTTCCGACAGTCTGGTTTTTCAGCCGTAGAGCTCGTGATCATTGTAGTTGTCGTAGTGGTGATTGGGCTGCTAGGCTACGTTGCTTACAATAGCTTCCAAAATAAAGCTGCCGAGTCAGCAGAGCAGTCGGCTTCAGAATCTTCAACGGTAAACGACGTGGGAACGGCGCCTGCGATTAACTCGGACTCAGATCTAGAGAGCGCAGAACAGCTGCTTGATCAAACCGATGTTGCAAGTGGTGACGATACGAAGCAGCTAGAAACTAGTACAGCAGCATTCTAGTCTAAAGAAGTATATGTATTGATAATAGGGCCGATTACGATCGGCTCTATTGTTTTACGGTATCTTTTTATGAGCACTCTTCTGTCTGTTATAATAATTCAAGATGGCGCGTTGACGGAACGGTTACGTGGAGCTCTGCAAAAGCTTATAAATGGGTTCGACTCCCATACGTGCCTCCAAAAAATATTTGAATATATGCCAGTTGTCGTATGTTTTGGTTTGTACTGAGGCATGGCACTAGCTTGCAGACATGGTGTATACTTCAAGTTATTACTGACACATGCGCGGATGGTGGAATCGGTAGACACGAGAGACTTAAAATCTCTTGGCCGCAAGGTCGTGCGGGTTCAAGTCCCGCTCTGCGCACCAAAATTGATGAAGACTCGATGCGCATGCGTCGAGTTTTTTGATCATAAATGATATAATAAAACTACAATAAACCGAACATTTTTAAGGGGTATCACAGATAATGACAGCACTATGGATTATTCTCGGAATCGTTGTTGTAGTAGGAATTTTTCTATGGGCGACATATAACGCACTCGTCACACTTAAGTTGCGAGTAGACGAAGCCTGGAGCGATATTACTATTCAATTGAAACGACGATTGGATCTTATCCCAAATTTGGTCAATAGCGTAAAAGGCTACGCCGCACACGAAAGTGGTGTATTTGAAAAAGTTACCCAAGCGCGTGCCAATGCGTTGAATGCACAGGGTGTGAAGGAAACTGCAGAAGCAGAGAACATGTTTGAAGGGGCACTAAAAAGCCTATTCGCAGTCGCCGAAGCGTATCCTGACCTCAAGGCAAATCAAAACTTTATTCAACTTCAAGAAGAGCTAGTTGATACCGAAGATAAGATTCAGGCATCTCGCCGTTTCTACAATGGTGGCGTACGTGACCTGAACACAAAGATTCAATTGTTCCCTAACAATATCTTTGCCGGTATGCTCGGCTTCAAGGAGCGTGAATTCTTCGAGATCGAAGATCGCGCCGCTGCCGAAAAGCCTGTTAACGTACAGTTCTAGTTCTATACCGCGTCTTAATTACTAACTACCCCCAGGAGACTACTTCATATGTACAATGCTATTGCAGCTAATAAACGTAACACTATCCTCGTGATGGCGGCGTTTGTTGGTATCATCGGTGCTATTGCCTGGGTAGTTAGTTATCTGTACGGCGGCAACATATCTATCTTTTACATTACGTTAGTTGTGGCCGCCGTATATGCGCTTATTCAGTATTTTGCGGCGAGTCGTCTAGCAGTGGCAATGACAGGGGCTCGGCAGATTGAAAAGCGTGATAATCCACGACTCTATCGGATGGTTGAAAACCTTGCGATTGCAACAGGCATGCCGACACCAAAGGTGTATATCATCGATGACCCTGCGCCAAATGCTTTTGCAACAGGTCGCGATCCTCAACATGCTATTGTCGCAGCAACAACCGGACTAATGGAAATTATGGACGACGCTGAACTTGAAGCGGTTCTTGCACATGAGATGGGTCACGTTCAAAATTATGATATTCGTGTAAGTATGATTGCGTTCGGACTCGTCAGTGTGATTGGCCTACTGTCTGACATTGTCCTTCATATGTTCTTCTTTAGTGGTGATCGTCGAGATAGCGGCACTAACCCTGTCGTCCTCGTTATAGGTATTATTGTTATTGTCCTCGCTCCAATCATTGCAGCGATTGTACAGATGGCAGTAAGCCGCCAACGTGAGTACCTTGCAGACGCGACTGGTGCGATGACGACACGTCACCCTGAGGGCCTTGCGCGAGCACTCGAAAAGTTGCAACAGTATGGGCGGCCGATGCAGCGACAAAATAGTGCAAGTGCACACTTATTTTTCAATAACCCGCTAAAGCCAGGCTTCTTAAGCAAGCTTTTTAGTACTCATCCACCACTTGAAGAGCGCATTGCTCGTCTACGAAATAACGCCGACAAATTCTAAGCCCGAAAACACCATTATGCCGATAGCGACCAAAAAGAATTCAGTAAAACGATCAAAAAAAAGTGAGCGCCGCCGCATTGCTAATTTTACTAAATTGGTGAAGAAGCCGGCAGTATCTGTTTACGGTCAGATTAAAGATTTCATGTCACGTCGTCCGCACCGCAGTTTCCGTTTGTCGCGCCGCCGTGACTATGTACGGTCGCTGCAGCTTCCTGGCTACTGGGCGTTTAGCAATTATGTATTTAAGACAATCTGGAAACAGCGCCGGTTGTTTGGGTTGCTTGCTCTCGTCTACGCAATACTAAGTGGACTCATCGTTGGTACAACCTCTCAGGACACCTATATGCAGCTGAGCGATCTATTCAAAGAGTCCGGGGGTGATATCTCTCAAGGGGATTTTGGTGAGATTGGAAAGGCGAGCCTGCTTCTTGTCGCGACAATCAGTAGTGGTGCTAATGCTACACCAACCGAAGGACAGCAGATCTATGGTGGCATCCTCGCACTCCTAGCGTGGCTGACGACAGTATGGCTGTTGCGTAATATTTTAGCGGGACATGCAGTTCGTCTGCGTGACGGGCTATATAATGCCGGGGCGCCGATCGTTGCGACCTTCTTTGTCTGTATTGTGCTATTATTTCAGCTTTTGCCACTCGGCCTGGCGTTTGTCGGCTATAGTGCAGCAGTTAGTTCGGGGTTACTGTCTGGAGGTGTGGCAGCTATGGTCTTTTGGACGGTCGCATCGCTTCTGGCTGTTTTGTCGCTCTACTGGGTGACGAGCACGATTATTGCGCTTGTTGTCGTGACGCTACCAGGCATGTATCCTATGAGGGCGCTACGAACAGCGGGTGATTTAGTTATTGGCCGACGCCTTCGAATTCTCCTGCGACTACTCTGGCTACTACTTGGTATTGTTGTTGTGTGGGCAGTTATTATGATTCCTGTCGTCATATTCGATACCTGGCTTAAGAGTGTATGGGAGGCAGGCGCTGGAGTTCCACTAATTCCACTTGCCCTACTTGCAATGAGCTCCGTAACTATTATCTGGGCTGCGAGCTATGTATATCTATTTTATCGAAAGGTGGTTGATGATGACGCAAAACCAGCTTAGTCAGCGCGCGGATGAACTGAGGCGATTAATTGACAGCTATAGCTATCAGTACCATGTTCTTGATGCGCCGTCGGTTGACGATGCTGTCTACGACAGTTTGTTTGCTGAATTAAAAGAGATTGAAGCGCATCATCCAGAGCTCATTACGACAGATAGTCCGACACAGCGAGTAGGCAATGAGCTGAAAGAAGGATTCTCAAAAGTCACCCATCGCACGCGCATGCTTAGCCTAAACGATGTGTTTAGTCGTGACGATGTTGAGGCATGGGTAGTGCGCATGGATAAGATACTTCCAGGGAGAGTGCATGAGTATTTTGCAGATATAAAAATGGATGGCCTGGCCTGTGCGCTCATCTACGAAGATGGCCTTCTTGTGCAGGCGGTGACACGTGGTGATAGCTTCATCGGCGAAGATGTAACGAGTAATGTGCGAACAATCAAGAATGTTCCTCTGCGTCTTCGCAAAGAGCAAGGATTTGAGCAACTCCTGGTTGGTCGGACTGAGGTTCGTGGCGAGATCGTCATGCTTAAGCGAGAGTTTAATGCACTTAACGAGCGACGTCGTGAGCAGGGCGAGCCTGAATTTGCCAATCCACGCAACCTTGCTGCTGGTACGATCCGCCAGCTCGACCCGCGTCTGGTTGCAGAGCGACCGCTGCATTTTCGCGCCTATGACATACTGCGTGATGTGCCAGATGATATACCGACGAATATGTTTGCCTACGAAGCGCTGAGTGCTATTGGTGTAAGTCGTAATAGTGAGGCATCAGTTTTCCATACAGTATCTGACGTCATGGCGTTTATTGATACGTGGGATAAGAAACGTAACGACTTGCCATTTAATACTGACGGACTCGTCGTGAAGCTAAATGATCGCGCGCAATATGCTCAGCTTGGTGTAGTAGGAAAGCAGCCACGTGCCGCCGTTGCCTATAAGTATGCAGCCGAAAAAGCCACAACAGTCGTACGCGACATCGTCATCAGTATCGGGCGTACCGGTGCAGCTACGCCAGTTGCTGTGTTTGATCCTGTTGTCGTTGCAGGTACGACAGTGCGACATGCGAGCCTTCATAATGCTGATGAAATTTCGCGCAAGGATATTCGTGTTGGAGATACGGTAATTATATTCAAGGCAGGAGATATTATTCCGCAAGTCGAAAGCGTTGTTGCAGAGCTTCGGCCGGTTGATTCTCGACAATTTAATTACGAGCAGGCACTCAACGAACAGTATCCTGAGCTCGAATTTGAGCGCACTGGTGCTGACGTGGTCTACCGCGTGAAGGGGAGTAGTAGTGACCTTATTCTAAAGCGTTCGCTCGAATATTTTGCGAGTAAGGCGGCGCTTGATATAGATACACTGGGCGAAAAAAACGTCGTCGCTCTTGTTGATGCTGGTCTTGTGAAGGATATAGCTGATATCTATCGCCTGACTATTGAGGATTTGTTGAAACTTGACCGTTTTGCAGATATCTCAGCACGTAAATTAATTGGTGCAATTCAAGATAAGAAAACACCAAAACTGGAAAAGTTTATACTTGGTCTCGGTATTCGACACGTAGGTGCGCAGACAGCAATTGACCTCGCCTCAAAGTTTGAATCGATCGAGCTGCTTGCATGTGCGACTATAGATCAGCTCGAAGCAGTAGAAGGGATCGGAAAAGTTGTCGCGGAAAGTATTGTTGCCTGGTTTGCCGATGAGGACAACGAGGCAGTTCTTGATAAGTTCAGAGCTCTAGGTGTGAGGCCATATTACGAAAAGAAGACAGGAAAACTGCTCGGCGTTAGCTTTGTTGTTACTGGATCGCTTGAGACGATGAGCCGTGACGATGCGGCTGATAAAATACGGGCCCTTGGCGGCATTTTCCAGACAAGTGTCGCTAAAGATACGGCCTACTTGGTTGCCGGCGGTAAAGTTGGCGCAAGTAAGCTCAAGAAGGCCGAGCAATATGGCACGAAAGTTATTAATGAAAATGAATTCAAGGAGCTCTTAGGTGCCGACGTTTAAGTATGCAAAACTTGTTCGCGATAACATTTGGGGCTGGCATGAACAAAGCGGTCATGTTGTACGAGGCCAAAAGTTAACAGGTGCTAGTCTACGAAAGAAGTTAAGCGAGAAACTGCATGAGGAAGTTGACGAAGTAGCCTTAGCGGCAAGCCGACAAGAGCTGATCGAAGAGATTGCAGACGTGCGGCAGATTCTTGACGACCTGAGTGCCGAAGAGGCTATCTCTGAAGCCGAGATTGTGGCTGCACAGACGAAAAAGCTAGCTAAAAAGGGAGGGTTCCGCGAGGGGCGCTATATTGACACCGTCACTATTCCAAATGAAGACGATGAATGGGCGCAGTATTGTCGTCGAAGCCCAGAGAAATATCCGGAGATTACACATGAGTAACCTACCTGTCTTTATTACAGGTAACCAGCACAAAGCAGATTACCTGTCGCGAACACTCGGCATAAAAATTAGTCATCATAAATTAGATTTAGACGAAATACAGTCTGCTGATCCACGTGTAGTTCTCGAACATAAAGTTCGCCAAGCATACGATATATTACACCAGCCAGTGTTAGTTGAGGATACGTCGCTGAGCTTTAACGCACTCGATGGCCTGCCTGGCCCATTTGTTAAATTCTTTGTTGAGGCGCGCGATGGACTTGCCTCGATGTGTCGATTGCTTGATGGTTTTTCAGATCGATCTGCCTATGCGAGTGCGATATATGGCTACTATGATGGTCATGAGCTGCACGTATTTGAAGGTAGGTTAAACGGGAATATTGCAAATCATCCACGAGGCGAAGGTGGCTATGGATGGGATAAGATATTTGAGCCCGAGGGGTATGGCGGCCTGACGCGTGCGGAACTTTCGCCAGACGACGACATTGAGTCATATATGAAAATTAGAGACCTCGAGGGTCTACGTCTCTTTTTAGAGAGCGGGAGATAGAATATGACACAGCAAGTGGTCTTTGCTACAGGGAATAAGCGTAAGATACACGAATGTCGCAAGGTACTTGATAGATATAATATCGATGTTGATACGATCAGTGTCGATGTCGATGAGATCCAGCACCATGATCCGGCTGAGATTACGAAAGCTAAGGCGAGAGCGGCTTATGGTGTAGCGAATCGTCCGGTAGTTGTTCAGGATACAAGCTGGAGTATCCCCTCTCTTGGTGGTTTTCCTGGTGGGTATATGAAAGACACCGCCGATTGGTGGCAGGGGCAGGATTGGATTAATATCATGGCGCCATATGCAAACCGAAAGATAATTTGTCTTGAGCATGTTGCGTACTTTGATGGCGAGAATCTACATCATTTCCAGGCGAGCTATGAATGCACCTTTGTAGATTCTCCTCGTGGCGACGCGACAAAAAACAATTCACTAGAGCTGGTCGTAGGCAAGACTGCCAGCGAGACATTTGCCGAGGCACACGATCGCGGGATGCCCGGCTCTGATGACTCTGAACATTGGCGTATATTTGCCGAGTGGTTTAGCGCGCAGTAGAAGAGTATACTGAGGCTATGAACAAAGCAAAACGTCACGCTAAGCGAGTAGCCGTTGCAGTAATGGGCGGACTGGTGCTGCTCATCGGTATCGTGGCGATACCGTACCCTGGTCCCGGTTGGTTGATCGTATTTGCTGGACTAGCGATTCTCGCTACGGAGTTTGAATGGGCGGGGAGAGTGCTTGAGCGCGCTCGAGGATATTACGACAGCTGGGTGCAATGGCTCAAGCGTCAGCACTGGAGTCTGCAACTACTTGTGTTATCCGTGACTGGTCTTGTCGTTATGACGACTGTCTGGCTCCTCAATGGCTTTGGTATTATAAATGCTTGGCTTGACCTGGGACTTGACTGGGTTCAATCGCCGCTATTTCATTCGTAAATAAAAATACCTCGCCGATAAGGCGAGGTATTTTTAGTAGGTTGGGTAGTAAACTACCAGCTACGCTGACGGAATGAACCGCCACCGTTGCCACCACGGTCACCACCGCGGTCGTTGCTGCCGCCGAAGTCACGACGAGGTCGGTCTTCTTTTGGACGTGCAAGACCAACGCTGATAGTACGACCGTCAAGGTCTTTACCGTCAAGTTGATCAACAGCTTTTTGGTTGTCTGCTTCGTTTACCATCTCAACAAAGCCGAAGCCTTTTGAGCGGCCGCTATCGCGGTCAGTGATGACGCGTGCGCTAGCAACTTCGCCGATTTGCTCGAAATGAGCTTTGAGTGTGTCGTCAGTAGTTGCGTATGCAAGGCTACCGATGAATAGATTTTGTTGTGCCATAATTGTGGTACTCTTTTCTTCTTATCTGATTCTGGTTATCGTCAGATCGACCGCTTGTGCGATATGTGCGAAGAAGAGAGTTTACCCTTAAGAGGTAAGCGCCCGCCTTTTGCCTGAATACGCGTGTGCTTCTGAACATAGCTATTTAAGCATGATTACCAAAAAAATACCAGCATGAGCATAATAGCGCTTGCAATATTTGCATTGTAGGGTGATAATAAACCATAAGCTGGTACGCCAAAGGGGTGCCTTTGCGTATAAAACAAACACGTTACAAACAAAAACGTGCCCCGGGTGGGCGCGTAACAGCTAGAAAACTCGCCCTCGACAGATGTGGCGAGTTTTTGTTACAATGAGTCAAGTTTGGGGCATTAGCTCATTTGGCTAGAGCGCTTCGCTGGCAGCGAAGAGGTGACCGGTTCGAATCCGGTATGCTCCACCAGGAATCATCTAAAGCACTCGAAAATAATTCGTGTGCTTTATTTTATTCCCGATATACATTACTAGGCTGATATGCGATAGATGTAGCGTGGGCTTTGACCAGATTGTAGATACAATTGACTACGTTATTCTTATGCTTCATAATCAACGCTAATGAACCGGCTAGTAGTAAGACATCTTATGTACCGACGTGACGAGACGGCGTTCGCTCTGCCGACTGTACTTATTGCGTCAGTAATAATGCTCAGCGTGCTACTCGTATCGGTAACGGCTGTATCTTCAATTAGAACTGCGCTCAATGAGCAATATTATAACCAAATTGCCATGGAAGCGGGTGAAGCAGGAACGGCCATGGCGACCGCTTGTCTTCGTCAGAATAATTATGATCCGATTTGGCTTAGTAACCCCGACCCGACTAAGCGGGTACTTAAGCCAAATACATTATGTAACGGGAATCTAAATACCGGTGCATCTAGCTATGTTATAGATGACGCATCAGTCAAGACAAGCTTTACAGTTAGCGATGCAACGGTTGACGTAAGTGGGTTTGTACGTGTAAGAGCGGAGGGGTTATTGCAGCTAATGCGTACGAGTAATTCGTCGTCGATATGGAAAATATACCAGCAAACCGCCTATGGGCAGTCGAACTATGTCGATAATCCTCAGATCGCAAGTGGTGCTGGATGGAAGTCTGGTGGCCATAATGGCTATATGCTCGCGTCTAATGGAGTGTTGTATGCATGGGGTAGCAATAGCTCGCGTCAGGTGGGTGATCCGAGTCTTGGCACGTCTGTGGGTAGTCCAACAAAAGTTGATCCGCCAGCTGGAACAACAAAGATTAAACGAGTCTATGATTCCGGTCAAGGGGCTTCAATTCTATGCGTTCTTGCTGGTGATAATCAGATATACTGCCGGGGTAGTGGCGGTTTAGGCGGCCTTACGTGGCAGAGGTTTGGCCTTGCCGCGGGATTGACGGCAGTCGATATGGATATGAGTGGCTATGGTAGCGATGCTGCGTGTGTAATTGCTTCTGATGGACAGGTTTACTGTGCTGGTATGAACGACTTCGGCATGCTTGGAAACGGCCAGACGGTGAATAATTTTATTCCTATGACGGCTCCGACGCGCTTTTTGCTGCCTGCCGGCGTCACTGCTAAAAAGGTGTTTATCAAGGACTGGCTCACATGTGTAATTACAGCGACAGACGATGCGTATTGCGCGGGTGTTAATAATCTTGGTCAGACCGGCCGAGGTAATTCATCTATTAACGTTGGTAATGGCAACTCTAATCCAGCAAGAGTGGCGATGCCAGCGGGTACTGCCGTCAAAGATATTAAGCTGACATACCACGGCTCGTATGTAGGTATTTATTATCTTGGCTCTGATGGAGCAGTTTATATGAGCGGCCACAACGGTGAAGGAACTGCCAACGACGGTAACACGACATATACGACATATTACGCAACGCCTCGCCGGACTACGACTCCCGGATATCAATATGCATCCATTTTTAGTATCGGGCAGGATGGAAATGATAATAGTTCACTTTGCATGATTCGCGAAGATCCGAATCCGGGCATGACATGGTGTATAGGCAATAACGATTATGGTCAGCTTGGAGATGGTACGTGTACAGATAGGGGGAATTGGGTTGTATTTGGTTTGCCCGCAGGCGAAGCAGCAATTAGAACCATGAACCGTGAATCTGGCTATCAAATGAACTCATTCATGGTGATTACGGAATCAGGTAGGGTATTCGCAGCGGGCGACAATCGTGCAGGCAAGACATCCGCTAGCTCTAGTAGCGCACTGCAGCCATGTAACGGAAGTCCAGTTGAGATCGTCATGCCGTTTCGCGCAGGTAGCGCAACTGAGCGCGTGAGGGCGGTCGCTCTTGCGAACTCGGATGAGTATACGGCGTTTATACTTGGAGATAATGGAATCGTATATTCACTAGGGCTTAATGGTAATGGTCAGCTTGGCAAGGGCAATGTCGATGCGGGTGTTACGTTTAGCGGCGATACGCTTACGAGTGCCGGATCGCCAGCTAAGGTACCTACTAGCATTATCATGCCGCGTATCTCGGTCAGCTTCTAAATCTATAGGTAATTAAGGGGTCGTATGTTTAAAAAATATATTCAAAAAAAATTAGAAACTTATGTTCGTTCCTATTTCAAAAATCATCCTGAGGTAAAGCTTGTTGTTGTGGCGGGAAGTCTCGGTAAGACAAGCACGAAGCTTGCAGTTGCGACCGTGCTTGCTGAGCAGTTCCGTGTACGGCTTCACGAAGGAGGTCGCAGTACTCCACTTACCACGCCACTCGGTGTACTTGGTATTGAGTACCCCGAGCGTGACAATATGATTTCTTGGCTGCACGTTCTTCATGCTGCTCGTCGGCGTGTGCGTCATGCGGCTGATGTCGATGTTATTATTCAGGAATTGAATACGACAGCACCGGGAATGATGGCCCATTACGGCACGTATCTCTTGCCGGATATTGCCGTTATCACAGCAGTGACTTCGGAGCGAATTGACGCCTTTCATACTATTGAGACGATTGCTCAAGAAGAACTAGGTATTACTCAGTTTAGTAAGCTTGCTATTATTAACCGCGATGATATCGACGGTAGGCATGCGAGCTATATTACCAATGGCAACCTTACGACTTACGGAACGAGCGGGGCGGCTGAGTACAGCTTTATGACAGAGGACTTCACTCCAGAAAAAGGCCACGTAGGATTATTGCTCGCACCAGATGCGCAGCAGCCTCTGTCCGTCACGATTCATGCTATTGGCGAACACAACCTCCGTCCGGCGATTGCTGCTGCTGCGGTTGGCTATAGGCTTGGTATAAATTCAACTGCTATTATCTCAGGACTAAGTCGTCTCCATCCGTTGCCAGGTCGAATGAATGTCCTTAGGGGTGTTCAGCAGACGACATTACTTGACGACACATATAGCTCGAGCCCGCTATCGGCTTCATCGGCACTTAAGACGCTGTACTCATTTCAGGCTCCGCAGCGAATCGTTGTGTTTGGTTCCATGAATAATCTTGGCGCTGATTCCGAGAAGGAACATCAAACACTCGGGAGGTTATGCGACCCGAATATATTGAGCTGGGTTGTTGTTATTGGGGATGATGCGGCAAGATATCTTGCTCCTGCTGCAAAAGCACAAGGATGCCAGGTGATGGTGTGTGCGAGCGCGCTGGAGGCGGGCGCATTTGTTCATAGGGTCCTAGAAAAAGACGCTGTGATCTTATTTAACGGTTCGAAATCTAACGTGTACTGCGAAGAGGCGTTGAAGATCGTGCTTCATTCGCAAGATAGCGAAAAGGAGCTCGTGCGCCAATCGCCAAAGTGGCTGGTCATAAAAAGTAATTTCTTTTCAAAATTTGCCTAGGTTATCTCTATTGGCCATGGTATGATTTTTTTAGACATAAGCACTAAGGAACTTTACGATGCCCGAAGAGAACAACCAGTATTCGCCCTATAATCCACCTCAACCACAGCCGCAGCCGGTGACTCCCCAGCAACCGGCTCGTCCGATCGAACAACAAGAGGTCTCTCAGTTCTCTCAGCCAGCAGTTCCGCAGCCTATATTCCAGCCACAGCCGCTAGCGCAGCCAACGACAGAAGTTGAGCAACTTGCGTCTGTTGAGCAGGAAGAATCGACAGGTTCCTACCCACAACAGACTACCGTGACGGATTCCGTATTTTCATCAACGAATATCGAACAGCCGGTATCTGCAGCGCCATTTGCAGCACAACAGCCGCAGCAAAAATCTCCGAATAAGAAAAAGAAGATTATTATCGCTAGTATTATCGCAGGCGCCTTGCTTGTCCTTGGCGGCGGCACTTATACGGCGTATGCTCTTTGGTACCAAAATCCCGAGAAGGTACTAACCGATGCAGTAACAAATGCCATAAAGGCAAAAACAGCGAGCTACACAGGTACTGTCGCTGTTGATACGAATGACGTAAAGGTCGCAATTGAACTTGACGGTGCAGAGGCGGGTCTTGCTACGCGTGAAGTGAACGCGAAGATTACGATTACAGCCCAGGGTAAAGACTTCAAATTGAACGGGTCTGCTCTTGCCGACAAGGACGGAAATATTTTCTTCAAAGTCAGTAACCTAAAGTCGGTTATCGATCAGACGCTCGGCGAGACTGGTATGGTAGCGGCATTCGATGGTCTAATTTCGAAAATTGATAATAAGTGGATTCGTATTTCTGCTGACGATCTTGCTGATTTTAGCAAAGAAGCATCAGAAGCTAAGAAGTGCGCGACTGATGTGCTCAAGAAGCTTGATACCGATAAAGCGACGCGTGATGAATTTGCAACAATCTATAGTAAGAATAAATTTATCGTCATCGACAGTAGTCTGCCTGCTCGTACCATCAATGGTGTTGATAGCATGGGATATGAGCTATCAATCGATAGAACTGTAGCTAAGTCATTTGTTGAAGCGATCAATACGACACAGCTCATGAAAGATCTGCAAAAGTGTGACGAATCAATGAAGCTAGATGCTGGTGATGTGACTGACGAATCAACAGGCGACTCAACGCAAAAGCTTGAAGTATCTGTCAGCCGATGGACTCATGAGTTTACGCAGGTTAAGTTTACTGCAACCGGCGAGGGTACGTCAGGAAGCGCAATTATCGAACCACTCTTTAACAAAGACGTAAAAGTCGTTGCTCCAACTGATTTCTTGACTCTAAAGCAGCTCCAGGCTGAAATCGAAGCTGCCATGGGTGCGATGCAAGAAGCGGCATATGGCTCAATCCAGGAAAGGGCAGCTACGTCAGAGGCTCAGGCGAATGCAAATAATGTCATCAAAAAAGCTGAAACCTATAACGCCGTCGAGGGTAAATATCCGACACTTGCAGAACTAAAGGCTGGTGCGGTTGCAGAGGCGCGACTAACAGCGGAGCTTGCAGCCCAGTTGACCGATCAAGAAATTTCTACGAGTACCCCAGAACGTATACAATATGAATTATGTTCGACTGCAGGCGGTCGCGTTAGCTACGTCGATGTATCGGCTGATGCAATCTTGGGATTAACATTCGGCGAGTGCGACTCCTCACTACTGTAATTGTCCTTAATTTGATACAATGGGGTGTATATGAAGCGTTACAACCCCTCTGAAATTGAACCGAAATGGCAAACCGTCTGGGACGAACAGCAGACGTATGCTGTTCGGCGTGATGATACGAGAAAAAAAGTCTATGTCTCTGGTATGTTCCCGTACCCAAGTGGTGCCGGCATGCATACAGGACATGCATTTAGTTATTCAATTGTTGATACGATTGCACGATTCCACCGTCAGCACGGTAGTAATGTCCTTAATCCAATGGGCTGGGATACGTTCGGCTTGCCAGCTGAGAATTATGCTATTAAGACCGGCACTGCCCCTGCTGTTGTTACTAAGACGAATATAGAGAACTTCAAGAAGCAGTTTAAGCGAATGGGCGTGAGTATCGACTGGACGCGTGAGCTTAATACAAGTGACCCAGAATATTACAAATGGACACAGTGGATTTTTACAAAGTTTTTCGAACGCGGTCTCGCCTATCAAAAAGATAGTTTGCAGTGGTGGTGTCCAGTAGACAAAACAGTACTTGCTAACGAGCAGGTTGAGGGTGGAAAGTGTTGGCGATGTGGTACTGAAGTAGTAAAGAAGGCTATGAATCAATGGTTCTTCAAGATTACTGATTACGCCGACGCGTTGCTCGAAGAAATTGATGGACTTGACTGGCCTCAGAAAATTAAAACTGCTCAAACGAACTGGATTGGTAAATCCCAGGGTGCTGAGATTAGCTTTGTCGTAAGTGGAAGTGATGAACTAATTACGGTCTTCTCGACTCGTCCTGATACTATTTGCGGTGCGACATTTGTCGTACTTGCACCGGAACATCCACTCGCAAAGAAACTTGCCGTCGGCGATCACAAGGAATACGTAGAGTCGTATATTACCGATGCGGTAAAGAAGTCTGAAATCGAGCGCATGAACGACACACGGGAAAAATCAGGTGTATTCACTGGCAGCTACGTCCTAAATCCAGGCACGGGTGCTAAGATGCCGGTTTGGGTTGCTGACTATGTTCTGAGCGGCTATGGCACCGGTGCGGTTATGGCCGTGCCAGCACACGATGAACGCGATTTCGCATTTGCCGAAAAGTTTTCACTTCCGATTATTGAAGTTATTGAAAAACCCGAAGACAGCGATACGGTTGGCGTATATCACGGTGAAGGTATTTTGACCAATAGTGGTAACTTTGATGGCATGAGTACGAGTGAAGCTCGCGAGGAGGTCGTTGCCTGGCTTGAGCAGCAAGGCATTGGTGCAAGTAAGACGACATATAAAATGCGCGACTGGCTTATTAGTCGTCAACGCTACTGGGGTGCGCCAATTCCTGTGATTCACTGTGCTGAGCACGGGGCGGTGGCTGTACCGGAAGACCAGCTTCCTGTCGTGCTACCTGAAGTAGAGGATTATGCACCAAAGGGTGATGGCAAATCGGTACTCGCAAGTGTCGCCGATTGGGTAAATACTGAATGTCCAACTTGCGGCGGTCCCGCTATGCGCGAGACTGACACGATGGATGGCTACGCCTGCAGTAGCTGGTATATGCTTCGTTATACCGATCCTAAGAACACTGAGGCGGCTTGGAATCCGGATGACGCTAACTATTGGGCTCCACTTGATTACTACGTTGGTGGCGATCATGCCGTTGCGCATCTTCTTTATGTTCGTTTCTGGACGCACGTCTTTAAAGATATGGGGCTAACGAACTTCAAGGAGCCAGTCAAGAAATTGGTATACCACGGCTACATCAACGCCGAAGACGGCACTAAGATGAGCAAAAGCAAGGGGAACGTCATCGATCCGCTCGACGTAATCGAGCAGGGCTACGGCGCCGATGCGCTTCGTACGTATGTTATGTTCATGGGACCGATTGAACTTGATGCGCCATGGGACTCACGTGGTATTGCAGGTATATATCGCTTTTTGAACCGCGTATGGGTTCTGACACAAGAATTCCAGGGCAGTGGTAGTAGGTCATTTACAGGCCATGACGACACGGTCATTCGCCTGCAGCACAAGACCGTTCGTAAGGTTACCGAAGATTATCACCGCCTGAGTTTTAACACGGCTATTTCAGCACTTATGGAGTATACAAATGAGCTCTATAAATTAAAGGTGGATGGATTCTCAGACGACGTATGGCGCGAAGCGCTTGGTGTATTGGTTCGCTTACTTGCGCCACTTGCGCCGCACATGAGCGCTGAGCTGTGGCAGGATCTAGGTAATGCGACAATGCTCGAAGAAGCTGGCTGGCCAACATGGAATGACGCATTGATCGTTAGCGACACAATGACGATCATCGTACAGGTAAACGGTAAACTGCGTGCCAAGCTAACACTCGCCGCTGACTTAGGTGAAGATGCCGTTAAGGAACAGGCACTTGCCGAGGCGAATGTGGTAAAATTCCTTGAAAATAAACAGCCGACCAAGGTAATTTACATTCCTGGTCGACTGGTGAATATTGTTGCTTAGTCCCTTATCGGCTTAGTCGTCGAGATGAGCAAGGTTGTCTGGATTAGCAAACTTTGTCTCAACACGAAGCCCGCCAAGACCGTTTCTATAGACCGTTGATTCGAGCTGCTGGCCGGGCGTGATACGGTTTCCAATTTCTTGTCCTTCTTCGACGATGCCATTGACTTCGTTCGGATTAAAGTCGTATTCTGTGGCCATCTCGTGGACTGATTCGCCAATTACATCAATTGCAGTATCACCTAAGAGTACTGGCTCGATGTCGCCACCCACGCGGGTTTCATGAAAGGCGTTTGCAGCGCCGGCAGTAACGCCCGCAGCAAGGAGCAGCAGTGCTCCTGTTCGAGCTAGTCGACCTCGTTGATTAAGGCGAAGTGTGTTTTTGTTGGCAGTGTCTGTTTCTGGCTTATGAGAATACTGATCGATAGATGAAGGTTTCAATAGCTCTGTCATAAAATAATTTCCTTATTTATTCCACCATTATACTACTTATGTTAAGTATTGTCAATAGCATGATGGTTTTGCCCTTGAGATATCTCGCAAAATTCGCTATAATGGCAATAAGTTTTAGAATAAAATACCTATAAAAGGAGAACTTTACAATGGGACAACCAAAAAAGCAGAGTAGCCCTCGCAAGACCGGTCTACGCCGCAGCCACCTCGTACTTAAGCTTGCGCGCCGCGTAAACGGTACTTCACCTGTCAAGGTTCGCACAACTCGTCGCGAAACTGGCAAAAACCTCGCAAAATAAATCTCTCATATTATTGAGAGCGTATCTTAAACAAACCGTAAGTGAAGAAAGAACCAAACCGCTATGGCCTCTAATCGTCACCTTGGACGTATCGTCGCACTCCAGACATTGTATGAATATGAGTTTCGTACTCAGTCAGAAGATAGCTCTGTAGTCCTTGACGAAATTTTGGATCGAAACCTTCAGCGCTATGACTCAGCCATTGATGACAAGGGCTTTGTTCGTGAACTCGTTGAAGGCGTTATTGCCGAAATGACTACACTTGATGCCGTGATTCAACCGATCGCCCCTGATTGGCCGATTGAACAGATCGCTCGCGTAGACCGCTCGATTTTGCGCATCGGTTTCTACGAGTTACTTCATCGTGGAGATAAAGTACCGCCGAAGGTAGCTATCAATGAAGCTGTTGAGCTCGCAAAGGCATTTGGTTCTGATAATTCAAGCAAATTCGTTAATGGTGTTCTCGGAACAGCCTTTCGAACGCTTGTAGAGGGTACCTCAAATGGCAACAGCACCGAAGTTTGACCGATTTAAGAAATACTTTAATCGTAAAAAACCATCTATTCAGGAAATTGTTCGCGAGCCAACTGCGGGTGGCGTCGTTTTTAGACGCGACGAAAAGGGTCAAGTAGAAATCTTGCTGATTCAAGATGCTAAAGATCGCTGGACGATCCCGAAGGGACACATCGAAGAAGGTGAGACGGCTCAGCAGACGGCGCAGCGTGAGATCGGCGAAGAGGCCGGTTTGACTGATACCGAAGTACTGGGTTGGCTTGGAAAGATTCATTTTCGATACCGTCGTATCGACAAGCTCGTCTTGATGACGACGCAAATATATCTTGTGCGCGCCAAGGGCGACACGAATGCTATCAAGAAGGAAGAGTGGATGAATGGTATCAAATGGTTTAAGTTTCACGACGCCTTAGATGCAATCGAATATGAGGACATTGGAAAGCTAATGCTCCTTGCGATGAAACGAATCCGTCAGGAGAATTTATAATGAGCGGTATGCTGACTGCGCCCTATCAAGATTTCGCGCGCGAACATCTTGGTTTTGAATTTACTGACATACAACTACTCATTACGGCGCTTACGCACCGCAGTTATGTAAACGAGCACAAGAAGAGCGTGAGTGAGCATAATGAACGTCTTGAGTTCCTGGGCGATGCCGTACTTGAGCTGGTGGTGACGGACTATCTATTCAATAACCACAGCGAGCCAGAAGGTATACTTACTAGCTGGCGCGCTGCTCTCGTGCGTACGGAGAGTATTGGTGAAGCCGGAGACAAACTTGGCTATGAGCCACTCGTGCGTATGAGTCGTGGTGAAAAGAACGGTAGCGTGCGTGCTCGACAACAGATTCTCGCAAATGCCTTCGAGGCAGTGATCGGTGCGATCTATCTTGAAAGGGGCTATAATGACGCAGCTGAATTCATTCACAAGCACATCACAAGTAAGCTCGAGTCTATTCTTGAGACAGGTAGCTGGCGAGATCCAAAATCGCATCTTCAGGAGGTATCTCAGCGAATCGACAGTCACACACCTGTCTACCGCGTTCTTGAAGAGGTTGGCCCTGATCATGACAAGGTCTTCAAGCTTGGTGTCTACGTCGGCGATAAGTTGATGGGTCAGGGAAGTGGTCCTAGTAAACAGGCGGCTCAGCAGATTGCCGCCAAGGCAGCACTTGCTGCATACGCAGACCGTCAAAAATCTTAGATCTCTTATCGAGAGAGTCACCTAAAACAGATTGACCTCTGCTCTAAAATAGTGTAAACTTGGTCAAGAACTAATAAAAAGTCTAAGAAGTTTTATAAAGGAAGTTTCATTT
>RCUJ01000687.1_pt1 | contig 19349 bp, 18 predicted proteins | sample 2166321 | NCBI WGS metagenome assembly RCUJ01 (sample SAMN09932808, study PRJNA488358) | compost metagenome | feature: garden; material: soil; isolation source: compost soil in an enriched community after 118 h of incubation | place: Germany: Experimental Botanical Garden Goettingen | collected... | reverse complement strand
GCATGGAAGCCATCTATGAGTTCGACGTGAAGGACATGCCGGTGACCGTGGCGGTAGACGCCAAGGGCACCTCGGTCCACACGACCGGCCCGAAGGAATGGCAGGCCAAGATCGGCAAGATTCCGGTCGCGGTGGCGTAAACGCCGGTTTTGGTGGGTGGGTATGACCCACCCATTTTTTTTTGGCGATGGACGTGCAGGCCCATCGTAGGATGGGTGAAGCGCGCACGGATGCGGAGAAGAACGCTGACGTTTAACGCGCGTAACCCATCATGCAACGGCGGTGCTGTGGCTGATTTGGTTAAGGACTCCGGCGCTGCTTGATGGGTTTCGCGCGATCGGCGCTGGGGTTCTTGCCCTGGGCCTGTCGCGCTCCACCCATCCTACGTGCCTCCTGCCGAATTTTTTAATTCGGCGATGGCGGCGGGGGATTTGTTCAATACCTCGCGCAGCACTTCTTCCGTGTGTTCGCCCAACAGCGGCGGGGCGCGGCGGTAGACGACCGGGGAATCCGAAAATCTTAACGGGCTGGCCGTGACCGGTGCCGTGCCGCCTAACGGATGCGGCAAATCGCGGCGCAACTGCCTGGCTTCGGCTTGGGGATGCGCGAAGGCCTGTGCGATGTTGTTGATCGGGCCGCACGGTACTCCCACCGCTTCCAACTTCGCAATCCAATCGTCGCGGCGGCCTTCTTGCATGATCGCCGTCAGTATCCCGATCAATTCCTCGCGGTTCGTGACGCGCAAGCGGTTGGTGGCAAAGCGTGGGTCGTCGCCCAGTTCCGGCACACCGATCGCGCGGCAATACGCGCGGTACTGCGATTCGTTGCCCGTGGCCACGATCAGATGGCCGTCGCGGGCGGCGAACACCTGATAGGGCACCACGTTCTGGTGCGCGTTGCCCGCGCGGGTGGGCGCCACGCCGGAATTGAAGTAATTGGAATTCTGGTTCGCCAGCAGCGCCACATGGCTATCCAGCAGCGCGATGTCCAGATGCTGCCCCAAGCCGCTACGATGCCGTTCCTGCAGCGCCGCCAGGATCGCGACCGTGGCGTACATGCCCGTGACAATATCCGTCACCGCCACGCCCGCCTTCTGCGGGCCGCCACCGGGCAGGTCATCGCGCTCACCCGTAATGCTCATCAGCCCGCCCATGCCCTGGATCATGAAGTCATACCCAGGGCGCTGCGCAAAGGGTCCGTCCTGCCCGAAACCCGTCACCGAGCAATAGATCAGGCGCGGGTTGATGGCCTTCAGGCTGTCGTAGTCCAGCCCGTATTTCTTCAGCCCGCCCACCTTGAAGTTCTCGACCAGGATGTCGCTGACGGCCGCCAACTCGCGAATCAGCGCCGCGCCCGCCGGCGTGGCCATGTCGGCTTCCACCGAACGCTTGTTGCGATTCGTGCTCAGGTAGTAGGCGGATTCACTCGTGTCCTGGCCGTTCGCATCCTTCAGGTACGGCGGCCCCCAGGCGCGCGTGTCGTCGCCCACGCCGGGTCGTTCGATCTTGATGACGTCGGCGCCCAGGTCGGCCAGGTTTTGCGTGCACCAGGGGCCGGCCAGGATGCGCGACAAGTCCAATACGCGGATGCCGTCCAGCGCGGGCGGCCGCGTCATGGTTGCACCGTCGCGGTACCGTGGCTCATCACCACAACATTGCGTTCACGCGAGCGCGCCAGGAACTGGATCTGCCCGTCCGGCTGTCGCCAGATGTCGCATTGCAGTGTTTCACCGGGATACACCGGCGCCGAAAAGCGCGTGTTCAGGCTGGTCAGCCGCGAGGCGTCGTAGTCGCAGCAGCTTTTCACGATGGCGTGCGCCGCCACCCCGTATGAGCACAACCCATGCAGGATGGGGCGCGGATACCCCGCCTGACGCGCCACCTCCGGGTCCACATGCAGCGGATTGGGATCGGCGTTCAGCCGATACAACAGCGCCGCGTTAGGCGCGATGCGCAATTCGCAGCGCAGGTCCGGCTCACCATCGGGCGTGGCGGGCAGCGGCTCGGGGCTGGCGTCGCCCTGGCCGAAGCCGCCGTCGCCCCGGCAGAACGTGCTTTGCCGCAAGGTGGCCAGGCAGGCGCCGTCTTCGCCATGCAGCGTGCGTTCATTGATGACGATGGCGCCTTTGTCCGCACCCTTGTCGATCACATGCGTGTTGCGGGTACGGCTGACGACCATGCCCGACGCCGGCAAGGGCGCGTGCACCGTGAGCCGCTGCTCGCCATGCACCACCTTCACCCAGTCGATGCCGGTACGTGGGTCGCGCACCCAGAAGCCGGGGTAGGCCAGCACCACGCCCATCGTGGGAAACGCCTGCAAGCCCTCTTCGTACACGTAGCGCAACTGGCGGGTGTCCTCGGGGTCTTGCCCCAGCCCGATGCCCAGCGCGTACAGCATGGTGTCTTTCTGGTCGTAGCGCTGACGGACCTCGTCAAAGCGCCAGTCTTTCACGGTGGCGTAATCCAGCGGCATGGCGGTCTCAGATAGGGTCCCAGTCGATCACGTCGGGCGAGCGCTCCAACGCATAGAAGTGCTTGCGCATCGCCGGCACGGCAATGTCGGCAATGCGCTCGGGCGTCCAGCCTTCGCTGTGATGCACCGTGCGCAGCGGGCGCGGCTGGCTGATCAGCATGATCTCGTTGGCGCGCACCGCGAAGATCTGCGCGGTGACTTCGCTGGCCGCATCGCTGGCCAGGAACACGGCCATGGGCGCGACCTTGCCGGCTTCCATCTTCTTCAACTTTTCGACGCGCGCCTTCTCTTCGTCGGTCTCAGCCGGGATGGAACTCGTCATGCGGCTCCAGGCGAAGGGCGCAATGCAGTTCGAGCGCACGTTGTAGCGCGCCATGTCCAGCGCGATCGATTTGGACAGCGCCACGATGCCCAGCTTCGCGGCCGCGTAATTGGCCTGGCCGAAGTTGCCGATCAGGCCCGAGGTGGACGTCATGTGCACGAACGCGCCCGATTCCTGCTCGCGGAAATACGGCGCCGCCGCGCGGCTCATGAAGAACGATCCGTTCAGGTGCACGTCGATCACCTGACGCCATTCCTCTTCGCTCATCTTGTGGAAAACCCGATCGCGCAGATTTCCCGCGTTGTTGATGACGGCGTCGATCCGCCCGAACGCGTCGATCGCGGTCTGCACGACGCGGCTGGCGCTGTCGTAGGCGGCCACGCTGTCGGTGTTGGCCACGGCCTGTCCGCCCGCCGCCACGATTTCTCGCACGACCTCTTGCGCCGGGCCTTCCGCGCCGCCTTCGCCCGTGAGCGACACGCCGATGTCGTTCACCACCACCTTGGCGCCCGCTTCGGCCATCGCCAGCGCAATACTGCGCCCGATGCCGCCGCCCGCGCCGGTGACGACCACTACCTTTCCGGAAACGATGCCGCTCATTGACTCTGACTCCTTTGCTGCGGCGCACGCGCCGTCGTTGGAAAACAGTTCCGCATCAACCGGTCTGGTTCATGGGAATGCCCCATGGTAGATTCGTGACGGCATTCGAAGAATTCAAAATTAGAAATGCCCCCCTTCTGCGTGGTGGAACATGAGACATGATCTGACCGACCTGCGTTTGTTTTTGAACGTGGGCGAAACCCTTAACCTGACCCGGGCGGCGGAACGCACGTTCCTGTCCTTGCCGGCGGCAAGCGCCCGCGTCAAGCACATGGAAGAAGCCTTCAAGGCGCGCCTGTTGGTGCGGCTGGCCACGGGCGTGGCGCTGACGCCGGCGGGTGAAGTGCTGCTCAAGCACGCCAACGCCGTCTTCCGCCAACTGGAATGCCTGAACGCCGACCTGCAGCCCTACGCCAGCGGCCTGAAAGGGCGCTTGCGATTGCTGGCCAACACTACGGCCACCAATTCCTTCCTGGCCGATGCCTTGTCCACCTTCCTGGCGGAAAACCCTGACGTGGATGTGGAGCTGGAAGAAAAAATCTCTGGCGACATCGTCATCGCCATCCGCGCGGGCGCGGGCGACCTGGGGCTGGTGGCCGGCAATATCGATGTGGAAGGGCTGGACGTCACGCCGCTGTTTCGCGACGAACTCACCGTGGTGACGGCGTTGGACCACCCGCTGGCCGCTTCCAAGTCCGCGCACTTCGTGGACCTGGTCGACGCCTATCAATTCGTGGGCATCCATCCGGACAGCGCCATCCAGACCTTTCTGGAAGACATCGCCAGCGGCCTGGGCAAGCGCATCTGCCAGCGCGTGCATGTCGGCAGCTTCGAAGCGGTGTGCCGCATGGTCGAGGCAGGCGCCGGCATTGCCGTGGTGCCACGCGCCTGCGCCGCGCGCTACAGCCGGCCCGATGCGCTGCACGTGTTGAAGCTGGAAGACCCCTGGGCGCTGCGCGACCGGCTGCTGTGCCGACAGCGCGGCCGAGACCTGCCCAGCTTCGCCGAATGCTTCATCGAACACGTGCAACGCGCCGCGCGCGGACAGTAGGCGCACGGGGTTCGATCCGACAGGGCTGTCGTCCCTTTGGCCTGCGCCGGATGTCGTATCCGCGCCGGGCCCTAGGGAAAATCCTGTCCGCTCACCGAACATTCAATTCGTGCGAAAGAGGGGCTTTTGAAAATGTGTAGCGGCGAATCCGGGCGCTCGGCAAATAATAAAAAAAGCGCAATCAGCAAGCGCGCATAAAAACGGCGGGCGGCAGTACCAAGCTTGACCGTGCATAACACCAAGACCTGGAGACTGCAGTGATTGATCCTCAACGCCGCCGCGTGCTCGCGGGGCTGGGCGCCACGTGCGCCTCGGCCGTACTGCCCACCTTGTTCCCTTCCGTTGCCCGCGCCGCCACCTGGCCCGGCCATGCCGTGACGTTCATCGTGCCGTTTCCCGCGGGCGGGCCGGTGGACACGACCGCCCGCTTCACCACGCAGCCCTTGGGCCAGATGTGGTCCGTGCCCACCGTGGTGGACAACAAGTCGGGCGCGGGCGGCATCGTCGGCGCGCAGTTCGCGGCCAAGGCGGCGCCGGACGGCTACAACTTCTTCTTCGCCTCCATCCACCACGCGGTGCTGCCCAGCCTGCGCAACAACCTGACCTACGACATCACCACCGACTTCGTGCCGGTGGGCATGGCGGCGGTGTTTCCCATCGTGCTGGTGGTGAATGCGTCGGTGCCGGTGAACACGGTGAGCGAACTGATCGCCTATGCCAAGCAACACCCCGGCAAGCTGTCGTTCGGCTCATCGGGCACGGGCGGCGGCACGCACCTGGCCGGAGAGCTGTTCAACGCCATGGCCGGCATCCGCATCCAGCACGTTCCCTATCGCGGCAGCGCGCCCGCCATGCAGGACTTGCTGGGCGGACAGGTGCAGGTGATGTTCGCGGATGGCCCGTCCGCCGTGCCGCACTTGAGCGGCGGCAAGGTGCGCGCGCTGGGCGTGGGCAACCCCACGCGGTCCAGCATGCTGCCCAACGTGCCCACCATCGCCGAGTCGGGCCTGCCCGGCTACGAGGCCTATTCGTGGAGCGGCGTGATGGCGCCCAAGGGCACGCCGCCCGACATCGTCAAGCGCATGAACGCCGACATGGTGAAGGTGCTGTCGGACCCCGCCACGGCCAAGGGCATGATCGCGGCAGGTGCCGAGCCTAAGCCCGGCACACCCGAGCAATTCGGCGAATTCGTGCGCAACGAAATCGTGAAATGGCGCGACTTGATCAAGACGGCGAATATCAAGCTGGAATAGCGCAAGCAAGAGGCGGCGTGCAAGCGGAAAGCGAGCACGCCGCCTTTTTTGTTGTGTCTCTACCGGGTCAGCGCAACGCCGCCCGCGCACTGCGATATTCCGCTTCCAACTGATCCACCAGCGTTGCAATCGACAGGATCTCCTGCGCCGCGCCCACGCCTTGTCCGGCGCTCCAGACGTCCTTCCAGGCCTTGGGACGTGAGTTCTTGTCCATGTTCGCGGGGGGCGCCTCGCCATTGCGGGACAAGGCCACGGGGTCCAAGCCGGCCGCCAGAATGCTGGCCGACAAGTAGTTCGCGGGCACGCCGGAGAAGTACGGGGTGTAGGTCACGTCAGCCGCTTGCGCTTGCAGCACCATCTCGCGATAGGCGTCGCCCGCCAGGGATTCCTGCGTGGCGATGAAGCGCGTGCCCATGTAGGCGAAGTCGCAGCCCAGGACCTCGGCGGCAAGCACGTCCTTGCCATGGCTGATGCAGCCCGATAACGCCAAGGGGCCATCGTAGAAGGCGCGAATCTCGTTGATGAGCGCGATGGGGTTGATCTGCCCCGCGTGACCGCCCGCGCCCGCCGCCACCAGGATCAGGCCGTCGACACCCGCCTCCAGCGCGCGCTTGGCGTGCCGCACGTTGGTGACGTCGTGATAGACCAGCCCGCCGTAGGGATGCACGGCTTGCACCACGGCTTCAGGGGCATGCAGTGACGTGATGATGAGCGGCACGCGCCGTTCGGCGCAGATGGCCAGGTCGCCCTGCCAGCGCGGGTTGCTGGGGTGGATGATCAGGTTCACGCCATAGGGCGCCACCTTGGCCGTGGGGTGGGCGCGGCGGCGGGCGGCCAGGCCGTCTTCGATGCGGGTGAGCCAGTCTTGCAACTGTTCCTGCGGACGGGCGTTCAGGGATGGAAAGGTGCCGATGATCCCCGCCGCGCATTGCGCCACGACCAGCTCGGGCCCAGAGACCAGAAACATGGGGGCGCCGATGATCGGCAGGCGGGTCTGGGCGCGTAGCGCAAGCGGAGGATGCATCAGTGGGCTCCGGTAAGGGTCAGTTGGCCTGGATGTTGGCGCTTTGGATGACGTCGGACCACAAGGCGTACTCGCGGTCGATACGGGCTTGCAGGGCTTTGGAATCACCCGTGTTGATGGCGTAGCCGCCTTCGGTCATGGCTTTGCGGAACGCGGGGTCTTGCGACACGTCTTGCAGCGCGCGGGTCAGGCGGGCCGAGACGGCGTCCGGCAATTTCTTCGGGCCGACCAGCGCGTACCAGCCCACGACTTCGTAGTCCTTCATGCCGGCTTCGATCATGGTGGGCACGTCCGGCAATTCCGGGTTGCGGGTCTTGGACGTGACGGCCAGCGCGCGCGCCTTGCCGCTCTTGATGAAGGGAATGGCGGTGCTGGTGATGTCGAACATGAACGTCACCTTGCCGCTGACCACGTCCATCATGGCGGGCGAGTTGCCGCGGTAGGGCACGTGCAGCATGGGCGCGTCGGCCTGCTTTTTCAGCAGTTCGGCCGACAAGTGGTTCGAGGCGCCGATGCCGGCCGATCCGAACGACACGGCGTCGGGATGCGAGCGTGCGTAGTTGACCAGGTCGCCGACGTTCTTGGCGGGAATCTGCGGGCCGATCAGCAGCACGTTGGCGTAATCGACCACCAACCCGATCAGCGAGAAGTCGCTGCGCGGATCGAACAGCTTGCTGCGCTGGACCAAGGGCGACATGGTCAGGGTGGGGCTGGCGGCAAAGCCCAGCAGGTAGCCGTCGGGCGTGGCCTTGGCGGTGGCGTCCGACGCGATCATGCCGCTGGCGCCCGCGCGGTTTTCCACCACGACGGTCTGGCCCAGCTTGTCGCCCAGGTATTTGGCGAAGACGCGGGCCGTGGTGTCGACGGGGCCGCCGGGCGCGTAGCCCACCAACAGGCGGATGGGGCGGTCGGGATACGCTTCTGCGCTGGCCGAGGACGCCATGGCGAAGGCTGCCGTGGCGGCTGCCACGGCAAAAAGGGTCTTAAGTTTCACGCTGTTGTCTCCTTGTGGTTAAGAGGCCGGTCGTGGAGCGGAAACAGCGAGTCCGCGCCTACGCCAGCCTTTCTTTCAGCGGTTGCTTCAGGATTTTTCCGCTGACGGTCGTGGGAATGGTGTCGATGGGGATGATGCGAGCGGGCCGCTTGTACGGCGCCAGTTGCGCCCGCAGGTGCAGCATCAAGAGTTCGGTGTCGACCTTGGCGCCCGGCAGGGGCTCGACAAAGGCGATGACCTCTTCGTTCTGGTCGGCGGTGTTGCGGCCCACCACGGCGGACAGGCGCACGCCGGGAAAAGCGTTGATGACCGACTCGACTTCGATGGGGTAGACGTTGAAGCCCGAGCGGATGATCAGGTCCTTGGAACGGCCGGCGATGAACAGCGCGCCGCTGTCGTCCACATAACCGATGTCGCCGGTGTTGAGCCAGCCGCCGGGCAGCAGGGCTTGCGCCGTTTGTTCGGGGTTGCGGTAGTAGCCCAGCATGACGCCGGGGCCACGGATCAGGATGTCGCCGCGTTCGCCGGGCTTGGGCGCGTCGGCATCGGGGCTGCCCAGGCGCAGCTCGACACCGTCCACCGCATAGCCCGCCGAGCAGTCGTCGCGCGGTTCGTCGATGCGGGTGATGAACATCGAACCCGCGTATTCGGTGATGCCGTAGCCGTGGTGCATGGCCACGCCGAAGTAGCGTTCGGCGTCGCGCTTCAGGGTGGGATCCAGCGCCGCGCCACCGGTGTACAGGTAGCGCAGGGCGGGGGCGCGCAGGTCGGCGCGGGGCGGGGCCACGGCCATCATGCGGCTGAACATGGTGGGCACGCCCTGCAAGATGCTGACGCCGGGATGCGCCAGGGCCTTGAAGGAGTCTTCCGCGTCGAAGCGGCTGCGCAGCACCAGGCTGGCGCCCGCGTGCACGGTCGCCATCAGCACGGTGGCAATGCCAAAAATGTGCGACATGGGCAGCGCTGCGTAGCCAATGTCGTGCGGCGTCAAGCGCCGCGACGTGGCCGACACGCGCGCAAAATGCAGCAGGCCCCGATGTGGCACCAGCACACCCTTGGGCGCGCCGGTGGTGCCGGACGTGTAGATCACCGTGGCCACTTCCGAGGCCAGCGCATCGGTTTCCGTAACGGTGGGGGCGGCGGCGCGCGCGGCCTGCACGCCCGGCCCCCAGACAGCGGGATCCGCATCCACCGCGCCGGCAGCGGCGGCGTGGTCGGCCGCCGCGCCAGACACACCCGTGGTGTAGAGCAGCAGTTCAGGTTGGGCGTGTTGGCGGATGTTGTCGACTTCGCGGGCCGACAGCCGCGCGTTCACGCCCACCGGCCATGCACCCGCCACACCGCATCCGAACAGCGCCGCGATCATCGCCGCGCAGTTTTCCCCCACCATCAGCACGCGGTGGCCCGGCTGCACGCCTTGATCACGCAGCCATTCGGCCACGGCTTGCACGCGCTGCCACAGTTGCGCGTAGGTCAGGGCGCCGCCGCCTTCTTCGTAAAGCACAACAGCGTCGGGTTGCTGGCGCGCCTGCTGCGCCAGCAGTTCATGGATGCGGGTGATGGGTTCTGCGTGAGACATCGAGAGTGCCGTGTGGGTCAAAGTGCAAGGTGCGTTCAGAGCGTGGCCTGGGTGCCCAGGATGGCGGTCGATTGGCTGGACAGCGTGCCGCCGTTGCCGTGGACCAGCGCCAGTTGCGCGTCGGCGACCTGGCGCGCGCCGCATTCCCCGCGCAATTGGCGCACGGCTTCAATCATGATGAAGACGCCATACATGCCGGGATGCACGCAGCACAGCCCGCCGCCGTTGGTGTTGACGGGCAGCCTGCCGCCCGGCGCGATGGCGCCGTCCGCGATGAAGTCCTTGGCTTCGCCCTTGGCGCAAAAGCCCAGGTCTTCCAGGAACAGCAAGGTGTTGATGGTGAAGGCGTCGTAGAGCTCGACCACGTCGATGTCGCGCGGCGACACGCCCGCCATTTCGAAGGCCTGTTTGCCGGATTGCGCGGCGGCGGTGACGGTGAGGTCGTGCATGGACGAGATCTGCCGGTTCCATACCGCGGTGGCGTTGCCCAGCACATAGACAGGCGGGCGCGGCAGGTCGCGGGCGCGGTCGGCGCGCACCAGCACAAAGGCGCCCGCGCCGTCGGTGACCAGGCAGCAATCGCGCACGCTCAAGGGGTCGGACACCATGCGCGCCGACAAAATCTGGTCCAGCGTGGTGGGCTCACGCAGTTGCGCTTCGGGGTTCAACTGCGCCCATTGGTTGGCCGCCAACGCCACCTGCGCCAGATGCTCGCGGCGCGTGCCGTACTGGTGCATGTGGCGGGCGGCGGCCAGCGCGTAGGACGACAGCGGGCTTAGCGGGTCGTAGGGCGTTTCATAGGGCTGCGGGTCGAACTGCTTGCGCACGCGGCCCACTTCGGCGCGGCTCAGCGTGGACGTGCGCTGCGTGCTGCCATAGCAGACCAGCACGGCGTTGCACTGGCCGGAGGCCAGCGCGTGCATGGCCGGCAACAGGTGCGCCACGAAGCTGGAGCCGCCCAGCATGGTGCTGTCGATGAAAGTGGGGCGGATGCCCAGGTGTTCGATCACCGGCATGGCCCACATCGGCGCGGCGACGCTGGCGGTGCAGAGGCCATCGATGTCGCGCAGCGTCAGGCCGGCGTCGGTCACGGCGCGCTGCGCCGCCTGCACCAGGATTTCCATTTCGGTAAAGCCGTTGGCCTGCCCCAGGCCCGCATGGCCCACGCCGGCCACGGCGACGGCGCCGCGCAAATCGTTAAGCGTCATGCCGCCTCCTGGGTGGAGTCGAAGACCACAAGGCCGTGGCCGTCTTGTTGGATCACACGGGCGCGCACGGCCATGCCGATATGCACGTCGGTGGGGGCGACGCCTTCCACGCGGCTCATCAGCCGCACGCCTTCTTGCAGGTCGATCAGCGCCACGTTGTAATCGCCGCCGGCCTCGGGCTTGCGGCGCACGACGGTGGTGGAATACACGGTGCCGCGTCCGTCGGCGGGTTTAAAGGCCAGTTGGTCGGCGCCGCAGTGCGGGCAGACCATGCGCGGATAGAACACCGCGCGGTTGCAGCCGCCACAGTGCTGGATAAGAAAGCGGCCCTGGTCGAGCGCCTGGCGGTACTGCGCCTCGACGCCCTGCGACACGCTTTCCTTGGGATCGGAAACAGTCATGGTGCGATGGGATTCCAGTGGATGACGGCTGCTAGTGTCGGTACTGCGCCAAGGTTCTGCCATTCTTCATTGCTGAAGCAGGCCTTTTGCGTATCGGTAGTGGGGCGGCTTGTCTTGCCCTACATCCAGCGCGAACCCGGTCTTCGGAAGAGGCAGATTGTCCGGTCGCGCGCGCCATGGCTAGATACCGGGCAAAGGAGGTAGACCATGAACCTGACCTGGACGCCGCAAGAGCGCCAATTCCGCGACGAGGTGCGCGCGTTCGCCACCACCCAGTTGCCCGCCGACATCCGAGACAAGGTGTTGCGCCATCAGCGCCTGGAGCGCGACGATTACGTGCGATGGCACAACATCCTGGCGGATCACGGCTGGGGCGCGCCCAACTGGCCCGTCGAGCATGGCGGCACGGGATGGAACGCCTTGCAGCGCCTGATCTTCGAAGTGGAATGCTTCAAGGCCGGCGCGCCGCGCCTGCTGCCGTTCGGCTTGTCGATGATCGGCCCGGTGCTGATGAAGTACGGCAGCGCGGAGCAACAGGCGCGCCTCTTGCCGCGCATTCCGCGCGTGCAGGACTGGTGGTGCCAGGGCTATTCCGAACCGGGTTCGGGTTCCGACCTGGCGTCGCTGAAAACGCGCGCCGTGCGCGATGGCGACGACTACATCGTCAATGGCCAGAAGACCTGGACCACGCTGGCGCAGTACGCCGACTGGATGTTCTGCCTGGCCCGCACCGACCCCGACGCCCGCGCGCAGCGCGGCATTTCGATGCTGCTGCTGGACATGCGCGCGCCGGGCGTGACGGTGCGCCCCATCCGCACGCTGGACGGCGGCCACGACGTGAACGAAGTGTGGCTGGAAAACGTGCGCGTGCCGGTGGCCAATCTGGTGGGCGAAGAGAACCAGGGCTGGACCTACGCCAAATACCTGTTGGGCCACGAGCGCACCGGCATCGCCGGCCTGGGCCATTGCCATCGCGAACTGGGCATCCTGAAACAGATGGCGGCGCAAGCCCGCACTCGCGGCAAGCCGCTCTTGGCCGACAGCCGTTTCCGCGATCGCATTTCGCGCATTGAAGTCGACATCATGGCGCTGGAAATGCTGCTGCTGCGCGTGGCCTCCAGCAACGACGGCACGCCGGGTCCGGAAGCGTCGGTGCTGAAGATACGCGGGTCCGAGATTCAGCAGGACCTGGCCATGCTGCAAATGGAAGTGGCGGGGCCGGACGCCTGGCCCTACGACCCCGACTGGCTGCTGGCCGACCACGACACCCACGGACCCGGCCCCGAGATGGCCGCCGCCGCCGGCGCGGGCTATGCCGATATGCGCAAGACCTCCATCTACGGCGGCACGACCGAAGTGCAGAAGGGCATCATCGCCCGCCTGGTGCTGGGCCTGTAGGCCCGGTGTGCAACCCGACAGGAACACGACGCATGGATTTCCTCTATACCGAAGAACAGCGCATGCTGGCCGACAGCCTGCGCCGCCTGGTGGACCAGGCATGGACGTATCCCCAACGCCGCGCGCGTCAGGCCACGGGCACGCTGGACGCTCGCGCCTGGGGCGCACTGGCCGAACTGGGCGTACTGGGCCTGAATATTTCGCAAGACTTCGGCGGCTTTGGCGAAGTGCCCGCCAGCCTGCTGCCCGTGCACGTGGAGCTGGGCCGTGGGCTGGTGTCCGAGCCGGTCATTCCCAGCGCGGTCATGGGCGCGGCGTTGCTGGATGCCTGCGGTGATGCCGCGCGCGGCCGCTGGTTGCCGGCCATTGCTTCGGGCGAGGCGATTGTCAGCGTGGCCTACCAGGAACCCGGCCGTCGCTACGACACCCGGCCGCAGGATTGCCGCGCTGCCAAAACCGCCCAGGGCTGGCGGCTGGACGGCGCCAAGCACCTGGTGTGGCACGGCGCGGCGGCAAGCGCATGGCTGGTGAGCGCGTTGGGGGCGGAGGGCCAGACGGTGCTGCTGGCGGTGCCTGCTGATGCGTCGGGCGTGCGGGTCACCGACACGCCCACGCTGGACGGCGCCCGATGCGCCCGGCTGGATTTCAACGCGGTGGGCCTGCCCGCCGACGCCTTGCTGGCGGAAGGCCCACAAGCCGACGAGGCCTTGGCCCAGGCCTTGCAGTGGGGCACGGCCGCGCTGTGCGCGCACGCGGCCGGCGCCATCGACCGCCTGCTGGAAATCACCGTCGATTATCTGAAGACCCGCAAGCAGTTCGGCCAGCCGCTGGCGTCGTTCCAAGCCTTGCAGCACCGTCTGGCCGAGATGCTGGTGGCCAAGGAACTGGCCTTGTCGATGGCCTATGTGGCCGTGGCCGCCCTGACCGAACCCGATGCCGTGCAGCGCCGCCGCATGATTGCGTCGGCCAAGCTGGAGGCCGCGCGCGCCGGACGCCAGGTGGCGCAGATGGCGGTGCAATTGCATGGTGGCATGGGCATGACCGACGAACTGGATGTGGGCGACTACTTCAAGCGCTTGACCATGGTGGATCAGTTGCTGGGCGACACGGCCGAGCAATTGGCGGTGCTGGAGGAATTGGCGATTCTTGAGGAGCAGGCATGAGCGCGACGCACAACGCCACGGGCGAAGATTTCACGCAGATTCAGTTCACGCTGTCGGACGGCGTGGGCGTCATTACGCTGAACCGGCCGGACCGGCTCAATAGTTTCACCGAGGTCATGCACGCCGAACTGGCGCGCGCGTTGGATGTCATGGAGGCGCACGCGGGCTTGCGCGGCCTGGTCATCACCGGCGCGGGCCGGGGTTTCTGCGCGGGTCAGGACTTAAGCGAGCGCAAGCCCTCCGAAGACGGCGCGCGGCGCGACCTCAGCCAGATGCTTGAGAAATGCTACCGACCCTTGATCACCCGCTTGCGGGCGTTGCCGGTGCCGGTGGTGTGCGTGATGAACGGCGTGGCGGCGGGCGCCGGGGCCAGCCTGGTGCTGGCGTGCGATGTGGTATTCGCCGTGCAATCGGCGCGTTTCGTGCAGGCGTTCAGCAAGATCGGCTTGTTGCCCGATGCGGGCGGCACGTGGTTCTTGCCGCGCCTGGTGGGCTCGGCCCGGGCCATGGGCGCGGCATTGTTTGGCGAGTCGGTCAGCGCGACCCAGGCGGAAGCGTGGGGGCTGATCTGGCGCGTGGTGCCGGACGAGGCCTTGGCTTCCACCTTGTCGGACATCACGGCCACCCTGGCCACGGGGCCCACGCGCGCGTATGCGGCCACCAAGGCCGCGCTGCATGCGTCCAGCGGCAATACGCTGGCACAGCAGTTCGACCTGGAATGCCAGTTGCAGCGCGAGCTGGGCTACACCGACGACTACCTGGAAGGCATGCGCGCCTTCGCGGAAAAGCGCCCGCCCGCGTTTACCGGAACCTGAGCCTGCCCGGCGCGTTGTGCGCCTAAGGCGTGCGCGGGGTCTGGATCTGTTCGATCAGTTCGCGCGCGCAGCCGGGCAGGGCGTCGATGTCGCGCACCAGCAGCTTGCGTTCGCGCACCACCCAGGGTTCATCAAGCTCCACCACGCGCAACTTGGTGTCGGCGCCATAGCGGCGCGCGGCGGAATCAGGAATCACGCCGATGCCCACGCCCGCCTGCACCATGCGGCAGATGGAATCGAAGCTGTACAACTGGATGCGCTGCGGCAGGCGCTGCCCGCCGCGTTCCAACTGGTCGCGCAGAAACGCCACCAGCGTGGAGCCTTCGTGCATGGTGATGAACGGGTAGCGCACGGCATCCACCAGCTTGACCTTGTCCTGGTCTTGCAGCGGATGGCCGTTGGGCACCACCAGCACCAGCCGGTCGGTGCTGAAGTGAATGGCCTGTAGCTCGGGGGCGTCCACGGGGCCGGCGACGATGCCCAGGTCGGTGGTGCCGTCCAGCACGCCGCGCACGATGTCGCGCGTCAGGCGTTCTTGCAGGTCGACCGTGACCCCCGGGTGCACCGACAGGAACTGCGCCAGGATGTCCGGCATGAATTCGGTGACGGCCGTGGTGTTGGCGAAGATGCGGATATGCCCGGCGTCGCCGTCGGACTGTTCCTGGAAGTCATGCTTCAGGTGGTCTACCTGCCGCATGATGACGCGGGCGTGCTGTAGCAGCTTCTGGCCGGCGGGCGTGATTTCCACGCCCCGGCTGTCGCGGTACAGCAAGCGGGAATTGAGCTGGTTCTCCAGCGCCTTGATCCGCACGCTGACGGCGGCCAGGGACAGATGCGCGCGTTTCGCAGCCTGGGTCAGGCTGGGAGATTCGGCGATGTGGATGAACAGGCGTAGGTCGGCGAGGTCGAAGTGCATGCGGCATAGTTTACGGCGCGCCGCGTCGGGCTTGGGCCTGGCTTGTCGATTCAGGCGCCGCAAACCCCGCCTTGAGGAAAAACGAATTCACAACGGGGACGGCTTGCGGGCATGCTTGATGCCTGAGTAAACCCCAATAAATAAACCCACCAAAGGATATAGGCATGACTTCTACGGATCCGGCAGCCTGGATCGGCAGCGGCGAACGCAAGCCGGACGCCATGGACCCCGGCCACGCCGCGCGCATCGCCGCCACGCTGGGCGGGGTTGCCCCGGCCCAGGGCGAAGCCTTGCCGCCCTTGTGGCAGTGGGCGTTTTTCATCAGCACGGTGGGCATGGATGGCTTGGGGACGGATGGCCACCCTTCGCGCGGTGGTTTCCTGCCGCCCGCGCAGGACCGCAACCGCATGTGGGCGGGCGGCCGGGTGGAATTCCGCCAGCCCTTGAAAGTGGGCGTGCCGGCCGAGCGTGTATCCACGGTGATCAAGGTTGAAGAGAAAGCGGGCCGCACCGGCGCCTTGCTGTTCGTCACCGTGCGCCATGAATACCACCAGGCGGGTGAAATCGTCATCCAGGAAGAGCAGGACATCGTCTACCGCCAGCCGTCTCCGCCCAAGCTTGTGGGCAGCGAACCCGCGCCGGACGCCCAATGGCGCGACACCGTCAACCCCACGTCCGTGCTGCTGTTCCGCTATTCGGCCGTGACGTTCAACGGCCATCGCATTCACTACGACCACCCCTATGTGACGGAAGTCGAAGGTTATCCCGGCCTGGTCGTGCACGGCCCGTTGATCGCCACGGAAATGGTGGCGGCGTTCACCCGCGCCCATCCGAAGGCACGCCCCACGCACCTGAGCTACCGCGGCCTGCGTCCGCTGATTTCGCCCACCCCCTTCCAGGTGGCCGGCCGCTTGACCGAGCCGGGCGTCGCCCAGTTGTGGGCCGAGCAGGACGGCACGCTGGCCCACCAAGCCGAACTGAGGTTTACCGAATGAGCACACCGGCATCCCGCCCCTTGGACGGCATTACCGTCGTCAGCCTGGAACACGCCATCGCCGCGCCGTTTTGCACCCGCCAACTGGCGGACATGGGCGCGCGCGTCATCAAGATCGAACGGCCCGGCAGCGGCGATTTCGCGCGCGGCTATGACGAGCGCGTGCGCGGCCTGTCGTCGCACTTCGTCTGGACCAACCGTTCCAAGGAAAGCCTGACGCTGGACCTGAAACGCGAAGAGGCCGGCGACGTCATGCAACGCCTGCTGGAGTCGGCCGACGTGCTGGTGCAAAACCTGGCGCCCGGCGCGGCAGCGCGCCTGGGCCTGTCGTTCGACACCTTGCACGAACGCTTCCCGCGCCTGATCGTCTGCGACATTTCGGGTTACGGCGAAGGCGGCCCGTATCAGGACAAGAAGGCGTATGACCTGCTGATCCAGAGCGAAAGCGGCTTTCTGTCGGTCACCGGCACGCAGGACGACCCGGTCAAGGCCGGGTGTTCCATCGCCGATATCGCGGCGGGCATGTATGCGTATTCGGCCATCCTGAACGCCTTGCTGCTGCGCCAGAAAACCGGCGTGGGCAGCCGCCTGGACGTGTCCATGCTGGAGAGCATGGTCGAGTGGATGGGCTTTCCCATGTACTACGCCTTCGAAGGCGCCAAGCCGCCCGTGCGCGCGGGCGCGGCGCATGCGTCCATCTACCCCTATGGCCCGTTCCCGGTGGGCGACGGCTCGACCATCATGCTGGGCCTGCAGAACGACCGCGAATGGCGGGTGTTCTGCGCCCAGGTGCTGCGCCAGGCCACGCTGGCCGAAGACGCGCGCTTTATCTCGAATTCGCAGCGCACCGCCAACCGCGAGGTCCTGCGCGACCTGATCGTGGCCGCGTTCGCGGACCTGTCGATTGAACAGGTTACGCAGCGGCTGGAAGACGCGCAGATCGCCAACGCCCGCGTCAACGACATGGCGGGCGTGTGGGCGCACCCGCAATTGCAGGCGCGCGCGCGCTGGAGCCAGGTCGACAGCCCGGCGGGCATGCTGCCGGCCTTGCTGCCGCCCGCCAGCAGCAACGCCTTCGCGCCGCGCATGGCGGCGGTGCCCGCCGTGGGCCAAAACACGGATGCGGTGCTAGCATCGTTGGGATACGCGCCGGATCAGGTGGCGCAATTCCATGCATCGGAGGTCGTGTGACGCATTCCGTCGTTCGTAGCGCCCTGTTCGTGCCGGCGTCCCGCGCCGAGCGCATCCCCAAAGCGCTGGCCGCGGGGGCTGACACCGTTATCGTGGACTTGGAAGATGCGGTCGAGCATCTGGCCAAGGCGTCCGCCCGCGAGGCGCTGTGCGACTTCCTGGGGACGCATCGCGACGTCCGCCTGTGGGTGCGCATCAACGATGCCTCCACGTCCTGGCACGACGATGACTTGAAAGCCTGCCGTGGTCGGCCCAACATTGCCGGCATCCTGCTGCCCAAGGCGGAAACGCTGGCGCAGGTGCGGCATGTGGCGCAGACCGGGCTGCCGGTCATTCCCCTTATCGAAACCGCGCGCGGGCTGTTGAATGCCGGCGAGGTCGCGGCCACGCCCGGCGTGGCGCGGCTGGCTTTCGGCAGCCTGGACTATGCGCTGGACATGGGCCTGACGCCCGACACGCCCGGCGCCGAGACGGTGCTGGACCAGGCCCGCGTGCAGGTGTTGCTGCATACCCGATCGGCGGGTCTCGCGCCCGCGTTGGACGGCGTGTTTCCCGGTGTGCAGGACACGGCTGGCCTGAATCAGGCGGCCAGCCGCGCGCAGCAGATGGGGTTCGGCGGCATGTTGTGCATCCACCCGGCGCAAGTGCCGGTCATCCACGCCGCCTTCGTGCCGGCGCGCGAAGAGCTCGACTGGGCGCGCCGCGTGATCGCCGCGCATCGCGATACGTCGGCGGGCACCTTCATGCTGGACGGCAAGATGGTCGATGCGCCCGTCATCGCGCGCGCGCGCCTGGTGCTTGCGCAAGCGGGCGAACAGGCGCCCACATGAGCGACGCGCTCTTTGTCGGGCATACCTACATCGACGTCACCGTGCTGGCGGATCAATGGCCAACCGGTGATGAAAAAAGCGTGGCGCGGGATTACGCCGTGTCTTTCGGCGGCAACGCCGTCACGGCGGCATTCGCCTGCGGCCGGCTGGGCACGCCGCCCGATCTGATCTGTTCGCTGGCCCCCGACTGGCTGGGCCACATGTACACCGACATGGCCGCCGCGCACGGAATCACGCTGCATGCGCGGCACGTGCGCCGTTCGTCGCTGTCGTTCATCATGCCCAACCACGGCAAGCGCGCCATCGTGCGGGCGCGGGATGTTGAATACCTGAATGATTTTCCGAGACTGGATATCGGCGGCTATCGCGCGCTGCATCTGGACGGCCACCAGCCCGACGCCGCGCTGCATTACGCGCGCGCGTGCCGGCAGGCGGGCGTGCTGACGTCGCTGGACGGCGGCGGCATGCGCGAGAACACCGACGAGCTATTGCGGTTTATCGATGTGGCGGTCTGCGCGGAGCGCATGTGCGAACAATTGGGCTTGAGCCCGGAAGGCTTGCTGGACCTGCTGAAAGCCCGAGGCTGCCGCATCGGCGCCGTCACGATGGGCGAGCGCGGCATGCTTTGGTACGACGAGACGGGGCGGGTGGACACCCTGCCGTCGCTGGACGTGCCGGGCGATCGCATTGTGGACACGTCAGGCGCGGGCGACGTGTTCCATGGAGCTTATGTGTGGTCGTATTTGAACCGGCCTGAATTGCCCTGGCTGGAACATTTCACCTTCGCACGCGCGGCGTCGGCGCACAAGATTCAATATTTGGGGAACGAGGCCGGGTTGCCGCGGGTTGAGGATGTGGAGCGCGCGATGATGGGGTTTGCGGCGAAGGGGTGATTGCTGGAGGCGCGCAGGGCGGGGGCGGTGCGACCGGTTGCAGGGCAAGCTGAACGAACTCCATTCGGCAGGACATAAGGCTTGACTCCTTCCACGGCATCGCTCGCTCCTAAAAACGACCATACCGTGATGCTAGAAGTGTTACCTATGTCCCCGAACACCCGTTACCCATGTCCCCGGTCCGTACACGCGCTAAAGGCCGTCTTTCTAATAGAGCCCTGCTCGCGCTCCACCCATCCTACGTT